>JAEEGL013639950.1_pt1 | contig 32732 bp, 31 predicted proteins | sample 9134231 | NCBI WGS metagenome assembly JAEEGL01 (sample SAMN16246548, study PRJNA631951) | gut metagenome | biome: gut microbiome; feature: rumen; material: fiber-attached | host: Bos | place: Iran: Karaj | collected 2018-10
CAAAAAGAGAAAAAAGATAAAATCTAATTTTACCTGACATTTCTATGACTTTGAAAACCTCTGCAGCTTTGTGTTTAAATATGTTTTTTACTCATTAAATTATAAATATTTTTAGAAATATTTGCAAGACCAAAGCAAAGACTACGCTGTGGGAAGATTGCCCTAAATACCCTCTTTGTTAAAGAGGGATGTCAGCTACTATGTAGCTGACAGGGAGATTTTTAATAAAAAAAATAGTCTTCGGACTTAACTTTGTACTGCTTGATAAACTTCTCAAAAATCCCCTGGATTGCTTACGCAATCTTTCCCCTTTGAGAAAGGGGATTTTTAGAGGAAAGAGATAAGAAAAGTCTATACGTTTATGACAATGGGTAGACGACAAAAGTTGCGTAGATTGCCACGCTTACGCTCGCAATGACGTATAACTTGCGGTTTCGCGGAGGAGAATAAGGTCGAACAAGCAGCTGTCCGCCATATTATGTAGTTATTGTAATCGGTAGTTGTTCATTGCAAAAAAAGACTCGTTTGTGTTAGATAATTAGAAATAAGAAGGGGCAGAAAACAATGAACGTTTTAAGAAGAATTTTTGATACCAAAGCTAAGCCACTATACAATACCCAAAAATTCTTTTTATTATTTTTCGCTATCAACTTAATTACACTTATTATTTCATTATTAATTGATTTAGGAATACAAAAAGAATCTTTAGCTATTAGATTTGGCTTGGTTAATTTTATTTTAATGCCTATTATTTTATTAGATGCCTTAGACGCAATAACATCTTACTGTTTTAAAGATAAACCCTTATTAAATACTGGTTTTGATACCTTGGTTTTGCTTGCTGCCAATATAGGAGTTATCATAATTGGACAAGATAATTATAGAATTAAAGAGAATATTGTTTTGGCTTTACTTACCTTAAATATACTGGGAATAATTATCATCATTAAGCGCCATAATTCTAGAAAAAAACAAGGAACTACATTCTAAACAAAAAAGCCTGGGTATTTTCCCAGGCTTTTTTGCTATTTTGATTAATATAATAATCAGATTTTGTAAGCTACACTTGTAATAAAAGTTCTGTCGTATTTTTCCTTAGCATCGACTGGAGCCTTGTTATAATCGACAATATATTTCATTTCTGCATCAAGTTTTGGGTTTATGGTAAATATCAAACCAGCGACTGTTTCTGTTCTGTAGGCTTCATCAGTATCATCTTTTGGAGCAACAAAGCCAAAATGACCAGCAAATCTGACATTTTCAGCAACTTTTCTCTTTCCGTCCAGACCAAATCTCATCCAAGCCTGATCATCCTTTGTATTATCGGTATATTTTTCTTTTGTGAAATCAAGACCGAGAGAACAAGAGAAAACGGTTTCTTCGCCTTTTATAAAGTAGTTAATCATACCAAGACCTAATGTATATTGATCTTCATAACCAGCGAATTCATCCTTCATATAACCAATATTTGCATACCAAGAAAATTTTTCACTTTTTATAAATTCACTGCTGAACTTAAATTGCTTTTTATCAGCATTTTTCTGACCTTCTGACTTGCCATATAAAGCCAAAGCATCGTAACCGAACTTTAACTGTTCAGTGCGTTTTTGAGTTAAATTCAATCCAAAATTCATTTTAGTTTCGTCTGTGTTACCAGAACTTTCAGTATAACCAAATCCAAAACGGCCTTTTACCGGTTCTAAAGAATCTGCACTAACAGTAGATATAGATGTAAGCATCATACCCATTAAAGCCATGGATAATAAATTCAATTTACGCATTATTAGCCTCCGAGAACAGCTTTTTGTCTAGATTTTTTGTTGATGTTTGTTTATTTACGCCTAAGCTGTTTATATACTTATCGGAAGTCAGAATAAAAAAGCTTAATCAATCTTTTATAGGTTCACAACAGTCTTCGACTGCTCGCAGAGGCAGTGCACAAACTAATTTTTAAGTCCAAATAAGGTTGAGCAAGTAGCTGGCCAACCATAAAAACAATTACAAACAAAGTTTACACTGGTTCGGTCACCACCCCAGCACTACGTGCCACCCCTCCTCAAGTAGGGGCTTTAGGAAAGCAGATGCGAAACCATAGATTAGAGACAAGAGAAGTCTACACATTTGTCATAATAAGTATAGCGTATGGGCTTTAGCCCTGAAAGCTATACGTTTATGACAATGGGTAGACACAAATAAATACTGATTTTCAGCAAATTTCGAGTTTCTGGTGACTTTTTATATTCTTAGTGCAAGACCTGTTTTCTAGAAAAAATCAAGTTGGCTATTATATAGAATATTATTGTCCATACAATGCAGAATCCAATCGGTACAGTTACTTTATCAGCAAAAATACTGATTTTCCCATCAAGAAGTTCTTGAATAATAGTAATCTGAAAGAGATCGGTATAATATCTTGTGAAACAAAAATACTTGCTGATACTTTCAAAGCTATTGATTAACAATTCCAAACTGGAACCTTTTGTTAAAAAACTAGACAACAGTGCTTTCAAAATATCTGAAGAAAAATAAAACACATGTATGCCTATAATAGCGCTTAAACTACAAAAAGACATAAGTATGGCAGATTCAAAAAACATAGAAAAAACAATAAAGAAACCAATCATCATTATATTTGCTATAAAACTAATAACAAACAACTGAATAGCAGATGTGGCAGTTACCATTGATAAGGAAGTATCCATAGCCTTAGCCTGAAGATCTCCAGGCAATACTCCTGTTGGCTGGGTTATTCCCCTGGCAATAAGTAAATCAGTCTGTAATATCAATCCGCCCAAAACAACAGCTATCAATAAGAATGTTATAATTGAAACAGATTTTGCAGCAATAACCTGCCATCTCTTAACTGGTGTTATAAGCAGCATTTTCATATAACCCCGACCAAACTCGGTTGAAAAACTGTCTCCTACTATTAAAGCCAAAAAGAAGGGTGCAATATATGAAAAGAGTGTAAAATGACCAGTAAACATGAACTGGATTGCTTTTTTCATACCCATAAATTGGATATCGCCCAACCCTAGACCTCTGCAGGTTATGTAAGTTATTAGGAGAATCAGACTAGAAACAATAGGCACCATATTAAGAACCAGCAAGAAGAGGAAGGCTTTTTTATTGTTCAAAATCTTTTTTAATTCAAAAAGAATCAAGTTTTTCATTCTTTCCATAATTATTTAACCTCCTTATCTTCTTTTTTAACAGATAGATTAGAAGGATTATTCACTTTATTTTTTTCTGTCAATTTAATAAAGGTTTCTTCCAATGAACTTTCCAAAGGAATTAACGCCTGAACTTTGATTCCTGCTTTAACCAACAATTCATTTATCGTATGAGAAGTGTTGTTTTCTATATCAACAACAAAACCTCTAGGTGCCATAGTTATAGATTTAACTATATTTTTAGCTCCTTCGAGAATACTTTTTGCATTATCTATTAATTCATCAGCTACCCTTATTTCGTAACGTTCTTCGCTAGAAGCCAATATTTCAGATACAAAACCTTCTGTAACCATCTGACCTTTATTTATAATAACAACGTAATTACATAACTTCTGAACTTCATCAAGCAAGTGACTAGACAAGAAAATAGAAGTTTTTTCCTTTTCATGAATATTCAGAAGAATTTCTCTCATCTGATAACGTCCAGCTGGATCCATACCGCTTGTTGGTTCATCTAAAATCAGCAATTCTGGTTTATGTAACAAACTGAAAGCAACTCCCAATCGCTGTTTCATACCAGAAGAAAAAGTTCCGAATTTTTGATTTACAGCTTCTTTTAAACCAACCATTTCAATAACTTCAAATATTCTTTTTTTATCAACAGGTAAATATAAGGAACCAAACCAATAAAGGTTTTCAAAAGCAGTCATTGTATCAATAAAGCTTGGATTTTCAACTACAGCTCCAATTTTTTCTAAGGCTTCCGTTCTACATTTAGGAATTTTGCATCCTAATAGCTCTATCTTTTCTTCTGGAGCAGGAAGAAGCCCCAAAAGCATTCTAAGCGTAGTAGTTTTCCCTGCGCCATTCGGACCTAAAAAACCAGCTATAGCATTATTAGGAACATTAAAGCTCAAAGAATCAAGAATCTTTTTATTCCCAAAGCTTTTACTTAAAGATATTACTTTTATAGCATCATTCTGGCTGCTCATTTTTTAATGGCTCCTGATCATATAAAGCATGATACAACTCTATGCCTAAGACTTTCATAATAACAGTAACAGGAACCGCAAGCAACATTCCAACAATACCTGCAAGACTTCCTGCGATAGTAAGGGCTAACATTATGGTTAACGGCCGCAAACCAGCATTTTCACCGACAACATAAGGCTGTAAATACCATACATCTATTGTCTGAACTATAGAAATAGTAATAATCAAACCAATCCAAAGACCGGCTCCTGATTCTGAAACCTGAGCTAGTGCGGCAAAAAAAGCAAGTATTGCCGAGAAAAAACCGCCCAAATAAGGGATAAAATTAGCTATACCAGAAAGCGGTCCAAGAAACAAACAAGCTTTCAAACCAGATAAAGCAAAACCAATAGTCATTAAAAGAGCAAAAACTGAATTTTCTATACATTGACCACGAAGCATAGCACTTAGCTGTTTATCTATTTTATTTAATACTTCTATTGTCTTTTCCCTATAATTAGGAGGTATCAGCTTTTTAAAGCCCTCATAAATGTCATCCATATCAAGCAGAATGTAAAAAACAAGTATAGGAATAAAGAACAGATTAAATACTCCCGAAAAAGTATTTCCCAAAAAGCCAAAAAACTTTCCAGATAAAGTTATTAAGCCATCTTTTACAACAACTACAGCATCAGTCAGATATTCTTGTAATTTTGTATTTTGCAGAATATCGGTGGGATTATCTTTATATTCCGGGAACCATTCTTTAAACTTGGTTTTTGCTTTTGTCAGAACATCATTATATTGTTTATTCAACCGGGTTGTATCTAGATTCTTAAGCTTAGACCCCATATCCGTAGCCTGAGTTATCATAGAATAAAGAATAGGAACTACAACCAAAATAAAAATACTTATAAAAAATATGAAAACCATTATTACAGCCCAGTTTCTAGAAAACTTTCTAGAAGTGAGAAACCTGACTGCAGGATTCAGTATATAAGCAATAATCAAAGCAACCAGAAATGGCGCAATTATATTATACAGATAATAAACAAGAAACGCGGCTATAATAAAGCAAATAAAAATCAGAGTATTTTTTACAGCCGGACTGAACTTACTAATTGCCATAGTTTTCGACTTTCTTTGTTGAATATAATCTTTCATTCATCTTTATAATCAACTGTATTTCACTACGACACATTTTTAGTTCAGATGCAATTTGAGGAATACTAATTCCCTGTTCATACTTTTCCATAATCTCTTTAACCACCAACTCTTTGCCCTTTGGAAAGAAATCTCTTATTTCACTAGTTTCAGGGACTTTCAAATCAGCTTCTTTTTTATGCATAGTAGGGGAATCTACAAATTTTGGGAACAGCTCAGTAATATTGTTTTCAGGTATTTGACTGCTTTCTTTGTTTTCTTTGACTTCTGATTTATCAAAAGAATTTCTTAGACTATCTTCTGAAATTGCATTGACAGCTATTTCAGCAAAACCACTATCTAATATATTAAGCTGTTTTGAAACTTCTTCTGTAACTTTTTCTGAAATAGACTGTTTCATAACCGTTATTTCACGTTTAATGTCAGCCAATTCTGTTTTCAAATCAACATTAGAAGCACATTCCGCTTCATTTAGTTTTATGGTTTCATCCAAAAGCTTAGATTCCAGCAATTCTACTCGATTATTCAAGTAGCTTAGGTGCCTGTCTAAGGTGCTGATTTCATTTTTATATTCAGAAGTTAATATAGTTATTTTTTCTTCAAAGGAAGATTTTAACTTTTCCTCATCTATTGGAGCAGGCAAAATATGTGCTCCCATGGAAAGATTTCTTTCTTTTAAAGCTTTTGCTCCCTTATCAACAGCTTCTAACAAATCACCAATATAAATACACTTTTTATCTGATATTTCTAATAACTCTCTCATTTTTTCGCATTTTTCTTCCATCGTCAAAAGGTTCTTGTTTGCAACGGTTTCCATTTCAACCTGCAAAAATTTAAAGCTTTCCTCTAAGTCGTTAAGGCTTTTTTGAAGAGTGGCCATTCTATGTTTGTTCTTTGATTTTTTTACCAAAATAGCAACGATAACACCCAGCAAGGACAAAATAATCCCTATACCAAGCCAGAATTGCCAAATTTCCATAAAACTTTTGACCTCATAAATCTAAAAATTGAGAAAGTTATTTACTAATGGTACCATGCTATTATGTCAAAATACAAAAAAATTTGGGGAATATTTTTTAGTTTATTTTTCCTTTGGCTTGCCCTTAGAAAAATAAACATAGAAAGCATACCTTCAGCCTTATCAGAAATAAATCCATATTATTTGGTTTTGCTCTCTCTGTCATACACCTTAGAGTTATTGTTAAGAGCTCATAGATGGATGCTTATTCAACCTAACGAAAAAATTACCTTCAAATATTCTTTATATGGACTTGTTCTCACATTCTTTTTTAATTTTATTCTTCCCGCAAGAGCAGGGGAATTTTTCAGACCTTATTATTTTGCCAAAAAGAATTTTGCAGAATCTGGCGACACATTAGCTGCCGTAGTTTTAGAACGTTTTTTCGATGGCGTAATGCTCCTCGGCCTAATCCTGGTTTCTTTTCAAATATTTACTTCTAATGAAATCCTCAAACAAGCCAGCATTATAACAGCCGTATTTTATGCAATAGTTTTAATAGGAATACTCTTAGCTATTTTCAGTCGCAGACTATTTGAAAAAGTTACAAATTATTGCTTTAATCTGCTTCCAGCAAAATTAGGCAGTTTTCTTTCAAACCTTACAGCTAAATTTATAGACGGATTATCAACAATAAAAGATATCAAAAGACTATTTAAAATTCTGATATCATCAGTTTTTTGTTGGTTGAGTTCAGTTTTAACAATGTGGTTAGGTTTTAAAGCATTCAATATGGAAGATAGTTTTATTATAGCTTCTTTCGTCCTGACTGTTTTATCAATATCCTCACTGATTCCGGCAAGTCCAGGCAATGTCGGAGTCTATGAATATTTCTGCGTCTTTACTTTTAATGTATTAGGCCATTCTCCAGAAAAAGGAACTGCTTTTTCTATTGTTATGCACGGCGCACAATATTTATTTATAATAATTTCAGGTATTATTATTGCAATAATAGAGGGAATTAAAATTAACGAATTTAAAAGTTCTGCAAAAGATAAAGCTATTGCTTCAGATACCCCTCAATAAAATACCGATTATTAGCTGTTTTTAACAAAATTCTAAATACTTGCTTTTCTATTGTCGATAACACCTATAGGCAATAGGAGGCAGGTATGAATTATCAAAAAAATAAGAATAAAAACAAATCCAAAACTCAAATTGGTCTATTCCTGTTTTTCTTAAGTGGTTTATTTATACTACAAATTGTTTTTTCTTTCACTATTCATGGTGATATAGGACCACGCACAGATATTATTCCTGGAATAGAAAAACCAGCATCCCCTGTTTTAATAGGAAAAGTAGACAGTTTAATAGACAAAAATTATAAAGTTTCAAGAGTAGCTCCAGAAGGTGCTTTTGCTCCAGCAACCAGAAATCTTACTACTCCAACTTATCAGGTTTCTGCACATATAGATGCAAAAACTGCTGATAACATTGAAAAGGAAAAGAACACTCTTCATAGTACAAACATAGATAGATTTGCAGAATACAGAATCCAAAAAGGTGATACTTTACAAAAAATTTCTAAAAAACTTTATGGCAACGGCAATATGGTTCAACCTATTGTAAGACTTAACAGAATCACTGATGAAAAAGCTTTAAAGCTTGGTGCAACACTTAAAGTTCCTCGTTCCGGTTTAATTGCCTCAATAAAAATAGAAGACTAATCAATTTCAGGGAAATTTTATGTTATCACGTTTATTCAAACCACATAATATTGTTTGTATTCTTTGTTATATACTTTTTATGGGTTTTGCCTTTAATTCAAAAATGGTAGACGCCTTGGTTCTTTATGTTACCGAAGATAACGGCAAACCAATATATGTAACAAAGAAAAAAGAATATGCTGCTCTAGTAGGCCAAGAAAAAAATCCAAGACCTCTAGTAGCCATAAAATACAGTACAAAATCTCAAGAACTAAATAGTGATACCAACGAAATTTCCTCAGAATTAAACGGATTAGAAGACAATGATGGCAAAGATTTAGACAACAGCGAAGAAGAAAAAGCTGAAATACCTACCAATACCGAAGAAGATGATTCTATTGCCGAAAAAATCGACACCCCCAAAACTGCTTCAATTATAAAAGAAGAAGATGAATTAAAACTTGAAAGCAGTATAGTAAAAATACCGGAAAAACCGGTAATTACTCCTGTAAAAACAGATAAAGAAACAAAAAATCCTTTAGATGAAATAAAGGAAGTAACTATCCAGAAGAAAACAAATAATTCTTCCGACGACGATACTCCTGCTTCTGCAAAAGCATATATTGATGCAATTTACAAGAACAAGTGGGAATATGCTGAGCTTAGTGACCGTTATATCGTTAATTATGACAAAGATACTTATATTGTTCTAACTATAAGACCCGGTCTACAAAAAATGTTGGAAAATATTCTTGCGAAATATGACACAAGAATTTCTGTTGGAATTATCGAAGATCCTTTTACTGGTGAAATCTTAGCTCTTGCTTCCAGTCATAAAAATAAAGTTTTATCAGTAGAAGACGATAATTTTAAAACATCAAACTGGGCTTTCAAAGCAACTTTCCCAGTTGCTTCAATATTTAAGATCATTACAGCCGCTGCTGGAATTGATACTGGTAAAATTACATCCAACAGCAATTTTTTAGCTTACAAGAAATCATACATGAAGGTTTGGAAAGCATTTGCCAGTTCTCATAATGGTGTATTCGGTTCCGTAGCCAAAAAGGCGGGAAGAGAAACTGTTAACAAATATGCAACAGCCTTTGGTTTCAATAAAAACTTCTTTTTCGATTTACCAGTTGGAAAATCATTCTGCAAACTTTCTACAAATAAAACCCAAATGGGACAGGATGCTGCTGGTCTGAACAAAGACTTTCTTGTCAGTCCAATGCATGTTGCTAGCATAGTTTCAACTGTTTTAAATCGTGGTAAAACCTTAAAGCCCTACTTAGTAGACTATGTAGTCAGAAAAGGAAAAATAGTTTTTAAGAGACGTCCTTTCCAGCTTGCACAACCAATTAAAGAATCTACAGCCAGAGAAATCTACAAAATGATGTATGCAACTACAGCAGTTGGAACTGGCAAAAAAGGATTCGGCGGATATAAGAAATGTCCAACCCTTTCCAAAATCTGCGGTGGTAAAACAGGCACTCTCACAGGAGCTTCACCCAACTATCTATACACCTGGTTTGGTGGTTTTACCAAAGCTACTGGTCGAGATTTATGTATAGTTACACTTTCTGGACAAAAGAATCATTCTGGGACAAAAGCTGCTTCAATAGCTGGTCAAATAGCATATGAACTATATATGAAAAGACACGAAAACAACACAGAAGTAGCATCAAAATAAAAATTAACGATTATATTACAACGTTATCAAGATAACCCGGCAGCTTTTAATAAAGCTGCTTTTTCTTCTATAGTAGCTTCGCGTAATTTGCCAGACTGTAAGTTTCCAAGTTTAATTGGTCCAAAAGAAATGCGGTGCAGATTAATAACTTTTCGACCAAAATACTCAAACATTCGTCTTACTTGGCGTTTTCTTCCTTCTTTTATAATTACCGAATAAGTATTTAAAGCTTTTAAAGGTTTTATAATACAGGGTGCGGTTTTACCATCCTCCAGGATTATTCCCTCTGCAAACAGCTTTAATTCAAGCTTTGTAAGCAAATCCCCTGCAATTTTAACAATATATTCTTTTGCCACTTTATAGGAAGGATGCAAAAGACGATTTGTCAATTCGCCATAATTTGTAATTAAAAGCAAACCAGTAGAATCATAATCTAGTCTGCCAATAGGATAAAGACGCTTATCGGCAGGAAGATAATCAGCAACAGAACGACGTCCTTTTTCGTCACTTAAACTGGTAATAACTAACTTGGGTTTGTGAAACAATAGAATAGTATATTCTGTAGTTTTAGGTGGTAAGAGTTTTTTCCCATCAAGCAGAATTTCAGGAAGATTGTTTTCATCAATGATAAAGCCTTGCTCAAGCAAAACCTTTCCATCGACGTAAATACGACCCTCTTTTATAAGATCTTCAATCTTTCTTCTAGAAGCAATTCCCCAATTAGCTAGAAGTTTTTGTATTCTTACCAGCGACATCTTAAAGTAAATACCATATATCTGCCGACAGATGGATCTTCTTTATAGGTTCCTCTTTCAAAAAATGGCTGGCCGTTAATACCGGTATCGTTGTCAGAATAAGACTCTCTAGTAAAAATTTTAGTTCTGTCAAAATTACTTCTAGAAGAGAATCTTTCTGAATCCAAATTTTCTTTATCTGCACCAATACTGCTTATTCTTGGAGTCAGCTTAGTGAAAATCAAATTAGATTTTAATGTTTGCCCCTTAATAAGAAAATCTTCACCAAATTGGGTTTCTATAGAAGTTACATAAGCTTCTTTGTTATCGAGCACAGAACCTTTCCAAGGAAGAACGCCCTTTGCAGAAAGCTTTTGCAACACTTTAAAACGTCTGAAAGAATCATTCTTTTCTCTTGAAATGGTCATAAATACTACTAATGAACCATTAGCACTTTGAATAGTCAATGATTTCGGAAACCAACCATCAGAAACGACCAAAGAAAGCATATTTTCTATTTCTTCACTAGGAACAGTAAGAGTAAGCTTTATAGTAGAATTACCTTCATCACTTACGATTACATTACCATATTTAGGCTTTAAAATATCTGCCGCAGAACACTTTATAGACACTTCATCAAATTCACTATTATCTTTAACTACTTCTACGGTTCCATCATAGTCAGCATAAGATTCTTCCTGTGCAAAAACAGGAAAAGAAAAAGCTGTTAACAAAGCAAGAATATAAATAAGCCCACTTTTTTTCATATAATCTCCTCAATCACCTGAATAACAAAAGTTAAGCAGCCGCTGGTAATTCTATAGAAACAAGAGTACTTGTATTAGGAGTGCTCTTTACTGTAATTTCACCATTTAAAGCATGAAGCAACTTCTGAGCAACAGCCAAACCCAAACCTAAAGAATTCTTTCCGGCACTCCCAAAAGGTTTGAAAAGATTTTTCTGTTGTTCAAGAGAAATACCCACACCATTATCGAATATTACAAGTTCGACAATATTTTTGGTTTTGGGTTTTAATCTGGTTACAACTTTTATTTCCCCGCCTTTAGCTCCAAGACCTATAAGAGAATTTATAAAAACATTGGAAACTATAGTTGAAAAAGCTTCCATATCAACATTTACAGGAGGAAGATTAACAGGAAGATTCTTAGACAATTTAAGATTCTTACCTATTTCTTTAACTCCTGAAAGTAATCTGGCAGTAACAACATGACTCTTTACATTGCCAAAGATTTCCTTTTCAACAAGCTGATTAATCTGGAATTTTCCAACTTTAGGAGCAAATTCAGAGAATTGAGAAATAAGATTTTTAACATTATGCTCCATCTTTTGACCTTGAGCCTGGATAATCGGTAAAACTTTTGCGGCTTCTGTGGTCTTAGTAGCATAAGTTTTTATGGCATTAAGAGGAGCAGCTATATTGCTCTTTAATATAGATTCGCTTACAACAGCATTGTTTGAAACAGAAGAACCATCAGGAACAGAAGAAACCTTAGCCAAAATAGAGTTAAATTCATGCAATTCTTTTGTAAGAGCATCAACATTGGCTATATTTACTGGAGCTCCTGTTGTAATCTGTAATGGAGCAGATTTAGCTTCTTCCATGGCTTCTTCATTTCTGCGTTTTTCTGCAGCTTCTTTAGCTTTTTGGGAAGCAGCCATAGTTTTTTCATTAGATTCTTCTGCCATCTTTGGCTTTTTGGGAGCTTCGCCTTCTTCTTCACGTCCACCAGCGTCAACAGTGGTTCCAACAACTTCACTAACAGTTGTTCTTCCTGTAATTAACTTATAAAGAGCTGATTCACGAAGAGAAAGCATACCGTCTTTAATAGCCTGACGACGCATATCTTCTGTTGTCGCATTGCATTCTATTAGTTCCCTGAACTTAGGAGTAATTTCAAGAACTTCATAAATACCTTGACGACCTTTTAAACCTGTATTGTCACAATCCGGGCAACCTTTACCCTTCTTGAACATCAAGGTATCTAAGCTGTATTGATCAGCCAGTCTTAGTCTTTCAAGAGTCCTTTGGTCGATATTTAATGACTGCAAAAGATCGGGTTCTGGTTTATATTCTTCTGCACAAGACTTACAAATACGCTTAACAAGACGTTGTGCCTGAACAATACGTAAAGAAGAAGAAAGAGAGAATGGTTCGATACCCATATTCAACAAACGCGCAACAGTAGCTGGTGCGTCATTTGTGTGAAGTGTAGAAATAACCAAGTGACCAGTCATAGCAGCTTTGATTGCGATACTAGCTGTTTCAAAGTCACGAATTTCTCCAAGCATGATTACGTCAGGGTCTTGTCTCAAGAAAGAACGCAACGCAGCAGAGAAATCCAACCCGATATCAGCATGACACTGAACCTGGTTAATACCCATAAGGTTGTATTCTACAGGGTCTTCGGCCGTCATAATGTTTTCAGTAGGCTTATTCAGCAAGAACAGTGAAGAATAAAGAGTTGTAGTTTTTCCAGAACCTGTAGGTCCTGTAACCAAAACTATACCGTTAGGCGACTGAACACCAGCCATGAATTTTTCCAAAACGAAAGGTTCGAAACCAAGGTCTTTCAAGTCAACTTTCAGATTGCCCTGGTCACATATACGCATAACGATTTTTTCGCCCCATACGCATGGAATACAGGAGACACGAAGGTCGATTTTTCTATCCTGCATGTTTAGCTTGATACGGCCGTCTTGAGGTCTTCTTGTTTCAGCAATATCAAGATTTGACATAACCTTGATACGGCTGACCAACCCTGCATGAGCTGCTTTAGCTGGTGTCATGAAGAGTTTCATGGTTCCATCTTGTCTAAATCTTATACGGAATTCGCTTTCGTATATTTCTATATGAATATCAGATACTTTCAATACGACAGCCTGAGTAAGAATAAGATTAACAAGTTTAATGATAGGCGCATCGTTTTCGCTTAAATCACCTAAGCCATCATCATCGGCCTTCTTTTCTTCACCACCCAAATCATTGGCTAATGAATCAATACTTTCACCATATAGGTTATCTAAGGCCGCAATAATAGACAATTCAGAACTAACAACTGGAGATACTCTCATACCTGTCATCATTTCAATCTGGTCGATTGTAATAATGTCTGTCGGGTCAGTCATAGCAAGAACAAGCTTGCCATTTTCTTTCTTAACAGGACAAAGAATGTGGTCCTGACAGAATTTCTGAGTTAATAAACTGCCGACAACAGGGTCTACCAAGCTTTCATCAAGGTCGATAAATGGAATATCATATTGTTTAGACAAAGCGATTGAAAGCTGTTTATTGGTGATAATACTGTTCTTAACCAAATAAGCTCCAAGACGCAGTTTCTGTTCTTTTGCCTTTTTAAAAGCGTCATCAATTTGTTCTGGCTTACAGAATTTAGATTCGACAAGAATATCGCCGAGTCTTTTGCGTTGCTGTCTTTTATGGGGAACCTTAGTTCCCGTAAGTTGAGCTATTTTTGATTCTAACTTATCTCCGAGAACTTTTGCTGGCTTTATAGCCATGGAAGGATGTAAACCAACGAACAAGTCTGCATTTCCTGGTTCAACGCTTCCAACCATTAATTCAGCACCATTCAGCTTAATAGGAATGAGCTTTTTACTCTTAATAATCTTTACATCAATTAACTTGAAGATTTCGTTATTAATTTGAGTTTCATCTAACTTCACATAAGGAACTTTAAGAATTTCTGCTTCTGCTTTTGCGAGAATTTCTGGAGTAACCTTTGATAGTAGTGCAACTGCTTCAACAAAATCTAATGGAGTTTTTGATGATTCTTGAAGTTTTTTCAATTCTTCATCAGAAGAAACACCATCTTTTATTAATAATTGTTTTAATAGATTAATGGCTTCATCGTTTATAGGAAAAGCCGGAAAAGATTGTTTAAACGCCGCTTGTTCCATTTTTTTACCTGATTAATAAGAGTTATTTCTGTTCGTTAATAAATTGTTCTGCTATTTTAGCAAAAGATGGACGAAGATTCAACGTTAAAGCTTTTTGGAATTGTTCTACTGCTTTTTTCTTTGCTCTAGCCCTTAAAAGCAGTCCTAACTGGAAATATGCATCTGCATAATTCGGATTCAATTCAATGGCTTTTGTTAAAAGTTCTTTCGCTCTAGTTGTTTTTTTCAATTGAATCAAAGTCAACGCTGTCCAGTAATATGCATCTGGATAGGTATTATTCATACGCATAGCTTCTTCAAAATGTCTCAAAGCATCTCCCCAGAGACAATCTTCAAAATATTTTATACCAAGATTTATTCGGCTAGAAGCTATATCTATTTCTACTACTGCTATTTTCTTTAATTCTGCCAGAGCTTCTTCTGTAAATCCCTGTTCTAATAGGTTTTTATAATTAGCATATTCTGGAGTATCATTCTTTTTGGCTCTTTCAACTATTTCACAATAGCATTCAATAGCTTCATCATAATCTTTATTGATTTCATAAATAGAACCAAGATAAAACCAAGCAGCCATAAGATTTGAATTCTTTTTCAAAATACCTCTAAGAACACTCTTAGCTTCTGAATAAAAACCTCTAAAAAACAGGCTTTTTCCTAAATTCAAACCAATATCAAGATAAGTCGGATGTTTACGATATTCTTCCCTGACCTGTTCAATATTCTTTTCTAAAATCTCCATTCTCTTGGCAATATGATCAAGATTCTTTAATGGAGTTCTCCATTGAGGTCTGAGTTTGGAAGCTTTTCTAAAAAGACTTTCAGCGTCATCGAGATTATTTGTCTGCATACGAAGAACACCCAGATTATTCAATATTCTTGGGTCTTCATGCATTGTTCTCATAGCTGTCCTATAAGCTTCTTCTGCTTCAGAATAGACTCCTTTGGCCATATATATATTGCCAAGATTATTGAGCAATTCACAGTCATCGGGGAAAACTATTCTGCCTCTCTTAAGAACCTGTTCAGCATCATCAAGCATACCTAAACGTCGATAAGTATTTCCCAAAAGCATAATAAGAGGTCTTGAATCTGGAATTATAGATTCTGCAACCTTTAATTCTTTTAGTGCTTCATTGAACTTACCTTGTTTCAAAAGAGTCTGTATTTTTGGTCCTAGATGAGAAGAATTTTCAAAAGTTAGTTCTTCAGAAAGATCCTGTATCTCTTTATCAAAATTCTCTTCAATAAAATTGCTTATTTGACCAGCAACTTCATCGTTCTTTTTTATAGCAGCTTCAATGATATAGTCTATATTAGGATAATCAGGTGCGATTTTTTTTACCTGATAAAATTCATTGAGAGCAGACGAGTAAAAACCCGCCCTGAAATAGTTTATACCACGATCAAAAATTTCTTCAGATTCTTTTGTTTTCATAATCATTTATAGGTATTGCCTTGAAATTAGGTTAGTGATACAATAGCTATACCCTATTAAGAGTTATCTTGTCAATGGGGAAAATGTACCCCTTAGGAGGGTTCTCATGGATTCCACAGTAGGAATCAAGATGAAATTTTGTGAATCTCTTGATCGCTTTGTATCAATCAGAGCTTTTACGCCTGAACAAAAGCAACAGCTTTTTAAAAACGTAAAAATTACTGATAAAAAATCTTATAAGCGGCTGATAATAAATGCCTCTGTTGTCAATTATCTTGATGAAATTGCTCCATTGGTATTCGGCAACAATGAATATCCGCTTCTTGGTGAAATTATCGAACAGGAACTTTACAATCTCTGTGTAAAAGTCAATCCTTCACTCGATATAAAGGAAGTCACTATTCAAATAGATGAACAGGAAGCAACCGGTTCATCCATACCAGTAATAAGCGCAGAAGGTGCTAAAGACGCCAACCAGGACCGCTTTCTCGGAATTGAAGATCATTTAAGAAAACGTATCGTTGGTCAGGATGAAGCAGTATCTGCAGTTGCTCAAGCTATTCGTAAAGCCAAAGTAGGTTTGAAAAACCCGAAAAGACCTGTTGGTAGCTTTATTTTCGTAGGTCAAACCGGTGTAGGTAAAACAGAACTTGCCAAAGCTTTATGTGAATTTATGACTGGCAGCGAAAATGACATCGTGCGCATAGACTGTTCTGAATATGCAATGAGCCATGAATATGCCAAGCTCATTGGTGCACCTCCAGGTTACATAGGTCACAGTGAAGGCGGATACCTCACAGAAGCCGTTAAAAACAAACCTAACGGAGTTGTTGTATTCGACGAAATCGAAAAAGCTCACGAAAAAGTACACAATCTTTTATTACAGCTTTTAGATGAAGGTATACTCACCGACAGCAAAGGCGAAACAGTAAGCTTTAGAGAAGCCATCATAATTCTTACTACTAATATAGGTGTATCAGATATTACCACCGAAGAAACCAGACCTGGTTTCAGAGTCTCTGAAACAGCTAAAAAGACTACCGAAAAGCTTGACGATCTTTCTCACGAAAAGAAAGTCAAGATTACTAGAAAGAGTCTTGAAAAAAGCTTCCCACCTGAATTTTTAAATCGTATTGACGATGTCATAGTATTCAGACAACTCGACAAAAACGATAATCTGCAAATACTCAGCATTCTGTTGAAAGAAGTTTCTACCAGAATAGAAGCATTGAATATGCATCTTAACTTTACTGACGAGCTTAAGAACTGGCTGGTAGACAACGGAACAGACTTAAAATACGGTGCTAGACCTTTAAGAAGAACTATTCAAAGATACATAGAAAATCCTTTGGCTGAACAGATTCTTAAAGGAGATTTCAACAAAGGTGATGATATTCTCGCTGAAGTTGGAAAAGATGAAGATGGTGATGAATGCACTCTATTTAGGGTTGTAGGCAAAATAGAAGTCAAAGAAAACAAAACTGAAGAACCTCTTAAGCTCGAAGCCCCTAAAAAACCAGCTAAAAAAACCAAAAAGAAAGAACCTAATAATCCAACTGAAATGGAATAGTTGATTTTCTAAAAAAAATCAGTTATAATATTTCACGAAAAAAAGAACGGCTCAAAAATGTTCTAAAGTTCGGCTCTAAAAGAACGGCTCAAATTGTTCTAAAAGTTCGGCTCAAAAAAGAACGGCTCAAATTGTTCTAAAGTTCGGCTCTAAAAGAACGGCTCAAAAATGTTCTAAAAGTTCGGCTTAAAAAAAAGAACGGCTCTAAAGTTCTAAGGTTCGGCTCTAAAAAAAAGCGATGTCTAAAAAAAGGGAAAGACATCGCTTTTCTTTTGTAAAGAATTTCAATCTGGAATAAAACTTTATTTTATTCCTTTATGTTATACTCAATCTAACTGAGTCAGAATTACTACAACAGGAAACAACTTATGGATATTTCATATTTATTGTATTTGCAGAATCTTAGAGAAGCAACAAGTCATATTTTTGATAAGTTTTTTACTTATGTCACTAATTACGGTGAAATGGCTTATCTGCTTCCTTTATTTGCTATTATATATTGGTGTATAAACAAAAAAACCGGTGAATATATGTTTTTAACTCTAGGTTTTGCAAGACTATTCAACGGATTCATAAAAATATTTGCCTGTGTTTACCGCCCCTGGATAAGAGACCCGAGAATACTCCCCATAAACAATGGTATGAAAACTGCTACTGGTTATTCGTTTCCAAGCGGTCACACCACTAACGCAACAGCAACATTCGGTAGTTTCTCTGTTAAACAAAATAATGACTCAAAATATCTTAAGATATTCTTGTGGGGTATAGCGATTCTTGTTGGCTTTAGCCGCAATTATATAGGAGTTCACACTCCTCAGGATGTAGTTGTTGCTTTTGTTATATCTGTTTTAACAATATTTGGAACAATAAAACTTTTTGACCTTATAGAAAAAAATAAAAACGCAGATATCTATATTGCATTTGCAGGATTACTAGTTTCTCTACTTATAACTATATATGCAGTAAATAAAACTTATCCTATCAATTATAGAAACAGTGATAATACAGTTACCGAAACAACATATATAAAAACCGCTGAAGTAAACAATGAAATAGCAAAAAAAGCCATAGTTGACCCAAAGACAATGGTCTTAGACCTTTATAAAAATATTGGCTATATATTTGGAATATTCCTTGGCTGGATATTAGAAAGAAGATTTATCAAATTTTCAACAGATGGAACAACCAATCAAAAAATACTACGCTTTCTTGTTTGTTTCACACTGATGCAGGTAATGCTCAATATCATCTGTCCTTTATTAAAAACCTATTTTCAGAAAGACTTTTCCGAACCGCTTATAGCTTTTCTAAAAACATTCTATGTTATCTTTATTGCACCAGTAATAATCAAATATATGAATAGACTGGAAGCAACCAATCAAATTAATTAGCTTAAGTCAATTGACAAACAACAATATTTAGATATTTTGTACTGTATTTTATTTATAAATCTTATATAATAGAAAAAAAATATTTATAATAATGGAGTTATATTATGAGCAGTAAAGTAGTTGAAATCTGGGATGCAACCGGAAACAAAAAGATTAAAGCAGAACTACCGGATGACGAACCAGTTAACAAAATACTTGTTTTATTAGTCGACAAAATGAATCTTCCAAGATTTTCTCCTGATGGCCAATTAATGAGTTATAAATTTCATCATAAATCTTCTGGCAGACAGCTACTTGACGATGAAACCCTTTATAATGCTGCTGTTCAAGACGGTGACGTTTTAAGAATACAACCAGAAATCACAGCAGGTTAATAATATGCAAGAAAACAAATCAGACAAAGTCATAAGCATTAATACAGAAGAAAACCGTTTTTCTCGATTTGAATTAATTCGATGGTGGGATCAAAAACGACTTTCTAATGCCAAAATCCTGGTTATAGGTGCTGGAGCTCTAGGAAACGAAATAATTAAAAATCTGGCATTACTAGGTATTGGCAACATTATAGTAGTAGATTTCGATAAAATAGAACCATCTAATTTATCAAGATCTGTTTTGTTTAGGGAAAAAGACCGCGGACGTTTTAAAGCAGAAGTAGCTGCAGAACGAGCCAGAGAACTTTATCCCGACCTAAAAATAAAACCATTATGTATTAATGCAGTCGCCGATTTAGGTTTAGGACTATATGACTGGGCTGATGTTATTCTTGGTGGCTTGGATAATCGTGAAGCTAGATTATCTATCAACAGAAATTCTTTTGCAGTAGGCAAAACCTGGATTGATGGCGCTATAGAAGTTTTAAGCGGGGTTGCCAGAGTATTTTCACCAGATGGCCCATGTTATGAATGTACTATGGGCGAAGTAGACTGGAAAATTCTCCAGACAAGAAAATCCTGCACTCTTCTCAGCAGAAGTGAAATGATGTCTGGTAAAACCCCAACAACACCGACTATAGCAAGTTTAATAGCCTCTATACAATGCCAGGAAGCATTAAAGATATTGCATGGTATGGAAAGCATCAATGGAAAAGGTTTTATCTACGATGGTATAAATTTCTACCATGACCTGATATCTTACAAACGCAAAGAAGAATGTTATAGCCACGAAAGCTTCCTTCCTTTAACTAAAATTGATAATTCTGCAAAGAATACAACGTTAGAAGAAGCACTTAAGTTTATAAGAGAAGACTTAGGTCCTGAAGCAGAACTAGAATTAAGAGAAGAAGTAATAACAGGTTTTTCATGTGCAGACTGTTTCACAACAGAAGAATTTCATGCCTCTGTTGGTAAAGTAACTGAAGCAGATTCAATTTGTCCTAAATGTAAAAAACCTCGATTCCCAATCTTAACTCATAGATTTGATGGCTCAGAAGAATACAAAAATAAAACTCTATCTGAACTTGGTATTCCATATTTTGAAGTAATAATTGGTCACAACGGGGAACAGCGCAAGTATTATCTTTTAAATGGAGACCGTGATTATATTCTAGATGGCGTAGACAAATAGGTATAAATATGGCAAAAAAGAATAAAGATAATACAAACGAAACTACAAATAACAACACCCAGGATTTTCAAAAAGGTTTTACTCCAAAACCAGAGAAAAACATTCCTTTCCCTGCATCTTATGCTACGGACCCAAGAGTATATATAGAAGAAGATACTTATAAAGAAATAATAGCCCATTCAACAGAAACAACCTCTGTTGAACTTTGTGGTGTATTAATTGGCGAAGTAAGATTTGATGTATCAGGAAACTACCTATATATATGCGGCAGCATTAGAGGAGAAAAATCGAAGAATTCTGGAGTCAACGTTTCTTTTACTCCAGAAACCTGGGATTATATTCATGAAGAAAGAGAAAAGAAATATCCTGATTATGCAATAATCGGATGGTATCATACTCATCCTGGCTTCGGAATATTCCTTTCTGATATGGATAAGTTTATTCAAGATTATTTTTTCAATATGCCATATCAGGTTGCACTGGTAGTTGATCCAAAAACTTCTGAAAAAGGCATATTTGCTTGGCAAGATGGGAAAATCAGACCTCTAAAAAATTGCTGGATAGGCAAAGAACAGACTCCCTTAGCTATAGGAACTGTAGGTGGCGAAGAAACCTATAGAGGCGATAAAGAACCCAAATCTAATGTAATACCTTTCAAACTAGAAAAAAATTCTTCTGAAGAACAATCAGATGAAAGCTTTTATTCTAGAGCTTTCATGTATCTGCTTTGTTTACTTACAGGATTCGTTCTTGCAAATGTTCTTTACGCAAAAATAACCAAAAACTATATAGAATATTTTGGAAAAAATGCCGCTCAAGCAGAAGCTAGAGAAATTATAGGTTCCTGGGCAAAAGATTATTCTGTTTCTTATGATTTGGACAATATCACTAAGTTCATAGACGAATATCAAAATAGTCTAAATGTAAACTCAGCAACCAACACCATAGACCTTCCAAAATTCAATGAATTTGCTTCCAGTATAAGTAATTTTCTAAAAATTGTTTCTACCAATTCTAAGATTAGTCGTAATAGGGCTACTGAAATAATAAAAAAAGTTGCTGAAAGAGGACTCCAAAATCATGAAGAAGCCGATAAAAACTTAGAAATAATGAAACAAATGGTTGCTGGCAGCATTTTATTGCAGTTAGAACCTTATCTGACTTCTTTATCTGCTCAGCCAATCAATGAAACAAGAATAAAAGAAGCAAAAAAAATGCTTGAATACATCATGTCTTTCTATCCAGAAGACACAAAAGTCCAAATAAGACAAAAATATCCATGGATATTCCAAAATAATTGAGGTGAATTCTTATGGAAAACAATGACTTTATAGTAATAAACAAACAAGAATTAAACACAGATTATGTAAAGAATAGAATTACAGAAGAAAAGGAATCCAAAAGAGACCTTAATAAAGCAGAACGAATACCTGTCCAGAGTAATATATTCTTAAATCCTATTTTCTATACTGCTGTCTGTGGTTTTATTACTGCCGCTATAGTTTGGGGCTGTGTTGAACCATTTGTTTTAGGACCAGGAGGGCAAGAACAAGGTTTATACTTAATGATTATGATTTTGGGTATGTCCTTATTCTTAGGCTGTACTATTAGTGCTCTTGAACCTTTAATGTCTGGGAATATCACAAAAGCTTTAAAAAACGGAGCTATAGGATTAGGTGCAGGATTAGTTTGGTCCATTCTCGGTAGCGCCATCCTGGCACCATTAGTAATGGGCTTAATTGGTGGTGCTCTGCAGTTAATGTTACCACAAGTTTTTCGTGATTTACAAAATTCTCCTAGCAACATTACAATACAAATAGTAATAATTACGATGATTTGTCGAGCCCCAGCATGGGCTATAATGGGTATGGGTATTGGTGCAATTCCAGGAATAGCCAGTTCCTCTAAAAAAATGTTATACAATGGACTTGTTGGAGGATTATTGGGTGGTTTCCTAGGTGGTTTTATTTTTGACCCAATATCTTATTTTACACATACTTTTTCTGCTGGTGCCGGATTAAGCAGAGGAATCGGGTTTTCAATGTTAGGTTTATTAACTGGTTTCTTTGTTGGTCTTGTAGAAAACATGGCCAAAGATGTTTGGGTAACAATGAAATCTGGTCCTTTAAGAGGAAAACAGTTTGTAATATATCATAATCCCACATTAATCGGCAGTTCTCCAAGAAGCGATATTTATATATTCAAAGACCCTAATGTTATGCCAACTCACGCCAAAATACAAAAAAGAGGAAGCAAATATGAAATAATTGATGACAGTAAGGGTTCTGGAGTTTATGTTAATTCTGTAAAAATCAATGGAAGCAAAATTCTTGAACATAACGACGAAATCATATTAGGTCAAAGTGTATTGGAGTTTCAGCAAAAAGAAAAGAGATAAACTATGTTGCCCAATAATAAAAAACCAGCCAAAAAACATTATAATGTTACTCCATTTAAAGCAACAAATAATGAAATTGGTAAAATATGCTCTATTTGTGGTTCTGGAATATTGAACGACGAATCAGTTGTATTATGTCCCGAATGTAATCTTCCATACCATCACGATTGTTGGAAAGAAATGGGCGGTTGCGGTAGCTACGGCTGTGCGGCTGCTCCTGACATAAAGAAAGCTGATTATGCTCCATCTGATACATACGTAGAAGGTTGGACTTCTGAAAAAAAATGTCCTGAATGTGGATCTATGATTCTTTCTAATGCTCTGATTTGCAGAGTATGTAAATCTGAATTTCCAACAGAAAAACCTATGACTAGGGCAGAATGGGAAAACAGAATATACGACGGCAAAGAATTAACTTCTGTTAGAACTAAGGTAATTATTCAGTGTCTTTTAAGTATAATAGGCATTCTTACTCTATTTATGCTGCCTCTGAATATTTTTACATTATACTCAGACAACTGGATATTTAAAGTAAGAAGATTACCTTCTGAACTGAAGATTCTTCATTATGCTGGTACAGCAATATCTGCAATCTGGCTTATTATTTTAGGTTTACTCCTTATTTGTTTATTTGCAAAATTATGAAAAAAACAGTAATTGATGAAAATAAAATAGGTAAAGTTTGTTCTGTATGTTCTAGAGGTCTTAGAACAGGAGAATATGTTGTTGAATGTGAATATTGTGGTTCTTATACCCATGAATCCTGCTATAAAGAACATGGGTGTGGAAGTGAACAATGCCGAAACATATCACCTCATTTTGAAAAAACAAGCATCGTTCTTACTAAAGAAGAAGTAAGTAAGGTTATAGCCGTTCCTGAACACACAAAAAATCCTACAGAATATTTAATCAAAGAGTTAAATAAAGGGGAAAAACATTATTCTACAATGGCTATTTTTTCCTGCTCTTTTTCTCTCATCTTTTTATTGTTAACTTTTGTTGCCTATAATTTCACTTTAAGTAGCCATCCAGCAGCATTCAAATATTTCTACGGATTATCTTTTATAGGCGGTTCTTTCTGTATATTATTATCTATTATTTCATTGTCTTTATTCAATAAGAACAAAAAGCTTCTCGGATTTCCATCTGCTATAGGTGCAATGATTATAAGTATAGCTATTGTATTAACAGGAGTTTTTCATTTCTTATTCAGCTATAGACAACATGAAGGTCCTATTCCCAAAAACGTTGACAAAAAAAGAATCGCAGAAACCATAGAAAAATCTGCCGCCCATATTCAAACTCCGTTAAAATCTAACGTTTCAGTAAAATCAGGCTTTGGTTTAAGTGAATCATTTGGTTCCGGAGTCGTTGTCAAAAACAAAGACTCGAAAACTTATATAATAACCAATGTTCATGTTTTAACCGGTGGTTCAATGGTATCTTCTCTAGACGAAGCCAAGAAAAAAGCCAGAAACTTATCTGTAACTTTTTATTCCGGCGAAACTCAGATAGCAGATATACTTTGGGTTGCTCCTGAAGGAATAGACCTGGCTCTGATAAGCTGTCAAACTCCATCAGATTTCTCAAGTTCTGTAAAAATAGGTTCCTCCAATGAAATAAAAATGGGAGAAAAAGTATTTGCTATAGGAAATCCTATGGGATTAGACTGGACCTATACTGAAGGAGTTGTCTCCAGTTTCAGAAATAAACAGATTGGTAAAAACGAAATACTGGTTATTCAAATACAAACTCCTCTGAACCATGGTAATTCAGGAGGAGGTTTGTATTCTGAAAAAGGTAATCTGGTAGGTATAAACACCTGGATATATGAAAAAGCCCAGACTGAAGGATTAAACTTTTCTATCGCGATAGACGAATTAACTAAAACACTAGATGCAGATTTATTAAAAACAATAACAGAGTAAAAACAAGGGAATTATAATAATGAGCATAAGAGATAAACGTTTACAATCAGATTATATAAAAATGTGTGATACTTTTCCTAATACTCAAAAAGGGAAAATAAAAATTATTTCTACCTCAGGTAATCCACCAGACAAATATCAGATCGAATTCAATGTAAATAGTCTGGTTATGAATCCCAAAGGACAAGTTGTTGGTAAAAATTCTCACACAGCTGAAATATATCTGACTGCAACTTATCCTAGACAGGCTCCACAATGCAGAATGTTAACTCCTGTATTTCATCCCAATATTGCACCTCATGCAATTTGTATAGGCGACCATTGGGCTGTCGGTGAATCATTGCCCCATCTTGTTATAAGAATAGCAGAAATGCTAGCTTATCAAAGCTATAATCTTAAAAGCCCACTAAATGGTGACGCTGCTCAATGGGCAGACAAAAACAGATTAAAATTCCCAACAGATAGAACAGATTTCAGTTCATACTTTGAAAATAGCAGCAACAACATATCAGATTCAGAAATAAAAGCTATTACAGATGATTCTATTGTAAAATGTGCAAATTGTGGTGATTCTGTAAAAGGTTCTGAATTAATTATTTGTTCATCTCATCACCCTGTCTGCAGCAACTGTGCTTTCACCTGCAACGAATGCGGTAAAGTAATTTGTTTAAAATGTATTACAGGAAAATGTTCTATATGCAATCAGATAGTCTGCGCTCATTGTATTACTAAATGCGAATTATGCAAAGCAGACATATGCTTAAGCCATACCAAAACATGCTATATTTGTCAGAAAAAAGTTTGTGACGACTGTGCAATTACTTGTTCAAAATGTGGTAAAGTAGTATGCTTAGACCATATGACAAGATTGCCAGGAACAAATAATTATACTTGCACTAATTGCCAATAATAATTATCTTTAAATTAGAGCTTGATATAAGGGGAAAAGATTATGCCTATCAACAGCAATGACGTTATAAGAGCAAATAGAAAATATGAAGGTCAGACATGCTCTATTTGTAGAAAAGAAATTCTTTTGGGTGATTTAATACATATTTGTCCAAATTGTCAGAGTGTTTATCACGAAGATTGCTGGAAAAACGAAGGTGGATGCGTGACTTTTTCCTGTAATTCTCTATCATCCTCTAGACAGCCTAATAATTTCAATAATAATTATCAAAGCAATTCTTCTAGTAATTACAACAACATGGATATGAATGGTTTCCCATCATCCAATATGCCTCCTTCACCGAATAGAGGTCCCAATCTCAGACAACCCAACTCTTTTGGAAATAATAGAAACATGAATGCCAATATGGGTGGCGGTATGGGAAGTGGCATGGGCGGAAACATGCCGACCAATATGGTACCATGCCGTTTTTGTAAAGAACCAATTATGCGTGGAGCAAGAAAATGCAAACACTGCGGCGAATACCAAAACGAAGCAGATAGAACCAAAGCTCATCAAGAAGAAGAATTTGGAGATGCAACATTATCCACAACAGATTGGATAGGTGTAATATGCTGCCCATTAATAGGTTTAATTCAGGGTGCAGTATATTGTGGGCAAGGACAAAGAGGAAGAGGTTTAAAATTGATAAAATATTGTGCCATTGCTATGGTTATTAATTTTATTTTAAGCTTCTTGAAAACCCTATCCACTTCGAGGTAAGTTTTAAAAGCTTTGAAAGAAAAGAACTTTAAAAAAGAGCAGTTGTTTCAACTACTTTTTGCAGCAGTCATCGTTCTTTTATCTGTAATTCTAACTCCAGGAACTTCTCAAGACGACCGAGTTACTATTTTTGGATTCAAAACTCCCGTATTATGTCTTCATAGACTAATATTCAATGAACCCTGTGCAGGCTGTGGTTTAACGAGAAGTTTTGTAAGTTTTGCACATGGAGATGTAGAAGCCTCTTATAAGTTTCATAGACTAGGAATCCCATTATTCATAGTAATATTATTCCAAATTCCCCTTAGATTATATCTTATGAAGGTAGGAATCAATGGGTATACTTCTTTTATGCGCAAACTGGTTTGGGTTCCTGGAGTTATCTGTATGATAGCTTTATTTATAAATTGGATTATTTTTATTTTCCAAACTTCTTTTAAACCATAAAATCTGATATTATAAAAAAGAGAGAAGAAGGAGAAATTTATGAATAACAACGAAATTATTAAAGCCAATAAAAAGTATGAAGGTCAGATCTGTAAAATTTGTAAAAAAGAAATACAAATTGGTGACTTGATTCATATATGTCCTAATTGTCAAAGTATAAACCATGAAGATTGCTGGAACATGGAAGGTGGATGCAATAATTTTTCCTGTCAATCACTATCTTCTAAAAAAACTAGTAACTTAGCCAGTAAATTTAAATCTTTAGACGATCCCGTTGTTGAACAAAAGCCTCAGTTACCACCGAATATGGTTCCTTGTAGATGGTGTAAAGAACCCATTTTGCGTGGTTCGAAGCTTTGCAAACATTGTCATGAATACCAGCGAGATGAAGACAGAAAAAAAGCAAAACAAGCAGATGATAACTACAGCTATGAAAACACCACTTTATCAGGAATAGATTGGTTTCTGCTCTTAATGTGCACTGGTGTTGCTCTTATAATGGGAATCTATAATTGTATAGCAGGCAATAGCAACAGAGGTCTTAAACTTATAAAATACAGTATAATTATAACCCTTATTGCTGCGGTAATAAGAGCTACCTTAAATTACATGTTAAGCCACTAAATATAAAACTACTTTTTTAAGGGAGCATTTGCAATGAATACAAATTCACCTACTTCAGGACAAGACTTGACACATTGTCGTTGGTGCAATGCTCCCATTAAACAAGCAGATAAAATTTGCAAACACTGTCATGAATATCAAGATTTAAACGATCTACCAAAGGTATCTTTAGTAGATTCCACATTATCTACTTCAGATTGGTTTATAATATTTTTCATGCAATTTCTCGGAATACCAGCTGCAATAGTACATTTCTACAGTGGTCAAAAAGCCAGAGCCAAAAAACTTTTTATTTATACCTTATTTTTCACAATTATTTATATACTTTCATTTTTATCAATTAATTCAATCTTTTCAACCACTTTAAAAGTATTAAAAATGGTTAATGTAAATTAAAAAGACTCTTCTCATTTAATTGACAGTGTACATTTTTTTAAGTACAATTAAAAGAACACCTTAGCTTTTGGGGGTTAATATGAGAATAAAAAATTTATTATTAGTAGCAATGTCTATTTGTTCACTGGCTGCTGCACCTGCATTTTCAAGGCCGCCAGTAACAGCCATTTCTACCGATGAAACACCTATAAATAATTCTTTAGTAATGATGAAACCGGTTAATATAGGCAAAGGTCATATTATAAGCGGTTTTTTAGGCAAAATGCTAAATATTCCCAAGACTGTAAAAATAACAGATTCTGGCTTTTTAGCATTCGGACTTTCTGAAGATGCAATACAAGTAGTTCCTTCAGAAAGTAAAGGTATACACATTAAATCAATTCTGCCTTACCTTAATGAAAGCAAAGAAATGCAGGATTCATTAAAGTTACGCAGAACCGCTCGACAAATTCGTTATCAGTATTTAAAAGATACCGTTAAAAACTCTGATTCTCTTACAGAAGAACAGAAAAACTCAATAAATGATTTTCTCTCTCAGTCTGTAGGCTCACCCTTGGTTCTTCTTTCTAAGTCTCCACTTCCAAGATTTATTCCATCTCCTGGTCCCTGCATGATTCCAATGGGTGCAGAAAAACTAGACCGCAGTGGCTCAAAAAGTGAAGGCGTAGAAACTTCTGTTATTTGCTTAGTTGATATTAAAGCCGGCGATCAAGTAATTTTCTCAATTGAAGACGCTTATAAGAATGACACCCTCGATTTAGTCATTGCTCACGAAAACGCTCATGCTATACAGTTCGACATGTATGGAAAGCTTTTCCAGAAGATTCAGAGAACATCTACAAATGGTCATGATGCTCCTTACATAACAGACTTAGGCTTAGCTTATGTTGAAGGTTGGGCAGAAGCATTTGAAGCTGTCTATGGTCCTGCTAATCCAAAATTAGCTGAAAAAGACCGCACAAAATATAATATTTCTGAATTCTTATACAGCCGACAAGACCCTGTTAGACGTGACAGATACGTATGGGTTAATTTAAGTGAAAAGACTGGCGAACTTAAAAACGGTCTCCAGTTAATGTCTACAGAAGGCGTAGTAGCAGGCTTTTTCTATGACATACTCACAAGCCGTGCAATAGTTGCTCCATTCGATAAATGTATCAAGACTATGCTTGAAACTCCGATGAATTTCATGGAATTCATAAAGACTTACGTTAAACTCTTCCCAGAAGATAAAAAAGTCATTTATCGCATAATCTTAGAAAATTCTCATTATGTAACTATGCATGAAAATGCTTTTGAAAGCTATAAAAACTATTACAACTTCGTAAAAGCTTACAAACAGAAAAAGATAGATAAAGAAGATTATCTCGAAGCTAAAAAAGCATATAAAGCTTATACAGAAGAATTATTTGCTGAAGCAATGCAGAAAGACAATATCTTCGCTAACGTAGGACCTCAAATGTGGTTCTCTGGCAAAATAGACCTGGTTGCAGCTCATAAGAGACCTAGCGAAATAAAAGAATTCTTGGCTGAAGCTTTTGGTAAAAAAGATAAATTCTATGAATTTAGACTTGATTTGAATACAGTTTCAAAAGATATGCTGCGTTCAATTGGCTTCTCTTTTGATGATGTTACCAAGATATTAAAAGCCAGAGAAAAAAAGAACTTCTTTACTGGCAATCCTATAACAGTATTAAAGAAAGTTTTAGGAGAAGAAAGTTTCAACCGATATAACGAAAGACTCAATCTTACTCCATATGACCACACAAAAGAAGATTCTATAAGAAACAGCGAAGAACAAGCTCTTGTTTTGTGGCCTGAAGATATAACGAAATTAATTCAAGTTCGTTAATTAGCTTTAAAAATAGAACACCGGATTTAAGGTATTTTCTTAAATCCGGTGTTTTTATTTTAATTGCGGATAACTTATAAAATTGATATTAGCGTCTGCGTAATTGCCAACCCTGTTCCCACCAAGTTCTAGAAGGAGCTCGGCAAATAACGTCGCATTTTTCTTCTTTTACTTCTTCAGCTAAAGATCCATTAATAACAGGTCTGCAAACTTCTGCACATTCCTGCTTACGTTTTTGATAATAAAAATCAGAGAATAATGAATATCTAAGCATTATGATAACCAGTCTGCAGTAGTAGGATTATTACCCTGAGGAACACCAACAAGCTCTTCCAATTCTTCTTCAAGCTGTCTCATTTTCTGGTCAATAAGATTCAATCTGTCGATTTCTTCTCTGCATTTTTCAGAAATCTGAGCTTCAACAAGTTTTTCTTCTCGTTTTAAAGCTTCAAGAGAACTCTGAATAAGCTTTACTCTAAGCTTTTCTTCTTCGTCTAGAGTAAATGCTGTCTGTGGTTCCTTTGTTTTAAATAATGGAATTAATACGCCCATATAAGCCCTCCGCTAATTACATTCGTTACCGCAAGATAAAACGGACACAAACCCTATCGGAAGATTTGGGCTTTTTGTTAACAAATATATATAAATATTTATAAATAAAAACAAATCGAATCTATATTGGTCTTGCATTTTAGGCAGACTTTTATTAAGCTTAAGTTAAGAATTAGTCACCATAGGAGCTTAATCATGAAGAGAAAAACAATCTTGTTTGCTTTAATATTAATGGTTCTTGCAACATCAAACACTAGTTTTGCAGGAAGCAAAAACTTTCTTAAACAATTATTTAAAGTTTATCAGGATTATGAAGAAGTAAACATGCTTCTTTGGCTCACAGGTGACGTTAGAGCAGAAAAACTTCTAGGCAAAGAACTCGCATTCTGGCAGCAGTTAACTTCTAAAAAAGAAGGAGATCAAGCTAAGGTTCAGCGAGTTATGAACATTTTCAACAAATTAGCTCCTCAATATAATACTCATGGAATGAAGCTAAAATGCACTGTTTTACATGATAAAACAGTAAATGCTTTTGCTATTCCTGGTGGAAATGTCTATGTTTACAGTGGCATAGTAGATTTTTTACAATCTGATGATGAATTAGCTGCAGTTATTGCTCATGAATTGGCTCATGTAGAAAAAAGACATTCTCTTAAGAATTTCAGAACATCTACAGCTCTTTCTCTTCTATTGGAAAAAGCTGTAAAAAATAAAAAGAATAAAGAAGCCTGGACAGCAGTATTGTCTGCCTTGGCATTGATGAAGTTTTCTAGAAAGCAAGAAGATGAAGCTGACGATGTTGGACAATTCCGTCTCGCTGCAGCAGGATTCAACCCATACGGTCAAGTTCAAGTATGGGAACGATTCTTAAAAAAATATGGTGATTCAAAAGGTATAGAAAAATTCTTAAGTTCTCATCCTTCTCATGCTGCTCGTATTGAAAACGCCAAGAAAAACTTAGCAAAAATGAATTACCAGCCTCCTGTTCAAGCTGGTTCTGAAAGCTATTCACAACCTTCAACCACTCAAAGCACTTACGATTATGCCATAGAAGAACCACAACCAACAGCAAGAGAAACATCCAGACCCCAGGAACCTGTTCAGCCTCCAACTCCGCAGAATTTAGTTTTAGATGGTGGATTTGAACGTGGTTATAATTCAGAAAACAGATTGGAATACTGGGATGTTTCTGAAGGTCTGTTTAAGCTTTCTAACCAGGTATTTCTATCAGGCAATGCTTCTTTAGAAGGCTCTGCTAATGGTTCTTTCACTAAAGGCAGAATACTTTCTAATTATATTTCTGTTAACCAAAACTCCAATATGACTCTGAATGTTTGTGTAAAATCAGAAAATGGAAAACAGATTGGCGCTATCGGAATCGAACTTTATGATAAAAACAAACGATTGCGCAACAGAGTCTGGGCGCAGAATATGGCAGCATTCCCAGCCGAATGGAACAGAGTTGAAGCTAGATTAGCAAATACTGCTGATTCTCCAAAACTTTTTTCATCAACCATTGCCTATATTAGAGTAGTTCTGCAAGTTGGACCAAATTCTAATGGCAGTCTATGGTTTGATGATATTTCTATAACAAACAACTAATCGATAATCTTATTATAATTGTCATTGTGAGACTCTGAAAGAATCGTAGCAATCAATTTAGATTAAATTAATTAATAGCCTTTACAGGGCATTCTTCCTTGCAATCAAAGCAACGAATACAATCACAGCTATTTATTTCTTCTGGCACATTTAAATCCATAGGGCAACATTTACTGCATTTGCCACAATTTACGCAGGTATCTTTTTTTATGGTTATCTGTTTTAGACTTATTTTGTTAAAAGGTCCATAAAAAGCCCCTAACGGACAAAGCCAACGACAAAATGGTCGTTTAAAGAAAACAGACAAAACAAGTAACAAAACAAGGATACTTGCTTTCCAAGCAAAAAGTTTACCCAACATGTTGCGCAAATCAGGCTTTAGCATAGTCAACATTATGCCACCTTCCAATGTTCCTGCTGGACAAATATACTTACAGAAAGCCGGACCTGCACTATAACCATATTCGTCAAGCCAAAAAACAGGTAAAACAAAAACGAATACGACAAGAATCACATATTTAATATATTTTAACCAATTAAAACCTTTAAATTTTTTTGAGGGAATTTTATTAATAAGCTCTTGAAGGAAACCAAAAGGACAAGTCCAACCGCAAACGGCTCTGCCAACAAGACTGCCAATCAGCATCAAAAAGCCGATTACAAGATAAGGAATAGCATTTAAATCAAATTTTCCGGCAGCTTCTGAAACCACACTTTGAATTGCTCCAATAGGGCAAGAACAAAGGGCTCCAGGACAACTATAACAGTTTAAAAAGGGAACACAGGTATTTTTGATTGGACCTTGATATATATCGCCGGTTTTAAAACCTCTTAAATAACCGTTACCAGCAATGGCAGAGCCAATCTGAACCCATCTTCTTATTTTTAATCCATTTTCAGTTTTATTATCCATTTTATAGCTATATTCCCTAACTCCTTGCCCCGACCCCCTTTCTTAAAAGGGGA
>JAEEGL016489705.1_pt1 | contig 32732 bp, 29 predicted proteins | sample 9134231 | NCBI WGS metagenome assembly JAEEGL01 (sample SAMN16246548, study PRJNA631951) | gut metagenome | biome: gut microbiome; feature: rumen; material: fiber-attached | host: Bos | place: Iran: Karaj | collected 2018-10
CCTAGAGGAGATACTACTAACTGGGCTAAACAAGTATATACATTTGAAAATGTTACTCCTAATGATTACTTAAGAAGTAAATATAAGAACGGAGAACCAACTCTTAAAGAACTACAAATAATAGAAGACTTAATGGTAAAACAAAAGATGAAACCAGGAGTAGTTAACGTACTTATATCCTATGTTCTTAAAGTAAATAATAATAAGTTTACTAAAGGATATGTAGAGTCAGTAGCAGCTCAGTGGTGTAAATCTAATATCGAAACAGTTGAAGACGCTATGAAATTTGTTGAAAAAGAATACAAGAAGATAAAAAGACAACTAGAATCTAAAAATACTACTGGAGAAGCTAAAAAGAAACCTCCAATTGAGGAATTCCCTAAATGGTTTAAAGAACCAAATGAATATAAAGAGATAACTAAAGAAGAAGAGGAAGATTTTAATAATATATTAGATACGTTTTCATAAAAGCAAGATTTTATATCTTGCTTTTTATCTTGTTAATTATTAAAAATTGTAATAAAATTTATATAGATAAAAGAATAAAAAAGTGGTGATTAAGATGTCTAAATATTTACCTGATACTATCGATTTAAAAGCTATTAAAGAAAAGTTTAAATCTGAGTTAGAATATAATAATTTACAAATTAGATATAGAAATTATATAGAAGAGTTATTAAATTCTCTAATAGATTTTGATTCAATTAATAATATGATTGATAATTTTAATCTAAATCTAAAAGAAATTGGTGACGAAACATATAATATATACCATAAAAAATCTAAGCTTAAATCTAGCTATTTATTCATAAGAAATAATATTCATATAGAAAATTTAAATGATGATGAGATAAAAGCTCTTAAAGATAACAAATTATATGAATCATTTGTAACAGATACAATCGATAGAGTATTAGATGAACCTAAAGATTTCTTATCATATACATCTAATAATAAAGATTTAAAATATACAAAAGGATTAATAATTGAATTTGCATATGATTCAAATGGATTAACAGAGGAAGAAAAGAAAAAAGTTAAAGATTTAGCAAACGATATTTTTGATGTAGTTAAAGAATCATTACAACATTCTAAATTTATAACGAATAATCTTATCTATGATAAAGATCCAGATGATTTTAGACCAAAGGTAAAGAATAGATCTAGTCTACTTGATAAAATGAAAATCGTTAAAGAGATAACTAACTATGAAATAGAAGACGATGAGGCATTCAAAGAAAGTCTTCCTACAATTGAATATAAAGATAATAGTAACTTAAGTGAAAAGAGTAAACAAATACTTAAAGGCGTTAGTGACGCAATAGATGAACAAGTACTAAATGAAGATGAAGATACTGAAGAAGAGTTCTCTAAAAATGATATAAGTAATAATAAATATAATGGAATAGTTGAAGGTAAAAGTTACACAGTAAGATTAATTGGTGTATCTAAAGCTAAGAGATTTGGAAAAGAGCTATATTTATATGATTATTCATTAAATAATAACCATTCAATATATTATTCCGATATAAATATTAATGATTTGGTAAATGCTCATCAACAAGAGAAGATAGATATATTGTTCTCTTTAGAGAATTTAAAGATAGCTAGAAGATATATGACTAGTTATATAGGTACAATAGTAGATAACCAAGTAGTATATGAACAAGATGTTGATAATATCTTATATGACTCTAAAGTTGTTACAAGAGAAAATGGAAATTTAGTTATAATTAATATTGGATCAACAATTCTTAATAATAAGAGAATGAATTCATATTATATTCTTAATCTAGCAACAAATGATATTTCATTAGTGAATACAGAGACAGATGTATTTAGTAATATAAATACTAATGAAGAATTAGCTAAATGGTTAGATGATGATATAGTATCATTTGCTAAATATACAGATGGTTATATTGGATATTTAAGAAGTGATGGTTCAATCACTTATGATGAATTATAAAATAGTATATTGAATTTATGAAATTAAGGTGTTAAAATAGTTTCATAAATCGCTGATTAAGACTAGTAAAATAGGGATAATTTATAGAGAGTTAGTGTTTGGTGGAAACTAATAATTAAATCTATTTGAATCTACTTATGAGAGGCACTAATAATGCCCGGACATTGTTCGTTAAAAATAATTAAGACCCCAGTAGGATGGCACAGCGTCAAAACGCTCCTATAACTGAGGTCTTTTTTTCTTAAGAAGTGATAGAGGAGGTAAATATGTTAGATATTAAATTTGTAAGAGAAAACCCTGATAAGGTAAAAGAAAATATTAAAAAGAAATTTCAAGACAAGAAGTTACCATTAGTAGATGAAGTAATCGAACTAGATAAAGAACTTCGTGAATTAAAACTTGAAGGTGATAATTTAAGAAGTGAAAGAAATAACACTAGTAACGAAATTGGTGCTTTAATGCGTGAAAAGAAAAAAGATGAAGCAGAGAAGAAAAAAGAAAGAGTAAGAGAAATCAACGATAGAGTAGTTGAAATAGAAAAACTAGAAGAAGAAAAAAGCGAAGAATTAAGAAAGAGAATGTTAGTTATTCCAAACATTATCGATGATTCAGTTCCAATTGGTAAAGATGACTCTGAAAACGTTGAAGTTGAAAAGTTTGGAGAACCAATAACTCCTAAGTTTGAAGTACCATACCATGCTGATATTATGGCACGTCTTGCAGGTATCGATAAAGATAGTGCAGGAAGAACTAGTGGAAATGGATTCTACTACTTAATTGGTGATGTAGCTCGTCTTCACTCAGCAATGCTTACTTATGCTAGAGACTTCATGATTGACCATGGATTTACTTATGCAATACCACCATTTATGATAAGAAGTGATGTAGTAACTGGTGTTATGTCATTCGATGAAATGGAAGCAATGATGTATAAGATCGAAGGAGAAGACCTATACCTAATCGGTACTAGTGAACACTCAATGATCGGTAGATTTAAAGGACAAATAGTTAAAGAGACTGAACTACCTATCTGTATGACAAGTTACTCTCCTTGCTTTAGAAAAGAAGTAGGAGCTCATAGTATCGAAGAGCGTGGAGTATATCGTGTACACCAATTCGAAAAACAAGAGATGATAGTACTTTGTAAGCCAGAAGACTCTATGGACTGGTATAATAAGATGTGGAAATTAACAGTAGATTTCTTTAGAAGTTTAGATATTCCAGTAAGAACTTTAGAGTGCTGTTCAGGAGACTTAGCAGACCTTAAAGTTAAATCATGCGACATTGAAGCATGGAGCCCAAGACAACAAAAATACTTTGAAGTTGGATCATGTTCTAACTTAACAGATGCACAAGCAAGAAGACTTGGAATAAGAGCAAAAGGTGAAAAAGAAAACTATCTAGTACATACTCTTAACAATACAGTACTTGCTACTCCAAGAGCTTTAATAGCATTCCTTGAAAATAATGTTGAGGAAGATGGAACAGTTAAAATACCAAAGGCATTACAACCATATATGGGTGGTAAAAAAGAACTTAAACCAAAGAGTGAATAAAAATATCAAGAACCTTAAAAAAAGGTTCTTTTTGATTTCATAAAATGGTTATATAATTATACTAGAGGAATATTGATATGGACTATAATTATTTGAGCGATAAATATAAAAACTTTTATTATCATAGCTATCAAATAGAGAAAAAAGATGATTATTATGAAATAACCTTTCTATTTGAGACAGAAGGATTAACTAAATTTAATCCAAAGATAAAAGTGCCATCTAAATATATAAATAAATTAGATAGATTATCAAAGTATCTAATCTTTAATATTGGTATGATTGAACTTATGAGTTATTGGAAAGCTACTTGCTCAAAGAATATCATTATTGAGGCAGACTTTTTAAATGAAGAACAAATAAAGTGGTTTAAAAAACTATATTATTATGGTTTAGGTGAACTATTCTATAAAAATCACATATCTGTGGATATAGATAATTTCGCAAATATTTCTTGCACAAAAAAAGTGGAAAAAATAAATACTAAATTTACTGGTGTAGGTAATTTAATACCAGTCGGTGGTGGAAAAGATTCTACAGTAGCCCTTGAAGTATTAAGAGATAGTCACGATATCAATAAAGTATTCCTAATGAATGAGAAGAGTGCCATGACAGATGTAGTAGAAATAGCAGGTTACTCTGATCAAAAGATTAGTATAAATAGAATATTAGATAAAAAAATAATTGAATTAAATGATGAAGGCTTTATAAATGGACATACTCCTTTATCTTCTTTAATTGCGTTCATTACTTACTTTATTGCATATGAAAATGATATTAAAAATATTATCCTTTCAAATGAAGATAGCGCTAATGAATCAACTGTTAAAGGAGAAGATGTAAACCATCAGTACTCTAAAACTTTAGAATTTGAAAATGATTTTAATTCTTATACTAGTAATTTTTTTGGAATTGATATAAAATATTTCAGTATACTAAGACCACTAAACGAACTAACTATAGCTAAATTATTTTCAAAATATAAACAGTATCATAAAGCATTTAGAAGTTGTAACCTAGGAAGCAAAAAAGATCCATGGGAGTGGTGTAATAGTTGTGCAAAATGCTTGTTTACATACATAATGTTGTATGCATACTTAAGCAAAGAAGAAATGATAAATATATTTGGGGAAAACTTACTTGATAAAGAAAGTTTACTTGATGATTTTAAAGCGCTTTGTGGTTCAACTGAAAGTAAACCATTCGAGTGTGTAGGTACAATTAAAGAAGTAAGAAGAGCAATGACAATTATTTCACATAAAGATGATAGTGTTCTCTCAAAATATTACAAAGATAATTATGAAGACATAGATGAAGATCTAACTACTTGTTATAATACTAATAATAATTTAGATAGCTACTATGACGGATTATTAAAAAGGGAGCTAGAAATAAATATGTATCAAAAGATATTAGATAAGTTAAAAAATAAAAAGATAGCTATTCTAGGATTTGGTAGAGAAGGAAAGTCTACATATAAATTCATAAGAAATCATTTAAAAGATGAACAAATAACAATACTAGATAAAAATACTAATTTATTAAATGATAATGAATATTTAAAAGAAGATAGTAACGTATTACTACTTCTAGGAGATGATTACTTAGAACATCTAGATGACTCAGACATAATCTTTAAATCACCTGGAATAAAAATACCAGACATAGAGAAATATATGGATAAAATAACTTCAGAAGTAAATTTACTTTTAGAAGATACAGACATATTTACTATTGGTATAACAGGTACTAAAGGAAAGAGTACTACGTCATCTTTAATATATGAAGTACTAAAAAATAATAATTTAGATGTACATCTATGTGGAAATATAGGCATTCCAGTATTTGATTTTATCGAAGAATGTACTCCTGATACAGTACTAGTAGTAGAGATGAGTGCTTACCAAACAGAGTTTATTAAACAGTCTCCTAATATAGGTATAATCCTTAACTTATTTGAAGAACATCTAGATTATTTTGGAACTAAAGAAGCATATTATAATTCAAAATTAAATATGTTTAGATATCAATATAATGATTATTACGGTTTCTATTCGTGTGATAATGAAGAACTAAAAAAGAGAGTAGAAGAACTAGAGCTATATGGAAAGATGGTCAGAATAATATCATCTAAAGATACAAGTATAGATAATGCAATTATATGTGATGAAAAGAAGATATATTCTACTATTAAAGGAGAAGCAGAAACTTTATATGACATAACATATAAAAGAAAGCTTAAAGGAAGACATAATATCGAAAATATTATGTTTGCACTTGGAATATCAACAGTATTAGATTTAGATACTGATAAAACTATTGAAGCAATTAATAATTTTAATCCACTTCCTCACAGGATGGAATACTTCGGTACTTACGAAGATATAAAATTCTATAACGACTCAATAGCAACTATACCTGAAGCTACAATCAATTGTATAGAAACATTAAAAGATGTAGATACTCTAGTTATTGGTGGAAAAGATAGAGGAATCAATTATGATGAACTAGTTGATTACATAAATAACTCTAAGATTAGACATGTAATATGTCTTCCAGATACTGGTCATATGTTAAGTGAAAGAATCACTAAAGAAACATATAAAGTAGAATCTATGGAAGAAGTTGCCAAGATAGCCTTCGAAGTTACAAAGCCTGGTAAAAGTTGTGTTTTATCACCAGCTGCATCCAGCTACAATAAATACAAGAATTTCGAAGAAAGAGGAAACGATTTTAAAAAAATGATTATTTCTTATTCAAAATAATCTTTTTTTTTGATAGAATATTATTAGAATAAAAGGAGAGTTGGATATGAACAGTGTAATGAATATGCTTTCGTTAAAAGATCAAGCTTTAATTAAATATCTAAACTTAAATTTAAAAAGAAGTAATAGTAAATTAGATGATAACGAAGAAACTTCTATGCGTACTTATATCTCTTTAGATTCAAGGGCAAAAGAATTAGAAGACATGTATCAAAAAGTATTGAAGAAAGAAGAGACCGTAGAAAACTATAACAATCTTTATGAAAAAATTAAAGAAGAACTTACAATTGCAGTAAATGAAGCTACTGAAAGATCTAAGAAAATAGAACAAACTTCTCCAGTAGATAAAAAGAAAAAACTAGTTGAATACTTAAATCTAGAAGCTAAAAGAAGTGCTGAAGCATTAACTCAAACTGAAAAGAATAGAATAGTACAACTAGTAAACGAAATAGAAGAAGTTAAGATATTAGAAGAAGCTCATAATAAATTAAATAATAAAGAAATTGAATTATCAGTTCTTAAAGATATTAGAGAAAAATATAAGACTGATATAGCAAATACAGTAATCCAAAATGGATTAAATAAAGATGAATTTAAAGTAGAAGATAGAGATTTATATAAAGAAGGAGAAGATGTAAAATTTTCTGATGAAACTCAATTATTAATCGATTACTTTAAATTAGAATTAAAAAGAAAAAGAGAAGGTATATCTACTAAAGAAGAAACTTCTATAATTAGAATGAGTACACAATCACCAAAAGTAATGGCACTTGAAGAAACTCATAAGAGACTTGAAAAAGGAACTCTTCCTGTTAAGGTATTAAAATTATTAAGAGAAAAATATAAAAAGGCTGTTGTAGAAGAAATAACTAAGAAAAATTTAAATCCTAGTGACTACTTAGAAGATGATAGTATCATCTATAACGAAGAAGGTGGAAAAGCAAAAGAAACACCTAAACCAGTTATTAATAATGTAGTAGAGAAAAAGGTAGAAGAACCAGTTAAACCAGTAGAAACAGCTCCAATAAAAGAAGCACTAGCTAATAATGATGAACTAGCAAAATTACAAGAAGAAAACAAAAATCTTAAAGCTAGAATTGAAGAACTAGAAAAAGAACTTTCATCAAGAGAAAATGGTGAACTACCAATTAAGTTTGTTGAACTACAAAGATATCTAGAATTAGATAAGAAAAGACAAGATAATGTCATGACAATGGAAGAAAGAAAAGAATTAAGAAACTTAACTAAATCTAATACTAATGATATGGTAGATGAACTAGAAGATATCGAAAGAATGAAAGCAAACGGAGAATATGACTACAATGAATATAAGAAGATAAAAGAAGAAACAACTACTAAGTATAATGAATTATTAAATAGTGAATTAGAAAAATGTAAAACAAATTAATAAAAGGTATCTAAGTTAATGCTTAGTACTTTTTTTATTGTGATTTTTTTGGTAAAATTATAATTATAATGGAGAGTGATACTAGTGAACAATATATCATTAGACACAATTTATAATATTATTGATTTATGCAAGTATGCCGAAGTTAATGGTGAAAAAGCTGAATTAATAATAAGTCCATATAACAATGCTAGAAAGATACGTATTGGTATAAAAAATGGACTATCTAGGGATTACTATGAGTATGACTACGATAATGGAGTAGAATTTGATCTAAAAGTTCTACCACTTATAGTAGAAAGATTCTTAGAAAAGGATAAAATACGTTCATGGGTTTCACAAGATCCTAAAATGGATAATTATCCTTCAAAAGAATTAATAGTAACAGAGAAAGAAAATGAATGTTTAATCCAAACATTCGATAGAAACTTTCATAGCCATTTTAAAGACATAGTAGAAACACTTTCCAACGTTCAAGATACACAAGAGACATTTACTAAAGAAGAATTAGCTTGTGAAAAAATATTAAAGTATCTAAGAATTAAACATAAGAAAAGAGAAGAATTTGATAATCTTCCAGAAAACTTAAGAAATGAATTAATTCAAATAATAGATAAAGCATACTTTATCAACAAGGGTAAAACTCTTACTGATGAACAAATATATAACTTTGCTCAAAATATATCTGATGGAATATCTAAAGATGCATTTAATACTATTGCAAATGATATTAGAAATGAAAATTCAACTCTTATTAATCAAATAAGAGATTATATAAAAAATGAAAAGTTCTATGAAAACTATCTAGATGAAGAACCATATATGTCTTTAGCTAGAGTAGGTGATGAACTAGTTAAAAATGGATATTTTGATAATAGATATGCATTTCCTCAAAAGACTGATTTAGATAATTTAACTGATGAAAAATTAAAAGAGATAGTATCTAGTGAATATAAATCTAAATATAAATTTTTAGCAGAGCAAAAAGAAGAATATGAAAAAAGTGAAAATACAGAATATGCTGAGATAACAGAGCATTTCATGAACTATTTAGTTAAGACAGCTAGAGGTAAGATTCACAGAAATAAACCTAAAGAAGAATTCAAGTTTAAAGAGACAGTTCAAGAGTATTCTAAAGATGATATCAAAACTTTAGTAAATGCTTTAAGACTATATAAAGGTGGAAAACTAGATAGTGAAAAATTAGAGATAATTATCGAAGAAGAAGAAGCTTCTTATAAGATAAATATTAGATTATCAAGTGGATCATCAAGAGATAGTAACTTATTTAAGTTCACTAAAAATGATGCATTCCAAAGAGAGATACTTCCTATTATTATTCAAGACTTCATGATGGACGATAGTATCCTTGAACAAAAGAAAGAAGGAAATAGTACTCTTATAAAGACTTCTAAAAACAATGAGTTATTAATTAAGAGTAGAGCAATAGATAATCTAACTATAGATAATAATGACTATAGTAAATTTAAAGCGTTAACAAATAAAGATGAAAGTGAAATAACTCCATACGATGAAAAAGTTAAAGAAGAGCTTGCTGAAAAGAACGAAGACATTAAAAAGGTATTTAATGCTGAAAGAGACTTTGTCGCAGGTGCTATAACTAAGAGTGAACTTGATAAGAGTGTTAACGAGATGGAAATCCCTATAATTAAGAAAGAAGCACCTAAAGTAGAAAACAAAGTAGTTATAGGAGAGGGAATAATTGAGAAAAAAGGATTCCTAAAAGGAGAAAGTAAATACTTAGCATCTTACTTTAGAAAAGAGATACTAAGAGATAAAGGATTACTTCCTCCAAATGGATATAAAGAGATACAAAAATTAGTAAGCTTAAGTGAAGACGTTAGAACACTTGAAGATGCTAAACAAAATATGAATGATGGTAAACTATCTAAAGAGAAGTATACAGAGTTACACGACTACTATAGAAAGCTTCTTGCTGAGGATATCAAAAAGTCAAAAGATAACAAAGAAGAAGTAGCACCATCAAGTAAAAAGACAATTGTCGAACAATTAAGACAAAAAGTTAAACAAAGAAAACCAGACAAATTCGACTATCTACATAAACTTGTTAAAGACTATAACGTTAAGAACGTTAATGGTGAATTAAAAGTATTTAATAGATCTGTTAATAGTGAATTATTATTTAGAAATAAAGATCAATTAGCAGCAGTAGAATTTGCAAACTTCTGGAATAGTGCTCTTGGAATAAAAGCAAGTAAAGATGAAATAACTCTTGGAGAGAAATATGCATTCAGTGAGAATTCAAGAAAACTATTTAATATAATTAATAGCAATCTATATGGTGACTATTTACAACTTGATAATATTAAAGAAGAATTCCAAAGAAGTGGTATAGAAAATCAAGATTTAATCTTTAATAGATTATTTAAAGATAATGAATATGTAAAATATGTTACATATGGACTTAAAACATTCAATTCTACATATGTTGAGAAGAAACTAGATATAGTAGAAGAAAATAGAGATGTTAAAGCAATAAATGATGCCTATGAAATAGCAGAAGCATATGCTGATGGTAATAATACAGCATCACTTAAGATTCATTTCCCAAGTGAAGAACCAAATAAAGTACAAGTATATGTCACTCAGGGAATTGAAAAGAACGAAAAGATAACATTTGAAAGATCATATGATAAGGATTACTTCATGAAAGATATATTAAAAGATATAACAGAGAATTTCATAGATATTTCAAATATACTTAAAGTACATGAGTTTAACGCTCCTGGAACAGATAAATGTGGCTTTATAGCAGTTGGATCTAAAGATAGTATTATTCAAATGACTAATGCAAGTATGAGAGATGCTCATACAATGAGTACTATTATAAAAAATAAATTTGAAAAGAATAAGAATATAGAAAATAGTAAAAGATTATAATTATGAAATTAAATAAGCCATTATTAACAAAAATAAATATAGTATTACTAGTTATATTTCTCTTTTCGGGAATAACTATGCTATATACGAGCATAATCTTAAGTAAAGACAGTATAGTTAGTATTAGTAAAAGCAGTTTATATTCTTATATCAAAGATAGTACTGTATTAAAATCTTTCTTAGAAGATAAATTGATATCTCTAGAAGCATTAGATTATATATCTAAAGATGAATGTGATAACGTCACAATTAAAATGATTGATAATATATATAATAATGAGTCTATAATACTATCTGATATAGATATAAGACTTATTATTAAAGAATCTATATTAAGATATGAAACAACTATAAATGCAGATATATATACAAATATAGAAGATGATCTATTAGAAGTATCAAATACTATTATTAAGAGTATTAATAGAGAAAATGCTGATAGAATACTAGTTATTTATGACTTCTCTAGTTACTTCTATATACCACTTTTTCTAAGTATCGTTATAGCAGGACTTATAATATACTTTGAAAAAGAAAACTCTATTATGATTATTGGAGCAATAATGACTCTAAGTTCACTTCTTATGTATTATTTCTTTGAAGAAGTACCTAGGATATTAAGTAATAATTTAGAACTATTAGAGTTATTAGGATTTAATAAAAATATATCTAAAATTGATGTATCTACTAATATATGTAGTATAATACTAATTCTAGGACTATTATTAGTACTAGTATTTATTGGTAAGAAGTCATTTCATGCATTTAGAAGGCTAAGAACATCTTATTTAGATAAGTATTATTAGGAGGATTTATGAAAGTATTAGTAACTGGTGGACTTGGTTATATAGGTAGCCATACAGTAGTAGAACTACTAGAAAATAATTATGAAGTAGTGGTAGTTGATAACTTATATAACTCACAAATAGATGTAGTAGACAAAATAAAAGAAATTACACATAAAGATTTTAAATTCTATGAAGTAGACGTATGTGATAAAAGCGAAATGGGAAAGATATTCCAAAATGAAAATGTAGATTCAGTAATTCATTTCGCAGGATACAAAGCAGTAGGAGAGAGTGTTCAAAAACCTCTAATGTATTATAGAAATAATTTAGATTCTACACTTACACTTCTTGAACTAATGAAAGAATATAATTGTAAAAAGATAGTATTCTCTAGTTCAGCAACTGTATATGGTAGCCCTGAAAAGCTTCCAATAGAGGAAACTTTCCCACTTTCTACAACTAATCCATATGGAACAACTAAATTAATAATTGAAGGTATTTTAAAGGATTTATACAAATCAGATAATACTTTCTCTATAGCAATACTTAGATATTTTAATCCAATAGGAGCTCATAAGAGTGGACTAATTGGAGAAAATCCAAATGGTATTCCTAATAATTTAATGCCATATATAGTTAAAGTAGCTAATAAAGAACTACAAGAATTAAGTATATTTGGTGATGATTATGATACTAAGGATGGAACTGGTGTAAGAGATTACATCCATGTAGTAGATCTAGCAAAAGGTCATATTAAAGCCTTAGAAAAGATAAAAGATACTAATCTGTGTGAATGTTATAACCTAGGAACAGGAAATGGTTATAGTGTTCTAGAAATAGTTAACACATTTAAAAGAGTAAATAATGTAGATGTACCATATAAAATAGCACCTAGAAGACCAGGTGATATAGCAGCATGCTATGCATCAACTAAAAAGGCAGAAGAAGAACTACACTGGAAAGCTGAACTTGGAATAGAAGAAATGTGTAGAGATGCATATAACTTTGTTTTGAATGGAGTGAAATAATGAAAGAATGTGATTTCTGTGGTGCTCAAAATGAAGATTGGATGAAAATATGCATCAATTGTGGACATGAATTAAAAGATGCACCAAAAAAAGATGAGAAAAAAGAAGTAGTAAAAGAAACAAAAAAAGACTTCTCTAGTTCAAAGTCTGATTCTAATTTTGTTCTTATGGTAATATTAGGACTATTAGTAGTAGTATTAATCATACTACTAGTAGTGGTATTAACAAAGTTTTCGTAAAAAATTAATATTTATATTAATTTTTTTTAATATTGTTTATAAAAAAACATATATGTGCTATAATTAATGATATAAGAAAAAGTAGGGTTGATAAGTATGATACAAAAAGAGAGTTTAAGCTCAGTTTTAAAAGATTTATTAAGTGATAATATTAGTGCAATATCTATTGATTTAAAGGATGAATCAGTAAGAATTGACAACGAATTAGTTACGTTTAAGAAAATTTATGATTTTAATGCAGAACTACTTCCAAGATTAGTAGTAATGGTAGCATTCTTAGATGATTTTAAATCTAGAAACCTATTATTTAAAAAGCAAGGGAACATCATTATAGAAAGTGATAATAAATCATTACTAATAAAGAATGTAGATGATGAAACGGTTGAACATATTACTAAACTATTAAATGCTATAAAAGATCTTAGAGTAGACGGATCTATTAATGATGAATATAAAGAGTTCTGTGCATACAACATAATTAACAATTATGTATACTTGATATCCGACAAAAGTGGAAAAATAATTAGAAAAATCAAAAGTGGTGAAATGAAAGACACTGAAGATTATAAACAAGAAGCTAAGATAGTAGATATCGATAGAATTAACGATAAGATAATCAATGGCAATAAAGATATATTTGATACTATTAGATATGCTAATAGAGATAATATTCATTATGATGCCGAAGATTTTGAAGAAAACTATAACAGACTTATGGAATACTACCAAAAGACAGATGAGATGGATAAGTATTTAGTTTGTGGTAAGTGCATTAACAATAAAGAATTAAAAGGATTGAAAGGGGAAAAGAAAATGGCAAGAAATAGTATCGTAGATGATTTGAGAAACGTAAAGAAAAGAAACGATTTCGCAAGTATTATCAAAAATCCTATAGAAGAACCTGAACATCTATTCACAGACAGTGAGCATGAAGAACTATCTAAAGGTGCTGCAGAACAAGCTAGAATGCTTCTAGAAATAACAAAAGAAAGAGATCAAATTAAGAAAGATGCAGAAGAATTTGCTAAGACAATCCTAGAAAAACAAAAAGAAAGAAGACAAATACTTCGTGCTGCTGAAGAGCAAGCAAGAAGAATTATAGCTCTTGAAAGAGAAAATGATGAATTAAAGAAACTAGCTGAAGAAAATGCTAGAATAATCTTTGATAGAGACTTACAAACTAACAAACAAATTGCAAGAGATGCTAATGAATATGCAAAGATAATATTAGCTAAACAACAAGAAAGAAATAATCTATTAAAGGCAGCTCAAGAGCAAGCTCAAAGAATAATAGCACTTGAAAAAGAAAATAATGAATTAAGACGTTTAGCAGAAGAAAATGCTAAGAATCTATTCAATAGAGAAAATAAATATAGAAGTGAATTAAAACTAAGAGAAATGGTTGATACTGAACCACTTAAGAATTCTGATGTAGATAAGCTATATGCTTTACTAAATGCATTAGTAGGTGTTGAAGAACTTCCATTTGCAGTTAATCATCCAACAGTAATGCAACATATAAATGAATTAGAACATAAAGTAGAAGCATATCTATCTACTCATAAAGTAGTAGAAGATGAAATAGAAGAAGTAGTAATTACTGAAACAGAAAACAAACAAACAAATACAGAATTACTAGATATTCTAAGAAATGCTTATACAGAAAGTCACAATTATGAAAAAGAAGGAAGACATTCAGTTATAAATGTAACTCCAGAAGATGATAAGATTAAAGTTACATTATATTCTGTTAAGAACGATACAGACGATATACTAACTGAAGTATTCTTCGATGAAGATTTCTTTGATGACAATACTATTAAAGCTCTATGCGAAATATATAGTAGTGGATGCGTTATTGTAGCAAGTAAAACAGATAATATCCCTGGTAACTTACAAGACTATCTAGTAATAGATAATCAAGATAATGCAATCAAGTTCATGGGATGCAAAAAAGATATCGTAGAAAGAGCAAAAGCTTACTTGTAAGCTTTTCTTTTATTAATAGAAAGTAATACATATATCAATGAAAACATATAGTATATAGACTTTTTTAATAAATATTTGTATAATGAACGTAGGTGATGAATTAAATGGATTGGGAATATATTGTAATAGCAATAGTACTAATTATAGTTCTTCTAGTAGCACTAAAAGCTGGTAGAAAGGATTTAAACCTAGAATTTAATAAATTAGTTGAGTATCTTGGAGGAAAAGATAATATCATATCTTCTGAGACAAACTTATCTAGATTTAAAGTAACACTAAAAGACGTTACTCTTGCTAATAAAGAAGGTATAAATAAATTAGGTGCTAAAGGAATAGTAGAAATCGGTAATGATTTAAAAATTATTCTTGGACCTGAATCGAAAGAATTAAAGAAATACATAGATGACTTAAAAAAATAAGTCATCTTTTTTTGTATGTTTTACAAATAAAAATGAATATGATAAGATAGAAAGCTATCAGGGAGTTTAGAAAATGAATAGAAGAATATTATTATCATATGCATTATTTGTATTTGCATCTCTTATATTTACAATATCACTTAGAATGTATGATAACAGGATTAAATATACAATAGAAGTAGCAAGTAAAAAACTAGAGGTAGCAAGAATAACTAAGACTAAAGAAGATTTAATTGAAGCAGAAGAACTAATATCAAAAGTAGAAGAACAAGATGAAAAAGAAAATCTAAAAGAAGAGTTAGAAGATCTTATAGAAACTATCGATAAAGAAGAATTATATAATCTATTTATTAAAGAGGTTAACGTATTAAAAGAATCTTTAAATGAAAAGGAATTAGATGAATTAGAAATTAGAATAAATGAAATTAAATATGATGATATTAAAGAGAAACTGCTAAGTGAGACTAAAAAAGTAAGAACAAAGATAGAAGAGAAGAAGAAAATAGAAGCAGAAAGAAAAAGACAAGAAGAAGAGAAAAAGAAAAAAGAGGAAGAAGCCAAAAAGAAGAAACAAAATGCTTATAACAAACTAGTAAATGCAGATAAGATGGTCGTAAAATCTACACCTCCAAAAAACGCTAAAGTACTTGAAACACTTAAGGGAACAATAACTGCTTATACACCATATTGTAGTGATGGATGTCATGGATATACTGCTACTGGAAGATTCGTTGGAAATGGCAATATTCACTATAAAGATAAAGAGTATGGAACTGTATATATAGTAGCAGGAGATCCAAGTATTCCATTCGGATCCATCGTAAGACTTAAGAACGTTAGTTATTTTGGTGGAAGAGATATTTATGCTATCGTTTTAGATAGAGGAGGGGCAATAGGAAAGAACAGAAGAGCACTATTTGATTTACTGTTTGCACTAGAAAAAAATGCCAATAATTTCGGCGTAAGAAGAAATGTAACTTGTGAAATATTAAGAAGAGGCTATTAGTCTCTTTTTTATATAAAAAAGAGTATTAATAATTTACTTATATTGATTTAATTGATATAATCATATATAGATAGAGGTGTGTCAAACATGTCGAAAAAAAGAATAATTACATTTGTAAATATTTTCTTTTCTATACTACTTATAGTTGCCGTGTTTCTACCCATTACTAACAAAAGTCTATTTGATTATGATTGTATTTCAAAGTATGAAATAATTGTACTTTCAGTTATATCAATCATAGTTAATGCAATAAACAAAAAGGTACATTATACTTTCTTAGTTGGAGGATTCGCATTCTTCTATACATTAGACTTTGGATGGGGAATATATGGTATGCTTAACTATGGTTATTATTGTTTACTTATACCAGCATTTTCATTAATACTTCTAACACTTCTTTATGATTTGATAGATGAACCTGATCCAAATGCAAAATTCATTAGAGCAGTATATACTAAGAGAAACAAGAATAATAATAACTATATAAGACCAAACTACGATAACATTAATAAGTATCCTAATGTACAAATGCAACATAATATGAATTCATCATATCAAAATCAAATGTACCCACCAGGATATAATAACTATAGATAAAAGAATAAAATGAGGTGATTAGTATGAGTACTAGAAGAGTATTAGGATTTACGATAGCTTTATTGGATATAATTTTAGTAGTAGCAACATTCTTACCATATGCTTATTTAGCAGAAAACTTTAATGTAAGTATGTTTAAATATTATGGAGCATCTATATATCCAATTTATGCATTTTTATTAGTAGGAATTATAACTGCAATAATAGATAAAAAAGCAGAACTAAACTTTTTAGCAGCAGGAGCATTATTAGAAATAACAGTTGCTCAGCTTATTGGAGCATTTTCAGTTGAAGGTGCCTTTAGTTTATTTCAATTTGGATTCTATGTAACAATTGCTGTATCAGTTTTCCAAACTGTAGCATGCATAATTCATACGTGCTTACCAGAAGGGCCAAAGAAGAAAAAGAAAGTTACACAAGTAAACCAACAAACAACAGTAAATAATGGTGTTCAACAAAGAACAAATTCATTAAATATGAATATGCCTGTAAACAATTATCAAAGTTTACCAGTAACAATTCAAGAAAAAGAGAAGGCTCCAATGGATATTTTACTTGCTGGAAAAGATGCGCCACCTCCACTTGGTTCTACAATAGTAGGAGGAAATGGAATACAGTCACATTTAGCAGAGTTACAACTTAAGAGTGTTAATATATCACAAGATAATCCAACAGGAGCAATGCCTGCTCAAATGCACGGACAAAATCCTCAGATGATGGGACAAATGCCACAGCAGATGCCACAACAAGGACCTGCTCCAGCACCAGGACCAATGCCAGTTCAAGGGCCAGGACCTATGCCACAACAAATGCCGGCTCCAGGAATGCCACCAGGATCACCTGTTCCAGGTCTTCAAGGAGGAATGCCACAACCACCAATGAGTACACAACAGGCTCCACAAAAACCAGACTTACTTGCTGGAAGCCAAATGAGTGGTCAAATGGATACATCTCCATATGCACCTCCACAACCAATTCAACCTGGACAAGGACAATTCTTTTAAAAAAACAAACAAAAAGAAGTTTAACTTCTTTTTTTCATGTTAAAATATTTATTGGAGGACAACTATGAACGATAATATTATTAAAGAGATAAGTACAGAATTAAATATAAAAGAAAGCGGTATAAGAGCAGTATTAAAACTTTTAAGTGAAGGAAATACTGTACCATTTATCGCTAGATATAGAAAAGAAGCTACTGGAGCACTCGATGAAGAAGTAATAAGAAAAATAAATGAAGTATATGAATATCAAGTAAACCTATTAAAGAGAAAAGAAGATGTTATAAGACTAATAGATGAAAAAGGTATGCTTACCGATGAACTAAGAGATTCTATTATGGCATGTAACAAGCTTGTAGATGTAGAAGATATTTATAGACCATACAAAGAAAAGAAGAAAACTAAAGCTACAGAAGCAATTGCTAATGGACTAGAACCACTTGCTAAATTAATATTCTCATTCAGTGATTTAGATATTAAGAAAGAAGCAGAAAAATATATTAATGATAAAGTTCCAACAATTGAAGAAGCTATTCAAGGAGCTAAATATATAATTGCCGAAATAATAAGTGATAATGCTGAATATAGAAAAGAAATAAGAAAGATGACTTATAGAGAAGGTATTATCAAATCTAAATTAAAGAAGGGTGCTAAAGACGATACTAAGACTTATGAAATGTACTATGACTATGAAGAGAAAGTTAATAGAGCAAAAGCTCATAGAGTATTAGCAATCGACAGAGGAGAAAACGAAAAAGTATTAAATGTTTCTATAGTAGCTAACGATGAAGCAATAATTACATATTTAGAAAATAAAATAATAAAGAAGAATAATGAAGCAGGTAAATATGTTAAAGAAGCTATAGAAGATAGTTATGATAGATTAATTAAACCAAGTATCGAAAGAGAAATAAGAACAGACTTATGGGAAAAAGCTGAAGTATCTGCTATCGATAACTTCTCTAAGAACGTTGAAAATCTATTACTTACTCCTCCAATCAAAGAGAAAGTAGTAATGGGATATGACCCAGCATTTAGAACTGGATGTAAATTAGCAGTAGTAGATGCAACAGGTAAACCACTTAATATAAGCGTTATTTATCCAACAGAGCCTCATAACAAGATAGAAGAAAGCGAAAAGATAGTTCTTGATCTAATAGATAAATATAAAGTAGATATAATTGCCATAGGTAATGGTACGGCATCTCGTGAAAGTGAAAAATTTATATCAGAAACTATTAAGAAAGCAAATAGAAAAGTAGAATACATAATAGTAAGTGAAGCAGGAGCAAGTGTTTACTCTGCATCAAAACTTGCAATAGATGAATTCCCTGATTTAACAGTAGAAAAAAGAAGTGCAATAAGTATTGCAAGAAGACTACAAGATGCTTTATCAGAGCTAGTTAAGATAGATCCAAAGAGTATTGGAGTAGGTCTTTACCAACACGATGTAACTCCTAAAAAACTAGATGAATCACTAAACTTTGTAGTAACTAAGACAGTTAACCAAGTAGGAGTTAACATTAATACAGCAAGCCCATCTTTATTATCTTATGTATCGGGAATGAATAAAAAATCAATTGAAGCAATCATAAATGAAAGAAATGAAAAAGGAAAGATTACTTCTAGAGAAGAGTTAAAAAATATTAAAGGAATAACTCCTAAAGTATATGAACAAGCAGTAGGATTCTTAAGAATCCAAGATGGTACTAATCCGCTAGATAAAACAGGAATCCATCCAGAAAGCTATAGTGAAACTGAAAAACTATTATCTAGTCTAAATCTTACCAAAGAAGATATTGGTACTGATAAATTAAAAGAAGCTCTTAAAGACTTCGATGTTAATAAATACTGTGAGACTCTTAAAATAGACAAGTATACTTTAACTGATATTGTAAATGACTTAGAAAAACCTAATAGAGATCCAAGAGATAATATGCCTAAACCAGCTTTAAGAAGTGATGTATTAACTCTAGATGACTTATCAATTGGAATGAAACTTCAAGGAACAGTAAGAAATGTAGTAGACTTTGGAGCATTCATAGATATAGGACTTCACAACGATGGATTAGTTCATATCTCTAAAATAACTAAGAGATATATTAAACATCCTAGTGAAGTACTAAGTGTAGGAGACATCATTGATTGTTATGTAATAGATATCAATAAAGAGAAAGAAAAAGTATCTTTATCACTTATTAAGGAAGGAGAATAAATGAAGAACTATATGAAAGAGTATATAGAAAGTATTGATGAACTAATTAAAGAAGGTAAATGTAAAAATATAGACGAAGTTATAGAAGAACATTTACTTAAAATACAATTCTTTCAACATGAAAGACTAATACATTTCCTAGTAACAATGTTATTTACAGGATTAAGTTTTTTCACAATAATATATACATTAGATCATATAACTCTAGGATTTGTTTTACTAACAATAGCATTCATCTGTCTAGAAGTACCATACATATTCCATTATTATTTCTTAGAGAATAGCGTTCAGCATATGTATGTACAACACGATGAACTAATTAAGATGAAAAATAACAAACAATTGACAAAATAGCATAAAAACATTAAAATGATAGCTATAAAACGTTGATCAAAACGAGTAATAATATATTATTTTATAGAGAGCTAACGCCTGGTGTAAGTTAGTAAATAATAGTTATGAAAGAACATTTGAGAGTGCGTAAAGAAAGGTTTACCAAGTAGAATACGCCGGATTGCTCCGTTACAGCATCAAGTGATTATGGACATATAGTCCGTAATAATTGGGGTGGTACCGCGGAATTGTAATACTAGTTTTCGTCCCTTCTGGGATAGACTAGTATTTTTTTGGAGGTAAATATGATAGATGTAAAAGATTTAATTAAAGACTTAAAGAAATACATGAACAAGGATGTTACATTACAAGGATGGATAAGAAACCATAGAAAACAAAAAGAATTTGGTTTCATCGACTTTTCAGATGGAACATGCTTTGAACATGTACAACTTGTATATGATGACAAGAACAAAGATTTTGAAGAGATTCAAAAGTACAGAGTAGGTACAGCACTTACTGTAAAAGGAAAAGTAATTAAGTCAGAAGGTAAAGGTCAAGAATTTGAAGTAAAAGTATCTGAAATCAAATTAGAAGGAGATTGCCCAGAAGATTATCCTATGCAACCTAAACGTCATTCTGACGAGTTCTTAAGAGAACAAGCATACTTAAGAGCAAGAACAAACAAATACCAAGCAGTATTTAGAATTAGGAGTGTAGCAGCACAAGCAATACATGAATATTTCCAATCTAATAACTATGTATATGTACATACACCACTTTTAACAACTGCAGACTGTGAAGGTTCTAACCAAATGTTTAAAGTAACAACATTAGACTTCAACAATTTACCAAAAGATGAAGATGGAAATGTAGATTTAAAAGAAGATCTATTTGGTAAAATGGCATATATTACAGGAAGTGGACAACTTCATGGTGAGACATATGCTTTAGCATACAAAAAGATCTATACTTTTGGTCCTACATTTAGAACAGAAAAATCTAATACTAAGACACATGCTAACGAGTTCTGGATGATAGAACCTGAAATATCATTCTGTGATCTAGAAGGACTTATGGACGTAGAAGAAGATATGCTTAAATATATCGTTAAATATGTACTTGATAAGTGTTCTAGTGAAATTGATTTCTTAGATAAATGGGTAGAACAAGGATTAAAAGAGAAACTAACTAAACTAGTAAATTCTAAATTTACAAGAATATCTCATAAAGAAGTAATCGATATTCTTAAAAAAGCTAAAGTTAAATGGGAATTTGAACCAGAATATGGTGAAGATATAGCTAAAGAACATGAAAGATATATCACTGAATACTTTAATGGCCCAGTATTTATTAAAGATTGGCCAAAAGATATTAAAGCTTGGTATATGAAAGTTAACCCAGATAACGAAACGGTAGCAGCAGTAGACCTTGAAGTACCACTTGCTGGAGAATTAATCGGTGGATCTCAAAGGGAAGATGATTACGACAAGTTATTAGAGCTTGCTAAAAAACATGGTGTAGATACTGATGTAGTTGATTGGTACATCAACCTAAGAAAATATGGTGGATGCTATCACTCAGGATTTGGAATGGGATTTGAAAGATTAATCATGTATTTAACAGGAGTTGAAAACATAAGAGATGTAATTCCATATCCAAGAACACCAGGAAGCTGTGATTATTAGAAATAAAAAGTAGAATTAATTTCTACTTTTTTTGTGGTATAATCAAATTATAATAGGAGAGTGTATGAAAGAGTTAATCACTAATAAAATTAAAGAATCATTTTCTAGTGTTCTTCCTATAACTTTGATTATTTTATTAACATGTTTATTAAAAGGAGATGGAGACCTAATTAGTCTTATTCCAACTTTTTTAATAGGTAGTATACTTCTAATAATTGGAATGTGTATATTTGATTTTGGTGCCAATTTATCTATGGTACAAATTGGTTCAAGAATAGGTCATCACTTGACTAAAAAGAAAAGTGTTTACTTACTTCTAGCTATGTGCTTTTTAATAGCAACAATTATTACAATGGCTGAACCAGACTTACTTGTATTATCGGAGCAAACACCTAATATATCTCCAATAGTACTTATATTAGCAGTAGGAATAGGAGTAGGATTATTCTTCCTTTTAGCATGTATAAGAATGCTTAAGAAATGGAATTATAATTTGATACTTATTATTACATGTGTAGTTATGTTTTTAATTGCATACTTTGTCCCAAGAGAATTTATGGGTGTAGCATTTGACTCTGGTGGAGTTACAACAGGAGCTTTATCAGTACCATTTATCATAAGCTTATCTAGAGGATTATCACAGTTTAGACTTGATAAAGAAAAGAAAGAAGATACTTTTGGATTTATGGCATTTTGCTCATTAGGCCCAATAATAATAGTACTTATATTAGGTCTACTATATAACTCACAAAGTATGTACGATAAGATAAGCGTTACTCTAAATAGTAATCTATTATCCATTATTAAATTATATATAAAATCACTACCTATATATTTAAAAGAAGTAGGTATAAGTTTATCTCCAATAATTGTATTATTCTTAATATATAACTTTGTATATTTAAAGATATCTAAGAAAGAATTTTTCAAAATCATTAAAGGATTAGTATATACATTTATCGGATTAGTAGTATTTTTAACAGGAGTAAATATAGGATTCTTACCTATGAGTTATCTAATAGGTAAAACTCTAGCAGTAAATGAACTATTATTAATACCATTATCTGCTTTAATAGGATTCTTCATAATCTATTCAGAACCTGCTATTAAAGTATTACTAGAACAAATAGAAGATATAACTAATGGAACTATAACTAAAAAAATACTATTTGTTACTTTAGGTATAGGAGTAAGTATTGCTACAGTATTATCAATAATAAGAATATATATGGGATTCTCTTTATTATATGTAATATTACCAGGATACTTAATAGCAATATTATTATCTTTCTTTACTCCAAAAGTATTTACAAGAATTGCCTTTGACTCAGGTGGAGTAGCATCAGGAACTATGACAGCATCATTCTTATTACCATTTGCAATAGGAATTGCAGAATACCTAAATAAAGATGTACTATTGTATTCGTTTGGACTTGTAGCAACGGTAGCAACAATACCGCTTATAACAGTAGAAGTGATAGGTATTATCTATAGAATCAAAACAAATAAAAGAGTTAAAGTTCAACAATATAATGCAGAGATAATTGATTATTATTAAGGGGGCATTATGGAAAATATTAAAACGAAATTACTTATAACAATAACAGATAAAGGAAAAAATAGAAAAATAATAAATTTATATAAAAGACATAACGTAAAGTATTCATTTGTACTTAAAGGATCAGGAACTGCTCCTAGCTCAGTACTTGAATACTTTGGATTAGATGAAATAGAGAAAAGAATAATAGTAAGTGTAATACCAGAAGATTTAGAAACTAAAGTATTATATGATTTACATAACAAAATAAAAATATATGAACCAGGTAAAGGAATAGCATTCACAATTAGAATCAACAGTGCAAGTAGATATTTATCTACTATCTATTCAAAAACATATGGGGAGGCACTTAAAATGAAGAAAGAAAAAGAATATGAACTTATAATACTAATAGTAAGTGAAGGTTACGCTTCACTAGCCATGGATGCTGCTAAAAGGAAGAAAGCAGGTGGAGGTACTTTAATAAAAGGTATTGGTCTTGGTAGTGAAGAAGCAACTAAAATACTTGGAATTACTATAGAGCCAGAAAAAGACGTAGTACTTATCCTAACTGAGAAAGAAGACAAAAAAGATGTTATGGAAGAAGTAAGTAGTGCGGTTGGATTAGCTACAGAAGGAAGAGGTATATGTTTTTCTATACCTGTCGATAATGTTGTAGGATTACAAGAAAATATTAAATTTGAGTAATAAAATTTCAAAAAATATGCTATAGTTATAATAGAGGTTGAGTGTGATATGAAGAAAGAAGATTATAAAGCTAAACTAAATGAAATGAGTAGTGAAATTGAATTCTTTGAAGAGCAGATTAAGCTTCTTAAAGTTGAACAAGATGCTTTAACTAAAGAAATGATTGAAAGCGAGTTAAAAGAAAAAGATACTATAGAAAAACTAGAAAAAGATATATTAGATTATGATACTGAAAGACATAGTACTTTTATAGCTAAAGCAATCGATTCTCTAGGAATAAAAGTTTTTGCAGCTATTAACGATGTCAACTTTGAAGATGAAACAATCCTTAAGAAATATATTGATGAACTACTATCTACTTTATTACATGCAAATATTGATGAAGGTTATATTGCATCACTTGAAACAGCAAAGAAATGTAGTCATATTATCTTTGGATTATCGACATTCACTATGGTAGTAATTGTAAAAGAAAAAACATATGCCTTTGCAGAAGGTAAGTCTAATATCTATACAACTTACTATGGTAAGATAGAGAAATTTGAATTAAAGAATAAATATAGTGAACTTAATTATGAAGTTTTAAATAATGATGACTATAACAAATTGATCTTATTATCTAAAACAGACATGCAAGACTTTAGTGATGATAAGATAAAAATAATAACAAAACAAACAGATAGAGAAGAACTTGCAAGAGAATTAATATAAAATAAAAGAAGTTATATTTCTATAACTTCTTTTTTATTATTCATCTTTTTCTCTAACAACTATTGCTTCTTTAGTCTCTCTATTTTCTTGATTAAACTTTGCTATTATTATGAAACAGAAGATTTCCATAATCGAATATAGAATTATTACTAATCCTGAATAAATTAATTCGATAGGTAATACTAACAATAATACTATGCAAAGAATTAAAAATAATGAACTAATTATATATATCTTTTTAACATTTGCTGGTTGTTTAAATGTATTAATTATTCTTAATACAGCTGTATATGCAAGGAATACTGCAAGTACTATTTTAAATATTAACTTTAACCAATCTATAGCAAGTAGTGCAACTAGTGCAATTACTATAGCCATGATCATATAAACTGTACCTGTAATAACATCTTTCTTATCTTCAGGTTTCTTGTAATACATAATATTTTTAAATATACCTATTAATAATAAAACTGCACAAAATACATATATTGCTATATTAACTATTCCTATAGGATTCGTCATTAATATAAAACCAAATAGTAAAAATATAATAGGTTTTAATATAGAATCAAATCCATAAGTATTCAAAAATGACTTTTTATTCATAATACACCTCTTTATAAATCTTCAAAATAATTATAATTGATTGTGAAAAAAAAGTATAGTTAAAATAATTTTAAAAATAATTAATCATGTGATACAATATAAAAGTAGGAGGGTACTTATGAAGGATGAAGCGTATCTAAAAGAAAATGGTATTAATCTAGAATCTAGTTTAGAACTTCTAGGTGATATTGAAACATATAATGACATTCTAGGTGACTTTATCGATGGTTACGATGAAAAAATAGGACTTATCAAAAAGTATAAAGAAGAAAGTGATATGCCTAATTATGCCATACAAGTACATTCCTTAAAGAGCGATGCTAAATATTTAGGAATGAAAGAACTTGCTGATATTTCTTATGAACATGAACTTAAGAGTAAAGCTAATGATGAAGCATATGTAAATGAAAATATAAGAGCACTTTTAGAAATTGCAAATAAGTATTATAATATAGCTAGAGAATATTTAGGTAAGGCTAATGATTTAGAAAGTGGTGAAACTAAAATGGAAGGGAAAGCAATACTAATTGCAGATGATTCGACTATAATAAGAAACATTGCAGAAAAAATGATCAATGGAGCATACACTTTACTACATGCAACTGATGGAAATGAAGCAATAAAAGTAGTAAGCGAAAATAAAGATAATCTATGTGGATTACTTCTTGATTTAAATATGCCAAATGTAGATGGATTTGAAGTATTAAAATATTTCAAAGAGAATAATTTGTTCACAACCATACCAGTAGTAATTATTACTGGAGATGATTCAAAAGAAACAATTATGAAAGCATTTGATTATCCAATTGTCGACGTACTTGCAAAACCATTTAATGAAAACGATGTAAAAAGAGTTTTGACGACAATGAGTATGAATAGATAGGCTGTAAATACAGTCTTTTTTATTAATTGCTTGATATTAAGAAAAGATATGTTATAATGATTGGCGGTGGTTGTTATGGAACGTTTACAAAAAATTATAGCAAATAGTGGATATGCATCAAGAAGAAAAGCTGAAGAATTAATATTAAATGGAAAAGTAAAAGTTGATGGAAAAACTATTTTAGAACTAGGTACAAAAGTAAGTGGAAACGAGACTATAGAGGTAGAAGGAAACATTATATCTAAAGAAGATAAAGTATATTATTTATTAAATAAACCTAGGGGGGTAATCTCATCAAGTAAAGATGAAGTAGGAAGGCAAACAGTAGTAGATCTAATAGATGAGGATAAAAGAATATATCCAGTAGGAAGATTAGACTATGATACAACTGGGTTATTACTACTTACTAATGATGGAGAACTAGCTAATTTCTTAATGCATCCAAAAAATGAAATAGAAAAAGTATATGTTGCTAAAATAAATGGAATAATTACTCCTAAAGAGATGATGATTCTAAAAAATGGAGTAGAAATAGATGGTAAAAAGACTTCTAAAGCAAAAGTTAAACTAAAAAAGTTTGATAAGGAAACTAATACATCTATAGTTGAACTAACTATCCATGAAGGAAAGAACCATATAGTTAAGAATATGTTTGCAGCTATTGGATACGATGTATTAAAACTTAAAAGAGAAAGAGTAGCTTTCTTAGATTTAAGAGGATTAAAAAGCGGAGAATATAGAAAATTAACTATTAAAGAAGTAAAAGATTTATATTCGATTGTTAAGACAAAATAAAAAAATATGTTTAAAACATATTTTTTTTATTCTTCTGTTGAAATTGCTGATACTGGGCATCCGTCTTTAGCATCGTTACAAGCTTCTTTGTCTCCTTCAGCTACTTCTGGTGTTTTTGCTACAGCATATCCTTCGTCAGACATATCGAATACATTTGGGCAAGAAGCAACGCAAGCTCCGCATCCAATGCATTCAGAACTATTAACTTTTACTTTCATTTAATACCTCCAACAAAACGATTATACAATAATAAAAATAAAATGACAATTTACATATGACATTTTACATAATTATACACAATCGATATTTAAAAAGAACCTATAATTTGAACTTATATGGTACAATGACTATATAGAGGTGGTTATTATGGAAAGGCGCCAAGATAAGAATACTGATGAAAACAAGACAACTAGAAGATCACGTGTTGAAAAGAATCAGGCATTATACAATGAAATAAATAGTAAAATTGGTTTCGAAGAAGTAACTATATATGAACCAGGAGCTGCTATTGACTTATCAAAATTAAATGAAGAAAGACCACGTAGAGAAGACTATCAAAAAATAAAAGAATATAAAAACCTTATTGAAGATGAAAATAAAGAAGAAACAGAAGAAGTAAAAAAAGAAAATAAACCAAAGAATTTTGATATAAATGAAGTATTAGAAGAAGCAAAGAAGAACAGAAAAAACGAAGATGAACTTGAAAAGAAGAGAAACCTTTCTGAAGATGAAAGCGTACTTTCAAATCTAAATAGAAAATATCTTCATAGTAAAAACTTCGATGAAAATGATAGCGATGAACTTAAAGAACTAATAGATACAATTACTTCAAAAACACTAATAGATGATATTAAAGATGAAGAAGAAAAAGAACTATTAAGTGATTTATTAGCAACTACTATCGATATTAAACTAGAACAAGAACTATCAAACGAAGATATCAATAAGCTTTACGGCGAAGCTGAAAAAGAAGAAGATAAAGAAGATGAAGAAGAAGATAAGACTGATGGCTATGAAATTAACGATAAGTTGGATAATTCATTCTTTACTCATTCTGTAGAGCTTAAAAAAGAAGATCTTGAAAGTGACGAAGAAGAGAAAGAGGAAGAAAAAGAAGAAGAAAAAGATGACGACGACGACGATGAAGAGACAGGAATTGCTAAGATAGTAATAGTCGTATCAATACTTTTAGTACTAATATTAATAATTACTTATTTTGTACTTAAACAATTAGGATTTTAATTAAACTAAAAGTTACAAAAAAAGTAGCTTTTAGTTTTTTTATGCTATAATAGTTTATAAGGTGATTAAATATGCAACAGTACAGAATATGTGATATAGATTACGAGTTAATCGAAGATAAAGATAAAGCCTTTGATTTAAAAGAAATCGAAGAATTATACACAGATTATTTTGAACCATACGATTATATTCTAGGTGATTATGCATACAGTAAACTTAGATTAAAAGGTTTTTATGATGAAAAGAATAAAAAGGTTAATAAAGTAAATAACTATAAGGACATTGAAAACTATATAAAAAAATATTGTGCATATAATTGCAAATATTATATACTTAAAAAAATTAAAAATAATATAAAATAAAGTTGAAAAACTAGTTATATATGGTAAAATAATAGTATAAAGGATAGGGAGGATATTTTATGGATGATGACGCAAAAATGATGTCTATCGTATTGGAAGATGGTTCCATAGATGAAGTGGAATTTTTAATATCTTTCAAGTTTACTGATAATAATAAAGAGTATATGATTTATACTAAAAATGAAACTGATGAAAATGGAAATGTCACTATATATGTAGCTTCAATCGACAGAGAACAAGGTGAAGAACCAAAACTTGGTGGAGTTGAAAGCGAAGAAGAGTGGACAAGAATTAAAGGTGTATTGAAAGAATTATCCAAAAATGTTGACTAGTTAGACAGGAGGTTGTATTTATGGCCGAAGATAAACAAAAAGTAGATAAAGAAAAAGTAGCTATAATTGTTAATTTAGATAAGACCAAGATCGTTAAGAAACAAATTGAACGTATTGGAAATCCTGCAAAAGCAAAATTAGCGAAAATTACTTCTAAAGCTTTGTTACGTAATATGCGTACTGGAGCTATCGAAACTTTAACAAAGAGACTAAATGAACAAATGGCCTCTACAAGAGAAGAGATAGAAAGCACAGAAAGAGAGAAGGCTGAAAAAGAAGCTGCTCTTGATGCAAAGATAAATGATGCTACAAAGACAAAAGAAGATAACAACAATCTACTTGTATTAAAAATTAAAAATTCATTAGCTAAAGCAACTAGCCCTGATAATGTTAATCCTATTTTAGAAAGTAAAAAACTTGTACTAACTAACTATAAATTAGAATCAAAAGGGACAGCAGAGAGAAAAGAACATACTAAACCTAAACCATTGATGGTATCAGCACTTTTAAAAGAGGAATTAGGAGAAATTGGTTCAAAACCAAGATTATACTTCAACGATGGAACTAGTCTTGGTGCTTATGGAGACCAAGTTATAATTAACGATAATGGTTCTAATGATACTCTTAATAAAGAAATAAAAGTAAAGAAAAAGAATCCAAAATGGAAAAAAGTATTCAAAAATGTAGTTAAAGAAGAAGAAAAAGATGAACAAGTAACTATTATACCAACTGAAAGCGTAGAAGTTAAACCTGTTGAGAGAGAAACAAACAGAGAACTATCTGAAGAAGAATTTAGAAGAAGAAAAATTCTAGCTGAAGCTGGTGAAGGAATAGCACAAATAGATAAGCTAGGTACTAGCATTGGTGAAAATAAACAAATAAATGAAGCTCTAATAAATAGAAAGAATAAACTATTAAAAATTGTATCTGAATTAGGTAAGGTTAATGTTGGAGAAGCTGCATTACCAAAGGCTGAGTTTGATAAAACTGAGTTCCAAGAAATAATAGACAGTATCCTACATGTTGTAGAACCATTAACTAAAGAAGAGCATGATAGAAAAGAAGAAGAATATAATGATTTCTTCAATGATCCATTTGTACAAGAACAGTTACAAAGACAACAATTGGAAGGAATTTTATATGAATATAATAACCCTGAAAATTATCAAAAGATAATGAAAGCTGAAAGAGAAGCTGACAGGGAACTAAGTGAGAAGCTTAAACAAGAAGTTGCTAAACTTGATAGTAATAATGAAATGATGAATAATGTACTTCATTCTAAAGTTGAAACTGGAGAGAATGGAGAACTAGTTATTAGAAAAGAAGATGCTGATATTCAAGCAGAAATCTTACTTCAAAGAAATTTAGCAGCACAAGCTGTTGAAGAAGTTACAAAAAGATATGAGAAAGCAGCAAAAGCTGATTTAGAAGAAAAGAAAGTTATTAAATCAAGCGCTAAGAGAGAAGCTGAAAACTTATATCAAAGAAACTTAGCTGCACAAGCAGTTGAAGAAATAACAGCAAACGCTAAGAAAGAAGTAGCACAAAGTTCTGCTAAGAAGAAAGAAGACGAAAGAGCTAAATTGAGTCAAGATGCTAGAATGACAGCTGAAAAGCTATACCAAAGAAATCTAGCAGCACAAGCAGTAGAAGAAGTAACAGCAAATGCTAAGAAAGATGCAGCACAAAATACTGCTAAGAAGAAAGAAGACGAAAGAGCTAAATTAAGTCAAGATGCTAGAATGACAGCTGAAAAGTTATATCAAAGAAACTTAGCAGCACAAGCAGTAGAAGAAGTAACAGCAAATGCTAAGAAAGATCAAGTAGCAGCTGTTAAAGATAATGAAATTAAAAGAGAAGCTATGAGAGCTGCACGTATTATAAATGATAGAAATAATACAATTGATGCAGCACATAGAGAGTTCGAAGAAAATAAGAACGATTATAGAGAACAATTCATCGAGAAACAAAGAGCTAAAAACAAACAAGAAAAAATGATTAAGAAAGCAGAGCAAGTAGTTGCTAGATATAGATTAATCAAAGGAGCTCAAGAAACTGCTAAACAAATTAACAGAATAACTCAAAGAGAAGTGTTAGTTAAAGCAGCTGAAGAAACAGCAAATAAACTATATGTAAACAACTTAAAATATGACGCTCAGGCTTTAGCAAAAACACTTCATATGAATAATCTTAAGAGAGATGGACAAGAACAAGCTGAATTATTATTCATTGAAGAAATAAAAGATGAAGCTAGAGAAGAAGCTAGAAAAATTAATCATGAAAGATTAAGAGAAATGGCTGCTAAAGAAGCAGAAGCAATCATAGCAAAATCTAAAGAAAGTCAGTATGTTGTTACAGATGTTAACTCAAGATATTTGAGAGTAAATGCTGATTCTAAAAAGATAAAACTTGGTGGAAACAGATTTGGAACATTCTCAGCAAATGCTAAAACAAAATATAATAATAGCACTCATAATAGTGATATTGATATATTAGTATCATTAAAAGATCAATTATCTGAACTTGGATTAGGAAATGATACAGCTGAAGAAAACAAAATGAGACTTGCCGCATAAGCAAGTCTTTTTTATTGCAAAAAAATAAGAGCTAAACTCTCATTTCAGTATCAGTATCATTTACTACTGCTTTTACTTCTGGTATTTCATTTACAAGTATCTCTTCGACACCATCTTTTAAAGTGTAATCAATCATTGAACACCCAGCACAAGCACCACTAAGCTTTACATGAACAATACCATCTTCAAAACTAGCAAATTCAATATCTCCGCCATCACCTTGTAAAAAAGGTCTTATTTTTTCTATTTCTTCTTTAATTCTTTCTTCAACATCCATAAATAATCACCACATACATTATATACTAAATATTGATATAAAGTAAGACTTTACATCTAATTATTTGAAATTCAAGAAAAAGATGCTATAATTACGATGAGGGTGTTTTATGATTAAGTACGAAAAAGGCAAAATTGTAACAGGATATGTTACAGGAATTGAAAAATATGGTATTTTCGTAAGCCTTGATGATTATTATACTGGTCTAATACACATTTCAGAAATTTCACCAAATTATGTTAGAAATGTAGCCGATTATGTAAACATAGGTGAAACTATAAGAATGAAAGTAATAGAAGTAGATAATATGAAACATCACATAAAACTTAGTATCAAAAATTTTGATTATAGGGTAAATAGGAAAAGGAAGACGAAAATAAAGGAAACAGAAAATGGATTTAACACTTTAAGCCAGAAGTTGTCAACTTGGATTGAAGAGAAAATCGAGGAGTATGAAGAGAACTAATAAAATATAAATAAAATTGCTTTTTTTGTTGACAAACCAAAAAGTAAATGATATATTTTATATTGTCATATGACGAGGAAAGCCGTGTGACAACTGGAGGATTAGCTCAGTTGGTTAGAGCACCTGCCTTACAAGCAGGGGGTCATAGGTTCGAGTCCTATATCCTCCACCATATTTTATTTTTTGCCGAAATAGCTCAATTGGTAGAGCAACTGACTTGTAATCAGTAGGTTCCGGGTTCAAGTCCTGGTTTCGGCACCATTTTTTTGGAGAGGTAGCGAAGTGGCTAAACGCGGCAGACTGTAAATCTGTTC
>JAEEGL016629372.1_pt1 | contig 32731 bp, 24 predicted proteins | sample 9134231 | NCBI WGS metagenome assembly JAEEGL01 (sample SAMN16246548, study PRJNA631951) | gut metagenome | biome: gut microbiome; feature: rumen; material: fiber-attached | host: Bos | place: Iran: Karaj | collected 2018-10
ACAGAAAAAACAAATAAAAGAATTAGATAAACTAGCTGATCACTTTAAGGAACAAATGGATAAGTTTGCTTCTTTATACTATAACTTAAAAGCAAAGTTTGATAAGTTTATAAAGTTTATTGCTGAAAGACTTCTTAATTCCAAAACTAAAGAAAAATATAAAGAGTTTACTGGTGATATGTTTGGACATGGTGTTCTTACTTATAATGATTCTAATGAAATAGATATAGAAATGGAAAAAATATCAGAAGATAACAAAAAAGCACTTTACACTAAATCGAAACCTAAAGTAAAAGAAAATGATGAATTTGAGTTGTAATATTTGTTCATTATAGACTGAAAAAACTGTAAAGTATGATATAATAGAATAGATTTACATCTTACATTATAAGGGAGGTTTTTATGAAAACAAAAAAGAATAGCAAATTATACAATTTAGAAAATGACAACGTAGGTATAGAAATTAGAAATTCTAAAGAACTTCTTGATAATGAAAAAGAGTTATTAAAATTAGCAAAATTGGATAAAAAATATAAAATAGAAGCATGGACTGCATTGGGAACTAACAATGAACTTGGATATTATACTCATGGATTTTTTAGATACTTTGGAAAGTTTCCACCCGTTATTGCAACTAATTTAATATCTGAATATACAAAAGAAAATGATATAGTTTTTGATCCTATGTGTGGAAGTGGGACTACAGGTATTGAAGGATTGTTATTGAATAGAAAAACATATATTAATGATATTAATCCTCTATCAATATTAATATCAAAAGCAAAAACCACATATTTAGATTCAGCTAAATTAAAAAAAGATTTTGATATAATTAAAAAGAATTATAAACCTTTATCCATAGAAGAATATGATTATGAACCAATTGGTTTAAAAGATTATTTGCATTGGTTTTTACCAGAAACCTGTGATTCATTAAGAGGAATAAAATATCAAATTAATCAAATAGTCAATGAAGATGAACAAAACTTTTTTATGGCATGTTTTTGTGCAATTATAAGGAATGTATCTAGAGCAACTACTCAACAAGGAAGACTGTTTTTAGACGTTGAAACAGCTAAAACAGATGCATTTGAACAATTTGAAAAAAGAGTAATGAAAAATATAGAAGCTGTAAGTATTCTTCCAAATAGAAAAAATGTTGTTGTTTCTGATAAAGATATTCAAACAGAAAAATTCAAAGAAATAGAAGGACAAACAAAGTTAATTATCATGCATCCACCTTATTTCAATTCATACAAGTATAGTTCAATCAATTCTTTAGAGTTATCTTGGATAAATCAAAATCAATCTGATATTAGAAAAAAAGAAATACACGAATTTTTTAAAGCTGGGAAAAAAGCTGATGTAAATGTTTATATAGATGATATGAGTAAATCAGTTAGAAACATTATCACTACATTAAAGGATGATGGTGTTATTGCTATAATGTTTGGAGATACTATTATAAATGGGAATTATATAAATGTTGTCAAACCATTAATTGACAACTTAGATGATATATTAGAAGTAGATAAAGTTATATTAAGAGTGCCAAAGTTTACGGAAGCTTCATGGGCAGCTAGTCAAAGAAGACAAAAAAATTCAGTGGGTATTTCTCTTTATGATTTTATTGTTGTATTCAGGAGGAAAAATGGAAAAAATTGATTTAATTACTGCAGATACTCATACCTCTGAATATTTAATGCATAAATATTGGGCTAGAAAACCACATAATGTTATTTCATACTATTTAAAAAAATATGGAAATGAGAAATCGAATGTTCTAGATCCTTTTATGGGTAGTGGTGTTGTAATAAATGAAGCAATTAAATGTGGCTTTAATGCAACTGGAATAGATATTAATCCAACTGCTTATAACATAAGTAAAGTATTAACAACACAAATAGATGTAAAAAAGTTTGAAAGTATTGTTAATAGTGTTTTAGATAAAATAGAAGAAGTTGTTTCAAAATCATACTCAACAATCAAAGGAGATAAGATTAAATATACTGTTCATAGTATTTCTGCAAAATGTGATAATTGTAATAAAATTGTTAATTATCAAGATGTTATTCCAAATGGTAAAAAAACATTGTGTCCACAATGTGAGAATGAATTACATTTTAATTTAGAGAATCTTGTTGAGACAAATATTGATGAGATTTGTGCTGAAAAGAAAGAAATGCTTATTCAAGCATCTTTGTTTGAAGAAAATCCAGTATCAAAGAAACATGATAAATTACAAATATTTGATTCAAAAGAATTAAAACGACAATTAGATGAATCAAATAAAAACATTTTAAATGTAGATTTATCTACATATAATTATAAAGCTGTAGAAAACAGAAGAATACTAGCTTTTAATGGATTAGAAACAAATAAATTTTTTACAGTAAGAAATTTTTCAATTTTAACATATTTAGCAAATGAATTTCATAAAATAAAGGACAAGGATATAAAGGACGCTGCACTTTGTTTATTAACTGGCAGTGCTGCTCAATGTTCTAGATTAATTCCTTATAGAAATAATATGTCTACTGGAGGACCTGCTTGGAGTGTCCCTGGATTTTGGGTCCCTCAAAAACATCTTGAAACAAATCCGCTTATTCATATTAGGGCAAGATTAAAAAAATATTTAAAAGCTTATGATGATATTAATAATTATAATATTATCAATAAGCCAAATCTATTAATTGATAATTCACTAACATATCTATCAAAATATAAAGGAGAAAAATTTGATATTATTTTTCTAGATCCACCATATGGGGATAGTGTTCCATATACAGAATTTTCGTTTATTTGGAATAGCTTTCTAAAATCAATTCCTAATGTTAATGAAGACATTAGTGTCAGTGATAGAATTGATAAAAACTCTGCATGGGAAAAATATAATGATGATATGGATAAATTATTTTCAGTGTTAAAAAATGTTATTAGTGAAAAAGGTAGAATTATTACTACTTTTAATAATAACGACATGAGAGCATGGACTGCATTATTAGGTGCAATTCAAAAAAATAATTTTAAATGTATCGATGTTGATTATTTAATTCCAGCTGTTATATCATCAAAAGCGGCATTTAATCCATCATCAAGTTATATAAGTGATATATATTCGACTTTTGAATATTTGGAAAATAATGCAATAAGTTCAAGTCCAACTAAAATTAAGAATCACTTGATTAATGTATGTTCTTCAAGAAAAGGAATTGCAAATGAAACTCTTATTGATAGAGAATTTATTATAACAATTTTAAAAAACAATTTAGATGTTAGTTTAATTAACAACAAGAAAGATATATATGATTCTATTTTTGAAAAATATGAAAAAAAAGATAAAGTTTATTATTTAAAAAAGGAATTAATGAATACTAAAAGTAAAAATATAGAAGAGTTATTATCTTTAGAAATAGATAAACAAATAAAAAAAGGAGAAACAGAATTATATAAAGTATATAAAAGTGTTGCTCCTCGATTATCTGAAATAGGTATTCCAGAGTTTTATGAATTTAAGAATAATATTTCATCATATAAAATTGAAAATGGTAAATTTATATTAAACTAGAGTTAAACTAACCATTAAACTTTTAATTTCATCAGATATTTCATCATATTTATAGTATGGAATACATTTGATGAAATTTTTTTGTTCATTATATAAAGTTTCTATTCCAACAATAATTGTTTTATCAATCTTATTTGTCTTGTTTAATTGTTTATCATATTCATCAAACAATTTATCAACATCAGTTTGTCTAGATTCTTCACTGGATCCCCACAATAATCCCAAATATATTTTATAGTCGTTTCTTTTCCAATAAGAACTATTATTTGTTTTGAACATATCAGCTAATACTTCCGTAACTTCTACAGTTTTTTTAATTTGTTGTTCAACTAACAATTTATTAATATCGTCTTTAGCTTCAATAATTATTATTGATTTTAGTTTATCATTAATCATAACAATATCAGGTCTTTCATCTTCTAGAGGAAATCTATAAACCTCGCCAATATTTCCATTTTCATCTTTTGCTTCTATCTTTTTCCATGGTCCAGCGGTTGGATTAGTGAAAATAATATCCCAATCTGGAATGTTACTAACTTGTATCTCAAATGCCCATCTTGAAATTTCTTCGTTTAATCGCTTTATTTTTCTGATTTCCATATTATATTATTTCACCATCCTTTAAGTTAACAACAACTCCACCGTTGAATATTATTATTGTGGTTAATTCCGTATACAAGGTCATACCTTTATTTCTTGCAAATTGTCCATTACTTGCCAATACCTGACTAAATGTTTGATGTGGAAAATAAGCAACTACTATTCTTGGTTTTATATCAAACTTCCCAAATATTGTTGAGAAAGCAGATAGTTGCCCCGTAAATGGATCTCCAAATAGTCTTCCAGGTTTAATACTATTACTCATATACAAAAAAACTGGGGTATTAGATTGAAGAAAGTTTAATTTGTTATGAAGACGTGGATAAGCTTTAACAATCGAATTATAAAGATTTTCCCATTTATCATATAGATAAATAATATTTTTTGAAGTTGTTATATGATAGTTTCCATTTTCAGTTTGTGGAAAATCATTAATTGTCATATTAAATGTGTATGGAGGATTAACAATAGGTGCACGTTTTGCCAACATTTTTTGTTCTCTAATCCAACCTTCAAGTTGTGCACGTTTTGGAGGTTTTCCAGATCCAGCATTATTTGAAAGATAATAACAATAATGTTTGGTACAATCATTTTCAAGTAGAGATGCTAATTTATCAAACTTTAGTAATTCTCTACCATGTTGTGAATTAATTATTCCTTTTGGCATCCCACTTACTAATGGCCAAACCAATAAACTATCTCTTAAAGTATTATCTTTATTTTTGCCTAATGCATATTTAACAATTTCTTTTGGAGTATTTGGATTACTAATAATATCTTTATTAGGTAAATAATCTATCATTCTTGGAGATTCACTAATAATATATTGAAGCATTTTATTATATTGACGTATTAGGTTTTCTTCTAAATCATTATATATATCTTTGTTATAATAATAGTTCTCAGTAATTTTATAAAGGCTAGAGAATAATTCTTTCATTCCTTCACCAAAATTATAATTTTCTACATTGTTTTCATCAGAATAATGAATAACAACACATGGAACTTGTCTTATCATTGTTAGTTTTACTGCAGCTATGGTTGGCCATATTGAATCTTTTCTAACACCTCCATCATTGTGCATTCCAAATTCACTTATAAAATACCAATAAGGTATTCTTGCACGAGCACTTCCGTATTGTCTTTCACATCTTTGAGTTGCTTGATTACCAGTTGGAGTCGCAGCTGTTTCTTCTACAGCAAATACTATTTCATCTTTTATAGGGTCATATAATATAAAATCAGGTTTTCCCCATTCAATTAATTCTTCTATTTTTTTAGGAATAGGAGTCCACGATTTATAGGAACCATATACTACCAATGTTAACTTAAAAGAATCCTTAGTTATAATATATTGAGGAATAAAATTCATAATAAAATTCTTTTCAATATTATATCCGTTTTGTTCAAAATAGTTGCTTATGTTATCACAACACCAAGTTCCTTCATGAAAACTATCCGCCCATATTTCTAAAAAATCATTTTCCATACAAACAACCTCCAAGTAAGATTTCTAAGTTTATTTTACCATAAATATCATTAATTCGTTATATTTGCGGTAAAAAAAAGGAAATTACCATTAATTTCCATTATAATTCCAAATACCTAATTGACCTTTTACTTTAATAGGCTTAATAAGTTCTACATCTTCTAAAATCCAAGCATACCTACCAACTTCATAATGTCCTGATATATAATTATTAGGATTTTTTTTCTTTTCTTTTTCTATGAACTCTTCAGTCATATAAACACAATCTACCAAATTACACTTACATATGATGTTTCCATAGTTGAGATTAGATTCATCATATAATTTTGATAAACCAGGTCTTTCTTTAACATCTTTTCGTATTTTTGCTACTCCTGCTTGAATGTATAATTCTCCACGATAATTAGTTTTCCAACTTCTAGTTTCAATATATTTAACTTTATTCATTATTAAAGTTGCAAATGGTTCTTTAATTGTTAATACTTTCATATTATTTACTCCATATTTCTATTATTAATGTTATCATAGCAACAATAAATGCTAAGAAGGAAACTATAAATGCAATTACGTTATAGTTCAATGTATTCATATTTTTGATAAAATCTATATTGTCTTCATAAACTTTTTTGATTCCATCTATTGTTTTATCATCTGGTAATATTATTTTACTATCAGAATACCCTTTCAATTCCTTAATATAAGGTAGCTTCCCATCATAAAATTTTTTCTCGTTAGTTTTTCTTTGCTTATTTATTAACCACTTATAATCAAAAAGGTTTAAAAATATCTTTTTTGAATTTAAAAATTTAGTTATCCTTTTATCTAATTCATTTTTTTCTATCTTATAGAATAAAATATAATACATTTTCATTCCATGCTCTGATAATAATCTTGTTATACTAAATGGATTAAATCTCTTTTTAAATATAAATTCATCTATTTTAGATCCTTGAATATCATTTAAATTATTCAACATTAAATAATGTTGATTATCAACAATATAAGATTCTGATAAAAATGCTTCCTTAATATATTTCATTACTTTCTTAGTTTTTTTATCTATTAAATATGTTATCTTTAGAGGCAATTTATACATTTTTAAATAGTGCGAACATGAAATGTTTTCTAAATAATTTTGAAGAATAGTTTCAAAGTAATCAAGTTCGCAGTTTATTCTTTGACCAATGTCATCTTTTAGAAAATCAGTATTAAAGTAAAATTGGGAATATTTTGCTTTTTTAATTCTTTTATATTGTTTTAAAACACACTTATGAATTTCACTAAAATTCTTAATAATTTTTTTAAAGTGAAACTCATATTCAATTACAGCTTCTTCATTGTTTACTTGTGTCCAAGTCATATCTATAGAAGAAATTAAATCATCATCTTTGAACTTTATCTTTGCTAATATTCCATGACCGGTCCCATCAAATTCAGTATGAATATAATTAATATTCTTAAACTCTTTTTTTCTATAAGGTGTATCAATTTCATATTTCTTATTCTTTTTTAATTTATGTAATTTCTTTATTAATTTGTTGGCTTCATCATTATTTATAGAATCATACAAAGATATACAATAAATATCAACATTTGAATCCAATGAATAGACTTCTTTAAGATCTTCATTTAAATATGGTAAATCATCGTAAAGACTTTTTTTGTAGTTTTTAAACCATTTTTTTCTTTTCCTTTTTAAATCCAAATTAAAAAACATTCTACCACCACCTGATTAAGTTCTATTATATCATTATTTAAGGCATTTTTAATAATAGGGGTTAACAAAATGATTATTATTTTGTATAATGTATTCAAGAGATTGATTATCAATCTAATCGTGTTGTAGTTGAATGTTTATTCGTCTACCGCTCCATATGAAATAAACTAGTCAAGTACTAGTTTTTTTGTTATAATGATCTTAGGATGAAGGAGAACTAATATGATTTCAAAAAGTGGCGAAGATCAGATAAAGAGGGTTAATGAAATATATCAAGATGCTTCTGACTATTCAAAAGTAATTGTTGATAATATGACTTGGGAACTATCTTTACCTGATTATCAAAGGTTGTTACTTGAAGATGCTTATGTTACGTATCAAGCTAGAATTCTTGGTGTTTCAGTAGAAGAAATTACACGTTTGCAACATATTAGAAGAACTTATAGAGATTTATTAAGTTTTTATAATGAAGATACTGTTATTAAAGAAACAGAAGAATTTGATAAAAATTTAAGTTTTGATGAGGCATGTCAAAAATATTGTTATTGTGATAAGAATTCTGCAAAGAAAATATACGAATTGATGTCAAAAATTAATAGGCATTCTGATTATCACAAAAAGGGTGTTAGAGAAAAATTTTCAGATATTCCAATGGATAAAATTGAGATTAATAAAGAAGAATATATAGCATTAATGATGAAACAAGATGAAGAATTTCAAAAAGAAATAGATGAGATGCTTAGAAAATATGAAGATTTAGGATTTGGAATAATAAATAAACAAGATCAAGATAATGGATTCGGTATCCAAAGATGAGTTATTAAGACTTAATGAAGCTGATTTATTGTTTATTACTAATCCAGGTAGAATGGGCGATGAAGATGGTTCGACATTTTATATATGAAATGGCAATGAACTAATTAGATCGATAGAGGTGAAGTTTTCTCGCTCCATATGTAAAAATCGTCGCACCAAGCGATGTTGAGATAAAGCTTAATTAGAAATAATTAAGTTTTTTTTGTTTAAGAAAGGTGTGATGATATGTTAAATATTGTTAAAGAAAAACTTGATTTAAGCCCCGATTTAAAGAATATGGTCGAAAATTAACCAAAAGCAACCATATATATGCCATAAAAAAAGAACAACCATATTAATATAAATTGTTCCTTTTATAATTTATTATCTACTTTTACCTTTTAATGTTAAAGTACTTGGATCAACATAAAATACTTTACCACCTGGTGGGTTTATTTTTAAATCACTATAAACAACCCATATTACATCACTACCATCTTTTGGCATTTCAGAATAACCATCAGTAAAAATTATTTTAATAGATGCTTTCTTACTAAAAGAATTAACTGCAGTGGAAAAATCAGTTCCGCCTCTTCCTTCAATTACAAAGTCATCTAAATCTTCTTTTCTTTGAATATCTTGGAACCCATAAAATCTCGTATCAAAACATCCAACTTTTATAACATAATCATCAAAAATATTCTTACATTCTTGTAAAAATGCTTTTACTAGTTCATCATCGACACTTCCACTAGTATCTATCAATATTTCAATATTTGATTTACGAATTAATTCATAAGGATATTTATATATTCCATCTTCATCAAAGAAACCATTATGTAAATTATAATCTGCTGAAAAAACTTTTTTCTTTTTTCTTTGTAAAAAACTTTTCCAATCGATAATTGGTGAAGTATTTCCAATACTACCCAAACTATCTTTTGTAGGTTCTTGTTCTTGAATGTCGCTTGTATATTCTTCATTTTCATCATGAATTAATTTTTTATTTAACTCAGTTATATTATGTTCATTGATGTCTGATAATCCTTCAGTCAAATCCTCAGCAAGTTCTTCATTCCAATGTTCATGAGTTGCTATTACACTTTCTTCTTTATCATGACGATATTTTGACATTAGTTCTTCACAATCAGGTCTATTTTTTACTATTTCATAGTATTCTTCCGCACTAAATGATAACGCATCAGGACAATCAATAACTCCTTCAACTAAAGGAAGTCCATTAATTTTTAAAATTTGATTAGTAACGGCATCTGTTGCATAATTCCATATCTCCATATCTCTTTCTTCTAGTCTAGAAAGATGTTTTAAAGTAATATGCATTAATTCATGGGCAATAATAAATACTTGTTCATCTTTAGATAATGTTTGAAAGAATGATGAATTATAATATATTGTGTTTCCATTAGTACAAGCTGTTGCCATACTATTATTTTCAATAAAATGAATATTGTTAATTAAAATCTTAAATATTGGAAAATAGATTAAAGTTCTATCTATTACAGAATTAATATTAAACATCAACTGTTACCAAAAGACCAAATAGTTCTTTATCCATATTGTCTTTATTACCAATCACAATTATTTTACAACTATCTGGTAAAGATAATGTCTGATATGATTTATCTTTCACCATATAGGATAATATTTTTTGATTATCCATATTAATATTATTAGTGTTAATAATTATAAATGTTTTTTGAGCATTATTGTTGTCATTTATAAAAAATTGTAATGATTCTATAAATGATGATTGATTGTCACCATTAATCTCAAAATATGGATAACTCTTAACAATATCTAAAATAGCATTTTCTTTTAAATATACAGGTGTATTACTTTCAAATATGAAATGTAAATAACGTTCTTTATTTCTATTTTCCATAACCTGTTCTCCTTTCGCCTAAACTACTTTTAGCTAATTTAAGTTTTAAAATATCTTCATCAGTATCATTAATTTCTGTCCATCTTTTCTCAAAAAGAGCTTGATATTCGTTTAAATTATTTTGCCTAATAAATGTAAGTGCATTGGTAATTTCTTCTTCTGTAGTTGCTGTTGCAATCAAACAATTAATTATTATTTGAATTCTATCATGAGTTAAATTAAAAACATCAGCAGGAATATTTCCTTTTAAAATTTCTTCAACACCTAATTCAAAATACATTGAAATAAATTCTTCAAATTCCTCTTTGTTCTTTTTATCCATGTATGGTTCTAAATACGGAAATGCTTGTATTTTACGTGAAGCTTTTAATTCTTCACTAATTTTTTGATCCCAACTTCTAGGTGTTAAACTCATTGCATAGTCATAATCTCCATCTTTATCTTTCACATCTTGAATAATCTTATTAGGAAAATTATGAAGATATGCTCTTACAATTGGATCTATATCATGTTTTGATGCCCATTTCAACCAATCAATAGCTTCTGCTGAAACTTCTATCTTTGTTAATCTACTTGCAACTTCTCCTGAAATATTAAAAGCAGCATCTGAATATTCTTCAGTATTACCAGCTAAGATAATATCAACATTATCAGGAATTTCCCATCCAGCAATTGTTCTTGGATTATCGACAATACCATTAATAAATACTTGCATATTTGGTGTTAGTTTATCAAATTCATCTAATAATAGAACACATCTTTCATTACTTTGACGACACCTATTAGACATTTCAACTAATTTAGTATGCCATTCTGGTTCAGTTGTTGCTGTTCTTCCTTTTTCATTATGTTCTATAGTTTTGTCTCCATCTTGAGTAATTACTTTATCTCCTGGAATAATACTTGTTTTACCAGTAAATGTATCTGGAGTAAATGTAGCAATATTAAATGATAAGCAGTTCTTATTAATACTTTTAGCAATTTGTGTCTTACCAATTCCTGGATGGCCCACTAAATATGGAATTCTTTTTTCACCCATTAAAATTCTTTTTATTTTTTGTTCAAGACTAAGCTTTCCTTTTTTATCTCCGAAAGGATTATTAATACTTGAACTCTTTTCTTGTTTCTTTTCTTGATGAATTCCTAATTCTTCAACAAATTCATCACTTTCTAAAAATTTTGATAAAGCTGATTGCTCATATTCGCAACCACTTCTTTCACTCAAAAATAGAGGATTACTGCAAATTGCTAAACCTGTTTTTTTATCAACCGTCCATGTAAGTGGTGAAATAACGCCCACAAAAGTTACTTGTGTATCTAAGCTGTCATCGAATGTTCCATCGTCTTTTTTCTTCATAAAAACATATTCTTCTCCAGTTTGATGATTCTTGAATACCCTTAATTGTGTCTTTTTGCCATCCTTTGAAAGAAAAATTGTTATTTTTCGATTTGCCTCAACAATATCTCCCATCATTGAATCCATATTAATTTTGCGTAAAGCATCACTAGTAGAAGCTTGAGATGTTAAGCCTCTTCCATACTGAACTGTAATTGTGTTATCATCTTCAGAAATAATTTTACAACTTTCTTTAATCTCTTCAAATCTGATTATTGGCAAAATATACCAATAATCGTTAGTTGAAAAATCAGTTCCAAGTTTATGTAAATATGGATCATAGGTTGAGCCATTTCCAGCAACATTATCAAAATCTTTTAAAGTTAATACAGTACTAATATCAAATTTAACACCAAAACTACGTTGTTGATCTAAATTAAAAATTGAAGCATAGTCTTCTATACTATCTACAATTCTTTTAATATCATCATTTTCAAGCATTCTTTTATTCAAAATACTAAATGCCATATAATGCACCTCCATTATAATAATACCATAATATTTAAAAAATGTCGATTTTTAGGCGTAAAAAGGATCTATAAATAAAAATTACAGCTATTTGTAAAATCCCATTTAATGGGACATATAATCCCACAAATTACTATATTTTAAATAAAAGCAATAGAAAAAGACGATGGCTTATTCTTGTGAGCTATCGTCTTTATTTATTTTTATATTTATATTAGTATTATCAAATTCATATATATTAGGTATTACTATATTTTTTTCTTTAAGTAAATCCTCTTGGGTAATATCTAAAGATTGTTCTATTGTTGGACTAGCATTAACCATTACATATTTACTATTGATATCATCTATAAATTTTGCTGCATTTTCATTATCTTCAGTAAAAATAGATGAACAATAATGTGAACTATTATAATTAATATACGTTATTGCTTCATCAATATTATCAACGAATATTGCATCTTCTAATTCTATTTTTAAATTATTGTTTAAATATATATTTACATATAATTCTTTCATTAAAATTTTCTTGATAAACTCGATATCTTTTAATGAATCTATATATATATCATAATTTTGATAACCAGAAATAATAGTTTCAGTAGGGCATTCTTTCAAATATTTATTGATAAATTCATTATTTCCAATAATTACTGTTTTATTTATAGATTTGAAATTATTAAAAAATTCATTTGATCGTAATGTTACAGAATGTTGAAACATTTCTTTCTTTAATTTTTCTTTTTCAAGAATTGTTTGAACTATTTTTATTAATAATCCATTAGTTCCACCCATGTAACCATTATAAGTAAAAATCATTGTGTTATGTGTAAGAAGCCCTAATAATATCATTTCTAACATTGTATATGTATTACCATCAAACATAACTAATACAACACCTAGTTTTGTATACAATTTAGAATTAAGAAGTTGATTATCCATTAAAGAGATTATATCTTTTGATTCAATTAAAGGATCAGTATTTTCATACTTCTTTAATATTTTATCTATCAGATTATTATCTAATTTAAAACCATTTTCATTATTTAAATCTATTTCATTTGCACTTTCAAATAATTCAAAATTTTCTCTTATTGCTTTTGCAAAATTAGAAACATAATCTTTTTCATAACTATATTTATTATTTCTATTTGCTATTATAGCATTATTTATTATATTTTTAACACTATCTTGTTCCATGTGATATACCCCTTTCTTCATCAATTTCTTTGTCTAAATCTAAAGCTTTTTTGCACATTTCTAGTTGTTCTTTACTTAAATGACTTATATCAATTTTTTTATCATTAATTCCTATTTGTTCTAATGCCATTCTTATTTGCATTATAACTTTATCAGATATATCAATTTGTTTTCCATCATTCTCAAGCGTAGTATTATACAAGATATCTCCAATTGTTATTTCTTCATCTGTTGTATCATAAATTATAGCAAAGTTAGCATTCATAATTATTCTTGTTGTTTCAGGATCTAATCCATAATGATATGCAATATCTGAAACAATTCTATCTATTTCATCAGATTGAATTCTTCCTGAATAATTATCTCCTCTTGTTGCCATTTCTAACTTTTCTAACATAAATAAATCTTGTTGCTTTGTATTTCCATCATCATGTATTACAAATTCATCAGAATATAAAGTAGGGGTTTCATAAGTAGATGTTGGAACATCTTGTTCTCCTGCAATTACATACTGAGTTGATGAATCGGAAGTATATAAGTAATCACTTGACTTAGTAGGAGAAATAAAGGGTAGAGGGGTTGCTACTTCTGACATATCAGGTGGAGCATTTCTACTTAATGCTTCTGCTATGTCATTATAACCTGTACCAACTGTGACTTTTCTTAGTTTTAATACTTCATATTGTTCTTTTGTAATTTTTCCTTCATCTAATAATTTTTTAAATTCTTCTTCATCTTTTGCAATTAATTCTTCTGCTGCTTGTTGATATAATGCAAATATTGTATTTGTAAATTGTTCTCTACTAATTCCTCCATGTTCTGCTCTTGTAAATGCTCTTTTAGGTATTTCAATATTATCAAAGCACAACACATTTTGATTTCTCCAAACCCAACTTTGTGCAACGATATTTCCATTTTTATCTTTTATTACAAAAACTCTACCATTTTTATCAACCATACTATGTTCCATACATGATTCAGCGGCATTTCCTAATTCTTGACAACAATCTGTTAATGTTCCAATTGCTACTGTTAATGGATCATCCAATCGTAATATTTCATAAGTAAATTCTTCATTTTGAGCATGAACTCTTGGAATACTACTAAATGTTCTTGATTTACCATAATTATAAATATGTTGTAATGCATCAAAACTTTTTTGGTCATATCCTGCCATACTAGATACTTCGGCAAGTTTTTGGTTTCCAACTTGAACATTTTCATATGTATTAGATTTTACAAAAGCCAAAGCTAAATCAAGGGTTAATACTCTGTTACTATTAAGAGCTTTAATATCTGCCCATTGTTTTTGCATAGAACTAATAAATGATATATATTCATCAGAAGAGAGTATAGTATCCATATTTTTTAATATAAAATCTCTAAAATCAGGATCGTATTTCATTTCAAATCCACCGAATAATTTATGTGATTTTTCAGGTGTTAATATTATTGGAACATCTGCGTCTTCCATAATATTTCTCAAAGTTTGAATATCCTTTTTATTTTGTTGAAAGCTGATTTTTAATTCGAATATTCCATCTTCAGTTTGTTTATAACATTTTTGTATTAATTCTAATTGTTTATTGTAGTTTTCTAATATCTTTGGATCAGGATTGTCTTTTATTAACGATATCTGTTTTTGTATGAAATCTATAATTGTTTTCATGTTTTCTGATGATAGTGTTTTAGGAACATCTGAAAACAGCTGTATTGTTTTATTAAATCCATCCATATCATTATCAAATACACCAAAACACATACTAGCCTTTAATAGTGCAGCCTTTGAATCTTCATTAATATTATGTCTTTCAATTTTCATTAATTGTGACCATTTTTTACCAGAAGCAATAAATTTATCTGCTTGTTCAAAAGGAAACTCTTTCATAACAATATGATGTGGAATAAAATTAAGTTTGTCATACCAATTAGATAATACATCAAATAAATTTTCACGTAACATTCGCATAACAGATTCTGGATTTTTCATTCCTATTCTTAATGCTTCTTGTTCTCCATATTTTTTAAATAGTTGTTCTAAACCTTGAACACCCATATTTCCTCTTTGAAGGCTCAATAATATATTTTTCCCTTCAAGATAAGGAAGCCAATCTCTATGTTGTCTTAATAATTCAAATGTTAAAGGTTTATTTGAGGTATTGTTATAGAAAACTTCTTTTAATTCATCTGGAGCATTTTCATCTAGGAATAAATCTGGATATTTTTCTATAAATTCTTTTGGCATATTTTTATCATTGTAAGTAATAATTTGTCTATTTTTAATCAAACAATAAATATTTGTAATTAAACGTTCATATATTTCTTCTTTTTCAAGTGAAATATCTATACTAAAAATAGAATTATTAGTTATACAATGTCCATATTTAGATATAAAATCAAATATTTCTTCTTTGGAGAATTTTAATCCTAATGCTTCATATAAATTCATTTGGTGATATCTACTATATCCATTGTTTTTTTGACTTCTCAAATTAAAAACGCTTATCATTTGGTTTTCCAAACATTTACTTAAATCAACTTTCATCAAAAATGGTATCCATTCTGGATGATTATGAATATCTTTTGTTCCTAGTAATTTATAATTACTTCCCCACATACCATTTATTCCATAAAACGCATTTTGTAAATCTTTTGGAGCGCTTTCATCTAGAAATAACTCTGGATGTTCAGTTTTAAAACTTTGTGGTAATATTCTTATATCAAATGTTCTAAAATTTCCTTTATTAAGAATACTATAAATGTACTTATTCAATAGTTGTTCATAATTATCTTCATTTAATTGAGAAATAAGATCTAAATCAACAGAACTAAAAATTTGGAACAAAGACTGTCCATATGTAGAGCAAATAATTAAAAACAATTTACTTCCGAGTTTTTCGTGTAATTCATTTAAACCCCAAAGATCATTTGCTATAATTAGATTTTTACCATCTAATGCAGGTAATAAGAATTGATATTTATTTACTATTTCAAAAAGTGTATTTGTATCTCCATTAAATCCTTTTTCCAAAAGTTCTATAAGTTGTTCCTTATCTTCTTTAAAATCTTTTAATAATTTATCTAACATTTTATAATCAAGGAACTCATTTGGAAATAACACACTTAATTCTCTTTTATTCTTAGCTAATAGTTTTCTTGTAGAATAATCATCTGAAGTTCTCATTTGGTGTATTATTTGAGCAAAAAAGCTTTCTAGTTGCTGTTCATCATCAATTTGAACAACTTCTAAAATTACACTGGCATATTTTGCCATCTCATATAAAATGGTTTCACTTGTATAAGAATCACCATTTTTTTCTAGTATCATATTGTTTCTTCTATTGAATTCAAGTATTCTTTCAAAACCACATTTTTGAATAAACTCTCTTACACTTGGTTCTACAAAAATCTCTTCAAAAGGAACATATTGAGAAAAATCATACAATTCATCTAAACTATAATAATTTCTTGACCAATAATTGCTATCTAATGCATGTCGTATTGAATCAGCTATTATACTTTGTAAATCTTGTTGTGAGATTAGTTCAAGTTGTTCATCATTGTAAGCGTTTCTTTTTAAGTACTCACTAACTATATCATCATATTTTTTTGGAACTTGTTCAATAAATTTCCAAACATCTCCAAACACTCTATTAACTGCTCTTATCTCAATAGATGAATGTGTAGCAAAATCTATATCTTTTGTCTTTAAAACTTCACTATAATATCTAATTTCACTAATAGATAATTCACCATTATAATATCTTTTAACAACTTTTTCAGGTAATTCTCCGTCTTTTATAAAAACATTTGGGAAACTATCAATCATTTCCTGTGGAAGAATATCAAATGATGGAAGCTCTTTAGAAAAACCTTGTTTAATTTCATCTATAATTTGCTTATATATAAACATCTTTGCTTCTTCATAAGTACCTGATTTATCAAAAGGATCTTCTGATCTAAAATTAAATTGATTATATGAATGTGAATTTTCTTTTTCTTCAGATGTAATTATACTTACAAATTCAGGATTTTCATCAAAAAGTCTGATTGCATTTTCAAATCCTATAGCTTCAACGAAGTTACAAGATGGATTATATGCGTTCTCAAAAGAATGTGCATTAACACATTTTCTTAAAGAAGGATATTCAATTAATTTTGAAAATGATAATTTTTTATCAAAAAATAATTGCCTAACTTCTTCAGGAATTGATTCATCTGGGAATAATTCTGGATGTGCTTTAATAAATTCTTCATCAAATGCTGATTCATCAACATTTATTGCATCAAATCCTCTAACATTACACCCTTTAAAATTGATACTGTTATAATCAATACCGGCTAGTAATGAAAAATCTATATTAGCATGTGTTTTTGACAAATCTAGTTCATCTTCAGAAAATAAGAATAATCCTTGCCATTCTTCAAAAGGAATATCACTTAAATCTGATGATAATAATTTATCTTGTAAAGAACTATATTCTTTTAAAAATTCTTCTTCATTTTGTTCTTCATTTTCAGAATCGCTACCTTGTTCTTCTAATTCAATAAGCTTTAACATTGAATTTTTAATTTCTCTAAATTGTTCTAAAGTTAATTTTTGAATCATATATGATACACCATCCTAACAATTATTTATCTTGCTATTATATATATATTGTATCATTATTTTTGAAATATTATTCATTTATTTTTTAATATTTAATTTTTCTAAAGCCTTTTTTTGTTGCATAAAATACAATCAACCTATATAATAAAAACTCAAGTGGGGGTATATATGATTAATAATGAGAAATTAAAAGAAAAATTAAGTAATAGACCAAATGATATAGTAACTATATATAATGATAAGATCTTAGAAGTATTTAATATTTTTTCTAAAAGAATTAATAGTGATAATATAACAAATGAAGAAATGGTTAATTATATTCATTTTTTAACAGAATTATATAGAGTAGAAAACGAATCTCTTGGAATTACATTCCATGATAAACGTGGAAAAAGATATATGAATTTTTTAATGTCACAACCAGTTGATACAGTAAGACATAGTACTATGGATGGATATATTAATCAACAGGCACATTATGCTATTCAAAATATTACAAGTCGTTTTTATAATAACAAGAAAAATTTTAATTATAATTTATTAGAAGATTTTCCAATAAGAGAATTGACTATAATAAACACTCTTTTTACAAGTGAAAAGAGTAAAGAAATATTAAAAAGAAATTATTTAGGATATGACAGTTATTCATATAAATATTGTAATGTAAATGACAGGGAATACTGTCAAGCAGTATTAGAACTATTTAAGGAAATAATAATTAGAACTTATAATTATAATAAATATATAAGTGGACCTGATTATAAAGATAGTACAGATGAAGATGTAGAAAAGTTATATGAAAGATTATCAATGAATTGTTCAAAAGATAAAGAATATGCAAATAAAGGACCTATAGGTAAAACACTAAAAAGAATTAAATATTTTATAGATAGTTATCAAGAAGATTAATTAATCTTCTTTTTTATTTGTAAATGTAAAAGATTGTTAATGTTTTGTATAATTTAAAAATAAAGTGTAAAATTTACATTAATTGTCAAAAAATGAATTTACTAGTGTGTAAATTAATTATAATATATAAATAGGTGATAATATATGAAAAATATATTCTTACATTTAGGATTTATATTTATTCTAATTGGATGTTCTATCATTTGTGTTGATAAAGTATCTGCTAGTATAAATAATTATTATAATGATGTAAATGAGAGTAATGAAATAATAAGTCTTGTACATAGTAATTATAATGATTTTAAGATTAAATCTTTAGAAATTAAAAATGATATTGAAGAAGTATCAAAATCATTTAATATCTATTTAGAAGAATTTCAAATAGTAAATGAAGAAATATCTAATAAAGTAATAAAAGTTGAAAATGGAATTAATGATTTATCTGAAACAATTAATAATATGATTAATTATTGTGTATATGATTTAAATGATGGATTAATGGATAAAGAATGTAGTAGTTTTAAAATAAATTTTAATAATATGATGGATTCTTATTCTAAAATGATAAATGTATATAATGAAGTTATAAAAGAATATAATGAGTATTCTATCTTAAATGGAAAGGAACATGTTCTAGAGTATAATCAGAAACTTGATGAATCTATTGAAATAGCAAGTGCGAAATTAAAATAAAAAATAAAAAGGAGGATTATTATGAAAAAAAGAATTGATATTTATAAAACTTTATTTATTATCAGTCTCTTTTTAATTCCTATATTATCTTCTTTTTTCATTTTAATTATTAATAATTATGAAAAATTTAATTCTTTATTTAAATCAACTGTAATTGTGTCAATTTTTGTATGTATAACAGTATTAATAGTAAGTATTAATAAATTAAATAATCAAAAAAGAGTATTTACTAAAACTCACTTATTTAGAAAAGTTGGATTAATAGTTATGTTTTTAGTATTTGTTTTTGAAGTTGGATTCTTGGTAAACTTTGTATATTATAATGAAACTTTTAAAGATTGGTTAATTACTTCTAGTGCTGGATCAATTAATCATAAAGATATTGCTACTATGATATATAGTAAATATACAATTGATGAAGTAATAGGAGAGAAAGAAAAATTAGAAGAAGATATAATTAATTTTAATGTTGATTACAATGTTTCTTTATATGCAAATAAATATGAAAAAGAAATATTAGAAAGAGAAGAAGGACAGTTATATAAGATTATCAAAATATCTGGAAATACTTCAGCAACAGGAGCACCATATGTTGGTTATATAGCAGTTGTTTATGATCCTTCTCATGTTAAACTTGCAAAAAGTCAAGGAGCTGGAATAGACGATACTGCTTATGGTGAAACTCTTGCTACACTTGCTAAGAAAAGCAATGCAATAGTTGCTATGAATGCAGGAGGATTCTATGATCCAGATTGGAATAGTAATGGAGGAATTCCTCATGGAGATGTATTTGTAGATGGTAAGTTAGATACTTCATTTAGAAGAGGAGATTTTGGTGGAGGAATCATTGGGTTTACTAACGAAAACAAATTAGTACTTAAAAGAATGACTACTGAAGAAGCAATAGAAATGGGAATTAGAGATGCAGTTGACTGGGGACCATTTTTAATTGTTGATGGAGTTAATAGATATGCAAATGATACTGAATATTGGGAATGTGGAAGAAGTGCAATTGGTCAAAGAGCAGATGGAATAGTTCTTATGGTTGTAATTGATAATTTACAAGAACATTCAAAAGGTATGAGTTATAGTGATTTAGCTAATTTATTTGAAAGATATGGAGCAATAAATGCGTCAAGTCTTGATGGAGGAACATCAACTTCGATGATAGAAAATGGTAAATTTGTTAATTCTCCATGGAATGGATATAGACCAACATATAGATGGCTTCCAAATGCTTGGATAGTTGTAGAATAAAAAGAAGAACTATTTATTTAGTTCTTCTTTTTCTAATTCTCTATAATTTACTTTTCCTACCATTGTTTTTGGAAGAGATTCTCTAAATTCTATTTTTTTAGGAATCATATATTTAGCAAGATTTTTTTCACAATATTCTTTTAATTCTTTTTCTATATCTTGTCCTGGTTCTATTCCTTTTTTTAATACAATAAATGCTTTAGCTACTTGAACTTTATATGGATGAGGTATTCCAATTACACCACATAATTGTACTTTAGGATGTTTCAATAATACTTCTTCTATATGTGATGGATATACATTATAACCAGATGAAATAATCATTCTTTTTAATCTTTGAACAAAGAAGATTACTCCATCAGAATCCATATATGCAAGATCTCCAGTTTTAACCCAACGAATTCCTTCCTGGTCAGTGATAATCATATCATCTGTTTCTTTTTTATTGTCTAAGTATCTTGACATAACATTAGGACCACTTATACACATTTCTCCAATTTCTCCAGTAGGCATTTCTTCCATAGTGTCATGATCCATTATTTTAATTACAACATTTGGAAGAGGAATACCAATTGAACCAAGTTTGTTTGCATCGAAAGCTCCAAGACAACATGGACCACTTGTTTCAGTTAATCCATAACCTTGAATTACTTCAACATTACAATTATGTTCTTTTAAAAAACTATTTAGTTTTTTATTTTTTTCAACAGATAATGAATCACCACCACTAATAATATATTTAATGTTAGATAAATCAACATTAATCATATATGGATTAGTTATTAATGCTTCAAATAGAGTAGGTACTCCAATTAATATAGTTGGATTATTCTTTCTTATTAGTTTATCAAATCTTTTTGCATCAAATTGTGGAACCATTATAATAGTAGCTCCAATAGCTAAAGGTGCTGCTATACTAACTAATAGACCAAAACTATGAAACATTGGAAGAATTGCTAGAACTCTATCTCCTGGGCCAATTTTTGGAAAAACAATTTGAGCTTGTTCCATGATAGCATTTACAGATTCATTTGTTATTACAATATTCTTTGGAGTTCCAGTAGTTCCACCACTATGTAAATATATAGCATCATCTTTTAATTTTTTAGGAACAAATACATCTTTGTTATATTCCTTACCACGACTTAAAAAATCATTCCAATGTATATATCTTTCATTTGATTTAGGTGGTTTATTCTTAATATCTTTAGTTAATGTATACAATAAATTCATTATCTTTGGCATTGAATCTTTTGGAGATACAAGAATAGTTTTATATATTTTTGTTTCATCAATTATATTATTAATAGTTTCGTATGCAATATTAACTGCTATTAATATAACTGATTTAGTAGATATTAAAGAATTTTTAATTTCTACTTCACTAGATAGGGGATGAACCATATTTGCAATAGCCCCAATTTTATTTACAGCATAAAATGCAATAACTGCTTCAGGAGTATTAGGCATCATTATTGTAACAACATCATTTTCTCTTACTCCATAACACTTAAGAGATTTAGCACATAAATCTATTTTTTCTAATAATTGTTTAAAAGTAAGAGTTTCTCCAAAATAATCAATTGCAATTTCATATTTATGTGAAAAACAACTTCTTTCAAAATAATCATATATAGATATATCATTTAAATGTATCTCTCTTTTATCTTCATCATAATATTTATACCAAGGATATTTTAATATATCCTCTTTTTTCTTTCCTTTAAATAATCTTTTAACATCTATTCTCATCTTATCACCTTGCTTCTTAATATACGTATTTTTAATTTTAATCAATTATTGAATAAAAATCAAATTTATTATATAATTTGTGAGTAAGTAAAAAAGTTTTTTTACTTTGGGGGTATTTATTTTGAAAGATGTTACTAAACTTATTGTAAATAAATTTAATATTAAAAAACTTGGATACGATTTTATGGGATACTTTTTTATTTCTCCAACTGATTTGAGTTTTCACCATACAATTCTTGAAAAAGAAGAGGGTGGAGAAGAAACAATTGAGAATGGATGTGTTTTAGTAAGAAAAACTTCTCATGATTATGTTCATATAATAGAAAAATTTGATAAGGTAATATTTTTAAAAATAAGAGAAGAATTAATAAAAGAAATGGAAAATGGTTTTATTGATTTAGAAAATATAAAAAGAATAAATGATTTACTTTTGTTATTTGAATTAAAACATCAAGAAGATACTTTTAAAGATGGAAAGTTAATAATAAAAGATATTTATAGAGAAAGATTATTAAATCATGTAAATCAAAATATAGTTAGATAGAAAGAAAAGGTGGAGTATGAAAAATATGTTTTTAGTAATTAAAGGATTCTTTATGGGAATTGCCAATGTTATTCCTGGAGTAAGTGGAGGAACAATTGCGATAATTCTTGGTATTTATGAAAAGTTTATTGATTCAATAAGTAATTTATTTAAGAATTTAAAAGAAAATATTAAATTTTTATTACCAATATTTATAGGAATGGGACTTGCAATATTAACAACTAGTAAAGTAATTAGTTATTCCTATGATAAGTTTCCACTTCCAACACTTATGTTTTTTGTAGGACTTGTCTTTGGAGGAATACCACTTTTATTAAAAAATGTTAAAGGTAAAAAAGGAAGTAAGAGTATTAGTAATCACATAATATTTTTATTAACATTTTCACTAGTAATATTTTTAGCTAGTTATAAATTTATCTTTGGAATACATGGTGAAGTAAGTTTTGCTTCTATGAATTTTGTTAGTTATTTATTATTATTTATTGTAGGAATTGTAGCTGCTGCTACTATGGTAATTCCAGGAGTAAGTGGATCACTTGTATTAATGATACTTGGATATTATTATCCAATTATAAATACTATAAATTCTTTAATTAAAGAGAATTTTATAAGTAACGCTTTTATTTTAGGAATATTTGGTCTTGGTGTAGTAGTAGGAATAGTTGCTATTGCTAAATTACTAGAACTATTATTTAAGAAATATAAAGTAAAAACTTATTTTGGAGTACTTGGTTTTGTATTTGCATCAATAATTGCAATTCCACTTTCTGCTTGTATTGAACTAAATAGTATTTCAACTTCAGTAGATCAAATAGTAATTAGTATAATAATGATTGTTATTGGAACAATAGTAAGTTATAACTTAGGAGAAAAATAAAAAGTCTAATTTAAATTAGACTTTTTTTTATTTAAAAGATTTATTATTCCATATAAAATTTATGATTTAAAAAACAATCAATTGTTTTCTTACTAGCAGAAAAGATATTATCTGGTAATTTATCTAAATCAAACCATTCCCATCTTATTAAAACATCTGGTTCTGTAATTTCAGGTGTACCTTCAACATCTCTTGCAATCATTCCGACTGAAATAAAATGTGCATGTTCATTTTTATCTGTTTGAACACAAAATACTCTTAAATTTTTAACATCTAAGCCAGTTTCTTCTTTAACTTCTCTTGCTCCAGCTTCTTCAAATGATTCTCCGTATTCAATCATACCTCCAGGCATACACCAAGTTCCTTCTTCGTGTAATTCTGAATCAGCTAAATCTTTATCTGTATTTTTTAAACCAAGTAATAGTTGATTTTTTTCGTTAAAAATCATTACTCCACAACCAGCCCCAATAGTATTTGGTAATATAGACATATTTATATCCTCCTATATGAATTATATAGAAAAAATATGTTTTTTTCAACTTTATATGATTATATGCTATAATTTTATTGAAAATAGGAGATATTAAATGAAAGATCTAACTTTAATTATGGGAGAATTTCCAAATATTAATTATATTGAATTATTTATTGTTTTAACAATAATATCCATAATAGCGTATATATTAAGTACTATATTATGGGCATATGTTCTAAAGAATTTTTTAATATTTTTGAGAAATCTATTTAGAAAAAAAGAAGATAATAATAAAAATGATAAAGTGTAAACTAATAAGTAAATAAAACGTTTATTAATAATAATAAAAATGAACTATGGTATAATTAAAGTAGGAAAGTAGGTGATAATATGAATGATGATTATTGGTATAACATTAAGAATGAAGAAGGAAAAGTTACAGTAGAAAAAAAGTCAAAAAAAGCAAAAGAAGAATCGATTTCTAAAGAAAAAGAAAGTAATGATTTACCAGTAGTTACTGAAAAGACAAAGAAGAAAAATTGGACACCAGTATTTATATTATTACCAATATTAGTTATTTTACCTTTAATTATACTTTTCTTATTAAATATACAAGACGATGGCATAGTTCATGAAAAAAAACATAGAACAATTATGTTATATATGGTAGGTTCTGATCTTGAATCAAGTGGAAGTATGGGAACATTTGATTTAAATGATATAAATGGACAAAAAATAGATTTAGATAACAATAATGTTGTTTTAATGGTTGGAGGATCAAAAAAATGGCATAACTTTGTTAATGAAAAAGAAATAGGATTGTATGAGTTATCTAAAAGTGGATTTAAGAAAATAAAATCATATGATGTTTCAAGTATGGGAAGTGTAAATATATTTTCTAAATTTTTAGATTATGCTCATGATAAATTTCCTGCAGATAAATATGATTTAATATTTTGGAATCATGGTTTGGGAGCAGCTGGATTAGAAGAAGATGAATTATCAAATGATTTCTTAGATATTAACGAAATGGATAAAGTATTTAAGCAAAGTCCTTTCTCTAAAGACAAACTAGAATTAATTATTTTTAATAACTGTTTAGCTGGAAATATTCATTTTGCAAGTATAATGAAAAATTATGCAGAGTATATGGTAGGATCAGAAGAAGTATTATATGTAGGATCAATAATAAACAGATTAGATTTCTTAAATGATGTTAAAGTAAGTGATGATGGATATGATATTGGACTTTTATATGTAAATAAATCAGATGCATCAGTTAGTGCAGTTAATCGTTCTGGAAAAGGACCTATCGATTCAACTTTATCTATTATTGATTTAAGTATGATTGATAAAGTAGAAACAAATATGAATATATTCTTTAATTCACTTGATTTAGATAAAGATTATAGAGCAATTTCAAGAACTAGGAGAAGAATTAATACTTATGGTGCAGGAGAATATGAATATGATACTGTCGATTTATATGATTTAGCTACATCTTTAAGTAATTATTCAAATAGTAAAGCAATAGAATCTTTAAAAAGTAGTATAAAAGATGCAGTTAAATATAATAGTGCATTAAATAGCTATTCAAATGGTCTATCAGTTTATTTTCCATATTATGGATCAACTGAATATATTGAAAGTCATTTATATTTATTCCAAAAATTATGGAAAAATGATTATACTGAATTTATAAATAATTACTATAATAAATCAAATAGTACTAAAAGAGCACGAAGAAGTGGAAATGAAAACGTATTATATTTATCAAATGAAATAAAAAATGAGAATAATAATATATCTCTTGAATTAACAAATGAAGAAAAAGAATCTTTTCAAAAAGCTAACATTTATATTTTTAAGGAAAATGATAACAATAAATATGAATTAGTTTTAAAATCAGATGAATTGGAATTAAATGATAATAAACTAGTTTTTGATAAAAATAAGGTATTAAAAGATATTAATAATAAAGCTGTTAGTTCTATATATGAAAATGGATCTTATAAAGTTTATGGAAAATTAAATGATACAAATGTTGTTTTAAAGATATCTAATAATAATGGATTTGGAACAATTAATAGTGTTTTAATTGATAGTGATGACAAACCAATTGGAGGATTCGTTGAATATAATAAAGAAAATATAAACTACTATACACTTACATATTCTTTATTAACAAATGAGAAATTAGATGAAGATTGGAAAGAAAATAAAGAAAAAGTAATAGTAAATAATGATAAAGTTGATCTAAATATAGTATCTATAGATTTAAAAGATTATTATGTTTTAATAGAAGTAAATGATGAAAATAATGACTCTTTTTATACACAATTAACAAAAATAAAATAAAAGAAATATGGTGATAATATGAATGATAATTATAATGATCAAAACAATAATAACTATAATTCAGATAATATTGTTTATCATTATACTGAAAGTAATAATGAAGAAAATAAAGTGATACCATATAATACTTTATATTCTCCAAATAATAAAAAAAATAAAAGCAATACTTTTCTAAATATTCTCCCTTTTTTAATAGTAGTATTAATTATATCTTTTTCAATTTTATTTCTTTTAGGTGTTTTTAGTGGACCAAAAAAAGAAAGAACATTTATGATTTATATGGTTGGATCAGATCTTGAATCAAAATCAAAACAAGGAACATTTAGTTTAGAAGATATTGTTGGAGAAAACATAGATTTACAAAATAATAATGTTGTTTTAATGGTTGGAGGAGCAGAAAAATGGCATAATTATGTTGAACCTGATGAAATAGGTATTTATGCATTAACAAAAACAGGTTTTAAGAAAAAGAAAGCTCTTCCTCTACAAAATATGGGATCAAGTGAAACTTTAGAAACATTCCTTGATTATGCATATAAATATTATAGAGCAGAAAAATATGATATGATTTTTTGGAATCATGGATTAGGTGCAATAGGAATAGAACAAGATGAATTATCAAAGGACTTTTTAACAATAAGTGAATTAGATACAGCTTTTAAAAATAGTAATTTTGCAGATGAAAAATTAGAATTAACTATTTTCTATAATTGTTTAGCAAGTAATATTCATATAGCAAATATAATGAAAAATTATTCTGATTATATGGTAGCATCAGAAGAGATATTCTATTTATCAAAAGTATTAAATAGATTAAACTTCTTAGAAAAAGTTGAAAAAGATAGTACTGTTTATGAAATAGCAAAAATGTTTGTAGATCAATCAGATAAGGTAGTTGAGTCATATAATAATAGTCATAAAAAGAAGATTGATTCAACTTTATCTATTATAGATTTAAAACAAATAGATTCTTTAAATAAAAAATTAAATGATTATATTAAAAATATTGATATTAAACGTAATTATTATTCTATTTCATATTTTAGAAGAAAAACACATACTTATGGAATGGTTCAAACTTATGATTACGATACAATTGATTTATATAAATTAGTAGAAGAATTAGGAAAAATAACAAAAACAGAAGCTGCTGCAAAAGAAGTATTAGATGAAATAAATAATACGATAAAGTATACAAGCAACTTTAATGATTATTCTAAAGGAATAGCAGTTTACTTTCCATATTTTGGAAGTGTTTCTGCAATAGAAACTCATTTAGCACTTTTTGAAAGAATATTTAATGATAATTATTTTAATTTTATAAATAATTATTATCAAATTAGAAGTGGAACAAAAAGAGCAAGAAGAACTGCTAATAATAATCAAGTTAATAAATTAACTAATAGAGTAATAAAAAAAGATGATGGAAGTTTAGCTATTGCTTTAACTGAAGAAGAAAAGAAAAATTATCAAGGAGCAACTATCTATTTATTTAATCAAAACGGAAATAGATATGAACTATTACTAGAATCAAATAAATTAGAATTAAAAAATGATGAATTAGTATTTGCAAATAATAAATTATTAAAAATTAATGATAATATAATTCCATATGTTAATAATGATAATATAATTACTTATGGAAGTTTAAATGATGAAAATGATAGTATGAATGTTAAATTATCTATAGAAAATAATAAAATAACAGAAGTTGTTTTAGATAGTGATAATTATATTTCATCAAGTTTATTAGATTATGATGATTATAATAATGTATCTTTTTATAAAATATCATACGAGTTATTTGAGAATGGATTCTTAAACGAAGACTTTAAAGATACTATTGAAAAGACAAATGTTAAAATTAATAAGAGTAATATGAAAATATCATTAGATAAGAATAATAATAGTGGATATTATGTATTAATTGAAATGAAAGATATGTATAATGATTCATTTTATTCTGAGTTAGAAATGATAAATTAAAAAATCTGATTATGTCAGATTTTTTTTAAATTATTTTTATAATTTATTTATTCCCTTTAATCTTTTTATATGTTATACTTGTGATAGTATTATTATAGTAGGAGAGGTAACTATGAAAAATAAAAAAGGCTTTACTTTAATAGAAATATTGGCAGTAATTATTATTATTGGAATAATAATGATAATCGCAGTACCGGCGGTAACAAAATATATTTTTAAATCAAATAAATCAGTATATGCTTCTGATGTTTCAGCGTTTGTAGAATCAGTAAGAGCAGAATACGAGATGAAAGAATATGGTACTTTATTAAAAGATGATGAAATCATGATAGTACCAATAAGACATATTACTTTTGAAAAAGGTGATAGTAAGAGTAGTCCGTATGGTGAATATGATTTAAATAAAAGTTATGTATTAATTGTACCAGAAAGAAATGCGTACAGCTATTATGCAACAGTAATAGATTCAGAAAACATTGGATTAGTAAGAGTAAGAGAAAACGAAATTGGAGAAGATTTAGTAGAAGAGGGAGTATCTTCAAATTTACCATCATTAGATGTATTTAATAATCCAAGTACGATTTATGACTTTAATGGAAGAGCATATAGAAGAATTGATGTTAGAACAATAGATAATGGTGGATCTGATGATCAAACAAGAATATATGTATTTAGAGATACAGGAGTATTAGAACAAGTAAAGGTAATACAATTATTCTCACACTTAGGACCAGCAGGAGTATTAGATTTCTATTATGATTCTTGGAGATTTAATGGAGAAGTTGTAAATAGTGTAGCAAAACCAGTAAAAGTTGGATATACATTTAAAGGATACTATACTGGATTAAATGGAAATGGAAAGAAAGTTATAAATGAAGATGCAACAATTGTAGAAGACATTGATGAAGAATTAGGTATGTATACAGTAGCGTATGCCCATTTTAAACCTAATGAATTAATATTCAATAATGTAAGTAGAAGTATAAACTTCTCATATAATGATCAACAAGTTACAATACCAGCAGCAACAAATGGAACTGGAAATTATACATATACAGAATTACAAGAAATAAATGAACAAGGAAATGCAACAAATTATATGAGATTAAATGGTACAACAATAACAGTAGCTGGTAATACTCCAGTAGGAACATATACTTATAGAGTGCATGTAAAAGACGATGTATCTGGTTCAGAAAAAGAAGCTGCAGTTACAATAGGAATAGGTAGAGTTCTAGCTACATTAGCATGTAAAGATAGAGAATATAATGGAACAAATCAAAACTTATATACAGATTCAACAGGATGTACAAGTGTAACAAATGGAACTCAAAAGAATGCAGGAGGTCCATGGACACTTACTTGTGTTCCTGATAATAACCATTTAGCACCAGCAACATGTACTGCAAAGATGAAACAAAAAGCATTAACAATAAAAGCAAAAGATCAAACAATAAATTATGGTGGAAGTATAGCAACAGGAGTAAATCAAGTAACAGTAACTGGTTTAGTAAATGGAGACTCATTAACAGCTGTAACATTAACTCCAAGTACATCAAGTGCAACAACAAATGGAACAATAACACCAAGTGCAGCAACAACAACAAAAGGAATAACAAACTATTCAGTAACATATCAAACAGGAGTGTTAAAGATTAATAGAATAGCTGGATCATTTAGTTGTAGCAACAAAACATTTGATGGTACAAATCAAACAGCATGTACATGTTCTGGAGGAACATTAAGTGGAACAACAGCAGCAACAAATTATTCTTCAACACCATATGAAGCATACTGTACACCAGATGGAAACCATACAATAAATGGAAGTACAGGAAAACAAACAATAAAATGGACAATGGCAAGAAGAGCATTAACAATAACAGCAAAAGCTCAAACAATCAATTATGGTTCAGGTATAGCAACAGGAGTAAATCAAGTAACAGTAAGTGGATTAGTAAGTGGAGACAATTTAACAGGAATAACATTAACTGCTAGTACATCAAATGCTACAACAAGTGGAAAAATAACACCAAGTGCAGCAACAACAACAAAAGGATCTGGAAATTATGATATCACTTATAAACAAGGAGCATTAACAATTAATAGAGTAGCCGGATCATTTACATGTACTGATCAAACATATGATGGAACAAATCGAACAGCATGTACATGTTCTGGAGGAACATTGAGTGGAACAACAGCAGCAACAAATTACCAAGCAACAGCATATACAGCATACTGTACACCAGATGGAAACCATACGATAAACGGAAGTACAGCAAAACAAACATTAACATGGAAAATGAAACAAAAAGCATTAACAATAAAAGCAAAAGATCAAACAATAAATTATGGTGGAAGTATAGCAACAGGAGTAAATCAAGTAACAGTAAGTGGATTAGTAAGTGGAGACTCATTAACAGCTATAACATTAACTGCTAGTACATCAAGTGCGACAACAAATGGAACAATAACACCAAAATCAGGAACTACTACAAAAGGAATAGGAAACTATTCAGTAACATATCAAACAGGAGTGTTAAAGATTAATAAAGTATCAGCAACATTAACATGTAAAGATAGAGAATATAATGGAAACAATCAAAATCTATATACAAATTCAACAGGATGTACAAGTGTAACAAATGGAACTCAAAAGAATGCAGGAGGACCATGGACATTAACATGTGTACCTGATGGAAACCACACTGCACCATCAACATGTACTGCAAAAATGACTAAAAAAGCAGCAACAATGAGTTTAAATAAATCATCTGCAACACTTACATATCCAGGAACTACAACAGCAACTATAACAAGTACTGGAGATGGATCAATTACTTGTTCAAGTAATAATACTAATGTAGCAACATGTAGTGTAAGTGGTTCAACATTAACAATTGCTTCAAAACCAAATACAGCTGATGGAAAAACAGCAACAATAACAGTAACAAGAAATGCTGGAACAAACTATGGATCAAAGAGTGCAACTATATCAGTAACAGTTAATAGAGGAACATTGACTTGCCCAGGAAATGCAACAAAAAATGTTACATATAATACTCAAACTCAATCATATGCAGGAAATAACTGTCCATCAGGATCAACATCATCTAATGCATCAGGTGTAAATGTTGGAACATATTATGGATCTTGTACTGCAAATTCTGGTTATAAATTCTCAAGTTCATGTACAAAGGCAACTTTAAAAATTGGAAAAGCTAATGGATATGTTAACTTAAATTCTGGAAGTGGTTCAATATCATGTAGTGGAACAACAACATTTAGTGTATCAAGTCATCATGGTGGAAGTTTATCTTGCTCAAGTAGTAATACAGGTGTTGCAACATGTAGTATGAGTGGCTCAACAGTAACTGTAAGAGGTGTTGGTGCAGGATCTGCAACAATAACAGTATCAAGTGGAGCAACTGGAAATTATAATGCAGCATCTAAAGGATACTCAATATCAGTATCAAACTGTTATGTATGGTACAACTCTTGTACAAACTATAACTGGGACTGTACACATGACTGTGGACCTGGACCATGTAACTGGCGTTGTGAATATCACTTTGGTAAGGCACCACTTGAAGTAAGATGTGGGAATCCAGGTGGATATAATCAAACTTCTAACTGGCCATGGAACGGATACTGTTGGTGTAAATATGCATCAGGAACTTCACTAAAAACATATACATGTGATACATCAACTCATACAGTACAGTGTTAATTAATAAAATATAAAAAAGAAATAACAATTGTTATTTCTTTTTAATTTACTGTATATAATAAAAAAATATTGATTTTTTGGGATAATATGCTATAATTTAAAAAGTTTATAAAAGGAAGTGCTTTTTATGAAAAAAAGAAATATCGCAATAATTGCCCATGTAGACCATGGTAAAACTACTTTAGTAGATGAAATACTAAAATCTAGTGGAACATTTAGAGAAAATGAAGATACTAGCAATATTTCAATGGATACTAATCCGCTTGAACATGAAAGAGGAATAACAATACTTGCTAAAACTACAGCAGTTAATTATAAAGACTATAGAATTAATATTGTTGATACTCCAGGACATGCTGATTTTGGTGGAGAAGTAGAAAGAATTATGAACATGGTTGATGG
>JAEEGL010833678.1_pt1 | contig 32729 bp, 39 predicted proteins | sample 9134231 | NCBI WGS metagenome assembly JAEEGL01 (sample SAMN16246548, study PRJNA631951) | gut metagenome | biome: gut microbiome; feature: rumen; material: fiber-attached | host: Bos | place: Iran: Karaj | collected 2018-10
GTTTTAGCAGTACCTGTCATACCAGATAGTTTTTCATACATTCTAAATAAGTTCTGGAACGTAATTGTTGCTACTGTCTTAGTTTCTTCATTTATCTTAACGCCTTCTTTAGCTTCCACTGCTTGATGAAGACCATCACTCCATTGTCTTCCTTTCATAATACGTCCTGTAAAAGGATCAACAATTAGGACTTCTCCTTCTTGAACAACATAATCAAAATCTTTTTTCATACCATAGTTGGCTTTTAAAGCTTGGTTAATATAATGAACTAATCCATTATTTTCTAAACTATATAGATTTTTTAATTTAAAATAACTTTCAGCTTTTGAAACACCATCATCTGTTAGAGTAACATTTCTAGTTTTCTCATCATAATTATATTCAACTTCATTTTTAAGAGATTTTACAAAATGATCGGCGTCCTGATATAAATTAGCACTTTTAAGTTCACCACCAGAAATAATTAATGGTGTACGTGCTTCGTCAATTAAAATAGAGTCTGCCTCATCAATAATAGCATAATTAAGACCTCTTTGAACTCTATCTTCACGCCTAATAACCATATTATCACGAAGATAATCAAATCCTAATTCATTATTGGTAGTATACAAAATATCACAATTATATTGTTCTTGCTTTTCTTTTGGTGATAATTCACGTTTGTTAACACCTACAGAAACTCCAAGTCCTTCATATATTGGTCCCATCCATTCAGCGTTACGAACTGTTAAATATTCATTAACAGTTATAACATGAACCCCTTTACCTTCTAAAGAATTAAGATAAGCTGGAAAAACAGTAACTAATGTTTTACCTTCACCTGTACGAAGTTCAGCGATGTTACCATAATGTATAGCGATAGCACCTAAAAGTTGTACATAAAAAGCTTTTTCATTAAGTTTTCGATATGCCACTTCTCTTGCAGTAGCATAAGCTTCTACTAATATATCATCAAGTGTTTCACCTTTAGATAATCTTTCTTTGAATTCTTCAGTTTTATTTTTTAATTCTTCATCTTTCTTTTTACTATATTCATCTTCTAATGCAATAATAGCATCAGCAAGCTTTTTAAATCTTTGCATCTCTTTATATTCATGATCAAATAATCTTTTTAATATATTCATAACACATTCCTCGCATAACTTATATTTTATCAAAAAAAAAGGCTATTTACTAGTCTTTTTACAAATTATTCACTTTCAATAATTCCATAACCTTTTTCTTTTCGCTTATAAACAACATTAACAGAATTTGTTTCACTATCTTTATATACATAAAAATCATGCCCTAATAATTCCATTTGAAGAATAGCTTCTTCACTACTCATTGGCTTAACATCAATTTTCTTTCTTTTAACTATCTCAGTATCATCCTCAATAGGAATTAAATCATCAATATTAAACTCTTTAGATTTCTTATTGCGACTTTCTAATTTAGCTTTATTTTTTCTAATTTGTCTTTCTAGTTTATTAATCACTAAATCAACTGCAGCATAAAAATCTTCCTGTTCTTCCTCTGCTCTTAGTATAAGGGTTTTAAGTGGAATAGTTACTTCGACTTTTTGTGAATACGAACGAACTTTTACTAAAACTGTTGCTTTAGTTTTTTGATTAACTAAATACTTATCTAACTTACTTAGTTTCTCCTTTACATAACTCTTCATTGAGTCAGTTATTTCAACTTTGTTACCTCTAATTAATATTTCCATAATATCCTCCTCTTATAACAAAATTTATTTTTTATATATTATCTCCTACAATTTAAATATATCATATATTTTATAAAAAAACTATTATTTAAACAGTATATTACAATTATTTGACATAATTAAAACTACTAACACATCTTTATCTAAAAGTATGTTAGTAGTTTATTTTTACTACACAATAATTTCATCGTTTACTACAGATACGTTTGTGGCTTGATATCCTTTGGAAGTATCCAATAAGTTAAACTCCACATACTGCCCCTCAATTAAACTTTTATATCCATCTTGATTTATTGCAGAATAATGAACAAATATATCATCTTTATCCGTATATTCAATAAATCCGTACCCTTTTTCATTATTAAACCATTTAACTCTACCTCTAACCACTTTTATTCTCTCTCTTTCTATAATTATTTTTCGAGTTACCTAGCTTTTTTTTACGCACCATTTAATAATATCAAAAATGGTAATTATTGGCAAGAATTTTCTACTATTTTTTAAATATTTTTTTCTCACTTATAATATCAGTTTTAAAAACGAATATTAAAGTAATTATAATAAGTATTCCATATATAATACGACCAATAAATATATCAGTTTTATCATTCAAAGTATATAAAATAGATGCTGTTGCGAATAAAATATTAATTGCATAAATAATTAAAACTGTATTACGATGAGAAAACTTCATTTTTAACAATTGATGATGTAAATGCTGTTTATCTGGTGCACTAATCTTTTGATGATGCAATAGTCTTCTAATGATAGCGAAAAAAGTATCTAAAATAGGAACTGCTAAAATCATTAAAGGAATAAATATTGAAGTAATTGCAGTTGTCTTAAATCCTAACAAAGAAAGCACTGCAATAATAAATCCCATAAATAATGCCCCAGAATCACCTGCAAATATCTTAGCAGGATGGAAATTATGAATCAAAAATCCTAATGTACTACCTAGCATTATTAATGCTAAAACAAGTTCTAATTCCCAGAAACGATTTTGAAAAAAACATATAATTATTGTTGATAAATAAAAAATACTAGATATTCCACCTGATAATCCATCAAGTCCATCAATTAAATTAATGATGTTTGTACAGGCAACAATAAACAACAATGTTATTGGATATGCAAATACTCCAAATTCAATATCAAAGCCAAAAATTGTAACATTACTTAACAAAATATTACCATAAAAAACAATAACACAACTTGCAAAAATCTGACCCAATAATTTAGCTTTCGCACTAATTGGCTTAATATCATCTATTATTCCCGTTAAAACAATAATAAAACTTCCTATCAAAATAGAATTCATTTGAATCGTATTCTGACCAAAAATCATATAACCAACTAAAAAGCCAATAAATATTCCTAAACCACCTAAACGTGGTATAGGTTTATTATGAACCTTTCTAGCATCAGGAATATCCAATGCATTAATATGTATAGCAATTTTTTTTATAAACGGTGTTAATACTGCTACAATGATTAAACATACACCAACAATCAATAATCCATATTCAATATTTTCCTTCATACACTACCTCTTATATCACTATTATTATACAAAACATTATTTTCCATGACAAGGGATTTACATCTTTTTTATATCTATTATTCCTATTTCAGAATTTGTACCTGTTTTAAAATCTATTGCCCAATCTGATATTCCGGAATTAACAATAAAATTTGTATTTTCTATCTTCTTCAAGCCATAATATTCATCATTAGCCCCCATTAATACTCCTATAGGTCCTAAAGGAAACATCTGACCTCCATGGGTATGACCAGATAATACTAAATCAACATTATTCTTTTCATTTTCATAATCATTTGGTTGGTGATTTAAATCAATAATATATTTATTTTTATCAATATTATTTACTAACTCAGCAATAGATTTTCTTTCCTCACTTCTATCTTTACGTCCAACTAAATAAATATTATCATTAATAGAAACCACTTCATCCTTTAATACTTTAACTTGATATTTTTCAAATTCTTTTTCCATATCAAGATATGTAAAATCACGAGTATTATAATATCCTTTATCATGATTACCATATACAAAATATATACCATATTTGGGATGTAATAATGATAATGCCTCTATACTTTTTATCATATCAATTTTTTTGGTGGAATCATCAACAAAATCACCAGTAATAGCAACAATATCACATTCAATATTTCTAATTTCTTCTAAGTGTTTTCTAAAACCATCACCATCAAAAGTTGTACCTATATGTGAATCAGATATTTGAATTATACGAAAATTATTACTACCAATATCCTTTGAAGTTAATATCTCATAATATGTATTTCTAACATGATAATTATTATATACACCAATACCTAAATATAAACTTGTTAAAATAATAGATATAATCATTATTGAATAATAGCTAAAATCTCGATTATTAATTCTTTTAAATATAATAAATGATAATTCAGTTAATTTAATAAAAATAGATAAATGAATAATTATTATTAATGAATTAATAAAATCAAATAGCAAAAATAAAAATATTATTGGAACAATACATATAATTATTCTTAATAATCTATTATTTATATTCTTAATAAAAGGAATTTTTTTAAAACAATTAATCAAATAATAAAAAATAAATCCAATAACTAAAAAAATAGTAATAACAATTAAATATATCATATATACCTCTAACTAATTATAAACTATAAACAAAAAAACTGCAATTATGCAGTTTTTCTAAGTTTCTCATATACAAGAGTAAATGTAATTGTTAAATAAGGGGCTACCCAAATAATAGCAACACCAAATGTAATTCCTACAAGGAAGAACCATCCAATAAATGATAATGCTAAAATGAATAAATCCATTTTATGTCCCTTAGTCATTTGCCATGTTTTTTTAACAATATCCATGTATGCTAATTCAGTATTATCAACAATAACTTCTTGATAGAAAATCAAACCAATTGTAACAATAATACCAGGTATTACTAATAGAACAAATCCTACTGCAGAAATTATAGCAACAATGATACTGACAACTAAAGATACTAACCAATGTTTTTTTACAAAATTAATAGTTTCTTTCCAATCATATCGATTGCCACGAACAAATTCTAACACATAGTGAGCATAACCAACTGAATAAATTGTTGAAGCTATCCCTGTTATAAATCCAGATATCATTATTATAACATTATAAGCATTTCCACCAACTGCACCTGCAACACCACCTAAAATACCACTAAATAATCCTATAATTAAGCTAAAGAAAACAAGTGGTTTCCACAAATACCATTTATTGGCAAAAGCTAATTCCTTTGCTTCCTTCTTGATTTCAACTCTATTCATAAAAACTCCTTTCCTGATATAATTATACAATAGTTTAAAAAAAAAAGAAAGATTTTATCTTTCTAATAAATAGAGATTATCAAGAAGAACTCCTGTTCCCTCGGCAACGCTTGTTAAAGGATTGCTTGATAACTTAACATTAACTCCTAATTCCTTACTAAATAATTTTTCCATGCCATCAATTAATGATCCGCCACCTGTTAATATAATACCATTTTCCATAATATCTGCAGATAATTCAGGTGGTGTTTCTTCTAAGACCATTTTTGACGCAGAAATTATTTTTTCAATATCACTTTTTAAAGCACAATATATTTCATCACTATATATGGTAATTGTTTTAGGAAGACCAGTTACTAAATCTCTTCCCCTTACTTTATATGATTTCTTTTTATTATCATTTTTAATAACTGTTCCTATCTCTTGCTTAATTATTTCTGCTGTTCGCTCACCAATTAATAACTTTTGTTTATCTTTAATATAATTTTTTATATCAGCATCAAAAGAATTACCAGCGATTTTTAATGATTTAGATAAAACAATATCACCTAATGATAATACCGCTATATCTGTTGTACCACCACCAATATCAATAATCATATTACCAGTTGGTTTACTAATATCAAGTCCTGAACCTATTGCTGCAACTTTTGGTTCCTCTTCCAAAAAAACTCTTTTAGCACCCAATCGCTCTGCTGCCTCGCGAATGGCATTTTTTTCAACTTTAGTTGTATCTGTCGGACAACATATAATTATTTTAGGTTTCCTAAAACTCCACTCTTTTACTTTATTAATAAAATAATTAAGCATTAATAAAGTAATATCAAAATCAGCAATAACACCATCCTTCATTGGTTTAATTGCCTGATATTTACCAGGTGTTTTACCTAACATTAAATAAGCATCACTACCAAATGCTAATGGTATTTTAGTATCTTTTTCAATAGCAACAACACTTGGTTCATTTAATATTATTCCTTCCCCTTTAATATATATTAAAACATTCGCTGTTCCTAAATCTATTCCAATATCTTTCATTACATCACCAATATTATTATGGACAATCAATTAATATTTATGACATATTTTTTAATATTTTTGATACTCTTTGATATAACTCTGTATCATAGTCTTTTAATTTATAATTTAAATCATGAAAAACAATTTTTTCATCAACACCTAATATTTTTGACAAATCACTATAAGATTTATTTAAAGATATTAGATAACGACATTCTAATAATATTCTTTTAATATCCATTATATCACCAATTAATTCTATTAAAAAAGATGATTAAATATCACCTATTTTTTTACCTATACATAGTAAAGGATCAATAGTTTCACCATTTTTATATATTTCAAAATGTAAATGATTACCTAAACTTTCATTTAATTTACTCGTGCCGCTAATACCAATTTTTTGACCTTGAAAAACCATATCTCCTTTATTAACAATAATTTCACTTAAGCCCTGATATACACTTATTATTTCACCACTATGTCTTATTTTAACCGTTTTACCCAATATTTCATCATTTGATACATCTATTACTGTACCATCATAAATACTCGTTACTTCAAACTGATCTTTATTCACATAATCAATTCCTGTATTAGGCATATATGTTCCATTGTAGTAGACAATTGATTCTTTTTTCTTTTCATCATCTGCCTCAGCATGATAATAATATCTAGCAATTTTCATTTCTTCATTTGGATAAGGATTAGTAAAAATATCAGGAGTATTAATAATTGGTACTGTACGATTTAAAATATCATTAGAAACATATGTAATATTATCAAATGACATAACATTATTAGCACTTTCATAGGCTCTTTTAGTAAAATAAAGACCTGCAGTAATAGAGAAAACAGCTAATAAATAAAGTGTTGGTATTAATAATGATTTCCTTCTTATATGCATTTTTTCACCTCATTTACATTATTAACAAAAAAAAACTTTTTATACTAAAAAAGTTTTATATAAACAAAATCATATATGAAATTTGCCAGTAAATATGTTAACACCAATGCTACAATAATATAAAATACTCTAGCTTGCACTACTTTGTTTTTTTTAAAAATAACATTCATATTAACAGAATCAAGACTATAAATAACAATAAAAGCCGATAAAATATACACTAAAAACTTAAGCATCATATTCTTCCTTTTCGATTAATTTTACTTTATTAATTCTTCGATTATGTTTTTCTAAATTAGAGTATTCTGTCTTAATAAATGTATCTACAATATCAATAGCATTATTCAAAGATGTATTTTCCCCAAATGCAACGCAATTAGTGTTATTATCACATCTTGTATACATCGCTTCTTCTTTATTAGATACTTTAGCACAATAGATACCTTTTATTTTATTTAAAGCTATACTAATTCCTATACCACTACCACAAATTGCAATACCATAATCTGCTTCATGATTAAGAATCTTTTGACCTAATATATAAGCATAATCAGGATAATCACATGATACCTCGCTATTAGTTCCACAATCAATAATATTATATCCATTTTCCTTATAATATTTAATTAATTCTTCTTTTAATTTATAACCACGATGGTCAGACGCAAAAGCTAAATTCATATTCATCACCAAAATCAATATATCACATTTTAATCAAAAAAAAAAGTCAAATTTCTTTGACTAATTTTCAAAACCATATTTTTTATTGAATTTATCAACACGTCCTGTTTTAGAACCACGAGCTTGTTTTCCTGTAAAGAATGGATGACACTTAGAACATATTTCAACATTTAATTCTTTTTTTATTGATTTTGTTTGAAATGTTTCACCACAAGCACAAGTAACAGTACAATCTACATATTCAACTTTTTTAGCTTCCTTTGCCATAAATTTAGTCTCCTTTCGCCATGAACTTAATCATAGTAATACAAATTACTAGGTTAGTATAGCAAAAATACTATATAAAATCAAGTATTTTTTTTATTGACAAATATGTCCATCTTTTTCTAATTGTGTTTTATTAGTAGCATAATCTTCTAAACCACTAAAACCTGATGAAGTTTTTTCTTCGGCAGTCATATTAACATAATCAATATTAATTACAACATTAATTTCTAAATCACTCTTTTTAATAACTTCAAAATTAATATGTTCATTACCCTTATATAATTCAGCATATCTTGTATTAAATTCGTCCATAAAAGTTTCAACATGATCCTTATACATCTCTGGTAAATTTACTACAATAGTTATAACCATTGTATCAATCTTATCATCAATAAACTTAATATTTGTTTTTTCTACCATTGGTATACCAGCACTATCCAAATCCTTTGAACAAGTAAGGGTTTTAATTTCTGGCTCTTTATTACAACCTGTAACTATCAACAAACAAATTAAACACATTAAAATATATTTTTTCATAATCCCTCCAACAAAATAATAACACAAATTCGTATATTACTCAAGATAATGTGTAATTATCTTTGCTATTGCCAATTGTCCTTGATTATTTATTCCTTCTGTGTTCTTAAAATTATTACCCTTAATTAGATTATATAGATCTATATAAATCACTGAATATTTAGATAATAAATCACGCATTGTATTATCAATATCATAAAATAATTCATCAGTTTTACTATCATAGTAGTTAGTTGGATTATATGGTCCTATAAATAATACATAGCCTTGTGCATATTTTCTTATTTCAGTTAATAATTTTTTTATTTCTTCTAATCTTTTATTATAATAACGATAATTTTTATTCATATCATATGGATTATAATTTAATTTAAAATTATGCATTCCAATATCTATTACAACCATATCACTTTCTCTTAATACCTTTTTTAAAAATATTTCTTGATTATCTATAACAATAGTTTTATTATTCTTTATATCATTAGTTATTCCCACAACTGAATAATTAAAAAATCTATTATTAAAGGTACCAAGTTTATTACCCTTAATTAAATAGTTTCTAATATTAAAATTATAACCCTCTAAATTATCACCTAAAACCACATAATTACATTTTTGATTATTATATTCAAAATAAATTAAAAATATTGATATTATTATTAGAATAAAATAAAAAGTTTTCTTCACTTTATCACCAAAAAAAAGAAATATCAATTTATTATATTTCTTTTAATTCTATTTTAGCACCTACACTGGTTAATTTTTCTATTAAATCTTCATATCCACGAAGAATATATTCAACATTTTTAATGGTCGTATGTCCACTTGCCTTAAGTGCAGCAAGTAAAAGTGATGCTCCTGCTCTTAAGTCAGTTGCTTCTACTTCTTCACCATGCAAACTATTAGCTCCAAGAATAGTTGCTGTTCGTTCTTTAACGGCAATATTTGCACCCATTTTATTTAAATATGGAATATTCATAAAACGATTTTCATAAATATTTTCAATAACTGTGCTTTTTCCTTTGGCACCAATTAAAAGAGTAACAAATGGTTGTTGCAAATCTGTTGGAAAGCCAGGATAGCCTGATGTTTTAATATCAATAGCTAGTAAATTATCATTGGCATTAACTACTACACTATCTTGATTTATTTCTAAATCACAACCCATATCTTGCATTTTATCAAGTAATGTCTTAATATGTTCAGGAATAATGTTTTCAATTCGTAGATATGTTCCAACTAAAGCACCTAAAATTATATATGTGCCAGCCTCAATTCGATCAGGAATAACATTATGGAAACAACCATCTAATTCTTCTACTCCTACTATCTTTACAGTACTATTACCTGCACCCGTAATTTTAGCACCCATCTTATTTAACATATCAGCTAGATCAACAATTTCAGGCTCTCTTGCTGCATTATGAATAACTGTTTCTCCTTCTGCTAAAGCTGCTACAATAATTCCGTTTACGGTAGCGCCTACACTTGGCATATCAAGAGTTATTTCGTTACCAACTAACTTTCTTGCGGATATATCAAAAACACAATCCTTTTCTTTTATTTCAGCACCTAATGCTTTAAAAACCTTCAATGTTTGATCAATAGGTCTACTACCTATTTGACATCCACCAGGGAAATGCATTTTAACATGTTTATATTTAGCAAGTAAACTAGCCATAAAATAATACGATGCTCTTAATTTATTAGATAATTTATCAGGGATAACTTTATTTTTCATACTTGATGGATCAATTACCATACTACTACTTGCATCACTTACTTTAACACCTAAAAATTCTAATATTTCTTTTAAAACATATATATCTGTAATATCAGGTACATTTGTTAATGTCGTTTTATTATTGGAAAGAATAGTTGCCGGTATTAATGCTACAGCACTATTTTTAGCACCACCTATTCTTATTGTTCCTGTTAGTGGGACATTACCATCTATTTCTAATATTTTCACTATTCACCTCAATATATTTTATTTTACACCATTTAAAAGGTTAATTTTATCTTCAATAAATTGTCTCATAGCATCACTACCACTATAAATAATCTTTCTAGGATCATAAACAGAAGGATTATTTTGAATAAATTCTCTTACTTTTTCTGCCCATACATATTGCATATCAGAGTTAACATTAATCTTGGTAATTCCAGCTTTTACAGCTTTTCTTAAAATATCATGTGAAAGACCACTTCCACCATGCATAACAAGTGGAACAGATAAATTATCATGTAATCTTTTTATTAAATCAAAATCAATATTTAATTCACCTTTATAAATACCATGAACTGTACCTATTGCAGGTGCAAATGAATCAATATTTGTTTCTTTAACAAAACGAAGGCATTCATCATAATCAGCAAGAAGTATTGACGACTTTACATCATCTTCCATACCACCAACATGGCCAAGTTCTGCTTCAACAGTAACATTGTTCTTGTGAGCATAATCAACTACTTTCTTAACTTCTTTAATATTATCATCAAGAGGCAACTTTGATGCATCAATCATTACTGACGTAAAACCTGCATCTATAGCTTCCTTACAACTATCAAAACTACTTCCATGATCTAAATGTAAGCAAACATCGTTTTGAATATCTAAATCCATAATTAAACTTCTAACAAGACTTGATACAACACGATATCCACCCATATATTTTATAGCACCTTCACTAACTCCTATAATTACAGGGGTCTTTAATTCATTACATTTTTCCAATATTATCTTTGTCCACTCTAAATTATTAATATTAAAGTGGTATACTACTTGCCCATTATTTCTTGCTGTTGCAAGCATTTCTTTTCCATTAACTAACATAACATCACCTAGATACATCATAATACAAAATATTTAGAATGTCAAAAAAATGTACTTATTAAAGTACATTATCTTGATTTTGTCATACTATCTAATTGTTGCACTGCTGTATTATAAGTTTGAGCAAAATCATTTGCTAAATCAATATGTGAACAAGCATTTCCGTTAATCTTGCCAGTATACTTACTATGCGCTGATAACATTTGTTGTGCCATATCAGTAATCCAACAACGACCAACAGGCGATAAATCATAATAACCGTATCCACCAATTATGGCATTATTATATATAAAATCAGTAATATTTGTTAAATATTGACTCATTTCATTTTCAGTATTAGATCTAGAATTCACATTCACTGCATTATCTATAATTGTATTTCTTTGAGAAATAAATTCACCTATAACTACAGAATCAGCAGAACCTTGTTGAAACATGGATAATGAATCATCGGTTTTAGCTCCATACATTACTCCACCAGTAATAAAATTTTCAAGGCCAACAACGGAATAATAATTTGTGTTATTAATTTCATTAATTACATACTCTAACTCTTGACTACTTAATTTTTCACCATTACATAGTCTTCTTACATAATTAACAAAGGCCTCAGTGTAATAAGTTGTACTTATATCATGAGTATCAGCTGCTTCTTCATAATATGGTGCTTCTACTGCCAATTCCTCAACTTCGTCACCATAATCATATTGTTCTTCTATTGCGTAACTCCAACCATCTTTTCCACTTAATCCATCTTTATTTCTTTCCCATTCTCCACCAATAAAGAATGTTAAAATTAAAGCTGCAGCAATAGATGTAAGTGCAATAATTTTCTTTTTGGCTCTTGCGAAGAAACCAATTTTTTCCTCTTCTTTCCTTTCACGTGCCTTGTATTCTTCAGTTCTTGGAGGATTTGGTGGATTTGGAGGTGATCCAGCTCCGGCTGCTAAAGCACGGTATCCATCTAAATCATTTTTATATTCTGGAATAGTTTCTCGTCCAAGATAATAATTTGTATCATACGTATTTGGTAAAGTGCCAAATACCCCTCCTGATAACATCGGTTTTAATGAACTTGTAACATCTTTCTTTTTCAATAAAGGTGATTGAAGTATTAAATAATCTTTATTATTATGTGGTATTTTAACAAAACTTTCTTCTGTTCTAGCCATATGAATAACAACTTCTGTTCCATTATCCTTTCCATAGACAAGGTAAGTTTCATCCTTCTCAATTTTTAAAACTTTACCAATCATTATTCGATGAACTGTTCCATCAGGATATGTAACTTCCATTATACCTTCATCATCAAGGACAGCCCCTAATGATTCTTCAATCATTTTAGTAGGATCCATGAATATTTCCTCATATGTTACCCCTTCTTGTTCGGCAAATCTAACAATTATATCTTGAATCTCTTTAAAATCTTCAATTATTTTTGGACTTTTTTTACCTTCATAATATACTTCTGCCCTAACAACATTGTTATTTGATGCGTCAACTTCACCTGTAATTATTTTTATGTGATTAATCTTCATTTTTCCCCTCCACATACAAAATTATTATATTATAAGGGGTCAAATTTGTCAATTATTCACAATATCATATACCAAAGATCTATATTCGACATCATTAGTATCATAATTATCAATTAAACATAATGGTGGATAAAGAACACACCAAAAATTATCACCAATTCCTTGACCAATTGTAATAACTAAAGATTCATATTCTCCTTCAGGATATATTACCCCTTTATAAATCTTTTTAGGGAAATAATTTAAACCATATTTAATGGTAAAATTATCTATTTTACTAGCTACAAGATTATTTATTTGATCTAAATTATTATTAATTATAAATCTTGCATCATCTATACTTTCTACTTCATCTAATAAATTAGTTATATCTAACTCAATATCATTTTTTAATTTTTGCTTTTCATATAAATCTTTAATACTATTACTATTAGCGATAATACGTAGTCTAATTGCCTCAGAAGGAATTATTATTTCCGCATTTTCTTGATAAACAAATACTCCAATTATAATACTTATTATTAAAAATAATACTTTTTTCAAATTTATCACCAAATTTATAATGATATAAAAAAAGATTTTTATACAAAAACATTGATATTATATATCAATATTTCTAAATATAAAAATCATTCGATCGCGATTTGATAAATCTTTTTTTGCAATTATTTTAACATTATCAATATCACTAAAAATTTTTAATACATCATCTTTTTGCTCATCACCTATTTCAAGAGCTAATAAAAACTTTTCATTAACGTGATTAAGTAAATCACTTCTTATTTTGCGATATAAATCAAGTCCATCATCACCACCATAAAGAGCAAGATGTGGTTCATTATTATATACTATATTTTCAATTTCTTCTTTAGTTTTAATATATGGAGGATTACTTATAATAACATCATATTTTTCTTTAACATTCATCCACATATCACTTAAAATATATTTTACATCGCAATTTAAATTTTTTGCATTTTCTTTAGATACATTCAAAGCTTCATTACTAATATCTAATAGAGTTACATCAACTTTTTCTAATTTCTTTTTTATCGTTAATCCAATACATCCACTACCACAGCCTAAATCAATTATTTTAACTGGTAACGGAAAATACTTTTTTAAATATTTTAAGGTATTTTCAACAAGTTCTTCTGTTTCAAAGCGTGGTATTAAAACATTTTTATTAACTTTAAATATATTTCCGTAAAAATTGACGTTTCCTATAACATATTGAATAGGTATCTGATCTTTAATCATCATAACCTTTTCTTTATATTCATCACAAATACCATCATCTATTTTTTCATTTAACATTAATAATAGTTCCAAAGAATTAACATTTAAAAGAGCTGCTAAAAGCATTTCACTTTGAGTTTTATGAATATATTTTTTTCCAAAGCATAATAATTCTTCAACAGTCATTATTCTTCATCGCCCATTAATTTTCGTTTTTGATCTTCAGTAATTAAGGCATCAATAATATCTTCTAAATCACCATTCATAACTCTATCAAGATTATTTGTTGTATAGCCAATACGATGATCAGTTACGCGATTTTGTGGATAATTATAAGTTCTAATTTTTTCACTACGATCTCCCGTACCAATTTTACTTTTACGCTCTCCGCCAACTAATTCATCTTGTTCTCTTTGCTTAGCTTCATAAAGTCTTGCACGTAAAACACGCATAGCTTGTTCTTTATTTTGTATTTGGCTGCGTTCATTTTGACATGTAACTACCGTATTAGTTGGTAAATGGGTAATTCTAACTGCACTAGGTGTTGTATTTACTCCTTGTCCACCATGGCCACTGGCACAATATACATCAATTCTTAAATCATTAGGATTTATTTCAATTGAAACATCTTCTACTTCAGGCATAACAAGCACTGTTGATGTTGATGTTTGAATACGCCCATTAGCTTCAGTTACTGGCACTCTTTGAACACGATGTGAACCATTTTCGTATTTTAATTTTGAATAAACATTGCTTCCTTTAATAATAAATTCTATCTGGGCAAAACCACCAGCAGTTCCTTCAGTATAATCAACGATTTCTAGCTTCCAGCCTTCTTTTTCACAATATTTCTGATACATACGAAACAAATCTCCTGCAAAGATATTTGCCTCATCACCACCAGCTGCTCCTCTTATTTCCATAATAACGTTTTTCCCATCATTAGGATCTTTAGGTAACAATAGAATCTTTAATTCTTCTTCAATTTCTTCTTTTTCCTTAGTTAATCTTCCTAATTCTTCCTTAGCAAAATCGGCAATTTCAGGATCATGTAGCATTTCTTTTGATTCTTCTATATCACTTAATGTTTTCTTATATTCACGAAATTTTAAAACTACCTCTTCAATACTTGATAACTCGATTGATAATTCTTTTGATCGATTAACATCACTTAATATTTCATTTTGCATTAAAAGATCATTAATTTCATCATATCTTTTTTCAATTAATTCTAATCTTTCTATCATAGTGACCTCTTAATTATTATCCATTTCAATTTCATCTTCATCTAAAACAACTAAATCAGATAATCCATCATCGTCATCATCATAACTTGTATCATCATCAATCATTTCTTCATCGAAGTTTGGTTCTTCATCCTCTTCAATTTCATCTTCTTGATTTTCAATACTTTCTTCATCCTCCTCCTCATCAGGTGAAGAAGGTAATTTATCAGATGTATGTCTATTTCTTAAATCCCATAATCCATCTACCATTAAAAATCTTTTATCTGTTGTTAAAGATGTATAAAAATCTGCAATCTTTGTATCAATAGTATCTTCAGGTAACTCTAATAAATTAATAATTTTAGTGAATAAATCTAATGTATTCATTCCTGTATTACTTTTATCTAATAATAAATAAGTAATATCTTTATATGACATATTTTCAATATCTTCTTTTTTTAAGTCTTTCATAAATCCTCCAAATAATAATTATCTTTTAACTTATATCATTTTTCATTTTAAAAATCAATAATTAATACTTAACATAATATTCATTGATTATATCCTCATCAATTAATTTATATCTAACTAAATATGATTTTGATGTCTTTTCTAATAAAATAGTTTTAATATCTTTATTAAACTCTTTTCTATAATTCTTAACATAAATACTAATTATATTATCAATAAAATTTAGTTTATGAACATAATCATCATTTTCTCTAATAATGATATCATTTTGCATATCAACAATCATTTTATTATCTGCAAAATCAATATATTTTATTACATTATCATCTTTTATTGCTAAATATTCATTATTTTCTTTAATATTATTTAATTCTGTGTACGTTTTTATATTTAATTTTTTCATAACATCACGCGTTTGATTATAACATACTTTATAAAGAAATCAATACATATTTTAATATTTTTTTTACATATTAATATTGGTGAAGATAATGAGATTAAAAAAAAGAATATTTAAATTTTTTTTTATAATGATAATTACTACCATACTTTTTATAAGTGGAATATATTTTTATGCTAGATTAAAACCTAAGCTTGATATAAAAAACGTTAATAGTTTCTATTTATATGACATAAATAATGAATTATATTTCCAAGGTAGCAATGGAAAAGAATGGGTTAATTTAAATGATATTAGCGATAAATTAATTAAAGTAACCATTAATAGTGAAGACAAAAGATTTTATGAACATCATGGATGTGATATTTTAAGAAGGGGTAAAGCATTAAGTAATAATATAAAGGCAGGAAAAATAGTAGAAGGTGCATCAACTATAACTCAGCAGTATGCTAAAAATCTATATTTAAATTTTGATAAAACAATACAAAGAAAAATTAATGAATTATGGTATACTATTCAGATTGAAACACATTACTCTAAAGATGAAATATTAGAAGGATATTTAAATACTATTAATTATGGTCACGGAATATATGGTATTAAAAATGCTAGTAACTTTTACTTTAATAAAGATCCAAAAGATTTGACTTTAAAAGAATCATGTATAATCGCTAATATACCAAAGTCACCAAGCAATTATTCGCCGATTAATAATTATGATTTATCTATTCAAAGGTGTGAAAATACACTTAAAAATCTATTAGAAAATAAAATAATAACCAAAGAAGAATATGATAATGCATTAAAAGAAGAAATAACTATTTATGGTAAAAAAGAAAAAATAAATTTGACAACTATAATGTATTATGAAGATGCTGTTTTTGAAGAATTAAAAAAACTTCCTGGTATTCCATCAACATATTTAACAACAGGTGGCTTAAAAATATATACTAATTTAGATGTTTCTGCCCAAACTATTTTAGAAAAAAATATTAATGAAACAATAAATAATAATGATTTAGAAGTTAATAGTATCATGATGAATCCCTCAAATGGTGCCATAATTGCCTTGGTTGGTGGACGTGACTATAACAAAAGTCAATTTAATCGTGCACTTTATTCAAAAAGACAAGTAGGATCAACTATGAAGCCAATATTATATTATACTGCTCTAAGCAATGGATTTACAGCATCAAGTTCATTTATATCCGAAAAAACAACATTTTATCTTTCAGATAACAAAAGATATTCCCCACAAAACTATAGTGATTTATATGCAAATAAACCAATATCCATGGCCGAAGCAATTGCAGTATCAGATAATGTATATGCCATTAAAACTCATTTATTTTTAGGCGAAGACGCCATGATAAATACAGCATACAAAATGGGAATCAAAACTAAGTTAAAAGAAATACCATCATTGCCTTTAGGCACCAATGAATTAAATATTATCGAAATAACTAATGCTTATGCCACTCTTGCTAATGAAGGAAAATATAATGAACCATTTTTTATTTCAAAAGTATGTGATATGAATGATAATGTTTTATTTGAACATCAAAAAAGTGAACAAGAAGTATTAAATAATGATTACGTATATATTTTAAATGATCTTTTATCATTAACTTATGATTATGATTTAATTGATTATTCATATCCAACTCTAATTTCTATTAAAGCCTTATTATCCAATAAATATGCAATAAAATCAGGTTCCACACAAACTGACAATTGGATAATTGGTTATAATAAAAATATTGTTACAAGCATTTGGCTTGGTTATGATGATAATAAAAGTCTTTTAGAAGATGATTATAAATATATAAAAAAAATATGGGCTCATACAATGGAACAATATTTAAAAGATAAAGATAATACTTGGTATGAAAAACCTAAAAACGTTGTTGGAGTTTTTGTTAATCCTATAACTGGTGAATTAATAGATGAAAACACCAAAAAAAGAAAGATTCTATACTATGTTAAGGGAACCGAACCTACAAATATGCAAAATGTTTTTGAAGAAATAAAATAAATAGTTTGAAAATCAAACTATTTATTTTTCTAATATTATTTCTACTTCGTCACCTTGATTTAATAAATGTGCATTGCCATCATCTGTATCTAAATGAAGTTCAAAATAGGCGATATCAGAATCTTTAAGATAAACATTCTCTATTATGCCACCTTTTTCACCTAGAATTTTGACACTTACTTTTTTTATTCCTTCTAAATTATGTTCTTTTCGTATATTTTTATCGACATGAATATGTCTTGCAGCAATAATAGCAGCTTCCTTAGTTACTTCACCATGAGGGCCGATTATTGTAACTTTACCCGCACCATCTAATTCCCCTGAATTACGTACAGGGGCGTCAATTCCTAAATAGAAACAGTCAGTTTTAGATATTTCTACTTGTGTATAATTACGAAGTGGTCCTAATATACGAACTCCTTCAATACTTCTTTTTTCACCTTTAATAGTGACTGTTTCATTACATGCATACATTCCTGGCTGTGTTAAATCATTTCTTTTAGTTAATGATATATCACCAAATAGTTTTTGATAATCTTCATTTGTTAAATGTACATGACGATTAGATATTCCAACATTTGTTTTCATAAATCACTCTCCTAAATAATTATACCTTATTTTAGCATAATTGAAAATACTAAACATATTATTAAAAGAGGAGAATGTATGAATAATGGTTTATATAATATGATGAATCCTATACAAGAAGAAAATTATGTTGAATATTATTTAAGAAAAAAAATAGGTAAAGAAATGGAAGTTCATGTATCATTTTGTGATTCTATTGAATGGCGTGATAGTGTTTTTAAAGGTCGACTAAAAGATATAGGAAAAGATTATATTGTTATAAGTAGTAATAATAAAGATTATGTAATATGGAATATATATTTAGATTATTTAATAATAAATGAATAGAAGAACTTGAATATTATTTCTTTTTTCTATATAATAATAATGGTGATGATATGAATACTATTATAATAATATGCTTACTAGTAGCCTTATTAGGAATAATTATGATCATAATAATATTAAATTATAATAAATTTCAATGGTTACTTATTAAAATTAATAAAGCAGAAAAAAATATATCTTTCTACTTAGAAGAAAAATATTCAATTCTATCAAGATATCTCGAAATATTAAAAGAAAATATTGAATTAGAAGATGATATAGATGAATATAAATTATTAACTACTAAATTATCTATTAATAATCTAAATAAAAAGATAAATAATTTTAATAATTTAATTAATAAATATATGGATAATAATGAAAAATTACTAAAGAAAGATGCAATTATTAACATAAATAAAGAATTAAGTAAAGTAAATATTTCTATTAACGGATCTAAAAAATATTATAATGATAATTTAATACAATATAATCATCTTTGTCATAAATTTCCATCAATTATTGTGGCTAAAATATTCAAGTACAAAGATAAAGAATTTTTAGAAGAAAATACTGATGATAACTTTAAAATTTTAGATGAAGAAGTTACTGATGAAGAACAAAAATAATAACAGAAATATTTTTAATAAAAAACTCCTAGAATTATCTAGAAGTTTTTTTATACTATTTTTTACGAATTATAACTTTAACTTTTGTTGTTTTAGGTTCATACTTCAATTTAACATCATCACCAGTTACTTTAACTTCAACTTCATATTCACCAGGAGAAGTATAATCACCTAAGTCAATAGTTGCCAATATTTTATTTGTATCCAGATTTTTTAATGCATCCTCACTACCCTTAACAATAACAGAAGTTTTAACATCATTTTCACTCATTGTCATAACTGTTAAATCATTAGCAAGATTTTCATAAACAATTCGAACGTCTGGAACGTCTACTTGACTTTCTTTTGTAACAGTTAAATTTACTGTTATTGTTTTAATACTTAAATCACGCACACCATTAGGCTTCTTAATATTAATAGTAAATGTTTTATTTTCACTAACACCATTTATGTCCACATATACTGGAACATATTCTATTTTAGCAAGATCCTCTTCACTTCCATAAATTTCAATCGAATTAGCACTTGGTGTTAATGCTTCAATAGCAAAGCCAAGAGCTGGTGTTCCACCTTCTTCAGGCATAACCTTAATTGGAACAGTTTTACTTGAAGCAGAAAGTGTTAATTCGGCATCAACTGTTGCAGGAAGAATTTCTACATCAACAACATTACCACTATCATCATAAGCAACTAAATTACAATTCTTTAGAGTAACTTTTCCAGCTTGTGGATTTACTAAATTACTTAAATCAATCAAGGCTTTAACATATCCAATTTTATTTAATGTCTTTTCATTCCCCTTGATGGTTACCTCAGTCTTACTTAATGTTACATCGGTAATATCCAATTTACTATCCAAACTTTCACGATGCAAAATCTCATAACCTACTTCTCTAGTTCCTGAAATTTTATCATAAATAACAACCGTAACATAACTTGGATCAATAGTATAATCAACAAAACTAAATGATTGACTATATTTTAATTGAACCTTATGTGTTCCTACTGATAACTCTCTTAAATCAATACTAATTCCTTTTGTTGGATATTGTTTTGCAAGATAAATATTTGATTTATTTCCCACAAGAACAACATCTGCAGTCTTAGGTAATCCTTCTACTACGTATGCCTCCTCATTATAAATTGCTGTTACAGGCTCACCATATAACCTTTCAGCATAACTATTCATCATAATACTTGAATCTTTATCAAGTTTATAAAATGCAATAAATGCAATTAACAAAGACACAACAAGCAAAGCTTTTTTTGATGCTAGAAAATGTTCAACATTTTTACTGAAGTTTTTAAAGAAATCTGTTATTTTTAAAACCACCTTCATAATTGGTGTAATAAGGATTCGATCAAAGAAAAGTATTATTTTGCCAATTAATTTAAAAAATTTTTTAATTAATTTCTTCATAATCATCTTCCTCTTCTTCTATATTATCTTGTTTTGGTCTCAATTCATCAATTAACATCATACGAGCATCATCGAGAGATAAATTATAGAATAGTTCCCCCTTAACTGCAATAGATATTCTTCCTGTCTCTTCACTAACAATAACACTTATAGCATCAGATTCTTCAGCAATACCGAGAGCTGCACGATGACGAGTACCAAGTCTTTTATTTAAACTTACACTATTACTTGTTGGAAAAACTGCCCCTGCGCAACTTATTCTATTTCCTTGAATAATCACTGCACCATCATGAAGTGGATTGTTAGGAAAGAAAATAGATATCAATAATTCACTTGATAAATCCGCGTACAATGGTTTTGCCTTGTTAATATAATCTAAAAGACTAACGTCACGCTCTAATACTATTAATGCACCAATTTTGGATTTACGGAAATAATCAATAGCATTAATTACTTCATAAACTAATTTTTCTCTTTCATCAACAGTTAATATTTTGTGACGCCCTAATAATTGACTACGTCCAAGTTGTTCCAATACCCCACGTATTTCTGGTTGAAAAATAATAATAATCGCAAGTGGTCCATACATAATTACATATTCAAGTATTAATCCTAATGTATTAAGTTTTAACCAAGTACTAATTAACTTTAATACAATAATTACCAATACTCCTTTAAATAATAAAGACATTTTAACATTGCTCTTTATATTCTTTAATATATAATAAAATAATAACCAAACTAATAAGATATCTAAGACATTTCTTAATATATCTAATACATTATCTATAATCATTTTTATCTCCTTTTATTAATTAAGTATATCAAAAAAAAGGATAATAGTAAATATCCTTTATCCATTTTAAAAAGTTTATTATTTATTATCTACTTCTTCCTTGAGTTAATTCCTCATGAGATACTTCTTCAATAGTTGTTTGATTTTCAACACTATATTGTTCAAAGATACCTCTAGCATTAATAAAATCTGCTGTTAAAGTCTCTTTCTTTTTTTTATATTTTTTTTGGTCCAATTTGTTTTTAAATCGCATTACTGTTTCTGTAATTCGTCCTATTACACCAACACCAATTTTTCCAAATAACCTAGTCTCCTTAGTAGGTGCAAAATTAAATCCTAATTGAGCCGCAAAAGTTCCAAAACGCACTTTCCATTTATTAACAAAAAAATCAAAATTTGTTTGCCATTCTTTTCTAATTAATTGTCTATATTCATCACGATATGCTTTTTTCATGGCATTTAAACTTTCTCGTGCTTCATATAATCCAATAATACCAGAATTAACGGTTTCCATTTATAGTATCCCTTAAATTATCATAAAAAACCAATACCATATTTTTTTCTTCCTCAGGTATAAGTCTTAATTGATATTTACCGTCTTTTTCTTCTAAACCTGCAATATTTACATATACGTCTTCACTCTTACCATCATCATTTATTGTATATACAACATATTCTTTATTAGATTCTTCTATTTTAAAACGCATTATAATATCAACATTAATTTCTTGATTATTGGCATTAACAACTTTTAAACCTGTTACCATTATATCTTCATCCCTCCATTTTCTTTTTCTTGATATAACTCCCTATCACGCATATTACCTTGACCAGATCCTCTAACTACTGTAGCATTATGTGGATTCTTTTTCTGAGCTCTTCTTTGCTCAACCATCTGAATTAAATTTGTATCTCGAATTGTAATATTTTGTACATTACCCGCTAAATCAGTTATAGAAGCTTGTATTTGCTCCCTATCATGATTAACTAATATTCCTTTAAAAAAGTTTCTTGCTGCTTCAACTGCTCCTACCAATGCTGGTTGCGCGATAGCAACAGCAATATCATCAATTTCTCCAGGTAAAGGAATAAATTTAGTAACAACATTCATTACAGTTCCTACTGTATTAACAACAAAAGTAATTCCATTTGCAACATTATCAATAATTTGCTCAGTACTTAAAGCATTAGCTATTTTCTGGGCTTCTTGACTCCTTATTTGTTGCATACCTGTTAAATTTGATCTTGTTTCCTTTACTGTTATAACACCTTCCATATATCCTCCTATATTATAACTAGATTGTAGTTCAAAAAAAAATTAATGTCAACACGCAAAAAAAATGATGTACATATTTTTACATCATTTTTCAACTTCATAGCAATTATGAGCAATAAAAAACAAATTATTATCCAGCTCTCGAAGTTTATTTCGAATATTAACATAATATTTTTTATCTACTACTACAAAAAATGTGCTGTTATCATTATTTTCATTTTCTAAAATAGTTACACTTGTTTGATAATTATCTAATAAATACTTTATTAACTTATCACTTTGATTACTTTTAATAAACAATAATCTATTTCTAGATACACCAAGAATAATAACATTAGAAACAAAGCTAGATACATATAGAAGAATTATTGCATATAAAACCATATTAATACCATAAAAATATCCACCTAATAGTACTACTACTGCATTAGCAATAAAACTGACGGTACTAATAGATACTTTAAAATATTTATTTATTATCAAAGGAATAACAGAAATTCCCCCTGAGGCATAGTTATTTCGATAAGATATTCCATTACTAATACCACTTATTAATCCAGAGATAATACTAATTAATAGTAAATCAAAATAATCAAGAACAATTATATTGGCAATATTTTCCGTTAATATAATTAAAATAGGATATGTTATAGTTGCAAATATAATACTTCGTACTGTCTTTTTATCAAGAAATAAAAGACTTAATATAAAAGTTATAATATAGATAATTGTAACCATATTACTTATCGATATATTAACTATATTAGAAAGTGCTAAAGCAAGACCTGATGCACCACCAGCAACGATATTGATTGGTTTTAATAATAGATTAAAATTAATAGCAGCTATTACTAAAGAAAAGATTAATTCAATAATACCTTTCCAATTTTTCCTTAAATATCCAATTATCACTTACCACCACCAACTTCATAACTAGATGATACAACAAAAAATGCATGATTATCAATTCTTCTAATTCCTTCTTTTAACTTATAATAATCTTTTCTAGGAATAGCAACAAATAATACAGCTTTTTTTTCATTAGTATAGGCTCCTTTACCATTTAATATAGTAACTCCATGATGTAAATCATTTAAAATAAAATCTTTTACTTCGTCAGGTTTTGTTGTAACAATATTAAATGATTTATTACCAATTAAATCCAAAGTAACTCTATCAATAATATAGCTATAAATTATTATTGAGACTATGGAATACAAAAATGTTTCAAAGCCAAAAATAAAAGCTCCAATAACCGTTATAGTTCCATCTAAAATTAAAGTACCTACTCCATAATTTATATTAAAATATTTGTTAAAAATTTTTGTTAAAATATCTATTCCCCCAGTTGTTAATCCTTCGCGATATATAATTCCTAGTCCAAAGCCAAACAAAAAACCACCAGCAATCGCTGCTAAAAGTTTATTATCAATAATTATATTCAGCTTTAAAAATAGCAGACTAGTAAGATAAATAAAAAATGGAAACAATAATGAAACAAACAAAGTATCTAACATTGTTTTTTTATCTAAGAAAATTAATCCAATCAAAAATAATAATACTGTAGCGATTAAAATTGCTAATGATTCATTTATTGAAAATAAATTATTGGCAATTATTCCTAAACCACCTACTCCACCAGGAACTATGTGATATGGTGAAAAAAAAGCATTAAAGGCAAATGCGCTAATAAATGTCCCACCAATAGTAATCAATATTTTTTTTATTTTCATATCTACCTCTTTAAATAACTTTCAATAAATTCATCCAAGTAACCATCCAATACTTTTAAAACATTACTTGTTTCAAAATTTGTTCGATGATCTTTAACTAAAGAATAAGGATGCATAACATAACTTCGTATCTGACTGCCAAATTCAATATTAACATTATTACCTTTAATACTGTTCATTTCTTGTTGTTGTTTTTCTAATTCTAATAGTTTTAATTTACCTTTTAATATATTCATTGCGGTTTCTCTATTCTGAATTTGACTACGTTCATTTTGACAAGTTACAACAATTTTAGTTGGAAGATGTGTTATTCTTACTGCAGAATCTGTGGTATTAACATGTTGCCCACCTGCACCACTACTTCTATATACATCTATTTTTAAATCTTTATCATCTATTTTAATATCAATATCATTAGTAAATTCAGGAGTAACATCTACACTAGCAAAAGAAGTATGACGCTTATGATTGGCATCAAAAGGACTAAGTCGAACTAATCGATGAACACCCTTTTCACCTTTTAGATAACCATAAGCATAATTTCCATTTACTTTAATAGATGCACTTTTAAGTCCAGCATCCTCTCCATCTAAATATGATAAAACCTCATATTTATAGTTATGTTGTTCGAAATACCTTAAATACATACGAAACAGCATATCTGCCCAATCACAAGCTTCTGTCCCGCCTGCACCAGCATGAATTTCTAAAAGACAATTGTTCTTGTCATAAGGGCCTGATAAAAGAAGAAACACTTCTGATTTAGATACTTTTTGACATAATTTTTTAGTATCTTCTTCGATATTATGTAATAATTCATCATCATTTTCGGCGAATAATAATTCAATCATTTCTAAGTTAGTATTTATTTTTTCTAAACAGTCAGTAACACTATTAACAATATCTCTTAAGTTATTTAATTCATCAATTGTTTTTGTTGCATCATCACGATTATCCCAAAATGATATTTCTTGAGTCATACTCTCTAATTCTTTAATTTTGTCTTTCTTCTTGTCAATGTCAAAGTGACCTCCATAAGTCATTAACACGATTTCGATAATTATTTAATTCTTTTTTTATTTCATTGATATCCATACTATTTCCTTCCTTAAAACAATAACTATTATATCTTAATTATATAAAAATTTCCACATTTAATGTGGAAAAATTATATTACTACATTATTGTAATTTTCATTTATTTTTTTTGCTAAATCATTATCTTTTTTAAAACATGATGAAACATATTCAAACGTATTTAAAAACCATTCTGGTTTATATAATAATAAATCTTCAATTACTACTATTTTTAATTTCTGAAAAAGCATAATTATTCCTAAGCAATTTTCTGCATTTTCATGTAAATTATAAATCATGTTTTTATTCATCTGATACATTTCATTTATTGTACCTTGTGAAATATTTGCATCATTTAAAAAATCCAACATATAAATCAACTCACTTTCCAGAATATCCTAAATCAGAATCTTCACTAGATATTTTACTACCATTAATTATTTCATTATTTTTATTAAAAATTAATTCAATATTTTTTTCTATAATATCCATTTCTTCTTTAGTTAATAGACTATTATATGTTAATGCTTGTATAAAAATATTACGCAAATTTATATTTTTTTCACTTAATATACCATTTTTATAAGTCACTGCTAAATATCGTAATACTTTATAACGAGAAATCACAACATATTTACCGTCAAATTTAAACACGTATTTTAATGCTCCATAAGAAAAATGTTTATCTAATTCACGAATATAAAGTTTTAATACATTATCTTCAAATAATAATTCTTCTTTTTTAAATAACACTTCATTTATATCACTCAATACATCACTATAATCAATTGGTTGATCACTTAGTTGCGTAACTAATTCCATTGATTTAGCATAACCTCTTACTGTTATTGAATAATCACTTTTATTAAATTCAATTTTTCCAAGAGGTAATTCTTCGCCATCTTTAATAATATATTCTGGTCCTTTAGGATCTTTTTTATCGTCAAAACAACCCGATGAACATTCAGATATTCTAGAAGATAACTCATAAGAATGATTAGCTCTTCTTCCATCAATAGATATACCATTTAATTGACAATATTTAATACGATGAAGTGCTAAAGGACTAATTAATAAATTTGATGGATAAGCGATTATTTTATCAAAAAAGCCTAACTCTATTGCCAAATCTATTTTTTCTACTAATCCATATTGTCCTAATATAGAAGGAGCTTTATTGATATCCTTAACAGAAAAGCCATATTTTTTTAAAATATATAAATTATGCTTAATTAAACTAGGATTTGAGTCTAAAATATTTAATGTATTTATAAAAATAATACCATTCTTTTTTAAAAATTTTCTATTTTCCTCAGATTGTATATGTCGTCCAATGTAATCAATAATACCTCTTTGCCCACCAGTAGTTCCTTGAGCATTTCTTTTCTTTACATTATCATTTTCGCTAATTCCTATACCAAACAATTGTGGAAAAAGTAAATATTTACAAAATCTATTTTTAAAATTTAAAAAAGAGTTATTTTCTTTAGAAATATCAGCTATTCCCAAGTCATCGCAAACATTATCAATTTCTTTTTGAACTATTTCATCATTAGAATGAATTAATACCAGTAATAATTGATTAATTAATTCATAAAAATCGGAAGCTTTAAATTTATATCTATGAAGCAATCTAAATATGTTTTCAATATTTTCATAGACGCCTTTTTCTTTTAATTCAGTATAATGCCTATTTTTTCTTAATTTAATAATTTTCTCATCATCAAAACCGAAATTTCTAAATAACTTTTCAATTTCTTCATCTGTTAATACCTCTATTTTTTTATCAACAGGCTTTTCTTCTGGTTTTAATATTTGCTCTTTTAACTTAGTAATTTCCGTTCTACTAAACTCAAGATATTCACCAAATCGATCATAAAGTGAAGAAATAATTCTTACTTTTTCTTCAGGTACAGCATTAATTAATTGATCTTTTGCATCATTAATATATATCTCAATTTTTGACACATAATCATTTGATATAAAATTGGGGCGATTTAAACGCATTTTTCTAAAATCATCAATCATTTCATCCAATGCTTTAAAAAATTTTTCAAACATAATAAACACCTCATATTTTTCTATTCAAGTAAATTATATCAAATATAACATTTTTCATCAATAAAAAAACACCCACATAACTGTGGATGCGGTTTATTTACTATCAACTTGACGCATTAATGGGAATAATACGACATCACGTATAGATGGAACATCATAGATTAACATTAATAATCTATCTATTCCAAAACCAAGACCTGAAATAGGAGGCATACCTTGTTCCATAGCTCCCATGAAACTTTCATCAATTTCCATAGTCTCTTCATCACCTTGTTCTTTAGCGATTAATTGATCTTCAAAGGCTTTTCTTTGAACAAGTGGATCAACAAGTTCAGAATAAGCCTTACAAAGTTCTGTTCCACCTGCTACAACCTGGAATACATCAATAATGCGTTTATCATTATCATTACGTCGAGCAAGAGGAATTAAAACAGCAGGATAATTATAAATAACTGTAGGCTCTACTATGCCTGCCCTAATAGTTCTTTTATAAACAAAATCTATTATTTGACTTAATGAAAAATAATCTTCTAAATCTTTTGCAGTAAATAATCCTTTCTCAATAATCTTATCTTTTAATTCTTGTGGTTCATTAACTGCTAAAAAATCAAATCCTAATATTTCACGTAATTTTTCTACATAATTTATTCTGGCAAAATCTTTACCAAAATCCAATGTATTGCCTTGATAGTTAATAGTTGTTGTTCCAACTAATTCCATCATTAAGTTACGAATAAATTCTTGATAAAATTTCAAATTATCCTCAAAATTCCAATATGAAGCATACCATTCTACTTGAGTAAATTCTTGTAAATGTTCTGTATCCATTCCTTCATTTCTAAAACACTTGGCAACCTCATATACACGGTGAAAGCCGGCTGAAATACATTGTTTTAAATATGTTTCAGGAGCAATACGAAGATTAAGATCTATATCAAGAGCATTATGATGAGTATAAAAAGGTCTTGCAGCTGCTCCACAAACCGCACTTTGTAAAATTGGAGTCTCTACTTGTAAAAAATCATTTTTTCCTAAATATTCATGAATAAATGAATAAAGTTTACTTCTTCCTAAAAATACTTTTCTTGAATCTTCATTTGATATTAAATCAACATATCTTTCACGATAACGATCCTCTATATCTGTTAATCCATGAAACTTCTCTGGAAGTGGTTTTAATGCCTTACCTAAAAAGGTATAATCATCAGCACGAAGAGTCTTTTCTCCGGTTTGTGTTGTGAACATTTCACCTTCAACACCAATAAAATCACCAACATCAATCATTGATTTAAAGAATGCATATTTATCTTCTCCAACTAAATCAATTTTTATAGATATTTGAAGACTCCCTTCTAAATCACGAATTCTAAGAAATGATAACTTTCCCATTTTACGCATAAAGATAATTCTTCCTGCTACTTTAACATTTTTCTCCCCATCCGCAAGATTAATTGCTTCATGAAGACGATGCGTAATTTCATACCTTTCAGGATATGGGTTACACACCTTTCTTATTTCTTCTAACTTTTCTCTTCTTACTATTTCTTGTTCTGATAATTCTCTCATATTACTTCTCCTATTTTTTCTTTTCTTCTTTGCTTTTTAAATTTAGAATATTCAAGGTTACTCTATTTTCTTCTTCAACACCAGATTTTATTTCATTATTTTCTACTTCCTTAGTATCAATTACTTTTGTATTACCTAATATATCATGTAATCCTCTGCCATCATCACGATACATCATTACAATAAATGAGAAAACGAATAAAATCGTAAATACATTACCTACCTTACTATCAATATTAATAAATGACTCTTTCGATAGCGAATATATCATAATAATCGTTACAACATTTGCAAGTAAATTATTAATAATTGATGAACGCAACAGATAATTAAAAATAGTTAATTCCTCATCTCTATTTCCAACAATTCTTAATTTCATAATAAATTTTCCTAAAGTTATACCATGACAAAAATAACACATTATAACATAATAGACAACAGTTGTAGCAGCAGTTATAATTGTTACATTAATACTACTTTTAGATAAATGATAACTTAATTCCTTATATTCTGCTTCATATTCTTCTTTTGAAATTTCCTCATTAAGTACCTTTTCAGTTAATTCTATTGTCTCTTTAGTGTACTTGTCATATTCCTTAGTATTAGTAAACATAACAGTTATAGTACCTGCCAATAAAGTTACAATAAGTAAATCAATAAAATATGCAATTACCCTTTTATATAAATGTGGCTTAGTTCTATTCATCATAATCCTCCTTAAAACTTTCCAATATCTTTATTATATCACATGAATTCGTAGCTTTATACACTTTTTCTTTAATTATATTACTATTTTTTAAACCCTTTAAATACCAAGCTACATGACTACGTATTTCTAAACATACTAATTTCTCTGGTTTAATCTTATTTAAATAATTAAGATGTTTTATACACATATCTACTTTTTCTTGAACATTTCTTTTTGATGGTAAAATATCTTTTTCTAAATAATTATTGATATCACTAACTAACCATGGATTACCTAATAAACCTCGACCAATCATAATTAAATCACAACCAGTCTCATCAAGCATTCTTTTTGCATCAAAAACTGTTTTAATATCACCATTACCAATAACAGGAATTGAAACACTTTCTTTAACTTGTTTTATAATGTTCCAATCAGCAACACCTGAATATCCTTGTGATCTTGTTCTTGGATGTATACAAATAGCACTCGCTCCTGCCTTTTCACATATTTTAGCAACATCACAAGCATTAATACTATTCTTATCCCAACCACTACGTATTTTAACGGTAACTGGACATTTAACACTATTAACAACTGCATGAACTATTTCATATATTTTTTTTGGATTTTTTAATAGTGCACTCCCAGCTTGTGATTTAACCGCTACTTTTGGAACAGGACATCCCATATTAATATCAATAATATCAGGATGCATTTCTTGTTCAATATATTTTGCAGCATTAACAAAAGTATCTATATCACTGCCAAATATTTGTTGGGCAATAGGCCTTTCATCATCTTCCATATATAACATATCTTTAGTTTTTTTATTTTGATAAAAAAGTGCTTTATCACTAACCATTTCGGCATATATTAAAGCTGCCCCTTGTTCTTTAATTATCCTTCTAAAGGCACTATTACAAATACCTGCCATTGGTGCAAGGACAACTTTACCTTTTATTTCAATATTTCCAATTTTAGTGCTCATTATATCACCCTTTAAAACTTCTTGCCAATATTATAAACTAAAAAAGGATAAAAGAAAAGAGTTAACTTAATAACTCTTATTTTGCAGCATAATTATAAATTATTTGATCTACTTCAATATAGTCAATATTTTTAATACCATTATATCTTGCTAAGGTATAGCAATTAACATGCCATGTTCTAGCAATCAAACTTAAGGTATCTCCCCATACTACTTTGTAACTCTTAGCTCCTACTTTAGAATTAATTCTAGTGTTTTCTTTCCATTCAACTCCGTTGCGTTTTAAAAGCTTAACAGTATTTGTAGTATTAGAAGTATTATTTTTAGTATCTTCCTTCTTAGTATCATCTGGTTTAGTATCAGTTTTTCCTTGATTATCCACTACTTCAGGTGTGTCTTTCTTTTCTTCTTCATCTTTTTCACATCCAGCAGCAACTAATAAAGTAAATACTAACAGAAAACATAAGAAAAATGTACTAAGTTTTTTTGACTTCATAATCTTCCCCCTACCTTTCCTATTTCTACATAATTATTGTAACATATTATAAATTCATTTTTTATTAATTTGACACTTTATGACATAAAAAAAGAGCTTATTTATTAAGCTCTTTAATTAATTCTTCTTTAGTCATCTTAGTATAACCTTTAATACCAGCCTCTTTTGCCTTTTCACGCAATTCTTCTTCAGTTAAATCATTAAGTGATGTATCATCAGGTAATTCCCCATGTTCTTCAAGATATATTATTTCTTCATGCGTTAATGTTTCTTTTTCAAGAAGAGCATTGGCAATTAAATGTACTAAATCAATATTATCCTTTAATATTTTTGTTGCATTTTTATAACATTCATCCATTATTTTACGAATTTCAATGTCTATTTCGTGAGCAACAGTATCAGAAAAATTTCGTGTTTTATTATAATCACGGCCAATAAATACACTTTCACTTTGTTGTTCAAGTTGAACAGGACCTAAGTCACTCATACCATATTCAGTTACCATCGCACGAGCAATCTTAGTAGCTTTTTCAAAATCATTATGTGCACCAGTTGTAATCTCACCAAAATTAATTTCCTCAGATACACGTCCACCAAGAAGTCCTGTTATTTGTTCTAATAATTCAGTTTTGGTTTGAGTATATTTTTCTTCTTTTGGTACCATCATTGCATATCCACCTGCATAACTACGTGGAATAATTGTTACTTTTTGAACATCATTTGCACTAGAAAGTTTAAGACCTAATACAACATGTCCAGCTTCATGATGTGCAACCATATTACGCTCTTTTTCAGTATACTTCTTACTTATTTTTGCTGGTCCCATTAGTACGCTATCTGTTGCTTCATCAATTTCAGCCATCGTAATAAACTCTTTATTACGACGAACA
>JAEEGL015172936.1_pt1 | contig 32729 bp, 29 predicted proteins | sample 9134231 | NCBI WGS metagenome assembly JAEEGL01 (sample SAMN16246548, study PRJNA631951) | gut metagenome | biome: gut microbiome; feature: rumen; material: fiber-attached | host: Bos | place: Iran: Karaj | collected 2018-10
AAAGATGAGACGTCAGGTAAGAGGTCTTACACAGGCTTCTTCAAACGCTCAGGATGGTATTTCTGTAGTTCAGACAGCTGAAGGTGCTCTGAATGAAGTTCATGAGATGCTTCAGAGAATGAACGAGCTGGCTACAAAGGCAGCTAACGACACATTGCAGTCAACAGATCGTGCGTACATCCAGTCAGAGCTTAATGCTCTTTCAACTGAGATCGATCGTACATCTGCTGCAACAGAGTTCAACAATCAGAAGCTTCTTGATGGCTCCTTCACAGAGAAGAAGCTCCAGGTTGGTTCTGAGACAGCTACTGAGAACCAGATTGAAATCAGCATCAGCCAGATGAGCGCTTCTAAGATTGGTGTACAGGTTTCTAATATCGATGTTAGTGATCATGAGAAGGCTAAGACTTCTATGGATAACATTAAGAACGCTCTTCAGAGCGTATCTGAGCAGAGATCTAATCTCGGTGCTATTCAGAACAGACTTGAGCACACAATCAAGAACCTTGATAACGTTGTTGAGAATACTCAGAGTGCTGAATCACTTATCCGTGATACAGATATGGCTACCGAGATGGTTAAGTATTCTAACAATAACATCCTTGCACAGGCTGGACAGTCAATGCTGGCTCAGGCTAACCAGACAAACCAGGGTGTTCTTTCACTTCTCGGTTAATACTAATAAAGCAATTGTTAAAAAACGTCTGTTGAAAACATTGCAACTACCTAAAAGGGCTCCGGCACTGCCGGAGTCCTTTTCTTAACGTATTTATCCGAAAACGCATGATATCATCTTGTATACTGCCACTTGGTAAGTGTAACAGCTGCAGACTTTTCTATATCCTTCTGCCAGAATTCCAAATCTTTCATTTTCATGTGTGAGGAAGAACTTGGCAAGCTCTCTCATTTCATCAAAGTTGTGATAGACAACAATTTCTTTTCCCAGATCAAAAAGTTCTTCAATCTCCGGCTGGTAATTTGTGAGGATAAAACCGCCGGCACCCATGATATCAAAGACCCTAAGAGGAAGTCCGGAGTAAATACTGTGGAGGGAGGAGGACAGATTTATTCTTGAGAGATTGTAAGCCTTTGGAAGAGTTCCATGATAGGTAAGACCGGGATAATAGTCAACTCCGGGGATTTTATCTTTGTCAGGAATATCTGCACCGTACCATCTGGGAGACAGGTCTGAGATTTTTTCCATCATAAGCTTTCTCTCGGTATAGGCCACGGCTCTGGCAATTATGACCTCCTCAAAATACAGTCTGCCGGGAACTCCCAGTTTTTCTTCGGGATTTTCATCGGATGCTTCAACCATGGCTCTTATCAGCTCATCAGATAAGATGTTGTGAATATGGTCTCTTCCATCCCATCTGCCGATCATTCCATAGGCGGCGTTATCCAGTTCATCCTGAAGATTTACGGGTAGACGATTTCTGTAAAAGCCGTAGCGGCCATCCACATAGGCCTGACCCACAAAAGAGATATCGCAGGAATACTCTTTTTCATCATTTTCATCTATTGTAGTTTTTCCAAGCCTGGAGATATTTGCAGCAAGAGGAAGGTAGTAAAGATTCGGAAGGCCTCTCTTTTTGCAGACATTTAGCAGATATTTATCAAAGATGAAAATATGATTTGTTTCATTATAGGCATTTTCGTTATATAAGGACTGAATCGGACAGTCGTAGAGCCATGAAGCGTAAGGAACAGACAATTCTTTGCAGGCAAGGGATATAGTTGGAGAAAAATTCATGGAAAACACCATATCTACAGGGGAATTGGATATCAGCTTTTTAAGCCTTTCTGCCTCATCTGCGTCAAGGTCAAGGGTGTTGCATTCAAGATCTATACTGTCGCAGGAATACCCAAGCTCTTTTATTCCCCACAATAGATCGGTCATGGCCAGATCTTTGCACTTTGCTAAAAGGAATCTTTTTGATGTCAATTGATACTCTCCAAAGGAATTTGCGTTGAAATACTGTGACTCTCTAATAAAATTATACAAAACATTGGCTGTGGGAGCAAACGATGAAACGTTAATGATGACACTTATTTGTGATACAATATAATTGTGGGATTATATCGGATTTAATAGGAAAATAGGCATGAAAATTCTTTTTTTAGATTGGAAAAGCTTGGGAAATCTTGATATAGCTGATACTTTTGAGGCAATGAAAAAAGACGGAGAAGATATATCCGTAGAAATGTATCCCTTTGATAATCACAGTGAGCGGGACGACAAGGAGCTTGAGGCGAGGATTTCTGAGGATGTTAAAAGGATCAGTCCAGACTTTGTGATGTCCTTCAACTTTTTTCCCTTGATATCCAAAGTATGCAATGATGTGGGAATCAAGTATGTTTCCTGGGTTTACGATAATCCTGCCATAAGCCTGTATTCCTATACCCTTATAAATAAATGCAATTATGTTTTTCTATTTGATTCGCAGATGTACGAGACCTTTGCCTCTCAGGGAATAAATACGGTTTATTACCTTCCCATGGCTGCACCGGTGGAGCGCTATGAAAGGGTAAAACCTGATGAAGGACTCAGGCAGAAATATGGCGGGGAAATAGCTTTTGTAGGAAATCTCTATACTGAAGGGCACAACTACTATGATCAGATAAAGGATAAGCTCTCGGACTATTCAAGGGGCTATGTGGAGGGGCTTATACAATCCCAGATGGAAGTATCAGGAGTGAACTTTATAGAAAAGTCCATTCCAGCAAGAGTTTTAAAGGAAATGGTGGATGCCTTTGGGGCAAAACCCAACTATGACGGAGTTGAAACCTACGAATATATTTATTCAAACTATGTAATAAACAGGAAGATCACGGCTCTTGAAAGAACCCAGATCCTTAGCATGATAGGTGAGAGGTTTACTGTAAATCTTTTTACCGGGGACAAGAGCTTTTTGCCAAAAGGCGTTTCCAACAGAGGCAAGATAGATTATTACGATGAGATGCCCTATGTATTTAAGAGTACTGATATCAACCTTAACATCACACTTAGAAGTATCCAGAAAGGAATCCCTCTAAGGTGCATGGATATTATGGGATGCGGAGGTTTCCTTCTTTCCAATTACCAGGAGGACATGCTCAGTTTCTTTTCACCGGGTGAGGATTATGTATTCTACGAAAGCAGACAGGATCTGATGGATAAGATCGAATACTATCTGCAGCATGAGGATGAGAGACAGGCCATAGCCCGGAGCGGCTATGAGAAGATAAAGGCAGGACATACCTACAAACATAGACTTGATGAGATATTTGACATTGTGAGGGCGTGAGTATGGGCGATATTCATTTCGATACCCTTGTGGTTATAACACCTCAGGATGTCACCAGGCTTTTGAAGCTGTATCCAAGGCTGGTGGACAACATTTCCTATGGAAAAATATGCTTTGTCGGTGCAAAGGAAGTGGGGGAGATAGTCTGCTCTGATGAGAATATCGGAGGCAGCGTTTCTTTTGTTGAAGAAAACAGTCTGATTCTGCTTTCCGCTGTACATGAGTGCATTCGAAGAAAAATGGAAGGAATTCTGGCCGGGAGAGAGCTTCCCAGGGGAATAACCGGGTGGTATTATCAGCAGTTCCTTAAGATGCAGTATGCACAGGTCTGCAAGGATGAATACTACATGGTCTGGGACGGAGACACTATCCCCTGCAAGAAAATAAACATGTTTCAGGAGGAGTCCGGGAAACCTTACCTTGATATGAAACATGAGTACCATGCGGAATATTTTGAGACTCTGGGGAAAATAATGCCGGGATTTCGAAAGGTGATCGAGAGATCTTTTATCTCTGAGCACATGCTGATCAAGGTGGAGATCATGAAGAACCTCATTGCTGAGATTGAGAGCAACGAGAGTATAGATGGAACAGCCTTTTGGGAAAAGATAATAAATGCTATCCCTGCGGAAAAGATTCAGGATTCTTCTTTCAGCGAATTCGAGACCTACGGAACCTATACTGCCATCAGGTTCCAGGATGTATATAAACTCAGAGAATGGCATTCCTTCAGGCAGGGAGGAACCTTCTTTAGCATTGATACTATTTCAGACAGGGATTTTAACTGGCTTTCAAAGGACTTTGACGCCATTTCTTTTGAAAAAGGGCACACAGTCAGAGAGGATAACGCTAATCTCTTTGACAACCCATATTATCAGGAAAAGCTTACGCCCAAGCAGATGCTTCAGGCTGCCCAGATGGAGTACAAGGACGGGTACAAGGAGGTCTGGGCTGATGATGAGAATATTGCATCTGCCAACGTGTCTGCCGGCGGATTTCCCGGAAAAGATAATGGGGCCGGCAAAGGGAAAAAGGATAACAAGGAGAACTACGAGAATAAGACAAGGCAGCTTTTGCTTGGAATAAAGGGCATGCTTGATGAGAACGCTGCATTTTTGGATGAACTTCCGGTGAGCGATATCATTTCCTGCGTTTATGTTGAGCTATACGGCTTAAGGCAGCTTTACAGCAAAGAGCATTTTGCGGAGCTGGATGCAAAGCTTATGCGCTATTCGGATCTACTTTCGGCGTCGAAGGATACGGGAGATGTTCAGCAGGCAGCGGAAATTTTCGATTACCTGATCGACTTTCAAAATGCGCTTCCGGATGCGGAGTTAGCCCAGACATTTATCGAAAATGCCAATTATGCCAGGGCACTGCTAAGGCATAGGCAGGAGGGAACCGTGCTGGTCATAGGGGATTCCCATGTGAATTTCTTTAGTGGAAACGAGGAGCTTTCCTTTATCCCGATTGGCGAAGATGTAAACACCTGTGAACAGGTAAACGGTCTGCCTATCACTGTTTTACACCTGGGGCCGGCTCTTGCCTATAACAGTAGCAGGTATGGTACAAGCACAAGGTTCAGGGAAAAATTGGACTGGCTTATGGAGGATTTTATACAGCAAGGCGATAGAATAATCTGTGTACTTGGCGAAATTGATATGCGGGCTCATGTGTTTAAGCAGACTGAAATTAAGAACAAACCATACCAGGAGATTGTGGATGCAATTGTAGAAAACTACAGTGAGTTTTTGTTGTGGCTCAAGAATCTTGGTTATGAGGTCTGTTGCTACGGACCTATAGCTTCCCAGAAGGACAGTGCACCAAATACACCGGAGCATCCAAGGGTCGGCAGTGAGCGGGACAGAAATCGGGCAACGGAATACTTTACAAATCGGATGGTGGTATTTTGTCAGGATAATGGTATAGATTTCTTTTCTCTTTTTGATGAGATGATCACTGAAGATTATGAAACGAAGGAAGAATTCTTGTCAAATGACAGATTTCATCTTGGACAGTATGCTGCAAAAAGCTTGGAGAAGATGTTAACTCAGTTAGGGCTAATTTAAGGGATTGGTTAAATGCTATGAAAAAAGTAAGTATAATAGTACCTGCATACAATGCACATGACACGCTGGCTAGATGTCTTGGGAGCCTGGTGCATCAAACCTTGGATAATATAGAGATAATTGTTGTTAATGATGCATCAAAGGATGATACCTGGGAAATAATGAAGCGCTGTGAAGCACAATTTCCGGATAAGCTAGTAATAATCAACTGCGAGATCAATTCCGGTTGTGGTGGCGCCAGAAGCATTGGGCTGGATGCTGCTACTGGGGAATACATAGGAATGGTAGATGCAGATGACTATGTGGCACCAACTATGTATGAAAAGCTCTATCACCGGGCTAGAGAAACCAACGCAGATATTGTGGACTGCGGCTTTTACCGGGAATCCAATGATAAGGCTCTTTTGACAGTAAGTGATGATCTGGAGGGGGAGCTTGACGATTTTAAGCGTTCAAGGCTTATATCCAGCGGCGGATATCTGGTGACAAAGATTTTTAAAAATGAATTATTTAATGATCCACCGGTCAGAATGCAGAAAAACATGGCAGCATTAGAGGATCTTGAGATATTTATATATATGTTCCTCAGAGCAAAAAGTATCGCTGCTGTGAAGGAAGTCTTGTACAACTATTGTGATACTTCCGGATCAAACACTAAGATGACAGATTTGGACAGATATTTTGACGCTGTCTACAGGGCAATGAAATATACCTATGAAACTTGTCATGGGCTGCCAACATACGAAGGCGCAAAAAGTGCTGTGGAGTACATGCTTGTTAACATATACTCCTACGGAATTAATCGCTGCTTATATAATCAGATAGCCAGCTTAGGTGCTGATATTAAAAATGTAAACAAATATTTTGGAAAAACCGGTGCACGCGAGAAAGAGCTAATAAAGAATCTGGCACTGCTCAAGCGGGATATTATAAGCATAGATTATGATGATAATCCGGAAATTACAAAGCTAATTGCCCCGCTTGATCTCGAAATTATGAAAAGATGTGATGAATTGTTTTTCAAACAGGAGTAACAAAAACTCATTTTATATACAATCACGTTCTTCTATGAAAAACTTATTAAGCTCTGCCTGGTCATTGAATTGCCTTTCTATGCTTTCTAATGCTTTTATTCCACTTTTGGGAAGCATTTCAATATACGGGTTTGATCTCCAATCCCTGCAAAGATTTCTACATACACTTTGCATAAACTCAAAGTATTCCAGAGGGATAAAAGCATCATTATAAGTACCCGCGTAACTGATAGTCTCTAGATAGAAACTCCAGAAAAAGTAGAGTTCTATAATATCTCTGTACTTTTCGTAAATCTGTCCTTGAGCCATGCAATATTCAAGAAGCATTAGCTGCACTTTTGGATGATCCAAAAGTTTTTTTCCCAACTCTGAAGTGATCATTGATCCATCCCTGAAATAATAATGGTATAGATCAGAATTCAGCTTATATACTCTTCTGGCATAGAGAAATAATGGATAAATAAATAAAGGCTCCTCATATTTTGCCCGGGCAGGAAATTTTGGACCGGCTTTACTAATAAGTTCTTTTTTGATGAACTTATTAGTGCAGCCATAGGTTACAAGACTGGAGTTTAAAAAGGGAATACGATCTTCTTTTGTTTCTATAATGAATAACTTGTTTTCAAGTGAGTTCTGACTGGATTTTCTATGCGCACCTGATATATACAGATGATTGTACTGAATTATATCAGCGTCGTTTTCATCTGCAATTGCATATAATTGATTTAAAGCATCGCTATCCAACTCGTCATCTGCGTCAAGGAATTGTATATATTTGCCGGTAGCATATTGTAGACCAATGTTCCTTCCTTCTCCGGGCCCTGAGTTCTCAATCAGATCAATGACTATTACAGAATCCGGGGCGCTTTTTTCTATGTCACGTAACTTTGACAGTGTTTTTCCACTGTCTGTGGAAAAATCATTAATAAAGATACATTCTATGTTTTCTAAACCAATGGTCTGAGATGTAAGTGAATTCCAGCATCTGTCCAAGTAGATTTCTACGTTATAACAGGGGATTATTACGCTGACTTTTTTCATCTGAGTCCTTCTTTATAGAAATGTGATAAACTATTGTTGTGTATATATTTTAGCATATTAATCAACTGTATTTAAGCAACGTGTTATCAACTGAATTTCATGGAGATATTGAATTAATGCTACAAATTCCAAGCGACTTTTTTGAACGCGAAATTCGCATGAATCATGAGATATCAGAGAAGTTCAAGCGTGCCTGGGCTATTCAACTTACTGTACTAGATCATGTGCTGGAAATAGCGGATCGTCACAATATTCCAGTGTGGTTGGATTATGGATCGCTTCTTGGAGCAGTGAGACACAAAGGATATGTACCCTGGGATGATGATATTGATATATGCGCCATGAGACGTGATTACATGAGGCTTCTATTTATTCTGGAAAAAGAACTTCCGCAATATTGCAGGGTTAGAAGTCTTTACACGACTGAAGGGTATGAATATCCAAAAGCTTTTATCGCCAGCAGAAATGCTATAGATGTTGGATTTGGAGGAGAAGAGAGTAGGATAACAGAAGTTTATTATGGGTGTCCATATTGCACAGGACTTGATCTATATCCAATGGACTATGCACCCAAGGATGAGAAGCAGTGGCAACTGGTTAGGCAGATTTATATAGCTGTCTATGATCTTACTATTGGCATGGATCACTATATTGAGAGTGGAGAGTTTGAAGGACTTCTGGCTCAGGTTGAGGATATGCTAAATGTTTCAATAGATAGGGATGCGCTCATCAAGCAGAGTCTTTTGAAACTTATGGATAGTATTGCAATGATGACAACCGAGGAAGAAGCAGGGTACTGTCTGTGGTATCCGGATGCTGCTATGCGTAAAAATGAGATGAGAAGACAGCTGTCTGATTATGATAGGACAATGAATATCGATTTTGAAATGCTTAAAGCGCCAATTCCTTCCGGGTACGATGATATACTTTACAAGTGCTATGGCAAGGATTACATGACGCCGGTGAAGATACTGCCGAACCACGGGTATCCTTTTTTTGCTGAGCAAGAAGAGATAATTGCAAGGCACAAAGATGGGAAGTAGAAGCAGTTGCTACTACCAGTCATAATAATGTGATAAAATATATGTAAATACGATAGCAACTGATCTATATCTCATGGAATTCTAGGAGATTACAGCATGTCAAGAAACTTCAAACTGACTGCATCGATGATGTGTGCGGATTTCGGAAATTTGGAGAGAGAAGTCCGGGCGCTGGAGGAAGCAGGAGTTGACTCATTTCATATTGATATCATGGATGGTCGATATGTGAATAATTTCGCCATGTCCTTATATGATATGTCGGCAATTGCAAGACTGACCAAGCTTCCGCTGGATGTGCACCTGATGATCGAGCACCCCAGGAATAATATAGATCTTTTCCTAAAAGAGCTAAGACCCGGGGATATTGTGTATATCCATCCCGAGGCAGAGTACCATCCATCGGCAACCATGCAGAAAATCATTGATGCAGGGATGCACCCAGGCATTGCTATAAATCCAGGGACCAGCGTGGGGACTATCAGGGAGATGCTAAGGATCGTGGACCACGTTCTTGTAATGGCGGTGAATCCAGGAAATGCCAGCCAGATGTTTTTGCCTTATGTAGGTGAAAAGCTGGAACAGCTCATGGAGCTTCGTAAGCTGATGGGATTTAAGTTATACTGGGACGGCGCCTGTGGCAAGGAGCGTATGATGGAGTATGCACCTCGTGGCATTGACGGCTTTGTACTTGGAACTACACTTTTGTTTGGGCATAAAACACCATATAAAGAGATTATTGAGTCTGTGAGGGAGCTGAACTTTGAATATCTTAAGAAGGAGCGAACTGAATAATCTCGAGTTTTCGCCGGAATTTTTTCAGGAAGAGGTAAGAGAGGGCTTTTATGTTTCTACGATGATGAAGCGTTACTGGGCATCGCAGCTTAAGGTTCTCTCTATTATTGCGCGCATTTGCGATAAATATGGCCTTAAGTGGTTTGCGGACTGCGGAACTTTATTGGGAGCAGTTCGTCATGGTGGCTATGTGCCCTGGGATGATGACCTGGATATATGCATGCTAAGGGATGACTGGATCAGGTTCTTTGAAATTGCAGAAAAAGAGCTTCCAAAGGACTTCAGGGCGCTTACCATTGAGAGCGAATTTGAGTACAACGAGATCATTGGAAGAGTCGTAAACAGCGATTCCATCAATTATGGTGTTGATCATCTGGATGAATTTTATGGCTGTCCATATACAGTGGGGGTTGATATTTTCCCTCTGGACGGGCTCTATGAAGATCAGGAAAAAGAGCTGGGAAGGAAATCGAGAGCTAGGAAAGCTCTGGATGAGGTTAGCAGTTACAAGCCCCATGGTTTCCAGATAGATATTCGCAAAAAGCAAATGTATAAGTCTGTAGAAAAAATATATATGGAATGTCCCACGGGCAGTGCTTCTAAAGTGGCGCTAATGCCCTTTTATATCACTGAAGACGACCATATTTATCCACAGGAACTGTTTGAAAATGTAGTGAAACTGCCCTTTGAAGAGACCTATATAAATGTGCCGGCGAGATACGAAGAAGTTCTGAACATTGAGTATGGAGATTATCTGAATATAAGCAAGAGCGGTGGGATCCATGACTATCCGGTATATGCCGAGCAGGAGAAAATGCTTGGGGCGAAGCTTGGGGGTAAGCCCTTTAGATATACCTTCAATATGCAGGAACTTCTGGGCTCTGTGTCCCGCTATGCAAAAAGAATGTTGGGACAGAGCGGGGGCCACGGACATGGTGATGATGCTGTCAGCGGTCAAAAGACAGTGGTGTTCCTGCCCTGCAGGGCTTCATGGTGGAAGAGCATGGAACCCTTATGGCGAATGTATTCTCAGGATGAGATGGCAGAAGTTCATGTGCTTCCTATCTTTTACTATGACTGCGATCACAAAGGGAATATTGGGGAAAAGCATGATGAGAGAGCTCTTTTTCCGGAGTATCTTAAGGTTGAAGCCTGCGAGAAATTTGATTTTGCAGGGATTCACCCGGATGTTATAGTGACACAGGTCCCTTATGACGGCTTTAACACGGCATTTACTGTTCATGAGTTTTTTTATTCTGCGAATCTTTTGAGATTCACGGATGAGCTGATTTACGTGCCATGCCTTGATATGGATCCGCCGGTGGATGAAGAGGACAAGGCAGCGACTGCCATTTCTGTATTTGTTGAACAGGAGGCAGTGGTAAACGCGGACAAGGTGGTATTGGCAAACGAAGAGCTGCGGCAGCTCTATATAAAGAAGCTGGTGGAGCTTTCCAGCGAGGATACCAGGCAGTACTGGCAGCAGAAGGTTGTGACGCTGGAAGGATTGGGCGCCGCGGAAGCTGATTTAGCTAGTGAGTGTGCCGGAAAAAAGGTGGACGACAGAGCTGACGATGGGAAGGCTAAGACTGTCATTTATTATGTTGGACTCAGTTCGCTCTTAAGGTATGGCAGCGAGGCAATTGAAAAGATAAGAGAAAATCTGGATGTTTTTGATGAGGCGGGAGATAAGCTGCAGGTGGTTTTGATTCCGCAGGAACAGATACTGGAGGATCTGGAAAACCTGAATTCTCAGGTGTTCAGGGAGTTTATGGAGTTAGTGGATTCATGCGAAGCAAAGAGATCAATCATCTACGATTCTAATGGGGAGTATCTTGATCGAATCGAGGAGTGGAGCGCTTATTATGGCGATGCCAGCCCCTACGTGAGAAAATGCGTGGTACGGAAAATTCCTGTCATGATCCAGAACTACGAAATTCGAAAAAACTAAAAATAGCCTTGAAAACAGGTCACAGATCAAGCTCGTAATCAGCAAGCATTACGGGCTTTTTTTGTGCCACAAATATTGGAACTAATGGACTGGAACTACCATAGTATGAATCAAAGCCGAAGACAAATTCTTCAGCACTTGCCATGTCAAAGGAGACAATAGCGAAACTCGCAGAAGACGCGAGACTACAGATTAATTGGTTAAAATCATCAGCTTTTTGGGAGTCTCTTTCCGGGTGTGCAGTAATGTTATCAGCCGGGTATAGACAGACAGAGATTTCCACTTTCTCGCTGCAGTCTTTTAACAGATTCATGCGTTCGCTGATGGCGGATCCTAAGTTAGCTGCATGCTCAAAAAGCTCATAGCTGCTGATGCAGTACAGGAGTTTTTTGCGTGAACTGATGCCTGAAGACTGAATAGGCGCTGCTTCTGCAGAGTGGCTTTTAGATGACTCACAGACTGATGAACCGGACGCAGAATAAAGATCCGGAACGACACAAATCCTACTTTCCCAGATGCTTCGGGTGGAAGCATCTTCTGTGAAAGCGGTAAGTTTGTCAACGTAATTTGCCTTAAGGCATTTTGAGTGCAGAAAGATCTTGTCTGACAGGATTACACCGGGCATAGTGACATAAAAGTCCATGGCCTTCTGATCCGGAATATCATTTTTCGAAAAATCCGCCACGGGACCGATGGGTATGTAAACCAGCTCTTTTGTATAAAAGATCAGATTCTCAGCATAGTAGTAGGGAGGAACAGTTAAATAGGGATTCTCAGCATCATAGGGACTCTGAATGTAGATGGTGTCAGGCGTTTGCTGTTCCAGGTCATAGTCTTCCCAGTTCATGAGCGGGAGACTTTTCGGATATCCGTCAAGGCACACTGAGGCTGTAATCTCGTTGTCACTGAGCATTATCTGACCCAGGCAGTTTTTTGGCATAAGAGGAAGAGGGACAACCTGAACTTCGGTGTCCGGATCTGAGATTTCTTTATTATAAGTAGTTTCGAAACCAGACCATTCCCTTGGACCGATCGGAAGGAAAAGAACCTTACGCTTTGAAGTGGTGTCACGAGATACGCTGCTGCACTTGCTGCCATTTGGGCTTTCAGAACTATCCGGGTCTCGATTTATATTTAGGAACGAGGCATCAAAAGAAAACCGGGGCAGTTTGACTCCTGCGGCAGTCTCAAAGTTTTTGCGCTGACCTTCAAAGGATGGGTAGTCGTGACCTGAAACACCTTTTTTTATGATGTTGTAATCGCCGTAGTGGGCGGACAGAGACTGATTATAACAACCTGGAACCGGAATAGAAGTATCTTCAAAGGGAATATATGTAGCATTTTCGTAGCACGCCTTTGGCTCTCCGGGGATTCCTTTAAGGCCCCAGGGAAATAGCTGGGAGACTTCTTCTGCTTCTTCCTTAGGAACCCTTGCCATCTGTTTTTCTGCAAGAGCATAGAGAGAAACCGCAAGTTCGCGACAGATATTTTCGGTGGGGAATTGCATAGAATACTTTTTTTCCAGTTTATTCAGATTGGCGCTGAGGGATACGGAATCTGTTTTTTCTGTAATAACACCTTCCGCCACTGCCAGAATAAACAGAATTTCGTCACAACGTTCTTTTTCCTGTAAAGGATCTTTATAACGATAATCTTTAATAAAAATATCTACGGCAGAAAGCCAGGGAAAATTGTAGTGACTGTTAAGATGATTTTCATCAAAACAGATTCGCGAATTATTGACAACTCGTGATAAAAAGAGCCAGTGATCCTCATGGCGACGGTAATCGTGAATACAGAACTCCGGCGGAAGCTCCGCGTCGGCAACCCGGAGGAATTTTTCATAGTCATCTCTTAGCATGCAGATATCAAGATCGTCATCCCAAGGCACAAAGCCACCGTGACGGACCGCACCCAAAAAAGTGCCCCAGTCTGCGAAGTATTTAATATTGTGCTTTACGCAGATTCGGTCAATTTCAGCCAGCACATCAAGAGCATTGGCCCAAGACTGCTTTATGGCAGATGGGATGTAAAATCCGTTTCTGATTTCGTCTCTGAAAAAATCGATGCTATGATTCATTGTAGCTTATTTTCCCTATATTCCGAGCGTTTAGTGTTAACCAACACATATTAATCATAACATGTTTTGTCGAATTATCGTTAACATGATCATGGGATTTCTGAATGAAGTATAAAATCAGCTATTCAAAGAAGTGGGTGCTTGAATGCTACTGCATGACAATATGAGTAACGACCGGGACTAAATATCTGAGAAAGCAGTATTTTAAAACATAATTTCAAGTTTTTGAGATTTAGTTGAAATAAAAAGGCTATATTCGTAAGAATATAATCTTTTTTTAGTTCTGTTTTATTTTTTGTTTATATATTGGTGTTATTATTTCTTTGCTTGAGTCAAAGTGTGTGTGTTACTCCAAAAGAAAAGTTTATATTTTTTTTCGAAATTAAAGCTAAAGAAAAGATACCGTGTGCCGATATAAATGTTGAACAGTACAGAAATGCATATTGGTGACGGGATAGCGGGGTGATGCCTTTGTGGTGAAAAAGATAAGAAATGTGACCACAGTAAATTAAGCGAAGCCTCAACGAAAGGATTCGCAGAAAAAAATAAGCTCGGCGTATGTCACCGGTATGTGCGTAACTTGTAAGTACAATCTTATCGGGGACATAACTGTTTCCGAATGTCAAATTGTTCGTACTTACTTAACGGTATTTACCCTCGTAACATTTGAGGGCGAATATAATTACATTATCTGAAAGGACTAATTTGATGAGCGAACAGGAAAAGAAACAAACAGGAAAAGGAATTCTTGTAATCGGAGTTATAGCGATAGTTGTGGTCGCTGCTTTGGTTGGTGTAATCATTTTTCTGTTGGTGAAGCAACAGGCACCTAAAAAGGAAGACAAGAGACAGGTGCTGGTCACAGAAGATAATGTAGAGGAGGTTGTTCAGGAACTTGAAGAGCGTGAAGAAATTGAAATGAACCGTCCGGGGTATTATACGGTAACTATGTATACGACGTGGCACTTCCTTAATGGAAGCGAATCGTCCTATGATGCATATGTTATCAATGTAGAAAATAATACCAACGATGTCTATTTTGACATCGTTCTAGCCGAGGATGAGAGCCAGGTTCTTTACAGCTCACCCATCATTCCAAGAGGTGGTAGACTTGATGATATCAAACTTGATAGGGTTTTAAGTGCTGGTACCTATAATACAGTTTGTATATATCATTTGGTCGATGAGGATCAGAATAACCTAAGTGAACTAAGAATTGCATTAACCCTCGTTATAGAAGGGTAAGAACAAAAACTGAATATTGAAAACACAACATGACTAAAAACTATAGTGAAAACAAGGAGGAATTCACAATGGTAAGATTTAATTCAAAGAGATTATTAGCAGTAATTGTAGCAACTACAACAGTACTTGGAAGTTCATTAACAGCATTTGCAGACGCACCATTAACTCAGGATGGTGCTGGTGAATATGAAGGGAATATTCCTAGTTATCCTGCAGCAAGTGTTACATTCCCAACAACAATTGCAGCTGGTTCATTTGCTTATATTGCAGATCCTAACGGACTTATTGAAAAGACAAGTAGTGCTGCACATTCCGGAGCAACATGGGAAGGCGATGGCATTTACTTCGCAACAGCTGCAAATACATATAAGGGAACAAGTAAAGCAATTGAGGTGGAGAATAATTCAGCTTATTCTGTTGACCTTGCAATTAAATTGGAGCAGAAAACTGCCGGAAAGAATGTAGCATATTCAGATGATAAGACATTTGCAAACAGCAGCAAAGAGGAAATTTATCTTGCACTTTCAGATGGTACAAATACTGCTGCTATTACACAGACTGCAAATGGTAATTCAGTGACAGTTAATGAGGCTGTGCTTAATGTGACAGTAGCAGGAAAGCCAAGCAATTATGAGTTGGGCTGGGATGCTTCTAATAAATATAAGATTACAGCAAAAACTGGCGCTACAGGCTGGAATAAGTCAAGCGTTGTAGTAACAGGCGCACTTAACAAGAATGCTACTTGGGCAGGTGGAGCTTCTGGTCAGGATGATGAGATCAAGTTCCCTGAGGTTACAGTAACCTATGCATATTCAATGGGTGCTGCTCCTGTATTTATTAAGAATGGTATTCCTCAGAATGTAACTCTTGCACACAAGGCTGCATCTCTTACAATTAAGCAGATCGATTTCAAGGGAACTGTAGTTCCTACATCAATGTATGAGGCAACAGCTATTGATGCATCAAATGCTGCAACTCTTACACTTAAGAGCGGCTTCACATCATTTGCTTATCCAAAGACTCCAGCTGATGGTTTAGTATTTACTGTAACTTATTCAGATGACTTCCAGGAAACATTTACATGTGTTAAGTGGTAATAACTTTAGCATAAGCTAAATAATCTCTCTGAAGAAGCGAGAACTAGAGTCCCCCAAGTCGAAAGGCTTGGGGGATTTTTTGACGTTACAATGCTTTCGGGTAGACGGTATTTTGAATGGCTGATATAATTAATTTGTATATCTTGCTTAGGATTCTCATGTACTAAGCATAAATATGAAATTGGAAAGTGCGGGCATAAGACAATGGCTGTGAATGTTGATTATTTTGAAAAGATAAATAGAATACTCGGAAATCTAATAGACAAAGGGGAAAGGAAGTTTATCATTTATCCGTTTGGGGATAGAGGACGCCTTGTTAAGAGAATCTTGAATTATGAGTATGGCATAAAGGAACATTTACTGTTGGATAACAGAAAAATTGTTGATGGCCTTACGCGAATTCTTATGATGAAGGATTTAAAGCCGGAAGATATTGAAGGTGCTATACTGCTTCTTGCAAGTGATTCACCGGCGTTTTATTCCGAAATACGTAAGTGCAGTCTTGAATACTTTTCCCTTGACCGGATCGTTGATGTTCTATCACCGTCACTTTTCTTTGATCCGGGTGCATTCTATGACTTTGGAAGTTTTGATTCTGACCACAAAGTTTTCCCCCGATACAATATTACAGAAAGCTGCATGAGGGAAATTTACTACCACAACGTGGAGGGTTCTGTCGCAGAGTGTGGAGTTCTTAGAGGAGAATTTGCAGTTGTTCTTAGCAAACTGTTTCCGGACAGGAAACTGTATCTTTTTGACACTTTTGAAGGAATCGCAGATTCCTATGTATCAGAATCCGAAAGGCAGTTATGGAATCCTGAAGTCCTTGAAAATGCGGAAGGGTATTTTACAAATGTTCCTTCTATGGAAGCTATAGTAGACAACATTCCATGGAAACAAAATGTAATTACACGAAAAGGTTTTTTCCCTGATACAGCTATTGGGAATGAAGAAATTGAAAGTGATGAATATTGCCTTGTGGACATTGATATGGGGTTCTATGAACCGACAGTGGCTGCTTTGGAGTTCTTTTACCCAAGAGTTACACCGGGGGGATATATTCTGGTCGATGATATAAGACACAGAGGGGTAGATGCTGTAAGACAGGCAATAGAGGAATTTTGCCAGAGTAAGAAAATTGGATTTTCAAGTGTTCAGTATGGAATATATGGAATGGCGTGCATTGCTAAGCCTTATGTTTAAGGCGCCATAATCAGTTTTTCTAGGAGATGTAGCATGTTTGGATCTATAAATGAAATCCTGGATTACAGGTGTAAAACGACTCCGGAGAAAATTGCATATTCTGATGTTTATAGGTCGGTTAACTACAAAGAACTTAAGCAGGAAGCCGAGACTATTGCTTGCCTTATAAAGGAACATAAATTGATCAGGAGCCCTATTCTGTTATTTATGGATAGGTCAGTAACATGCATTTCATGTATGCTGGGAGTTCTGTACAGTGATAATTATTATACGGTCGTGGATACAAAGACTCCAATTGAAAGGCTAAGGTCAATAGTTAATGATTTTTCTCCGGCACTAATAATTTCAGGTCGGGAATGTCCACCCGTTATAGATGAGATTGCAGTGAGCATTCCGGTCCTTGTTATGGACTATAGCAAGATTGAGCTGAGTGAGGCTATAGCGGATACAACATCTATCGGAACAGATCTTGCTTTTGTTACTTATACTTCTGGATCCACTGGAAATCCCAAAGGTGTAATAGCAACCCATGGGATGATGCTTGATGCTATAGAAGTTCTCATCAGAACATACGAGATTGATGAGAGTGATGTATTTGGGAGCCTTGCACCATTTTGCTTCATCCTTTCTGTTCAAGATATTTTTGCAGTGCTCTATTGTGGCGCTCAAACAGTAATAATCCCTGAGGGAATAATGCTTGATCCGATGGGATTTGCGCGCTTTTTGGAACAAAATAGGATAACCGGAGCTATATGGCCTTCTTCAGCATTTTCGTTTATGTATGATATAGGCTTCTTGGATAAAAGCGTTATTCCGCTTTTAAGTGGCTTAAGAAAAATTGGATTCGGTGGCGGTGCAATACCGCCAAAGATAATTAACGCGTTTAGACAGGCTTTGCCGCACACTCGATTTATTAACGCCTATGGCAGCACAGAAATAATGCTTTGCTGCAGCTATGTAGTTGATCGCATATTAGAGGATGCTGAGGCTGTTCCTGTTGGAAGAGCCTGTTCTAACAGAAGTTTTTTGCTTCTTGATGAGGACATGAATTCCGTAAAAGAAGGCGAGATAGGTGAGCTATACATTAGAGGCATCGTTTCAGGAGGTTATTACAAAGATAACGAGAATACAAGCAGGGTATTTTTGAGAAATCCACTAAATGAGGATTATCCTGAACTTATCTATAAAACAGGGGATCTGGCTAAAATCAATGAGCGTGGAGAGCTGGTAATAGTTGGAAGGTCAGACCTTATGTTTAAACATAACGGCTATAGAATTGCATCTGAAGAGGTTGAGTCCAGTGTGGAAAGATGCCCGGGAGTTACTAAGGCTTGCTGTATTTTTGATAAAAATAATGATCTTATCATTATTTTTTACACTGGAAAAGCTACAGAACCTGAAATAATGTCAACTTGTTCAAAATGGCTTCCACACTATATGATGCCGCAGCGGCTTGTCAGAATGGAAGAGCTGCCACATACGATAAATGGCAAAATTGACAGGCAGAAAATCAGGACTCTCGTGACAGGGTAAACAATTTAGTGATTATCTGATTTGAGGGATAAGTTATGTTGGAAGGCATATTGACCACAAATGTAGTTCAAGGTGAACATCTATGGTATGTAGACAGGTTCGTGAGAAGGCTTATTAAAGTAAATATAGCTACAGGGAAGGTTGAAGAATACAGTGATGTAATTGATGAACAGGACCTTTCGGTTGGCAAGGGAGTAATTAACGGCGAAAAACTCTATTTTTTTGACTTGGTCGGAAAAAGGCAACTAGTATACGATACTGAAAAACACTGCCTTGAAGCAGGCCAATTAGATATTAATGAGGGCGGTGCCTACTTTGGGAGGATATGTATCGGAGACAGTTTTTATGCATTTCCTATTGATGGCTCAAAGGGAATTATAAAGGTTGACCTTATTAGTGGGAAATGCGGGAAGATTCAGATAGAAGGTGCGGTAAAAAAGAATTCAGTTGGAAATATTGAAAAATTCAATGGTCGTTATTTCTTTTCCATGGCATATGATCAGAGAATCATGACGCTTGACCAGACTACAGGTTCTATCGATACATTTCTTGAAATTCCTGAGGGCAATGGGCTTGCAGATATAATGATAAATGGCGATATGGCCTATGTTCTTGCGTGGATTAGTCCGAAGATATATCTGTATAATCTAAGTGAGAAGAAATGCACAGGGGAAATATCGTTGCCAAGAGAGGAAGATACTAGTTTTCCATACATGAAACTGTATATGTATAGGGATATGTTGTTTGTTATTCCGAATAATGGACTGGATTTTTTGGTGGTTGATATGAAGGGCTGTGAAGTAAATGTGGTGTATCAGCTTGAGAAAGGAATAACCATCAACAGTGTGTATGCGGTAGATGAGAGTACTGTGCTTATGATTACAAACCAGGATTGGGAATTTATTCTGTTTGATCTTGATAGTTACAGCGCTAGGAAGGTGAAAGTTAAAGGAATTCCACTGGAAGGAAAAGGTATTATTACTGAAGGCGCTTATAAACTAGAGGACTATCTGAATTCACTTCTTGGATAGAGAGGGCTGAAATGTATGCGTGAAGAAATTAAAATGGCTTTAAAGAAGGTTAAGGGTGACTGGTTTGAGGAAGAAAAGAATCTCATCTCAGGCGGATACATTGATTCTTTTGAACTGGTAAAGCTTATCAAAGAATTGGAAAGAACATTTAACGTAAAAATACAAGTGGCAAATATAAAACCAGAAAATTTTGAGAACCTAGATAGAATCGTTGAGGTTATTGAAAGTGTAGTTGACTGACGGAAAGGTGCATTGATAGTGGGAAAAGTGATTGGTTATACAACAGGTGTGTATGACATGTTTCATATCGGACATTTAAATGTTATTCGCAGAGCGAAGGAACTTTGCGACTATCTGATAGTAGGCGTAAGCACTGATGAGCTGGTTTTGATGGAAAAAGACAAACGCCCAGTAATTCCGTATGAAGAAAGAGTTGCAATAGTTGAAGCTATAAAATACGTAGATAAAGTGGTTCCACAGACTGATAAGAATAAGTATGGCGCCTGGGAAAAATATCATTTTAATAAGATGTTTGTTGGATCAGACTGGCAGGGGACACCACAGTGGAAGCACTATGAAGATCAGTTTGCTCCTGTTGGGGTAGAAATCGTATATTTGCCCCATACAGATGGAATATCTAGTACACAGCTAACAGAAATAATAAAAAAGTATCTGGATGAGCATCCTTTGCCACGATAGGGGGGACAAATGATCAGAGTTACCAATGATATGAAGTCGTTTTTTGAAGATGAAAACGGTGAAATAATTATCTATGGAGCCGGTAATGCCGGATATTGGACAGGGTATTATTTAAATAAATGTAGTATAGACTTTTTGTTTTATCTGGACAGAAATCCCGAAAAGAATGAAACATTATGCAATGGGCATCACATATATACGATAAACAAGCTTAGGGATTATTCTAAAAAGTTCCTAAGAATGGTCATAACACCAAAGGTATACAAGGAAATATTGGCAGATCTGCTATGGCTTGATCATCTATGGGAGCTGGATATCTTATGCATAATTCCGCAGTACAAGGATCTGATGGTCGATGCTGATATCTATAATATCAATAGGTTCCTGGGTTATTTCAGAAGAAAACTGATAAAAGGAGATACTCCAACGATAATCTGTAACACCTGCGCCGGCGGGATGATCTACGAATCTCTGGGGATGCCTCTGCTGTCCCCAACTATCAATGTTGGTATAAAAGATGACGACTATATTAAGCTATGTATGAATTTGCAGCATTATATGAACTGCGAAATAAAACTAAAGGGATGGGAGAAGCGAACAAGAACTTTTGGCTCTCAAGCAGCTTGGCCTGTGGGAATTGTGGATGATATCGAAATTATGTTTGCTCATGCGAATTCGGAAAAGGATGCCCTTGAAAGATGGGATCTCCTCCGTGAGCGGATCAATTGGGACAGGATTATTTTTGTTATGGAGGAATATGGCTACAGAAGGCCAGTTTCTAAAAAGGCCTTTGATGATTTTGCTAAGCTGGAAGGCAAGAAGCTGTTTGCACAGGGCTCGTACTATTATGACTATTTTGAAAATAAACCATCATATATCCTGGCAACAGAAGCGGCGAATAGGCGAGAGCCTGCAATTGAGAACTTCTTTGATCTGGTAGAATGGATGAACAAAGACTGATTGTACCGGTGTTTACGCAGCTTGAGGTGAATGTATATGCTGAAGAAACATAATTTTGTAGCACCATTGCTTGATGCGCTGATGCAGGAAATAACAGAAAAAAAGTACACTGCTGTCGTATGGCTTGGGGTTCATCCCTGGCTGCCTGTGATCATTCAGGCGCTTTATGATTACGGAATAGATAATGTGAGGGTGATGGACAATGATCTTCGAAAGATTGGAAAGGAGATTATTCCGTACAGAAAGCAGATTTCGGCGATTGTTCCTTACAAAAGAGTGGTTATTGAGTCGGTTAATGTGAAGTCGATCAGTGAGGATGCGCTGATCGCAATGGCGAATACTCATTATGATGAGTTTAAGGAACAACTCTGTGCTGAAGGAATATCCGATGAGAGAATAAGGAATTATTACGATCTATCAAGAGACCATGTTGAATATCTGAAAAATATGGAGAGCTTCGAATTATCACATAGGAAACTTGGCCTGGAAGAAGTACAAAAGCTGGAACTGGATCTGTTAAAAGATTTTAGTGAGTTCTGTGAAGATAAAAAGCTAAAGTATTTTTTGGGCGGTGGAACACTGATAGGCGCTTTGAGGCATGAGGGCTTTATTCCCTGGGACGATGATATAGATGTATACATGCCCTTTGAGGATTTCACTGAGTTTATAAAGGAGTACTCGGAGCATGGAAAAAACGAAGTCTTTTATTGGGAAAAAGATGATAATTTTGTTTTACAGTTCGCGCAGGTAGTAAATCCAAATACTCAGATATTCAGGGAATATGACTGGACTTTTTGTGCGGGAGAATTATCGGTCTTTATCGACGTTTTCCCGATCGCGGGTTATCCAAGCGAACTGGAAGCTATAGAAAGACAATGGCAAAGAAATCTGGAGCTTGATGCAGACTGGTTTTATTACTCAATTATTAGGGATGTTCCGCATATAAAAAGTACTGATATAAGAAAAAGTATTGTTGAGGAGAGACACTGTCGTTCTTTCTATCAATCAGAATATGTCGGAAATGTAATAAGGACTGTTCACAGGCCATGGGCTGTTCCTGTAAGTGTATATAGTGACGCCAAGATGGTTAAATTTGAAGATGGATATTTCAGAGCGCCAATTGGTTATGAACAGTATTTGAGGTATCGATACGGCGATTACATGGTTTTGCCGCCTGAAGATAAGAGGGAACAGCATCTGTTCCCCTCGTATTATGTTTAGGTTTGGAGACAATTAATATATAACTAATAGATCAGCACCTTGACAATTTCATACTTTACATCAGGAACCTGATGTAAGGTATGAAATTGCTTTATATCGGGAGTTTTATGTTTAGAAAGTGGCTGCTTTGGAGAAAACTGAAAATCAAATATAGAATTGATTACAAAAAAGTTGTCCTTGTGCTGACTGGTGAGAATAAAAAGCTTGATCAGGCGTGTCTTAGTCATCTTGATGATTTTGTTAAAAGAAAATATGCAGAAAGCGTGATCATTTTTTACCCTGCTGAGTGCTACAAAGATGGCGATATCAGAGTGGAAAGTGGCTATAAAGTGAAGCTTTGCCCACTGTCGCGGGCGGTTATAGATCGGCTCTATTCGTTTTACTGCTTTATGAAGTTTTTTGACAATATAGTATTCACGTATGTTGACGAGCCTTCAGATAATCAATTGGGACGATATCTGAGGGAAACCGAGGTAAATGAAGAGGATGCGGCGTGCCTTGCATTGTATCACCTTAGATACGTGCCGGAGCATGATGCGAGGATATAATAAATGTACGATGCGGAACTAAAGAAGGTAACAAGGCGTATCAAGATATATCACGCATTGGGTAAATTCAAGGATAAACAGATCTACCTTTTTGGAGTCAGTGACAACACAAGGCAGATCATTCAGGTGCTTAGGTCCCTTGATGTAGAGCCGGTGGGGGTTCTGGACAATGATACCTCCAAGCAGGAAAGCTACTGTTCAAGGCTTAAGGTTGTCAGCCCTACGAGCATAAATGCGCCTTCATCAAAAGAAAAACTATATATCCTGTATTCTGCTTACTGGCGGGAGATGATCCCCCAATTGAAGGAAAATGGCATAGCGCAGGGAAATATCCTGAGATTAAATAAAAAGGCAGGTACGGTCTGGAGACTCTTATTTGAGGCTTGGCTAGGCAAACGCTATTACCAAAAGCTTATGCGCCAATATGGCAATGTTCCTGTTTTTCTGTGCCCGTACACGGGAACCGGTGATATCTATCTGATTGGAACTTTCTGGGATGAATATGTAAAAAGAAATGGCTATGAAGACTATGTATTCATTGTTATTTCCGGTGCATGTAAAAAGGTGGCCAAGCTCTTTGATATAAAAAACATTGAGCTATTACAGAATAAAAAGGATGCATTCAGGCTTATAGCATATTACATGTATGATCCTGAAAAGGGCAGGATCAAGCTCCTTAATGACTGCTGGGCCCAGGTTCACACCAACCAGGTGGAGTGGTTTAGAGGTTATAAAGGATTGTATTTTACGGAACTGTTCCGGAAGTTTGTTTTTGATCTTCCGAAAGGGTCAAAGCCGCGGCATCCGGCCTTTAAGGACGAAGCTGAGAGGGTAGGAAAGTTTTTTGCCGAATATGGACTGGAGAAGGGCAAAACTGTGGTATTATCGCCCTATTCCAATACGCTTTCTGATCTTCCGGTGGAATTCTGGGAACGTCTGGTGGTGGGGCTTAAGGAAAAAGGCTACCGGGTTGTCACCAATAGCAGTGGCAAGACTGAACCTGCAATTAAGGGTACTGAAGGGATTTTCTTCCCACTTGATATAGCGCCACAGTTTATTGAGGCAGCAGGAGTTTTCGTCGGTATCAGAAGCGGCTTCTGCGACGTTGTCAGCGGGGCCAAGGCAAAGAAGATCATACTCTATGACAAGTGCAATCGTTTCTATATGGGAAGCGCTTTCGAGTATTTCAGCCTGAAGGGTATGGAGCTCTGCGACGATGCCATCGAGATTGAATTTGAAGCACAACATTATGAAAATGCACTGGAGAGTATTGTATGGACTATATAATAATTCAGGCAGGCGGGAAAGGCACACGTCTGGGATATTTGACCAAGAATAAACCTAAGGCACTGACACCGGTGGAGAATCTGCCGATGATCTTTTACCTGTTCAGAAAGTATCCGGACAAGCGCTTTGTGGTGATCGCTGATTATAAAAAGGATGTGCTGCACAAGTATCTGGAGAGCTTTGCGGATGTAAAGTATCAGGTGGTGGACGCTACCGGCACCGGCACCTGCGCAGGTGTAAAGCAGGCCATAGACCTGATACCGGATGACAGGGCGTTTATGCTTATCTGGTCGGATCTTATTTTGCCTGAGGGCTTTAAACTTCCGGCAGGCTATGATGGAGACTCTGCCAAAGATGCGACAGCAGAGCCCGGGAAGAACTGTCCTGACAGGGACTACGTCGGCATTTCCGGCACCTTTGATTGCAGATGGAAGTTTGAAAACGGCGAGTTTGTTGAGGAGCGCTCAACAAAGCAGGGCGTAGCGGGCTTTTTCCTTTTCAGAAACAAAGCACTGATAGAGGACGTTCCTGAAAGCGGAGAGCTGGTCCGCTGGATGCAGGGCAAAAAATTGGCGTTTGACGAAGTGAGCCTTGCGGGAACTCGCGAGTTTGGCCTTCTTGAAGAGTATGAAAAGCTGGGACAGGTTAAGACCAGACCTTTTAATAAAATAACTGTTGAAGGTGATGTTCTGACAAAAGAGCCTGTGGATGACCAGGGCCGAAAGCTGGCAAAGCGCGAAAGTGCCTGGTACCAAAAAGCGAAGGACAAGGGTATAAAGGGACTTCCTATTATTTATGAAACTTCACCTTCGATAAAGATGGAATACATCAAGGGCAAGAATATCTATGACTGCAACTATGGCTATGAGGATAAAAAGCGGATTCTTGAGAGCCTTGTGGATACACTAAAGAGCCTTCATGAGTCTGAAAGCGCAGTAGCAGACAGCTTTAGCATGAGAGAAGCCTATTATAACAAGACCATGCAGAGACTTTCCAAGATTCAGGCACTGGTGCCCTTTGCCATGGAAAAGTCCATTAAGGTCAACGGGCGTGACTGCAAAAACATTTTCTTTTACCAGGCTAAGCTTGAAGAGGCGATTTCAAAGCTTCGCTGCGATAAGTTCAAGTTCATTCACGGTGACTGCACATTCTCAAATCTCATGATAAGGGATAACGGAGAGCCGGTGCTGATCGATCCAAGAGGCTACTTTGGATTTACGGAAATTTTCGGAGACGAGCGCTATGACTGGGCAAAGCTCTACTACTCGATTGTTGGAAATTATGACCGTTTCAATTTAAAGAAGTTTTCACTGGATATTGGCGGACATTCGATAGTTGACGGCAAGATAATCGACAGCATTGGTGATGATGAAGTTAAGCTCAGTATTGAGTCCAACGGCTGGGAAGATATGGAAAAGGATTTCTTTGACCTGACAGGGGCTAATAAGGACGAGATTAAGCTCCTTCACGCTGTGATCTGGCTGTCTCTGACAACCTATGCGTGGCAAGACTATGATTCAATCTGCGGCTCTTTTTATAATGGACTGTATTATTTAGAGGAGGTACTCTGATGCTGGATTACTACAGTGGTGTTTTGGAAACTATAGAAGAGGCAATGGAATCTATTGATAATGATCAATATCAGCAGATTCTTGATGAGTGTGAAAAGAGCCTAAGGAGTGGCGGAAAGGTTATTGCCAGCGGACTGGGGAAAAATGTGCCCATCTGCGAAAAGTTCGTTGGAACAATGAATTCCGCAGGCCTTGATGCCAGATTCCTTCATACAAACACTGCTGTTCATGGTGATCTTGGAATGATCGGGCCTAACGATATAGTATTCCTCCTTTCAAAGGGCGGAAACACTTATGAGACAGTGGCGCTGGCAGAGTATCTTAAGGAGAGAGGGACAAATACCTGGCTTTTGTCCTTCACTGAGAAGTGTAAGACCACAGAGGTTATTGATAAGAACTTTATCATGAAGCTTAGAAACGAAGGCGATCCATGGGATATCATGCCCAACAACTCCACCACAATTTATCTGATAGTTCTTCAGGGAATTGCTCTTGAACTGTGCAAGAGGATGGGAGTTACCTTGGATGATTTCAAGAGAAATCATCCCGGTGGAGGAATCGGTGCAAGACTTCGAGGAGAGAATCTATGGAAATAGAGCAGCTTGAAGCGGATCTGCAAAAGGGCGATTTTGTGATTTATGTTGCTGAGGATTTTCCCTGGAAAGACTTGGTAACACGGGAGTTTAGCGGGCGAGAGAGGGTAAAGATTGTTTCTGACCCGGCAGTTCTTAAACTTTACAGAACTTATGAATTCTCCAATAGGTTTATTGTTTTCGATGAAAACAGACAATACGGAAGCATCTGGAATTATGTCAGGGAAGGGCTTATGACTGCGGAGGAAGCCATTGATTCCCTGGTAGATTTAGGCTGATTAGTGTATGGAAAAACAGTACTACGAAGAGATGATCGCAACCTTAAGATCCCTTGATGAAACAGGGGCTTTGTTAGGTTGCGATATTTTTGTCTTTGGGCACTGTGAAGCTTCTTTGATGATGATAGACGAGCTGGTAAATGCGGGGAAAAAAGTTGTAGGAATCCTTGATAACAGCAAAGAAAAGCAGGGGATCAGCTATCAGGGGATTCCGGTTCTTTTCCCGGAAAAAACTATCGAATATGATCCCGCACACACTATAGTGCTGATAGCCACAAGGTTTTATGAGCAGATGAATGAACAGCTAAGGCGGCTGGGATTTACAGGGAGAATACTTAAGGTTGTGGACTACAACAGCTTTTCGGAGTATTCGCTTTCTGAGGATACGATGGCTCGAAAGCTTGAAAGGGTGAGGCAGGGAGAAAAGATCCTCGAAGAACTAAAAGGGAAATTTGACGGGGCTTATCTGGTTTTTTGCCCCTTTAATGCTATCGGCGATGTATATTTCTGCATGTCCTATCTTCCAGTATTTATGAGGATGAGGGAAATTGACAGAGCTGCAGTGGTCGTACCGTCAAATTCCTGCAGCGAGGTTGTAAGGCTGTTTGGGATAAAAGATATTGCGGTGCTGGAGCAGAAAAGCCTTGATGCTGCTGTGCAGGCTGCTGTATATAATAGCCATGAGAATACGTTTATAGCCCATCAGGACAGACCCTATGTGGTAAATCTTCATAAGGCTCTGGGGAAAAAGCTGATTCCGCTGGAAGACATATACAAGATTGGAATATTTGGGATAAAGTCAGATGCAGAGCCGGTAATACCCCTGGGATGGGAAGAGTATGGAACCCTTGATGAAATTAAAGAAGGTCAGGCTGCGATACTATCTCCCTATGCAAAGTCAGTGACGGCTTTACGGCCAGAGGTTTGGAAGGATATTGTGGATGATCTTTTGGGGAGGGATTTGCAGGTGTTTACCAATGTTTTTGGGGACGAAAAGCCTCTGCCGGGAACACTGCCCATCAGTCCCACTATCAGGCAGATGAAGTCTGTGGTGGAAAGAGCCGGAATATTCATCGGGATAAGGAGCGGATTATGTGATATTCTGAGAACAGCTAAATGCCGGAAGATAGCTCTTTTCCCAGATTATAATTATGGCGACACGAAGTGGAAAGCAATAGATATGTATGCTTTGGATGGATTTGAAAATATTGTGGTAGGAGATGATTATAAATGGCTAATGAATTAGTATTATCGACACTTCCCAAGACATGGATATTTGATCTTGATGGCACGATCGTAAAGCACAACGGATATAAGATCGACGGCAAAGATACGCTGCTTCCCGGGGCGAAGGAGTATCTGGATACCATTCCTGCGGAAGACTATATTCTGATACTTACCTCCAGACTGAATGAGTATAAAGAGCTTACGCTGGAGTTTCTTAAGGAGAATGATATTCGCTATGACCATATTGTTTTCGAAATGCCAATGGGAGAGCGGATTGTGGTCAATGACAGGAAACCATCGGGCATAGACATGGCGGTGGCTATAAATACGGACCGGGATGTGTTCGCGGCGCCGGAGATAATAAGAAAGCTGTAAAACTCTTGATGCGAGGTGAGAAATTGCCAAGCATCAGGAGTTTTTCTTTTCCCATAAATAGTTATGAATTTCAGACCGATATATTAATTGGCGAAGTATACCTTTTATAATCGCCGGAAAGGAGAGAAGAGGGTTGATTATACAGCATAACCTGTCCGCAATCAATGCCAATAGGCAGTACGGAATAGTGGATATTACACGTAAGAAATCTGCTGAAAAGCTTTCATCAGGTTATCGTATTAATCGCGCTGCTGACGATGCGGCGGGACTCTCTATCTCTGAAAAAATGAGGAGACAGATCAGAGGGCTTACTCAGGCGTCTGAAAATGCGCAGGACGGAATTTCACTGGTTCAGACAGCTGAAGGAGCACTTAACGAAGTCCATGAAATGCTTCAGAGAATGAACGAATTGTGCGTGAAAGCGGCTAATGACACGCTGACATACGATGACAGAGGTTATATCCAGCAGGAGATTTCAAAGATAACAACAGAGATCGATCGCGTTGGAAATACTGCTACTTTCAATGAGATTAAGGTTTTGGCGGGTATTCCACAGCAAAGTGCAAGTGCAGTAACCCCCAGTGCTAGGATTAATGGGGCATCAGGGACAATTGTTCAGGCGACAGGTAATAGCGATGCACATTATATAATTGATGAACTGGGGCGCGGAGATGTGGCGTATATTCCGGGGAGTGATGGAAGCAGCGGAACGTATTACAAAGTCGCAACAGCTGAAGATATTGCTGCTTATGAGCAGGAATGGAGAGACTATTACGCTGCGAAGAGCGTCTATGACGTGGATAAAAGAAACTATGACATAGCAATGGCTGCATACGAAGCGGCGATTGCAGCGGGAGCAGTGGACCCTGTTAGGCCTACAGCACCTACTCCGCCAGTGGAGCCCCTTAGGAGAGATGGATCAACTTCCGGGAAGGCTAAACTAACAGAAGTGGATGAGATAAATGTAAAGCTGGCGGCAAATATCATTAATGATAACCTGGAAGCCAATTCTGAAGTTGCGGATAGTGTGGTTGTGTCTCCGGTAACGAAAGGCGGGAAGACAGATTACACGATTCATTTCTATGGGTCTCTGACATTAAATCTTCAGGTTGGGTCTAATTCTGAAGATACATTTACTTTCAAGATAAAGACTGTAAATGCTTCTACGTTGGGCATTTATGACATCTATGTAAAGGATAATGATGGATCCGGAGCTTTGGATGGAATTGATAAAGTGAAAGAGGCTATCGTGCGCAATTCCGCAGAAAGATCCAATCTAGGAGCAACCCAGAACCGCCTTGAGCATACAATACGAAACCTCGATAACGTAGTTGAGAACACAACAGCTGCTGAATCCAGAATCAGAGATACTGATATGGCATCAGAAATTCAGTTGAATTCTAATGCGGAAATCCTTGCTCAGGCCGGACAGGCGATGATGGCCCAGGCTAATCAGTCAAAGAGCGGAGTGCTGAGCTTGTTGAAATGATTGGTATTTCAGCTTTTTTGCCAATATGTTTGAAAATATATCGCTGTAGAGATATAATAAAAGTATCTCTACAGCGATATTATATTTGAGGCATATTGCCTGGAGGAAGTATGACTATTTACCATGGCTCAGAAAATGTGATAACGAAGCCAATATTTGGCGTTGGCAATTCCCAAAATGATTATGGGAAAGGGTTTTATTGCACTGAAGATAAGGAACTGTCAAAAGAGTGGGCATGTAAGAGAAATACTGATGGCTTTTCCAACTGTTATGAATTAAATACTGATGGGTTGAAAATTTGTAACCTGAATGATGATTATAATATTCTGAATTGGTTAGCTCTTTTGACTAAGTATCGTGGATATTGGCAGAGGAAGAGCATTGCTGAGGAAGCAAAGTTTTTTTTGCAGGAGAATTATCTGATCGATATATCTGAATTTGATGTAATTATTGGTTACAGAGCTGATGACTCATATTTTTCATTTGTGCAGGATTTTATCATGGGGACCATATCATTGCAGAAACTGAGCATGGCTATGAAACTTGGAGACCTGAATGATCAGATAGTTTTAAAGAGTCAGAGAGCTTTTGAACAGCTATCGTTTGTGAGTTATGAGAAAGCAGAGGCTGCTAAATATTATCACGAAATGGTGGGAAGGGACAAAAAAGCCAGAAAGGCTTATTTAGATCTGAGGCCGGCAACGAGTATACTTGATGAGGTTTATATTCTGGATATCATGAGAGGAGACGTTTCTGATGATAAATTGCGCATATGATGAAATGTATCTGCCTTTGGCGCAGCGTGTTATGGGTGATATGTATGATTTTGCGGTCAATACAGTTGGCATGACACTTTCTTCTTTTCATGAGATGTTCATCATGAGTGGCATGAGCTATCAGATAGAGATAGGAAATCCAACCTATGTAGCAGGGAAAAATGGGTGCGAAGTGGCCAGGGAAGTGATTCATGCCTGCTCGGATATTGAGGTGGGACCAGAGGATGTTATGTACCTGGATAAGTCTGCAGAATACTGGATCGGATGGGCGCTTGCGTATTATCAGTGGATTTCCGGGAAGAGCTTTGAAGCGATAGATGAGTGTATCAAGATAGACAAACTGTATGGTATGTACAATACACTTCATGAGGCTGATATTTCTTTATTTGTAGAGATTATGGATGAGAAATTCAGGGAGCACAGAGAAGAATCCATGTTGAAGCGCCTTAGGATGTACGCCGGTTTGTCGCAGAGAGCGCTGGCTGATAAGGCTGGAGTGCCGCTAAGGCAGATTCAGCTCTTTGAACAGGAACAGAGGGATATCAATAAGACGCAAGGGGCGACGCTATATCAGCTTTCGTCTGCTCTGGGGTGCTCGATGGAGAGGTTGTTGAAGCGATGACGTTGTCTCTATAATTGTTCAAAAGCACTTGACGAACACGTGTTCGTTTTGTTAGAATAATTATTGCATCGATGTAGTATAGAGATTGGAGATTGCGATGGATTAATGACTAGCATAATTGATGATATAACGCCAACACCGTTCGATGATGTTTTTAAGACAGAGTGTGAGAAGCTGAAACGGTTTTTGGTTCCTCTTATTCGTGAACTCTTTGGACTGGATTGCTCTTTGGAAAATATAGATGAGATAGTACAATTATCAAATGAGCGGTATTTGATTACCGGAGGTAATACAGCTGATATATCCAAGAAGTTTACTGATAGTTGTATTAGGATAGGAAATAAGCTGTATCATGTAGAGTGTCAGTCAACCGAGGATGGCAGTATTCTTGTTAGACTAGCGGAATACAACACTCGTATTGGGGTTGATGATGCGAGACTGGATATGGATAATAACAGGCTTATAGTAGATTTGCCGAGTAGTGCTCTTTTGAGCCTTAGAGCTCCTGAAAAGGAAGGCAAGATTTCCCATATGACTATCGAATACCAGCATGAGGATCAGAAGGTTGTAATGGATGTTCCTGTAATGAATGCTCAGGCCTACTCTGCTGAAGAAATAATTGAAAAGAAACTGTATTTTCTTATCCCTTTTTATTTCATAAGATATGAGAAAAGGTTAAGAGAATTATCAGAAATAAACTCAGAGGAATGTGATAGAATATACTTAGAAATTAGAACAATTGTAGATAGGTTAATAGATCTTTGCAATTCGGGAGATATTACAGAGGATGATACCAGAAATCTTGTAGAGCTTTCTCAAATAATACTTATTCATTTGACAAAAGCTTTGAATGGCGAGATTCGTGAAAGGATGGTGAGTGTATTGGGAGGACAAGTCTTAGAACTACAAGAAGATAGATGGCTTAAACAAGGCGAAGAAAAGGGCCGAGAAGAGGGCAAAATTATTGCCAGATTTGAGGATGAAATGTCACTCGAAGCAATAGCAGAGAAGTCTAATGTTTCTGTAGAGGTTGTAAAATCTGTATTACGGGATGCCGGGATGCTTAAAGAATAATCATTTTATTGTGTATAGAAACTCCTGATGCGAGGTGAAAAATGGCCATGCATCAGGAGTTCTTTTTCAATCATCCATGTGTTTCCCTAAGTGATAGAAGCGACAGCACATCTGTAAAAGCTCTGTAATACTTAAAGAGGGATTGATTCCAATTATTCTTTTTGCCAATATTTGAAATTATAAGTATGCACTCGTTTTTATCCCTGTCATAAAAGCGTATGATGATCAGGGAATAAACATCCCGTTTTGCCAGAAAATCCTTGAGACCACGGGCATAGGGAGGCAACTGGGAAATGTCGTTTAGAGCCATGAAATCCCCGAGAGAAAAGAACTTATCCTTGGAGTCTCCGTTTAGTACGTCTATAACAAAATCAATGGCGGGTTTATCATTTATAACTTTGCTTCCTGCTGAAAAAATGTGTGTAAAAGGTGAGCCGACGTAGAGATCTACATTGTGCAGACCGAAAGCCTCGGCAAAATCAGTTATATAAGTTTCAATTTTTCTCTCTTTATCGTGAAGCGCTGAGTCCATCATCTTCACAATAACATCCCCGTAGGAAGAGTCTCTGTCAATTATCTTTCTGGAAGTCTGATGCTTGAGAA
>JAEEGL015220053.1_pt1 | contig 32727 bp, 22 predicted proteins | sample 9134231 | NCBI WGS metagenome assembly JAEEGL01 (sample SAMN16246548, study PRJNA631951) | gut metagenome | biome: gut microbiome; feature: rumen; material: fiber-attached | host: Bos | place: Iran: Karaj | collected 2018-10
CAGCAGTATCCAAAGCTCCTCTAAGGATGTGGTAACGTACACCAGGGAGGTCCTTAACACGGCCGCCACGAACAAGCACGATGGAGTGCTCCTGGAGGTTGTGACCTTCGCCCGGGATGTATGCGTTGACCTCTTTTGAGTTGGTGAGGCGTACACGGGCAACCTTACGCATTGCTGAGTTAGGTTTCTTAGGTGTAGTCGTATACACACGTACGCAAACACCCCTCTTCTGAGGGCACGCATCCAGCGCGCGAGACTTGCTCTTTACTTCAATGCTCTCGCGTCCTTTGCGAACTAATTGTTGAATTGTTGGCATAAATGTTTGTAAATCTTTAATTTATGTTTCAATCCCCATTTTTAGGGGACCGCAAATATACGCATTATTTTTGATTCCACAAAGTTTTCAACAATGTAATCGCTTAATTTGAACGTTTTTAGCATTTTATCAACACCCCTGGGAATCACCCGTTCCAAGTTGACCGGCAGGGCTTCAAATAGTGAGTTTTTTTGTAACTTAGCGGTCAATCGTTCCGCATTGATCCGATGAGAAAATTCATACTGATACTGATGGCTTTGGCACTTTCATGCAGCAGCGGGAACGCTCCTGCAGCAAAGGCAGACCTTGGGGATATTCCTTCAAGGGTGTTCTCTGTCGCAGGATTCCAGCTCCCTATTCTTGGGAAAGGCGCATCGGAGACGACAGCCCCGAGAACCATCCAAGACCAGGACGAGGTCGTGTATTCTGATATCGGATGGTGGTGCAGCGGATTCTTCCCTGGCTCCCTTTGGCTGACATACAGGTTCAGCGGGGATTCCACAATGAGGGAACTCGCGGATATGCATACCCGTAAACTGTTCGCCCTTATCGGAAGAGATACCGACCATGACATCGGATTCCAGATAATGTCGAGTTTCGGGAACGGTTACCGGCTTACCGGAGACAACACATACACTCCTACTATCAGGGCTGCGGCCAGAAAGCTCGCCTCCCGTTATTCAGAGACGACAGGAACGATAAGGAGCTGGGACGGTGACCGGTGGTCCTACCCTGTCATTATCGACAACATGATGAACCTTGAACTCCTGATGGCCGGTGCGAGATTGATCGGAGGAGAGGAGGGAATGCATATACGGCAGATAGCCATACAACACGCCAAGACTACACTGAAAAACCATTTCAGGGATGACTGGTCCACTTTCCATCTGGTGGATTACGATCCCTCGGACGGACACGTTCTTCGGAAAATGACAGTGCAGGGCTATGCAGATTCATCCAGTTGGGCAAGAGGTCAGGCATGGGCACTTTACGGATATACGATGATGACAAGGGAACTGCTCTTCGACCAGATGGCTGAAGAGGCACAGTTGTTCCTGGAGGCTGCTTCAGGAATTGCCCGAATGCTTCTCGGAAAACTTCCAGAAGATGGTATACCTTATTGGGATTTCGACGACCCGTCGATTCCCGAAGCCCTGCGAGACGCATCCGCCGGCGCAATCATGGCTTCAGCTTTCGCCGAACTATCCTCACTGACAAAAGACAGGGCGTTGTCCAAGGACTGCCTGGAGATGTCTGTAAAGCAAGTGACAGCATTGGCTTCACCCGATTATCTGGCCATGCCGGGCACCAACGGAGGATTCCTGCTGAAGCATTCTGTCGGCAACATTCCCGGCGGGACGGAGATAGATGTGCCCCTATCTTATGCAGACTACTACTTTTTGGAGGCCATTCTGAGGCTGACGGGCAAATGATTCACATGTTTTCAGATATGAGGCGTTTCTTCATAAACCTGATTGTCCTGGTCCCTCTGCTTTTGCCGGTTCAGGCCAGTTCGCAAGAACTGCCGAAGACAATGCTTCCGGATCCTGTGGAGCATCCAAGACTGTTCATGTTGAAGGGGGAGGAGGACTCCGTCAGGAAAGCCATATCTGAAGACCGGATTCTTCGAAGTGTGGACAGCGTGATAGTTTCATATTGCGACGAAGTGCTCGGGCTCCAACCACTTGACAGAGTCATGATAGGAAGACGTCTCCTCCAGACCTCACGCGAGGCCATTAAAAGGATCTTCTATCTTTCATACGGATACAGGGTACATGGGAATGAGAAGTTCGCCCGAAGAGCCATAGAAGAAATGAATGCGGTATGTTCTTTCCGCGACTGGAATCCTTACCACTTCCTCGATATTGGTGAAATGGCCCTTGCCGTCGGTATCGGCTATGACTGGTTGTACGGAATTCTTTCCAAAGAAGAAAAGGAATATTTCTGCACAGCATTGACGGAAAAAGCGTTCACTCCATCGAAAAACGAAGAGTGGGCATGGTTCTATGACAGTCCCATCAACTGGAACCAAGTATGCAACGGTGGCCTCAGTGCAGCTGCGATAGCCGTAGCGGACGAGATGCCGTTCGAATCCGGTCGGATTCTTACCCGCGCTATCCAGACGATCCACCTTTCTTTGGACAACAATTACTCCCCTGAAGGATGTTACGCCGAAGGGTACAACTATTGGGGATACGGGACTTCATTCCAGATTCTCATGGCTGCCGCTCTGGAAAGCGCATATGGCACGGACGGAGGCATTCTCGAAGGGAAAGAAGGATTCCTGAACTCATCGCGTTTCATGATGATGATGAGCACCCCGGCGCTTAAAAGTTACAATTTCGGAGACTGTTCAGAAGGAGCAAGCGCCCAATATATGCAGGCATGGATGGCCATTAAGACCGGGGACATCGCCCCGCTCCGGCAGGAAATCAGCATCATGCAGAAGTCAGGATTCAGCCGCTTCACCGAAGAGAGGCTGCTCCCGCTATTCATGATCTGGGGCGCTTCACTGTCCGAAAAAGGTGTCGACTTGTCAAGGATTCCCGCTCCCGAAGATCATTTCTACGAATGCAGCGGACAGACTCCGCTGTTCATCTACAGGAGCGGATGGGATAACCGGAACGACACATACTTCGCCATCAAAGGCGGGCAGGCCACTTCCAGCCATTCCCACTGCGACGCGGGTTCTTTCTTTTTCGAGAGCGACGGCATAGGATGGGCAGTGGACCTTGGGATGCAGAATTACAATTCCCTTGAATCTCTCGGCCTGGACATCTGGAACACCAAGCAAAAGAGCGACAGATGGAAAGTTTACAGAACCGGGCCGTTCTCCCACAACATCATCACCATCGACGGCAAAATCCCCGAAGTGGATTCATTCCTTAAAATAGAAAGGACCTGGAAAGAGCCGGAATGCAAGGGCGCGGAACTGCCTCTTGGGCTGTTCTACATGAACGACCTTGACACTTTCTATAGGAAAGCCACCCTTGATTCTGAGGACGACCTTTTTATAAGGGACAGCCTCGTAAACGGGAACAAGGAGAGCCTTTTCAGGTGGCAGATGTGCACGGAAGCCACGCCGAAGTTGACTGATGAAGGGGACATTGTTCTTGAAAGCGGCACCCATTCGAGAACTCTTTCCATTTCATCCTTGCCCGGATACGGTCCTCAAGAAGAACTGCATGCCGAACCCTTCGCCCAAAACGCGGAAAGCGGGACGGATTATGACGCCCCCAATCCCGGGAAGTCCATTGTAGGATTCACATTCAGCCTTCCTCCAGGAGGGCGTATCAATATCCTTGTATCACTGAAAAAGAACAAATAACAAAAACTATTCAGACCAACTGGAACAATATGACGAACACTCGTAAGATTTTGGCCCTTGTCGTAGGGGCATTAATGACAAGCGGCTTGTCCGCTCAACCGGCATCCCGGGAAAACTTCGGGGAGAAATGGCTGTTCTCCAGCCCGACATCACCTTCCGACATAGACGGAAACGGAAATCTTCCGGATGCTTCTTTCAGAGGAAGGTACGTCAACATCCCTCATGACTGGGGAGTTGACGGAAAATTCCAGCAGATTTATGCCGGAGAAACCGGCAAACTGCCCTGGTGGGGCAAAGCATCATACCGGAAGAACCTTTCAGTCAGCAGGGACGATTACCGTAAAGGCAAGAGATTCTATCTTGATGTAGACGGAGCTATGGCTTATGCCAAAGTATACTGCAACGGGGAGTTTGCAGGAGAGAGGCCATACGGATACGCCTCGTTCAGGGTAGACCTGACGCCAAGCATTGCTGAAGGAGACAACGAGATTGAAATCATTCTCGACAATCCGGACAGTTCGTCAAGATGGTATCCCGGAGGCGGTGTGTACAGGAACGTGTGGATCGTGAAATCGGACCCCGTCGGAATCGACCATTGGGGCACATATGTCACCACTCCTGAGGTGTCCGCCAGTTCGGCCACGGTCATAGTGACCACCACCCTGAGAAATGATACAGGATCCCCTGTAAAAGGAAAGATTCTCACAACTGTGGAATACGGAGGAAAGATCGTCCAGAAGCAGGAAAGGAGCATCGGGAACATCATTCCGCTCAAAGAAGTCCGTGACACCCTTTCCATAAAGTCTCCCCGGCTCTGGAGTCCCGACTCTCCCCAGATGTACAAAGTGACCACGACCGTTTCCTCCGATGACGGCAAATACTCTGACACCGTCTATTCACCCCTCGGAATCCGCACAATTGAATTCAAGCCGGACGGATTCTACCTCAACGGAGAAAAGACCTTCCTCAAAGGAGTCTGCCTTCATCATGACGCCGGTGCCCTCGGTACCGTCTGGGATGACGGCGCCTGGAGAAGGAGACTGAACATGCTGAAGGACATGGGATGCAACGCCATAAGGACCTCCCACAATCCCCCTGCTCCGGAGTTGCTTGATCTGTGCGACAGCATGGGATTCCTGGTAATGGATGAACTCACCGACACGTGGACCGTACCCAAAAAGCCATATGGATATGCGAAGCTTTTCGACGAATGGGCAGAAAAGGATCTCGTCGACCTCATTCACAGGGACCGCAATCATCCTTCGGTGATCCTTTGGAGCATCGGGAACGAAGTAGGTGAACAAGGTTACGCTGACAAATGGCATCTCGCACAATGGTTGACGGACATCTGTCACAGGGAAGATCCCACCAGGCTCACAACCGCAGGAAACGACAACTTATGGGCTTCCACCCAGCCTTATCACAATACGATTGACGTCTACGGATTCAATTACAAGCCCCATGCATATGCTGCTTTCAGGGACGCCAATCCTGAACAGCCTTTCCTTGGAAGTGAAACAGCTTCCACCATCAGCACAAGAGGATACTACGTTTTCCCTCTTGACGAATCCGGTAACGGTCAAGGCGAATACCAGATGAGTTCATATGACCTGTTCTTCCCTTCATGGGCACAGACTCCTGACAGGGAATGGATGTTCGAAGACCAAGTGAAGGAATGCGCCGGAGAGTTCGTGTGGACAGGATTCGACTATCTTGGAGAACCCACCCCCTTCACTCAGGATATGTCAATCCTGACGAACTTCCACACCGTCGAAGAAATCCAGAAAGCCTTTGAAGAGCTCAAAGGAAAGGTTGACATGGTCATACCGTCCAGAAGTTCCTATTTCGGAATAATCGACTTGGCGGGATTCCCCAAAGACAGGTACTACCTTTACCAGGCAAGATGGCGTCCTGATCTGCCGATGGCGCACATACTTCCCCATTGGACATGGCCCGGAAGGGAAGGAGAAGTGACGCCTGTCCATGTTTACACATCCGGAGACAGTGCGGAACTGTTCATAAACGGGGTATCCCAAGGAATGAAAACAAAAGGGGAGTACGAATACCGGCTCAGATGGGATGATGTCATCTATCAGAGCGGAACTGTCAAAGTGGTCGCTTACAAAAACGGGCAAGTATGGGCAACTGAAGAAATACACACCGCGGGCTCACCAGCCAAAGTACTTGCGGCAGTCGAGACGGGACATGGCCCGGAAGAAGGTTTCGGAGGAGACAAGGAGTCTTCCAGAATCGGAAAGAAGCAGAGTCTCTCTTCAGACGGGATCATCTTCATTGACGCCAAAGTCGCCGACAATGACGACTACCTTGTCCCTACAGCCGACAATCTTCTTGAAATTTCGATCAAAGGCCCTGCGGAGCTCGTCTTCTCTGATGCCGGCGACCCGACAAGCCATGTTTCCTTCCATAGCCCAACACTGAAGGCTTTCGGAGGACTCGCCTCTTTCGGCATCCGTAAAAAGGGAAACGGAAAAGCCAAGATAACCATCACTTCCGGTGACTTGAAGAAATGCGTGTTCAAGATCCGTTTCAAGGAAGGCAAGGCTATCGTAAAGGGCGCATAGAGAGCCGACTGCGGCTGATCAACGAAGAGGAAGACCTCGTAAAGGGGCCTTCCTCTATCTTTAATGAACAATATCCTTATCGGGCTTCCCCGCTACTCCATTTCAGGAGCGTACCTGCTCTGATGTTCCCTTATAAGGAAGCGCTTCATATCCTCCCCAAGGGAATACTCCCCATAGTCAATCCTGTCATCGACCATGTACATAGTCTTCCATTTGAAAAGATTGTACTCCTCTTCAAGTTCCCTGACCCTTTCCATTGAAGCCTTCGGAATCACAAGGTGGCAGGGGATGATGACATTGCAGACATTCTCGGCTATCGCATGCGCCACGCTTCTCAATGCCGGTGCCCTCCCCATGAGCTCAGCGATATCCGTATAGCTGAGAAGCCTGGGTACGGGATTCTCTGCTGGCCCTATCTCATCCGGATCCAGATGGGTGATATGGAAGAGAGTCTTCCAGACTTTCATCTGGAAGGGTGAGCCGAAAAGGTTCAGATCTTCCCAAAGAGTGTTTTCGGACAACTCGAACAGCTCGTCCAGAGAGATTTTTGTGCAGGAGATGTCATTGACCTTGGTGGGAGACATCCTGATGATTGAATCCAGGATCTTGGACGTGTTCCGGTAATCCACGGACACAGCGGAGATCTTCCCGTCGACTCTGGTGACGATCCATTTTTTTGATGCTAGTGGATTTGCTGCCATTACGGATCCGGGATTAGTCTATACGTGTGGTTGGACTGTCTTTCACTATGGAGTTCACTTCCTCCCAGGGGATAGTCACCCTTATGGTGCCCAAAGAATGGGGGCCGATCTCGTAGGGGCTGTAAATGTAAACGACTCCTTCTGACGAAACCAGGAAGTTGCCGTTGGACTCAATGTCCTTCATGAAAAGAGACTCGTAGTCAGAAGGGTCCGCGAAAGCCTCGCGCAAGTGGGCGGAAAGCATCTGGGAAAGGTCATACTCATATCCGGGAACGAAGAAGTCCCCTTCTGACAAGAGATTGCCCGTATTCTTGTCAAACACCATCGCATACTCACCTTCATCACCATGCGCACCGCCATCATAGCTGTAAGCATAAACGACATAGGAAATAGCGTTCTTGTATGAACCGGCGAAGTATCCTTCCACGTAATCCTCCCAACTGAGCATACCCTGGAACACTCCGTCCTCCTCTTCCTCGCGTATGCGTATGAGTTCGTTGCAGGCCTCCTTGTAAGCCTCGACGGTCACATCGACATAGTCATTCACGACTTTCTCGATATTGGACTCTACTCCGCCTTCCATGTTCCCTACGGAGTGGCCAATGATCGCTTCCGTCATCTTTGTAAGGACTTCAGGAGCGGCCCCTTCAACAGGATACTCAAGCTTTACTTTAACCGAGATAGCGTCCTCGGTGTCTTCGCTCAGCTTGGCCTCGACACTCTTTTCGTAGACCTTTGTCTTGAGTTTGGTTTCACGGTTACAACCCGCCAAAAACACCATAGCCGCCATAATGGCAAGCATGGCCAGGAATGACAATCTTTTCATCGTTGTATGTGTTTACGGTGACGGTAGCCCGTCAGTCGTTGTTCAATTCGCTGATGTCCACCACGGACCGTTTGCTCGAACCCATCAGCCACTCGCTGTAGTAATCAGCCATCCTCCAGAAGAAATACTCGTTCATGTCTCCGAAACTGTGCCTCTGTCCTGGAAGGATCAGCATATCGAAACGCTTGTTGGCCCTGATCAGGGCATTCACTACCCTGATGGTGTTCGAAGGATGGACATTGTTGTCCACGTCACCATGGATTAGCATAAGGTGTCCCTTGAGATTCTTCGCAAGTTCCTGGTTGGTTTCTATCTTATATACAAACGTGGTGTCACTGTTGTTTATCTTCTCCGTGATTCCGTGGTGCTGTTCACTCCACCAGCGGTTGTAGATGCTGTTGTCGTGGTTGCCTGCACATGAAACCGCTGCCTTGAAGAAATCAGGATAAGTCAATATCGCTGCCGTAGACATGAATCCTCCGCCCGAGTGACCATGGATACCGACGCGGTCGATATCGATGAAGGGATACCTTGCCGCCAACTGTTGGATCGCATACTTCTGGTCCTCGAGACCGTAGTCACGAAGATCACCGTATCCGTAGTTATGATACCATTTCGAACGGTTGGGATGTCCTCCACGGTTACCTACGGTGACCACTATGAAGCCCAGCTGTGCCAGACGGTCAGTCCTTGTGAAGCCTTTGCTCCAGGAGATGTTGTTCGCTTCAACCTGAGGACCCGGATAAACATAGTCGCATATGGGATAAACCTTTGTCGAGTCGAAATCGAAAGGCTTGTACATCGCACCATAAAGATCGGTGATGCCGTCAGCGGCCTTGACCTTGAATCTCTCAGGGAACTTGTAACCGGCAGCGAAAAGAAGGCTCAGGTCAGCTTTCTCCAGCTCCATTATCTTCCTTCCGGTCTGAGCGTTGAAGAGCGCCACGGCAGGAGCGCAATCAACCCTTGAATAATTGGCGACAAAATAACGGCCGTCATAACTTGAGGTAGAAAGGACATCCATGTCGTCCATGTCCATCTGCTGGAGAGCCCCTCCGGTGATAGGGACCTTGTAGGTATGCATCTGATAAGGGTTCTCATCGGGATTCACTCCGCAGGCGCTAAGTACTATGTAGCCCGCGGCTTCATTCACCGCAAGAACCTGTTCAACATGGAATGCGCCTTCGGTAATGTTGCGTACCAGAGTTCCGTCCTTTTCATACAAATACAGGTTAGCCCAACCGTTACGTTCGGACCAATGGATGATTCTGCCGCTGCCCTTCAGTATGAAGTGGGAACGGTCCTCGACATAGGTGTTCATCCTCTCCTTGATAACGACATGCGTGGAATCCGAGTTCACATCCACATAGCAGAAATCCCTCTTCTTGAGGTCACGGCTCACCCTTCCCAGGTAGAATCCGTTCTCATCGCCAAGCCAAACGGAAGTCCTGTAGTCGCGGTATGCATCCTCATTCTTAGGCCATGCCCTTTCGAACTCCATGTCCTGATCCTTGAACGCATGGGTGCTGATGCCCTTATAGGTTCCTTCCTGCACGTTGAAAACATAAAGGAATCCGATCGGTCCGGGCTCTCCAGGCATTTGATATTTGTAGGTCTCGAGGGTCGGACGAGGGTTGCTCAAAGCATTGATGACCCAAAGCTCCTTGACCTTCGACATGTCCCACTTCATGATCGCGAAACGCTTCGAATCCGGGCTCCACACTATAGAGGCGCCAGTCCTTGCAGTCGTATCCCTCTGAGTATCTCCGGAATAGCTTCCTCCACCCCAGCTGAAGGAGGCCTTCCCGTCAAAGGTGAGCTGCTTCTCAACGATAGTGCTGTCCTTGGGATTCTTCACAGCCTTGCGCATGTTGAGGGTGTCCATCGCCCAAAGGTTGTAATTCTTCACATATACGCCGGTCATTCCGTCAGGAGACACACTGGCGAAGCGGGGATACTTGTCCTTCGGCTTTTTATCCACAACTGTAAGCTCCTTCGAAGAGATGTCATACTTGAAATGGAACACCTTTTTGACGGTTTTGGTGGAATCTTCCTCGTCCTTGGTATCCGCAGTACTCCTTATGTCAAACTGGAAATACTTGTCCTCTTTAAGTTTGAGATCGGTGATAGGGATATGCTTCGCATCAAAAGGATCCTTTACGATTTCTGTAAGCTGCATGGCGAGTTTATCCATGTCGAAAAGCTCAGTCTTCGTGCCGGCAGCAGGATCCACAATGTAATATTTCGTGCCGTCGGATGTCTTCCAGGAATACCAGAACTTGTCCGAATCCCTGAACCAGTTGGGGACTATCTGGGTCGAGAAGACCATATTGTTCACGGCTTTCGCGGAGAATCTCTCGGCAAGAGCGTAATTCGGGGTTGTTACGCGGCGGTCATCCTTATCCTGTGCAGCAGCTGAAAAACCGGCGAAAAGGAGAAGGGCAACAATGGTTGAGGAAAGGATTCTTTTCATTGTTAAATTCTTTATGGTTGTAAATATAACCATTTTTGACCAAAAAAGCGCCCCTCCGTAAAGGAAGGACGCTTATATCAGGTCATTTCTGACAGGAAACCGGCAAGAAAACCGGATTTTCCATATGGCTTATTTAAGCACGTCGTTGACTTTTGTCTCCTGAGCAGCGACTTCTGCAGTCGCTTCTCCGCGGATATCGCGTGAAGAAGCACCGAAGAGGAACTTGTAGGTTCCGGCGTCAACAACCCATGCGCTCTTGGACTCATCGAACGAAGCGAGGTCGGCAGTAGCGAAAGTCATTGTGAGGGTCTGCTCTTCACCGGGCTCAAGAGCCTTGGTCTTGGCGTAAGCCTTGAGTTCCTTGACGGGCTTGTCAAGAGAAGAAGCGGGAGCGGTCACATAGAGCTCAACAACCTCCTTGCCGGCGACTGAACCGGTGTTCTTGACTGTGACATTGGCAGTGATGGTCGTGCCGTCATTTGAAACCTTGGGATCTGAATAGCCGAAGGTGGTGTAGCTGAGTCCGTATCCGAAAGGATAGGAAACCGCCATGTTCTGCTTGTCAAACCACCTGTAACCCACATAGATACCTTCCTCATAGTTGGTGTAATCAACATCCTTTTCGCCAGTGTCGACCCTTCTTTCGGTAAAGTAAACCTTGGTGTCACCACCCATAGGGAAGTTAGCGGAAGAAGCATGGTCCATGAGGTTCACAGGGAAGGTCATGGAGAGTTTGCCTGAAGGGCTCTGCTTACCGGTGAGGATATCAGTGACGGAGTTACCGCCTTCCTGACCTGCCTGCCATGCAAGAAGGATAGCGTCAGGAATGTTCTTCCAAGATGCGGTTTCAATGACACCGCCTACGTTAAGCACCACGATGACTTTCTTTCCGGCCCTGTGGAATGCGTCGGAAACGTTCTTGAGGAGGGTCTTCTCCTGAGCGCTGAGCTCAAAGTCAGAAGGAGTCCTGTCAAGGAATTCACCGGAGTTCCTTCCATAAGTGATGATCGCGATGTCATTGTTCCTGACAGCTGATGCGATCTGGGCGGAAGAAGGGATGTATTCGGTAGGACGTGCAACGGGAAGGAATGCAGCGAGAGGGTCGCCTTCATTGGCCTTGAGAGCCTTGGCTGTCTCATCAGCGATGTACTTGGTATAGATGTCCTTGAAGCTCTCATCCACGTTGAACCCGCCGTTCTTCAGTCCGTCAAGCAGAGACACGGTATATGCCCTGTTGACATTTCCTGAACCGGTACCGCCGGCGATGAAGTCATAAGAGGTGCAGCCGAAAAGGGCGACTTTCTTGGCGTCCTTGATAGGAAGAGTGGCGTTCTTGTTCTCGAGAAGGACCATTCCTTCAAGAGCGGACTGACGGGTGACAGCGGCATGGGCTGTAAGGTCAGGCTTGTTTGTGAAAGCGTATCCTTTGAACCTGGGGCTCCTAAGAACGAGGTTCAGAATCCTCTTGACGCAGACATCAAGATCAGCCTCATCGAGAGTACCGTTCTTGACACCGTCTATGATCTGCTCATACTGTGACTGCCTTCCGGGCTGGATCATGTCGTTTCCGGCGTGCATCTGTGCAGCGGCATCGTCACCACCGTACCAGTCGGTCATAACAGTTCCCTTGAATCCCCACTCGTCACGGAGAACAGTGGTGACAAGGTCGCGGCGCTGGGAAGTGTATGTTCCGTTAAGCTTGTTGTATGAAGTCATGATTGTCCAAGGATCGGACTCCTTCACAACAATCTCGAATCCTTTGAGGTAGATTTCCCTCTGGGCACGGGGAGAGATCCTCGCGTCATTGGCTGTACGATTGGTCTCCTGGTTGTTGTATGCGAAATGCTTGACGGAAGTTCCGACATCGTTCTTCTGTACTCCCCTGACGTAAGCGGCAGCGGTTTTTCCTGCGACCACCGGGTCCTCAGAATAGTATTCGAAGTTACGGCCGTTGAGGGGGTTACGGTGAATGTTCATAGCAGGTGCAAGATAGACATCGACACCATACTCATGGACTTCTTCTCCCATTGACTCACCTACACTTTCAACGAGCTCCTGGTTCCATGTTGAAGCAAGAAGGGTTCCGATAGGGAAATGAGTGCAATAATATGTGGCGTCGTCGCCTTCTCTGGTGGGGTTGATCCTAAGTCCGGCAGGGCCGTCAGCCAAAACGATGGCAGGGATGCCGAGGCGGGGAATCGCCCTGGTGGAGCCGGCTGCTCCGGGAACAAGATCCGCTGAATTGCCGACTACTGCGTTGGCACCGTTGTCAGGTGTCTGCATTCCGGTACCTATGACGAGCATAGCCTTTTCCTCGAGGGTCATAGCCTTGACCACTTTGTCCACAGAAGCTTTCCCGAGCTGGGGATCCTTCTGTGAGCAGCCGCAAAGAACCGCTCCTGCAGCGCAAATCATGATGATGGTTTTCTTCATAAGTTTTATTGTTGATTGATATTATCTTCAATGGGGACAATTAACATAACAAAGGTACTGCTTTGCACAAAAACAACAAACCCGCACAGCAAACTACAGAACATCCGTACAACAAAAAGTTGATTCGGAACAACATTAGGGCGGAATGACATCTTTTTGTAACATTTTCCGGCCATGCCCGGTTGCCTTTAAGGAAAAAAGACGTAACTTTCGGAACAACAAAACATCCCCGCAATGAAAAAAGCAATCCTGTTAATGTTCACACTCTTATCTGCCCTGGCCATGTCATGCAGCAGCAACACTCCCAAGCACGAGGGTCCCTACCCGATCGAGTCGTTCAAGACTCCTGGAGGACACTACGTCAACGTCTCCCTGATCAAGCACGGAAGCATAGCGGTCGAATACCGTGGAACTACAATACAGATTGACCCTGTCGCGAATCTTGGCAAGCATACGGATTACGGCGCGGACTTCGGGAAAGCGGAATTCGTTCTTGTCACCCATGAGCACGGAGACCATCTGAATGATTCCACGATCCTCGTTCTCTCGGACGAAAAGACCGTCCTTCTGCTCAACAAGAAAAGCCGCGACATGATCGGGCATGGAGAAGTCATAGGTAACGGCGAAACAAGGCAGTTGACCAAGGACATCCTCCTTGAAGCCGTACCCGCTTACAACACCACTCCGGGACGTGAGCAATTCCACCCGAAAGGCAACGGTAACGGATATGTCCTGACCATTGACGGTTTCAGGTTATACGCCGCCGGAGACACGGAGGATGTCCCCGAAATGGCTAATCTCAAAGACATCGACCTGGCTTTCCTCCCGGTCAACCAGCCGTACACAATGACCCCGGACCAGTGCGTTAACGCCGCCAACATGTTCAAGCCCAAGGTGCTCATCCCCTACCACTCGAGCCAGACCGATCTCACCGGAATCCCCGGGCAGCTCCCCGATATCGACGTAAGGTTGAGGCAGATGCAATAAGCATTCTCCGCCTTCGGGAAAAATAAAGGAGTCCACCAGGCACTGTCTTGATGGGCTCCTTCCTTTAATTATTTTCGGACTGTTGATTACCTGGCGAAATCCATGTATCTGTAAGCTACAGTCTTCGCGGCGTCTTTCATACCGTCTCCGAGCAGGTTCCAGAATGAACCGAAAACGCCACCTTTTGCCTTGATCGGGACATCCATCAGAATTTCTCCTGAAGCGTCCAAAAGAAGCACTCTTCCGACGAAGTTTCCGTTACGAAGGATGTTCGAAGGCTTTATGCAGAGGGTATAACCATCAGCCTCAGGGAAAGAACCCACGGCGACAGGAACATTCGCCTTGAATACCCTGTTGTTGAACTCCTGGTAGAACTTCTCTGCGACTTCCTCCTGAGCAAGCCCCCAATTGGGTTCTTCGGAGGAGAACTGCTCTTCAGTTTTGGCCTGTATGACGGAATCCGAATAATCAAACGTACAATTGACTCTTGTCTGGCCCTTGAGCAAAGCCAGGGTTCCCCATCCGCCCTGTGCGGAAACAGGGATGGCGAAAAGCGACATCGCTGATACGGCGAGCGCTGATACAAACAATTTGAATAGTTTCATTTCTGTTGATTTATAATAATTTAAGCTATATCCAACCTTCCTCTTCAAAAATCCTGTCCACCTTCTCTACGGTTCCTTCCCTGTCCCATTCGGGATGAGTTGCGAAGATAAGATAGAAGAGGTCCTTTTCCGGGAATCGTCCCTCAAAGATGAGGAATCCTCCGTTATCTCCCGTATGATAAATCTTCACAGGCCTTGAAGGGTGATGCTCGATGAACCATCCGTATCCATAATCCGTATCGGGGATGTCTGTAGCGATACGGGGCGTATGGACGGTTTCCCGAGATTCCTTTGTCATCACTTTGTCATGATAAAGCGCATAATCCCATTTGACGAATTCAAGTGGAGAACAGTACAGGCCGCCATCCGCTTTCGTGCCGAAGAAATTGGCTTCCCCATAATCGCATTCTTCCCATTTTCCCTCGCCATTGAGTATGTAGCCGTGCGCCATCTGAGGGATTCTCCGGTCAGGCTCGAAATAAACTGCATTTTCCATGCCAGCGGGATCAAAGACGTTCTTCCTCATCCACGTGTCGAAATCCTCTCCAGTAACCTTTTCCACTATCATCAGAATGAGTTGGAATGTCGGGTTCTGGTATTCGTAAGCGGTTCCAGGTTCGAATGCCAGAGAATCCAGATGCACCATGAACCTGCATGACTCGTCCTCTTCACACAACCTGTCGAAGTCCTTGAATGAAGAGAAAGCTGTCGGATTCTCAGATATGTACTTTTCCCATTGCTCCTGATTTCTTGGTCTGACATCCGGGATACCGGAAGTATGTGAAAGAAGATGACGGAGAGTTATCCTGTCAAAGAAATCAGCCTCGAATTCCGGAAAATATTTCGAGACGGGATCATCAAGCGAAAGGAGCCCTCTCTCGGACAAAAGCATAAGCGCCACCGAGGAAAACTGCTTGGAAACCGAACAGATGTTGAAAAACGTGGAATCGGTAATTTTCTCTCCCGTATCGGTCCTCGCCAAGCCGTATCCTTTGTCGAAAACCGTTTCGCCGTTCCTGACGACTATCACTGCAGCACCGGGAGCATCATCGGGGAAAAGACCGGAAAACAGGCCGTCAAGCCTCTCAGAGACCTTGTCTCCCCCACACGAAACAGACATCATCATGGCTGAAACGAAAATGATATGCTTTATTGTCTTCACTGACATTCTGTTTATCTATTGTAGAACAAAGTTACCTCTTTTTTCTATAGCTTGTTATCAACGGTAAAACCATCTTTAAAAAAGGCATACATCTTGACGTGTTTTGCGAGAAAATTTGTGAATAATCTCAAAAAAGAATATTTTTACATCGGATTGCAATCCTCACGGATAGACAATAACATCATTTTTTATAACTATTTATCAGAAAGCGATTATGAAAAAGTATTTAGCTATCTTCATGTGCGCACTCATTCTTCTCCCCGGGTGCGGTAATATGAGCAAAACCGCAGGCGGAACCCTCATCGGTTCTGGTGCTGGTGCCGCAATCGGTGCCGGACTCGGAGCTCTCATCGGAAAGGACGGCAAGGGTGCCGCTATCGGAGCAGCCATCGGAACAGCCGTTGGTGCCGGTTCAGGTGCTCTTATCGGCAAAAAGATGGACCAGAAGGCAGCTGAACTCGCCGCTGAACTTGAGAACGCAGCCGTCGAAACAGTCAAGGACGCCAATGGTCTTGAGGCCATCAAGGTGACCTTCGGAAGCGGAATCCTTTTCCCTACCAATGGAACTACCCTTTCTGCAGCATCACAGAAAGAACTTGCAGAGTTCGCTAACCAGATGAAAGACCTCCCCGACACGGACATCACAATCTATGGACATACCGACAACACCGGTACTGCAGCCGTGAACGAGAGAATCTCAAACCAGAGGGCAAACGCTGTTGCTGACTTCCTGAAAGGAAAGGGTATCAATGCTAGCCGCATCACCTCAGAGGGACTCTCCTTCAACTCTCCTGTTGCTGACAACTCTACAGCAGAAGGAAGGGCCCAGAACCGCCGCGTTGAGATCTATATCTACGCTAACGAGAACATGGTGAAGGCTGCTGAGAACGGAACTCTCTAGTAGACTTTCCCGACAGTGATCCAAGAGGGACGGGACTTCCGCCCCTCTTTTCTTTTATATGCTATTTATGACGTTTATTCTCTCCCGCTTGGACATATTTGGAAAAGATTACTAACTTTGAAGGAAATACGTCCCCTATGAGCATAAAGGAAATCATCATCAACTTCAACATCAGCCTCATCTCGATCATCCTTGGTGTCGTTGTCACGTTCGCGATACAAGGCAGGATCGACAAGGTGCAAGACAGGAAAGAAGTGAATTATGCGCTGGATCTCGTCAGTTCGGAACTTGCAAAGAACATCGAAGACATCAACACAATGTCCGAATACCTTAACCAGGAGATCAAATCCGCCAATTACCTTCTTGATCACCGCCAGAATCTTGCGAAATGCCCTGTAGACTCCATCAATTACCACAGCGGCATCATCTTCGCGGACGCATCAATCACCTTGAGCCACGATGCGCTGGAGCTCCTGAAAATGTCCTCTCTTTTCCAGAAAATAGGGAACAGTCCCCTTTCCATGAAAATCATACGTGCATATGATGCGTGCGAATTCATAGTAGCCAACATGAACAAGCACATCGACTCCAGGAACGAACAATTCGAAAGCACAATAAACGAAAGGACTGTCAAGCAGTTCGCGATGGACGGGATCATTGACATCGGCAATTTCCTTAAGACCGACTACGGCCTTTATTCGATCAAATGGCTTACGCAGTATGCCTTACCGTCAAGTTATATCGACACCACTGACATCCAAGAGGGAATCGATGCCATTGAAGAATTCCGCCACCCTTCACGCAAACACAAGAAAAGACAATAAAACCCGTAAACCATGGCAACAATCAGTAAACCTTCAAAATCCAAAGTGGTAATCGTTCCCAAACCGCCGGTATCGGGAACGCAGGACACTGAGACAAGCAAGAGCACAACCACAAACTCTAAAGAAGAGGTTCCTGCAGAGAAGGTAGAAGAGGCTACCGCAAAGAAAGGAGAAAGCACAACTTCTACAAAAAGCACAGTAGCCAAAACCGACTAACCCCCGGGAAGAAAGTCAATTATTAAGGGACAGATATTTTCTGGCCCAATATCATTATAGACTCTTACGAACATGGCTAAAGAATCAACCAAAGAGGGAAGGATGTATATGCGCGTGAGGAACCTTTGCGGATTCCTGGGAGTCATCCTTCCGTGGCTGGCGTTGTTTTCCGCCGGCATAGCCGCCCATCCAAATTCCGAGTGGTGGTGGAGCATCTCTGCGACTTATTACCAGAGTCCGGCTCTCGTCGGAGTGCTGGCGCCGGCATGCCTGGTGCTGATTTCATATATAGGATACAACTCCTGGGACAATATAGTCACTTCCATTTCCGGGATATTCGGTCTGGGGATAATCCTGTTCCCTTGCAAAGTGAGCTGGATTCCGGAAGGGACGCCTGTAGGTTTTTTCCAGATCCCCATTGAAACCTCCAACATCATCCATGGTGCGTGTGCCGGTTTGTTTTTCTTGATGATCGCCATCAACAGCCTGTTCCTCTTCACAAAATCCGGAGAAAAGATCACCAGAAGCAAGAAGATACGCAACAGGATATACCGTATCTGCGGTTGGAGCATGATAGGATTCGAGATTGCGCTGGTCCTTGCAAAGATCCTGGGAGCCCCCGGATTCTCCGTGATGCTTATTGAAATCCTCCTTCTCCATCTTTTCGGTTTCGCATGGCTGGTCAAAGGGGAAGCATTCAGATTCCTCAATGACAAGGAAGGTGAATTGGAGGACATCTCTGTAAGATAAGTCAAGAGTACTTCAGTAGGAATGACAACCGCCATCGCTGTATTTAGGCGACGGCGGCTGTTTATATTCTGTGAACGGCCGGGCGCCAACAGAAAAGGGGCGCCTCATCTCGAGGAACCCCTTGTCACAAATACCATTATATATCAACTGTCAGGTTATATATTATTTAGTCTGTAGTATAGCCCGGATTCTGATATGCGGCTCTCTCCGCATCGGTCATCTCCATTCCTTTCAGCTGACCTGAAGGAATCGGACGGAGATACATGTAGTCTTCAATGGTCCTTGAGAACTTCTCAGGTTTATGTGCGCCCCAAGAACTTCCACTGATAGTGTAGCTGCCTGCGCGTTCTTTCCATGTCTGGGTACGGACGAGGTCGAACCAACGGAAACCTTCTCCGTAGAACTCCCTCATCCTTTCATCAAGGATATAATCGAGAGTGATGGTGGCGGGAGTTGCAGCTTCAAGTTCTGAACTGAAGTCCGCTTTATACTCTGCACGGGCGCTGTTCTTCCAAGTCCAGACACCGGCACGCTTACGCAGAACTATGATATTGCTTCTTGCTTTGGCATTGTTCCCAAGCTTGAATGCAGCCTCTGCAGCGGTAAGATAGAAGTCTGAGAACTTCAATATAGAGAAAGGACGTGTGCTTGCTGCGTTGGGGGAACCGAGAGCGGACTCTATGTTATAGTCAGTTCGGTAGCAGCCGAGCTTCCAAAGACTGGGATACGCGATGCGGCTGAATCCATTGAGGTCGAACACATAGTCGGCACGTCCGGGAACGGTTCCCGCTCCCACATTCGCGCCATTGTTGTTGTCCTGCTTGTCAGGATATACGATTCCTTCGATGACTTCCGGTACAAAAGAAAGTACGAGCCCGTTCCTGGGGATAGTGATCCCGTTTGCGCCAGTCACACTTTTTGCGTCTATTCCGGCTTTCTGCCAGTTACCGTAATATGCTGAAGTGAATGTCCCATCGAAGCGGGAATCCTTGGTGACATCTCCGCTCGTGAAGACCTTTATAGCCTCATGAGTCGGGGCCATACGTGTCCAAGGACGTCCGATTTCCTGGCAAGCCTCTCTCTGGATGCATCCTACACCCCCGATGTTTACTGTACCATGGTTCCAGTTGATCATCCAGCCCGCGAAATTATCAGGTGCGTTACCGCTGCTGTAACCCAAGCTTGCACCGTTGTACAACTCGCTCTTCTCGGTATGGTCCGCCCAAAGCAGGATTTCCTTGTTACGGTCATTTTGAGCAAGATTGACTTCACGGTATGTATTGCAAAGGCCATAAGGACCAGGATTGGAAATAGCTGTTTCGCAAACGGAGAGGGCCTGCTCGTAATACCATTTCGCGTCATGACCTGCGATATCTTTCCTGTCGGTCTGGGGATAGGTCGCTATACCTTTGGGATTCTCGAGCCACCAACCGAAAGTAAGATACGATTTTGCGAGCGCAAGCCTTGCGACAGTCTTTGTGACGCCGCCGACAACCCTGGGGTTTTCGGGAAGATCCGCCACAGCTGTGACAAGATCAGAGAAAATCGCATTGTAAACCTCAGGAACGGTATTCCTGGTTGAGACCCTGGTAGGAGCACTGTTGAAAGCGAGTTCTCCTGATCCCAAATCCAGAGGAACACCACCGAAGGTCTGCACCAGCTGGAAATAGTACCATGCACGGAAGAACTTCGCCTCAGCGATAAGAGCATTTGAAAGACCGACAGACTCAGCATTCTCAATGATGCCGTTTGCTGTGTTTATGTAAGGGAACACGGTGTTCCAAAGGACATCGCTTCTTGCAGAAGAAGCGTTGAGGGAACCTATGCCAGAAAGGTCGGCATCTTTGAAGTTGCCGTCACCAGACTGGCCATAGGTCGCCTCGTCAGTGCCAGTAGTATTAATGTTGTAATAATAAGCTTGGCCGTAAAGATATCGCAGTGAAGAGTAAAGAGCTGTCAGTCCGCCTTCGACACCGGCTTCCGTCTGGAAGAATCCCGGCTCGAAGAAAGTACGGGGCTGCTCATCAAGCACCTTGCTGCAGGACATGGTAAGTGAAAGTGCGGCAGCGAGAGCTAAAGAAATATATGTCAACTTTTTCATATCCTAGACTGATTAGAAGGTGAGATTGATTCCGATAAGATAATTGCGGGTATTCGGAGTGTTGGTTCCGATAACCTTCTGACGAGGGAGGAAGCTTGTAACAGCCTGATGCTCGTTACCGCGTGCGTTAGGTTCCGGATCAAGACCGGACTCGCGATGGAAGTCGGAGAAGAACACGAACGGGTTCTGTGCCGTTGCGTAGATCCTGAGTTTGTCTATTCCCAAGCGGCGGACCACACCAATACGGTCAAAGTTGTACCCGAGGGTGATTGTGTTTATCTTGAGGAAGGAACCGTTGAAATATGACAATGTCGAACCGTACTTGGGGTTGTCATTGCTCTGAAGGCCTCCCGGACGAGGATATCTCGCGTCGGTGTTGGACTCTGTCCAGTAATCCACATCTATCTGGCCACGACGTCCTGAGAGCATGTTGAGATAACCGCTGTTTCCATGCAGAGATGAAATCAGGATTCCGCCCGCCTGGAAATTGCCCAGAATCGTGAGATCGACATTCTTGTACTGGAGACGTGTATTGAATCCGCCCAGGAACTTGGGATCCGCATTGATAGGTACCATATCATTGTCGTCTATCGCGCGGACAGGCTTACCGTCCTTGTACTCACCGTGGTATTTGACCTTGATGTCACCAGGCTGTGCACCGGGCTCAAGGATCTTCATCAGCTCTTCCTCGCCCTTCTGCCACAGACCGTCGTACTCGTAGTCATAGAGGCAGTTTATAGGCATCCCGACGAACCAGCGGTTACCGCGGTCCTCTTCCTGACCTGAAGCCAGGGAAACGAGTTTATTGCGGTTCGCATAGATGTTGATTCCTGCATCCCACTTCCAATCGGCGCTGTCGATGATGGTTCCGTTGATGGAGAATTCGACTCCACGGTTACGGGTGTTTCCGATATTGGCCGTATAGCTGCCTACTCCGGCTGTTGAAGGGAGATTCAGATTGAGGAGAATATCGTGGGTGTTCTGGCTGTAATACTCGATGGATCCCGAAATGCGTCCGCTGAGGAAACCGAAATCCAAACCGAAGTTCCAGGTGTTGGAGTATTCCCATCCGAGTTCAGAGTTGGGTAGAGTGGACACGTAATAACCGGTGGAATAAGCGTCACCGAAGTTGTAAGGACGTGTTCCGAGAGAACCGAGGGTCTGGTAAGGGTTGATGGACTGGTTGGACGTTTCTCCATAACCTGCACGGAACTTCAGTTCATCAAGCCAACCTTTCGCACCCTCCATGAAGGGCTCATTGTGAAGGTTCCAACCCAATGAGACGGCGGGATATGTATGCCACTGATGACCTTTGGCCAGTCTTGATGAAGCGTCTGAACGGACAGCGGCGGAAACCATGTATTTGTCAGCATAGCTGTACATGAGACGGCCCATGTAGGAAATGAGTCCTGCCTGCCAGTAATTGGAGGCGTCAGGCCTTACTGTTATGTCCTCTGCCAGTGACTGCCCGAGGTTGTAGTAAAGGAACTGCTCGTTGGGGATGTTACGGGCTGACAGACCGTTCTGGATATAAGTGGTCTGCTCGGCCGAGAACATCGCGACAGCATTGAGATGGTGCTTTTCGGCGAATGTCCTGTCGAAGGTAACAAGGCTTTCAGTCGTCCAGTTCTTGGTCTCGTTCTGGCTGATGCTGGCACTGTTGGGATTATAGAGGTCGAAGCTGTTGACACCCTTGCCAGTGAAGTTTCCGCTCTTGTTGCTGCGGTAGTTCATACCGACTGTCTCTTTGAATGAAAGACCCTCAACACCGGGGATTTTGACCTCGACATAACCAGTATTATAAGAACCGAAGCCGAAGCTCTCGCTGACCCAGCGGTCGCTGTAGTCCTCAATGTTCTTCCTGGTCATGATCCATACGTCATCCAACGGCATGCTGGAGCGGACAAGATCGTTGCCGTCTTTGTCCTTGGGATTGAGGATGGGAGAAAGCTGAAGAATACCATAGAGACCAAGTTGGTTTCCGTGGCTCTTATTGTAGTTCGTATTGGTAGAAAAACCGATCTTGAGCCAGTCCTTGAGATTCTGGTCAAGACTGCCGTTGAGGGAGATTCGGTCATAGTCTTGTGTAGGGACCACAGCTTCATCTTTATAATAGGATACACCGAAACGGTAGCTGCCTTTCATTGTTCCTCCGACCACGCTGAGTTCGTGATTGTGGACGATACCGGTACGGTAGAAAAGATCCTGCCAATCAATGTCGAGGCTCTCGTCCTCGAATCCGACTTTCGTCGTGAACTTGCCGGCGGCATTACGCAATTTCACGTAATCGGGGCCGCTCATCATGGGGTATTTGATAGCCTTCTTGAAGCCGATGTAGTTGTTGAAGGAGACCTTAGGTTCCTGTCCTGAGACTCCTTTGTACGTAGTTATGAGGATAACGCCGTTCGCACCCCTGGATCCGTAAATAGCTGTTGAGGATGCGTCCTTAAGGATATCCATGCTCTTGATATCACCGGTTGCGATATCTGAGAGGGACCCCATGAAAGGAACGCCATCGAGAACGATGAGAGGATCATTGGAAGCCGAAAGGGAGCGGTCGCCCCTGATACGGATTTCCATGCTCGCACCAGGACGAGAAGAAGTCTGGGTCATCTGGACTCCCGCCACCCTGCCGTTGAGGGAATGGGTGAAATCTCCTGATGCGATTTCACGGAGATTGTCTCCACCCATGGAAGCGATAGATCCTGTGACATCTGATTTTCTTGCCGAGCCGTAACCGATAACCACTATGGCGTCAAGGGCCTGGGCATCGTCACTCAATACAATATCTATATGCGTGCGCCCCTGCACGGGTATACGCTGAGTAGTATAGCCCATACATGAGACCTCAAGAGTCGTGGAAGGGCTGACGGTAAGAGAGTAGGTTCCATCCAGGCCAGTAACGGCGCCGGTAGTAGTGTTCAGGACCATGACGGCTGCACCGCTGACGGTCTCTCCACTCTGATCAGTGATCGTGCCGCTGACGGTGATGTTCTGGGCCTGCGCGCAGAACGGGACCAACAGGGCTGTCACTACAGACAAAAGCACAGTTTTAGACTTCAATTGCATAATATGAATGGTTGTTTTAATGAACTCAATGTGGTTGACCATTTAAACCGATACAAAATTATCTAGCACGGGTGACGATACGATTCCGAAATGTTACAGAGGTTTTAGATTTTATTCCATCAGCCCGAAAGAAGACATATACACGGACACCAAAGCGGAAAGATTTATTACTTTTGTACCAAAACCGGAATAAAAATGAAAAAGCGCTTCTTCTTCGTCGCAATCTGTATGACAGTCACGACTCTTGCTTTCGGGCAAAGAGCGAGGATGTTCACACCCGAGAACGGCCTGCAGAACACTCAAGTAAACAAGATATATCAGGACCCGAGCGGTTTCATGTGGGTCTGTACTGAAGGGGGTCTTCTAAGATTCGACGGCGTCGGATTCGAGACTTTCACTCACGACGGTGAAAACCCGAACTCGATTTACAGCGAATCCGTACATGAGATATATGAAGCCCCGGACGGGAAGAAGTGGGTGGGGACGGCTTCCGGCCTGGACCTCTTCGACTCCGATTATAATATATTCCGGCATTTCGACCTCAAAGACGCAAGAATCCCTTCATCCGAGCAGTTCATCAGCTGCTTGACCGGAGTTCCGGACCGTGTTTCCGGGAACCTGTTGTTCGTAGGGACCGAAGGATATGGCGTATATGTAATAGATCTGGATACACAAAATCTGCTAAACGAGAAAAGGGAAAAGATATTCAGGAGTCTGAAGAACGAATTCGTGAAGACACTATTCCTCGATTCTTCAAGAAGGCTCTGGATCATCACCGAAGACCAGACACAATTCTGTGTTCTGGATGTAGACACTCTTGAACCGGCTGACAACGTCTCGCTCTCTCCCGATCTGACAAGAGAAAGCGGAGTAATCCGGGTGAATTGTATAGCTGAGGACCCGATAGGTAAGAATATCATAATAGGAACATCCTCACACGGAACACTCGTTTACGACTCCACCACAGGGCTTATCAGGAAAGCTATCTCAGCTAACGCGAGATCCTTATCCATTTCTTCCATCATTTACAATACTTTTTCAGAGCAGGAAGGAGGTAAAGGATTCCTTGTAAGCGATGAAAAATACGGAATCGCGCTTTTTGACATGGCCACCGAGAACATCCTTGAAGCTAATCTACCTGAAGCGCAAAGGATTCTTGAATCCAAGAAAGCGGAAATCATGGTCAAGGACGGACAAGGCAATCTTTGGCTAGGAATATACCAGAACGGAATAGCCGTAGTTCCGATGTCGATGTTCGGATTCTCTTATATGGGATTCAGTATCAAAGGCATCCCGGGTGAGAACAGCGCCTGTGTAATGTCAATCCACGAGGATGCTGAAGGAAATCTATGGGTCGCCACTGATGGCGCAGGTATATTCCGCCAGAGCGGCCAGAACAGTTTTCTGAACTACAATCGGGACAACTCCGGCCTGACCAACAACTCCATCATGGCTTTGGCGGAAGACAGGTACGGAAACATCTGGATAGGGACGTATCAGGACGGACTGTTCTACTGGAACAAGAATACCGGTATCAGAAAATTCCCTGATTCCGGCAATATCAGGTCAGAAAGGATAAGGGTCCTTGAATATGACTCTTCGCGCGATCTTCTTTATGCAGGAACCCATGGAGCCGGAATGGTGGTAATAGACCCTGGCAGAAAAACGGTTGTCAGCAGCAACATCGTGGAAGATGACGATCTGTGGGTCAGTACACTTCACATTGACGGTGAAGGAACTCTCTGGGTCGGTACTTACAACGGCCCGAAAAGATGGGACCCTGATACAGGACAACTGCAGACATATGAAATAATACAGGACAAGACAAGGACCAGGACATACGCCATCAGCAGTTCTCCTGACGGGACAATATGGTTCGGAACCGGGGAAGGACTGTTCGCCTCAAAACCTTCCACCAAGGAAGTGAGACAATATACAGAAAGGGACGGACTGAGCAACAATAACGTCAGGGACATTCTCGTCGCATCCTCTGGAGAGTTGTGGATTTCAACCGCTAACGGTCTTTCAAGGCTATCCCCACAGAACAATGGAATCATCAACTACCACGCATACGACGGCTTGCAGGGAAACGAGTTCCGCTCTGGCGCAGCATTCAAGTCCCCTTCAGGCAAATTGTATTTCGGCGGGACCGGTGGCGTAACGGCTTTCTCCCCCGTAATGGTGGACGGCAGCTCCCATAGAGTTCCACAAGTGTTCCTTTCCAGACTTGAAATGCTTGACAAGGAAATCAAATATGACCCGTCAAAAGGTGCCAGCAACCTGATTGACAAGCATATATCAGAAGCGACAAGCATCACCATCCCCAGTGATGTCGACTTGTTCTCCCTTGGGTTTTCTGTACCGGAATACACAAATCCCCAAAGAATCGTATACTCTTACCGCCTCGTCGGTTTCGACTCTGGCTGGAAAAGTGTTCCCGCCAGCCTCAGAATGGCAACCTATACGAATGTCCCTCCCGGAAAATACACATTCGAAGTAAGGGCGTATTTCGAAGGATTCACAGAAGAATTCTCTCAACTGGAAGTGTCCATGAAAGTGGAATACCCGTGGTACAGGACGTTCTGGGCTTATTGCATATACCTCGCCATCCTGTCCATGATCATCTTCACAGTAATAAGACAATACCACCGCCGCAAGGCACAGGAAGATGAAAAGCAGAAGGCGGAACTGAAAGAGCTTCGTTTGGGACTTTTCACAAACCTCACTCATGAGATCCGCACACCATTGAATCTTGTCATGGGGCCTTTGGGCTCCATGAGGGAGGCGGAAATGGATTCTTCGAAGAAGGATACATATAATCTGATGTACAGGAATTGTCTCAGAATCAATCGTATCGTCAATCAGCTGATGGATATCCAGAAGGTGGATGCGGGACAGATGCCTATGCATTTCAGAGAAACGGACCTTGTGTTCTTCATAAAAGACGTGATGCAGTCATTCCAGAACCTTGCAAAAACCAAGAAGATCAGTTTCACCTTATCTTCGGCGCATGAAGAGGAATCCCTTTGGATTGACCAGGGCAACTTCGACAAAATAATTTACAATATCCTTTCGAACGCATTCAAGCATACTCCCGACGGAGGCAAGATAAAAGTGGGGATCTCCGCCCCTAAAGTCAATCGCGGTGTTCTGGACAGCGATATCAAGGAATATGTTGAAGTGGATATCTTCAACTCCGGAAGCAGAATTGAGGAAGAATACCTCACGCGAATCTTCGACCGCTTTGTCCAAGTCAACCCCTATGATGCCAATACCGGTTCAGGCGTAGGGCTCAATCTTACAAAACTGCTCGTAGAACTGCACCACGGGCAGATTACCGCGGGCAACGAAGAGGACGGAGTCGTTTTCAAAGTCCTATTCCCCGTCGGAAAAGATCACCTTTCGGATGAAGAGTTGTCCGTAATCACGAGAAACCAGGACCTTTATGTCAAAAAAACGGAAAGCCTGGTTGACAGCCACGAGGACGAAACATTCGCTGTGGAAAGTTCCGATGAGAAGAGAATCGCTGCAGCGAAAAGGAATGTCATTGTCATTGAGGACGATCCGGAAACCAGAGAATATCTTAGGGCTCTTCTTCAGGTGAATTATAATGTCACAGCATGCAATGACGCTGAAGAAGCCTGGCCTTTGATAACTACCACCCTGCCAGATGCTGTGGTTTCAGATCTTGTCCTGCCCGGAATGACCGGCAATGAGATATGTTCAAAGATAAGGCACAATCAGACAACCAACCACATCCCGGTCATCATCTTAACCGGGCAAAACGGAGAAAAAGAAGAACAAGAGGCCAGCGACAGCGGAGCGGACAAGTTCCTTTCCAAGCCGATTTCAGTCGAACTGCTGCTCAGCAACATCGCTCAGGTGATTTCATCCAGAGAGACGATGAAAGGTAAACTTAGTTCCGGCATGAATTACGATTATGCCGGAATAAAGATGGATTCAGCTGACGAAAAACTCATAAAGAGAATAGTTGACAGCATCCGCAGGCACATCGAAGATCCGGACTTTGATGTCTCTGCTTTGTGCAACGACGTCGGAATAAGCAGGGTCCACCTGAACAGGAAACTGAAAGAGAACGGCAATGTCCCTCCTAGCGTACTGATAAAGTCTTTCAGGATGAAACAGGCGGCATACCTGCTCATAAACAAAAAAGTGAATGTCTCCGAGGTCGCGTACCGTGTGGGATTCTCATCCCATTCGTATTTTTCCAGCGCCTTCAAAGAGTATTTCGGTATGTCCCCACGTGAATTTGTCGCAAAATTCATCGACCATCCGGATGACCCTGACCTGAGAAAAATGTTCGGCCTTCTTGACGATAATCAAGAAGACCGGACATCCAATAGTCAATAAAGAATCGTGACGAAATCACATACCACTGATAATAAGAGGAATTTCTTTCGTGATCTGTTGTTTAAACTCAATCCTGGCGTCAATCGCCTTAAGACGCATAGCAAAGTTTACAGCCATTGAGAACCCGGATTGCTCATACCTGAAAGTGATCGGGACAGTAACCGTCCTTCCGCCTGACATATCAGAAAGAATAGCATCAGCGGTCGCTTTGTTTCTGCCGTAAGAAAGCACAGCAAGCGAGTAAGTAATAGTCACAGAATCCGTTTTGATTTTCTGCTCAGGAGTTTGTGTCGTTTGACTTGAGGGTCTCGTGCTTCCGGAAACGCTCGGACGGTTTAGGGTCGGAGTCGGGGGAGTCACAACGACACCTCCATTATTGCCGGAATCGTCAGCATCCATCCATTGAGCTTTACCGATCGGGTGGTCAACCCGGCCGTCAGTCACTTCTTTGTCCATCCATTGAGCTTTGCCCAACGGGTGATCAACACGACCGCCAGTCACTTCCTTGTCCATCCATTGAGCTTTACCGACCGGATGATCGACTCGGCCGGATGTCGTAGCAGAACCATTGTTTTTATTGTTTCCTTGAGCTGCCATGATAGATTTGTTTTTGCTATTTCCAAAAATAATGAATTCTCCTGAAATCCATCTGGAAAGGACACGAAAAGTGATGACAATACTTTCATTTTCAGAAGAGAATACGGTTTGGAGGCGAAAAAGGAATGAGGAGATAAAGAAAAAAGCACCTTACATCTCTGCAAAGTGCTTCCGGGAGCGGAAAACGAGGTTCGAACTCGCGACCCTCAGCTTGGAAGGCTGATGCTCTACCAACTGAGCTACTTCCGCGTCACTGTAGTCAGCAAAACGCTGACAATGCAAATATAGAGTATTTTACTCGAAATCAAAAAAGGAAATCCGGAAAACTAGGGGGAAACGTTACAGGTCATCCATCGGGTTGGTGCCTACAATAATGGATGAGCCATCAGCGGTCTGATTGGTATATCGCAAAACCACATGCCACGTAGATTGTTGCCGCACATCCGCGTCAAGGGTGATTGTTCCATTGGGAAGATTATAGATAGCCAGATTATTGTCTGAAGACACCTTGGGCTCAAGGGCATATTTCTGGGTAAGGGAGGCCTGAAGCGAATCATAAGATTTTTCCAAGGAGTCCCAATCAGAAATCACAGGGAAATCAACACGCACCTCCCTCACCGGGTTTCCGATGGGAGTGACTTTACAACCATCGTATCCCGCAAAAGTGCCAGTATATGTACCGTTCCCGGAATTCGTAAAGCCACCTTTCACCAATTCTGCTCCGAAAGAAGATAGTGTGCCTGAAATCGGTATCCCCTTAAAAGTCAGAGGGGAAGTAGAATTAGATGTTGTCGGTGCCGAAGGAACTTCAATACCTGAAGATCCGCTGCCGTTTCCCACGCCAAGTTCCTTTTCAAGGTCCAAAGAAATGTCTTCAATACTCTTTCCGCTTGTGTTGCCTTTAGGAGTGAACCATCCTCCTGAATCATCGGAAGACGATCCCCCCATTCCTCCAGGAAGTGATATCACGCTGCCGAGATTGCTTGTACAGAGCTTAACGACGAAGAAAAGGACAAGAAGCCCAAGCAAAAGTTTTATCAGTTTTTTCATCGCAGTTTTTCTTTTTCGATTACTGAAGACAATCAATCAAATTGAAAACGTCCATGAATCTCTTCGTCCCCATGTAAACAGGAACGAAGAGACTCTGACTCGAGTTCTGTAAGAAACTTTCCGGAAGACTTACTTTAGAAGCTTCTTGATAAAGTTCCAAACCCAAATGAGGACCACAGCCCCAATTACGGCGCTGAGAATCTGACCATACCACTGTGACCAGAAAGAGCCGCCGGCACCGATCAGACCGAGCAGCCAACCTCCGACAACGCCGCCAAGAAGGCCGATGATGATATTCCAGATGAGACCGCCCTTTTCTTTGATAACAAAGAAACCGGCAAGCCAACCAGCGATGGCTCCGAAGAGCAATGTGAGAATGATATTCATGGCTTAAAGTATTAAAAGAAAACGTAATGTTATACATTAATGTACCTTAATGTCATAGTCGCCAATATGCGCACTGCACATCTGCCATTTAAACCTGAACCATTCCTCTTGAATCATTATTGCCGATTCGCCTCAAGGGGAAAGGATGTTTGCGCCTTCAAACTTACAAAAAATAATTATTGATTATTACACCAACAGGGATAAAAATCAGGACATTAACTCATTATCACCTAGAGATACGCTCTCTGAAATAGAGGAACGCTATCATTCGGAGAATATAGACCAATACAAAACTGACACGACATAGCAGGAATGCTTGGCCGTGTCAGTCTCATTTATAAATCTAACGTACTATTATTTGAAATTCAGCCTTATGTCAGCAGGAATCTTCTCAGCACGCAGGTTCCACAGATCCTTTTCGTACTCTTTGCTGTATTTTGAGTACTTGTTCTCGAATGCCTGAGCACCTTCACGGTCTCCGGTAGCCTGTGTCTTGAGGACGAATGCTGTGAGATCAGAAAGCGCATTCTCCATCTTCTCAAGATCTAGGTCATACTGGCCAGACTGTTTGCGCTTGAAAGCGCCGGCTTCATTGAGATAGTTGTAGATGATTACACTGCTACGACCAAGAGAAGAAGCTTCTCCGAAGCGCTCCGAACGGACGAGAGACGCGAAGAAGGTAATAAGGGCATCCTCTTTGGAGAAATAGTGGTTACGTATGTCGAAATGTTTCTGGAGCTTGCTGACAAGAAGCACTCCGGCAGCATTAGACTTGATTTCTTCAAAGGTGGCAGCTGAATTCCCAAGAGCAGCTTCCACGCTGCCTTTGCCGTTTACGGTTTCCTTCACACCAAGACCGTGAGCCACCTCTCGGAAGACGATATTCCAGAAGAAAGCATCTGCAGAAAGGTGCTCTGCTGTAGCAGCATCCAAGAGACGTACGCCCGTGGGATTTATGATGTTATTATACTTGGCATGGATGACGTTCTGAAGCAATATGGTACGGGTACCACGATCTCTCTGGACATCTGCATCGAATGGCAGGTTCAGAGCGATAACCTTCACTCCCGCGTTAGCTTTGCCTGCATAATAGAGAGCATCACATGAGAAGATGTTAGAACCGGCACCGGGCTGGAAAGTTTTATATGCAGGGTCACCAGGAAGATCATTCTGCAACTCTCCAATGCGTGATACATACTGCATCAGTTCACTTGTCTTCGCTTGATTCTTAAGAAGGACATAAGCTTCATAGGAGCGCTTGATGCCCAACAGCTGGTCGTCCGTAACCTCGTTAGGACCGATGACAAGATCCATCTTGCTGTCATCCATGTCCAGCCATTTCAGAGAACTTTCATAATAGTTGTCTGTCTTAAGAGCCTCAGCCTTGGAAAGGAGGTATTCCCTAACGCTGGGTTTGATAGTGACATCTGCCGCCACTTTCAAAGCATTGTCGATTTTGTCGATATAAGTTTTGTATGCATCGTGATACCATACAGTTTCCAAAGAGCCGTCAGAAGCGCGACGGACAAGTGTATAAGGGCTGTTCTTGTCGGGATTGTTCCACGCATTGAATTCTGCCACCGTCATATCATTGGGGTAAAAACCGGCACCGGCAGGACGATCTTTATAGCCTTCTACGAAAGATTTGCCGTCAAAACGGTCCCAAGGACCGTAGTTGATTTCTGCAAATGTCTTCTGATCAGGATCTTCAATACCAGAAAGCAGTGCCTGCTTGTCACCGAAATACTGCTGCCAATAGATAGAGTCGACTACATCTGCGGCATAGCGGTAAAGTCTTAGAACTTCTTTACCGTTATCTGTGATACCGCTCAAGTCCGGTGCCTCAAAAGTGACCACAGAATAATCAGCTACTCTGTGGACGAAGGGAGACTCTGTTGATTGATTGCATGACACCGCAGCCAAGAGTGTCAAAGTAGCAAGGAGTAAATACTTTTTCATATAAGACTCTTTTCAGTATTTTCAAATAATCTGCGAACCCAAAAAACTCCCGAATGGATTCATCCTATAAAGGTACAACTTTCCACACATTCCTCAATAAAAACCGCCGTTTTTTTATTTGACAGAGGCAGAAGTGTCTGGCATCAGCATCAAAAATAATATGAAATAGTATTATGTGGATACACAAAACTTACCGGATTCTTTGGAATCCAATGTCATCCAAAGAACCGGCAAATCATTTAATGTCAGGAGTTTATAACCGCAGTCTTGTCAGAGACACGAAATGTAGAGGGCGTTTATCTTCCTGCTTTCTTGAAAAGATTCTTCTGGAAGCCCTTCTCAATTACATTTTTAATGCAGGTATCTGTGCTACGGAAGCCGTTAAACATTGTCGCATCCGCCTTATAGGTATCACCTTTCCAAAGAACGTTGCCCTCCTTGTCAAGGACAGAAGGAGTGAGCCAGGTGCGGGGGCTGTTGAAAACCACCTTCTTTCTGGCCTCGACACTTAGAATGAAGTCAGCCTCTGACGCATCTTCAACACATTCCCACGAGCCTGCTGCTGCAAATTCTGTGGTAACGTCTTCTACTTCGTCGGCAGGGATAGGGTGCTCTGCGTCATTGACAATCTGGACAAATACTTTGTTTCCGGGGGCAACTGCTTCATTAAGGGAAGTCTGGGCAAATACTCCTGTACAGAGAAGCCCCATAGCCGCCGCTAAAATGGTTTTGAATATCTTCATGGGTTATTAATTAAAGTATCGGGAAAGTTAGCAAATAATTTCAGCATTCTGACTTTTGAGATCAAAATGTCATTATCCGGTCAATATTCCATGATGTTTGTAAAAATCGCGGAAAGGTGAATATTCTCCTATCTGAAAATCTTCGGACACGTGATTATGAAACGTAAGATTTACGACCAGCTATAGCGCCTTACCGAACGTTGGAAGAATTACTATCTTTGCTCCCAATTTGATTGCATATGAACCCTATCATCATATTGTTTGGATTGTCAGCCATGTTTTTGGTGTTTGGCATTTGGAGTTGGCGGATGCCTGAAAAGAGGTGGGTGAATTGGTTGAAGGCCGA
>JAEEGL013595846.1_pt1 | contig 32726 bp, 20 predicted proteins | sample 9134231 | NCBI WGS metagenome assembly JAEEGL01 (sample SAMN16246548, study PRJNA631951) | gut metagenome | biome: gut microbiome; feature: rumen; material: fiber-attached | host: Bos | place: Iran: Karaj | collected 2018-10
CCGGTTCCGGTAGTCGATTAGTTTGTCCTTGAATGACATCGTTGCTTTCATCCTTCCATGATACCCCTTCGGTGTCCTGGCTTTTGAACAACAGGGTTCCTTCGTTTTTCGCTTCGGTGTCTTTTATTATGAACAACTGCGGAGCCAAGCCCCCCAATAAAAAAAACTTGACAATATTATTTTTTTTGATATAATCTTCACATAATTTTCAAAAGAATCCAAGGGGTTTTCCCCTTTTCTTTTTTGTCTCTAACCCTAACTTGTTCCCTCCGTCCTGGCCAGGCAAAGGGGGCTTTTATCAACGGCCAAACCAACCGCCAAAGGAGAAGCTGTCTATGAATAATGACCGCGAATCGGAAAAGGAAGACCTTTTTGCACGCACCGATGCCTTTGGTCATCAGATTGCAGTCGAAGAAAAGTGGCTCTAGCCATTTCCGACTCTCAATCTTTGCCCGAAGGGCTTAGTGCGCCTTTGAGGCTCCAAGAGCGTCACCGCTGAAGCGGAATTCTTTTTTCCGCTTTTCCGAACAAACTGAAGAAAAGCCCTGTGCCATGCACGGGATGCCTTTCTCTTCTCCATTTCCAAATATTCATTTGGGCATTGCATTCCCTTTGCCCAAATCATAACTAAACAAAGGAAGGTAAAAAATGAATAAAACTAGTCCACATAAATATACTGACCGCTACTTGACCATGCTGGGAAAGGCTGCGGGAATAGCTGCCGCCGACAATTCGCCGCGTATCGAACGCAAGCATCTGTTTTCGGCAATTAACGAGATGTCTCCGCGCCTCTTCTGCCGTTTGCTAGGGCGCAAGGAGCTTATCTACGCGAATGGCCTGCCGCTACAATGCGGGAAAGGCGATTCGGCAAACGTCACCAAGTTCTCCAGCGAGACTTATCGGGTCTTAAGCCTTCACGGCGGGGTGCTTGGCAAAGTCATAGGCTCCATCGGCATCTGCCCCGTTGACATCCACCATGTTGCGGCCGCACTGCTTCTGGATCCAGACGAAAACAGCCCCATACGGGAGTTAATGCAGATCAACGGCATTGACCCACAGGCCGCCAAACCTTCAATAATCGAGGCGGTGATGGCGTGCGGCAATTCACGCAACGACAAACACGTCAAGGAGATTTTGACGAAAGTCAACTACATACGGGATTATCTTCGCGAGAAGATCATCGGGCAGGACGAAGCCATCCAAAAGGTTTGCGACGCGATTTTCGATTTCTGGAACACGCCTGTTGGAAAACGCCAACGCCCGCTGTCGCTTTTCATCTGCGGCGCCAGCGGTTTGGGGAAGACCCTCCTTGCCGAGTCTTTGGTTTCGGCCATAGAAAAGATAACCGACACGGAACGGATAGCCTTTCTTGACGCGGGCCTTTATTCGTCCAGGGATTCATCCAGGGACCTCGTCGGCATCGACGCACGCTGGAAGGGCGGCCCCTTGCCTGGTGCCTTCACTCTTCCCATTCATGAAAATCCCGAAGGCGTCATCGTGCTCGAAAACATCGACACGCTTCACCTCATTGGCCTGAATCATGTCATGCGGGCCATCACCACAGGAAAGCTGAAAGACGACTGCATGGCCAAGGACGTCGATTTCAGGAACGCGATCTGCATATTTACCTCATCCGCCGGCGGCGACTGCGCCTCTGAATCCGAAGTGATGAAAAACGCCGCGTCTTCAACAAGGCTGCGCCTTGTCGAGGAATTGTGTGCCGGAATAGATTCAGCAGGGGCCCTGCGCAATATCAGGATGATGGTCAACCAGTGCACCCAAGTGGTTTTGATGAAGCCTCTGGGCGCCGATGGAATCCGGACGCTCATGGGACGGATCCTTGAGCATGAGTTTGCCGTCTTGAAGAAGTCCATCCGGAAATTGAACGCCGACACGGCCGCCGTTGCCGACTTGCTTGTTCAGACGATAACGTCACTTGACCCGCGCGCAATCGCGTCGATAGTCTGCGACGCATTGGAACCATTCCGCAAGGCGATGTCCGAGACGCCGGAGATATTGCGCAAGCTCAAGACGGCTAACATAGTCGTGGAAGGCGCGGAGCCTCTTGACATCGCCACCGTGACGAAAAACCTGCACATGCGCAAGCGCCTGACGGTTGCCTCCAATCTGAAGGTGGAAGGCACCACCGCTACCCTGACGATAACCGCGACAGGCCACACCATGCTTCCCGCGCTGAAAGACGGCATTGTGAGCGTGACCCCGCCACAGGATTCCGACACCTTCGACCGCCTTGTTGGAATATCGGCCCCTCTCCGCTTTGCCAACAGGTGGAAGCGCTATTTTGAAGGTGAGACGGAGATAAAACCAGAGAACCTGCTGCTAGTAGGCCCGCCGGGTTGCGGGAAGACGTCTTTGGTGAGGGCGCTGGCCGCAGACTTGCACAAACCATACGTCATCCTCAACTGCAACGACCTTTCCAGCCCGGAAGCCGTGATCAGGGCCTTTGCCACCATAAGGAAATATGCCGGCGACGGCATACTTCTCTTCCTTGACGAACTTGACGCTGTGGCGGGCGAACGCGATGGGAAGTCGGAAGATTATCTTGACCGCATCAACCTGCTGCTTCAGGAAATCGACGGCTTCAAGCAGAATTCCGCATCGAAGAAGATCATGTACATAGGGGCCACCAACAGGGCCAACTCCCTTGACGCGGCGATAACTCGTTCCGGCCGATTCGGCCAGACTATCCTATACGCACCGTTGAACGAAGAGGAACGCCGGACGCTTGTCAAACTTGCGGCCGAAGAGTACAAAGCCACCATTGGCGAAGATCTCATAGAGTTCATTGCCGCGACAACGGCAGGTTTCGTGCCGGTGACAATAAAGGCCATTATCCGCGAAATGGCGCTTTCATCCGACCCGGCAGATTTGTCCAAGGACATTTACCTCCGTGCGCGTGCGACCGTTGTGGAAGGCGCTTTCACCCAGCAGCCGAATTTGACGGAGGACGAGACCTTTGCCATTGCGACGCACGAGTCCGGGCATGCCCTTTGCTGCGACATGTGCAGCGGCAGGCAGTTTGTCCAGGTCTCCATTGTGACAAACGGCGGCAAACTCGGGTTCCTCGAACACCAGTCTGCGTCGACGTTGGCAAACCACTCGAAAAAAGCGCTGGTTTCTTCGATTGACATCTGCCTTGCGGGGCGCGCCGCAGAGGAGGTGCTTTTGGGCAGGCTCACGGATGGCTCTGTCAGCGACATCGAACAGGCGACGTTTTTCGCCATCCAATTCATCAGGGCCGGTTTCTCGTCCGACTACGGACTGGGAATCCCTCCCGAAGGCCTGGAGTGGAAGGAAATTTCACCAATTGTCAGGAAAATGCTAGAGCGCCGTTACAACCATGTCAAGCAGATGCTCGGCCGCGAAAAGGCCGTGTTGAAGCGCCTTGCGGAACTCCTCGTAAGCAAGAAGGTGATTTTCCAGGATGAGCTGAGGGATGTCCGAATGGGCATGAAGCGCGAAAGGAGGGGCAACCATGGATGCTGCTAAAATAGAAGCCATCGAAGCTCTCATGTCTGATTACATCCCATTGCTGTCTTGCCGTGAGACTCCCATCTCCGTTTTGGACGGCAACGATGTCAACCTCGACGTTTACGAGAATGACCGCGACATCGGGGTTTTGTCTCAAGGCCCCGAGCCCTTGGAATACATCAAGGAGGAAGCGGCCTTCATCTTCGGCGAATCTCCCGATGACCTGTTCTTCAGGGCCAACTTTTCGACAACCGTGAAAATCGATTGCGGAGAAGACAAAAAGTCACTTCTGGAAAGACTTTTCAATGCCCATGCTGCCACCTTGTTCATTTGCACACCCCATGAGCTGAAAACGGAAGAGGGCATCCCCGTATTCCATGACGCATGGGAACTGCAAATGTTCTTGACGCAGAATGGCGACGACGACTGCGAAAAGGAAGAGGATGCCGACGAGGATGACGATGAGGATTCGCCTCCAATTGGCCTGATAAGAAGGCCGTATGATGACGGGATTGACGCGTATGTTGATGCGATAATCGCCGCAAGGAATGGACAACTCTTGGCGCGGCACGGCACCAACGAGTCCGCCATGTTCAAATATGATGTCGCCATCATTGACAAATTGTGCTATGTCATAGTGCACAATGGCGAGGAAGGCGACTGGCTTGCGGATGAGGAAACGCCTCATAATGATTCGCCGTTATGGTTCTCAGAATACGACCACATGCCCTCACCTGTGTATTTCGCGGATAATTGCCGCAATTACCTACTGGGAAAAATCAATGACCTTCAAGTGGTCACAATGGTTGTCAATGCCGAAAAATGCTTCATAATAAATGAAGACGAGATGCTTGGCATCTGGGAAGAGAAGTGCAACGTCAAGGTGGTTCGCACAAAAAGCGTTGAAGGGTCCGTCCTGCCAACAATGGACGATTGCATCAACTCCCTGCCGGCAAGGCCGGAGGCAAATGAAGACACAAGGGCAGACGCCATAAGGAAGGCCGACCAGGATTTAATCAGCACCCTATGAATAGAGGAACAAAAATGGAATACAAGTTCAACGACAACGATGCGGGAAGGGCGTTCCATCGGGGAATGCCCCGTCGCAGGACATTGGTTGCGGCGGCAGTTGTCCTAGCCGTCGCTACGGGCATCCTTTGGTGGCGCGGATACTTTCCAGGCTGGGGCGCCGTTGGCCGCTCCGACGCCTGGAGAAACATTTCCGGCACAGACGAATGTTTCCCTTTCACCGTCAAGGATGGCAAAGGCTTCATATATCAAGGCACCGACTACGACAATCCAACCGACCCGGTTGTGACAAGGGCGGATTGGACGATTTCTCGCGGCGGACGGACATTTGTCCTCTACGAAATCAACCCATACGGCTCTGCCCTGGGCACGTTGGATGACGATTTTGAACCAGACGACTTTGATTCGGGCATATCTGACGACGAAATCTGGGAAAGCCTGTGGATTGGCCTACTTGGAGAGAATGGGGAAATCGTAAGGAAGAAAAAGCTCGCCACGGGAGTCAAGGAGATTTCCGGCATACGCAGCGCGCTCTTTTTCGGATTCTATGTCACCGCGAAGAAAGCCAACGGCTCGAGAACGGCAATCTTCCTTAAGTTTCCCAAGCCCTGGCCTGCTTTAAAGCAGAGTGGAGACGTCTGGAGCAACTTCAAAGAACGGATGGAACGCCTAGATGACGAACTCTGGGAAGACTGGCCTGACAATGAGTCTGGCTATGCTGCAGACTGGGTGTCAAATCGGCTGGAGGAAAAATTGGGAGTGGAATACCGCAAGGCCATTGATGCGCTCAAAGCCATGGCGGCTACTGAGAATCGCCGAGCAGAACTTGAAGAGGAGTTAACCATGGCAATCAATTTCGCCTGGGATACCGCAGGCGACTCCCACTCAACGGCCGCCAATGTCCATTGGGGCAACTTCAATGATCGCATGACACGTGAGAGGACAATGGAGGTTTATCTCCGCAATTGGCTCGAGGCCGCGGAAAATCAGGAGAACTGGGAAATCATCCGTAACGCGAAAGGATCCCTGCACGGTGTTTCATTTGCCGCGACAAGCGGTGTGGCCGTTGTCACGATGCCATTTGAAAAATGGCAGCTGCTCCTGCGGCTTTCCCCTGCGAAAGTCTCACATGAGAATGGCGCGATTCTTGTGGAATACGACCTGATAGCCCCATGCGTCCAGGATTCCGGCTACATGGTTGAGCAGGGAACGGTTCCCGTTGAATCAGGCAAGTGACTCTGCATTCCCTTAGATTCCAGCCAGGCAATTGCCCCGGCCTCGTCGGTGAAGACGCCATCCAGCTGCGCCTCGTATGCCCGTTTCAGGATTTCGCCAAAGCGGGGCGATGGCTCCATGCCCCGGGCAATCAGGTGGCGGCCCATGAGGATCGGCCTTGGCGCCGCGGCCGCCACCTGGAGCCGCTCCGCCGTGGCCGCCAGCCATTGCAACGCCTCGTCCTGGAGAATAGGCTCGTTGGGGTCGGTGCCGCTGCCAATGGCGTCGGCGCGGGCGACGCGGATGAGGCGGTCAATGCGCACGACCTTCGCCGCAAGACGCCGCACCGCGTTGTCCCCGGCCTTTGAATGCCAGAGCGACACCGGCGCCATGTGCGCCTGTACAAGCGGCGGCACTTCGGAAAGCAGGCGCTGCTCGGCGGTCATGCGGCGCAGGAAGGACAACGTAGGCGCGACTCCCGCCTCGTCGTGGCCGCGCGAGCGGATGCGCCCATCTTCGAAGCGCGTTGTGGCCGGCTTGCCGAGGTCGTGGCAGAGGACTGCCAGTCCTACGGTCAAATCCTCGCGCGCATCGCCGGTGCGCTCCCTTGCGAAGGCGTCAAGGCACTGGAGGGTATGCGTCCAGACATCGCCCTCGGGATGCCATCCCGGATCCTGCTCGCAGCCGATAAGGGCCTCAAGTTCTGGATAGTATCGCACCCAGCCGGTCTCGCGGAGGAAATTTAGACCGGCAGATATGGCAATGCCCTTTAGGAGCAGCTTCGACCATTCCTCGAATATGCGCTCTGGCGGCAGGTTCTCGGCTCCAATGGAGCGGCAGATGGCAATCGTCTCCGGCGCGGGGGTGAGGCGGAAGCGCGCCACGAACTGCATCCCGCGCAGTACTCGCAGAGGGTCTTCGGCGAACTTTTCCGAGACATGGCGCAGAATGCCTGCTCGTAGGTCCCCTTCCCCTCCGTATGGGTCTTCCACGGCGCCGGTGAGCAGATCGAAGTAGATGGCGTTGATCGTGAAGTCGCGGCGCGACGCCGCCTCGGCGACGGTGAGTGTGGGGTCGGACTGCACTTCGAAAGCCTTGTGGCCAAGGCCGGACTTCGATTCGCGGCGCGGGATTGAGACATCGATGTCAAGCCCCTTCAGTTTGACAACGCCGAAGGAGGCGCCGACGAGGTCTAGCGGGAAGCGTTCGCCAAGGAGCGAAAGCAGCCGCTGCGGGGCGATTCCATAGACCTCGAGGTCAAGGTCCTTGGAGTTTCGCCCCAGAAGCCTGTCGCGGACCGCGCCGCCTACGAGGTAGGCGTGGCCGCCAGCCGCGCCTACAATTTGGCAGACTTCAAGCGCCGCATCTTCAGGTGTCATTTTCACTTCGATCATGAGGCTGATTATAGCATATCCCAGCCATCTTTTTGCTAAACTATTTCACCGTGTCCGCCAACGCCATACTCTATCTCCACATGATCAAGAGCGATACCTGCCAGCATGCCAAGCTGGACGGGATTCGCCGCTATGCGGCTGCGCGTGGCTGGCGTGTCGAGGCAGTTCCCCGCGAAGCGTCGCGCGCATGGATGGTGCCGGCGATAATCGAACGCCGCCGCCCCCTGGGATGCATCGTCGAGGGAGCCGGACGCTGGGACGACCTTCCCCCTTCCCTCTTCGGCAGAACGCCTGTCATATACATCGACGTCCTCAACGAGCAACTGTGCGGCGCGGCGCCGCGCATCATCCTCGACCCGGAGCTTGTCGCCAGGTACGCCTTGCGCGAACTCTCCGCAAGCCACCCTTCATCCTACGGTGCCGTGGGGTTCGTCCGCCAACGCGAGTGGAGCGACTTCCGCATCCGCGCCTTCCAATCCATGGTTGAGGCGCAGGACCAGAAGTGCCACATCCTTACGGCCCGCAAAGGCGAAGGCATCAAGTCATACCTCGGTAGGATCAACGACTGGGTGAAGAACCTTCCGCGCGGATGCGCCATCTTCGCAGTCCAGGGACCAACGGCAACGAACGTCGCCGATGCCGCCCGCAGGCACTTCCGCGACATCCCCCGCGACCTAACCCTGCTGACGACAATCGGCACTGAGCGCGAAGCCCGCCTGCCCCACGAGAGCATCTCAACCATCCAGTTCGACTTCGAGCGCATAGGCTATCTCGCCGCCCGGATGCTCGACGAGTGGATGCACGGCCGCCGCCAGCCGCACACCACCGAGCGCATGGGTCCGCTATTTACCTTGCGCCGCGAATCAACGCGCGGCCGCGGACGCCGCGAACCCAGCATTCTCGAAGCCGCCGAAATGATCCGCCGAGAAGCGTGCGACGGCCTAACGGCCCGCGCCCTCGCGGCGCGCTTCCCTGGTTCACGCCGTCTTTTCGACATGCGCTTCCGCGAGGCCATGGGCCACTCCGTCCTCGACGAAATCCTCCACGTCCGCATGGAGAAGGCATTTATCCTCCTCGCACAAACAGACACCGCAATCGGCGCCATTCCTACGCTCTGCGGCTTTGGCTGCGACAGCACCCTCGACGTCCTCTTTCGCACTCGCTGCGGAATGTCCATGAGGGAGTGGAGAAAACGCAACGCCTGGCGTCGTTAAAAAAACTTTTCTCAAAATTCAGACTTTTTTCTACGTGGCGGTGTAGAATTGATAATGGTCAAATTGAACATCCTTTAGGAGAACACAATGAAATTCGAAAGCATAACCTCCATTGCGGCGGCGCTAGCCCTGGCGTTGCCAGCCAAAGCCACGGTTACCGTGAGCAATGTCGCCTTCACGCAGAATGAGGCTACGCACGACGTCACGGTCACATACGACCTCACAACGGGCAACGGCGAATCGGCCTTTGTCTCGCTCGACGTCCTCACCAATGGCGTCAGCGTCGGCGCCACGCATGTGAAAAAAGTTTCCGGCGATGTCTCCACCACCCCCGCCGACACCGCCTCGCTCGTCGCCCCCGGCACCGGCAAAACCATCACCTGGAAGGCCCGCGCCGATTTGCCAGGCGTCGGCCTAGACAACGCAAAGGTCCGCGTCACGGCCATCGCCACCAACCACTACGAGGGGCTCTATCTCGTCGTCGATCTCTCGCGCGGCACGGACTCCACCTACTGGCCCGTACAATATACTGCCTGCAAGCCCGACACCAACTCCCCCGCCTTCTACACGACGGAACTCTGGCTCCGCCGCGTCCCCGCCGGAACCTTCGCAATGGGTTACGGCACCAGTGGCGATGCCTCCCCCGTCCACAATGTCACGCTTTCCAGGGATTTCTACTGCGGCGTGGTTCCCGTGACACGCGCCCAGCACGCCATCATCAAAGGCGCGTGGCCCAACGGCGAAGATACCTCCATGGGGCGCTACCCGGTCTCCAGGGTCCAGTACAACACCATCCGCGGCCAGAACTGGCCGAACAACAACAAGACGCAATCTGGCCAGGTGGTGACGCTTCTCCGCAACAAGACGGAGCTCCAGTTCGACCTCCCCACCGAGGCCCAGTGGGAATACGCCTGCCGCGCGGGGCACTCCGGCAATTTGTATAACGATGGATCGGCCTTCGGCGACAACTCTGCCGCCAGGGCGGGTCGCGGTTATGCGCCATTGGGATGGGGGCAAGCCAACTCGGGATGGGTGTCAAACACCTCCGTCAACGACCACTGGCAACCCGTCGCGCTGCTCAAGCCGAGCGACTGGGATTTCTACGACTTCTACGGCAACGTCCTCGAATGGTGCCGCGACTGGTACGGCACCTATTCCGCCGACGACCAGACCGATCCCCCCGGTGCCGCATCGGGAACGCTCCGCGTGGGCCGCGGTGGCTCCTACGCCCTCGACTCCTCCGCGCTCAACTCCTACTACCGGCGACACAACAACACGACGAGCAAGCCGGATGTTTCCGACAACAACACGGGCTACCGCCTCGTCGTCGAGACCGACGAGGGCGATTCTGCCGTGGCGGCGACTGGGGCTGACCGCGGCAGCGCCGACTCAGCCAACGGCTACCTTGAAACCCGCCCCGCCTCCACGCTCGCCGGCATCCGATCTAACAGCGGGGAGAGTTTCATCGACACCGCCACTCCTCTCTCCTTCGTGATGACAATCAGGTGATTTCAAAAATAACCACGAAATACACGAAGCACACGAAAAAAGGAATTGCCACATGAAAACTCTTCTTTCATCTCTTTCGTTCATCTGCGCCGCTGGCGCCTTCGCCGCCAATGTCGGCCATCTCGCCACCGTCTCTAATGTCTCCTTCACGCAGAACGCCAACCAGGACGTCATCGTCACCTACGACCTTGACAACAACGGCGAACCGGCCTTCGTGACGCTCGACGTCCTCACCAACGGCGTCCCGCTCCCCGTCGCCGCCGTGCAGAGCGTCTCCGGAGATGTTTCCACCTCGCTCACAAATTTCGTCGCCGACGGCACTGGCAAGACCATCATCTGGAAGGCCCGCACCGACTGGAAAGGCAACCTCGGCTCCAATGCGACGGTCGTCGTCTCGGCCCACTACACCAACCACCTTGAAGGCGTCTATCTGCGCGTCGACGTGACTGGCGGCACCGCCGCAAAATCGTGGCCATACCACTTCGGCGCCGTCGAGCCGGACATCACCAGCAAGGCATTCCTCTGGGACGAACTCTGGTTAAAATGCGTCCCGGCGGGGACCTTCCTCATGGGGTCGCCAGAGGATGAACTCGGCCGCGGCAACGATGAAATCCAGCACCAGGTCACGATTTCAAAACCGTTCTTCATTGGCATTACGCCCGTCACGCGCAAGCAGTGGAAAAACATGGGCGGCAGCATCCAGACCTTGACACTCGAAGGCATGGAGGCCGTTCCCGCCGGCAAGATCCGCTACTCATACGATGGAACTTCCAACACGCGGTGCGACACGCTCTTGGAGCGCCTTCGGACAAAAACGGGGCTCCCCGGGTTCAACCTTCCAACGGAAGCGCAGTGGGAATATGCCGCACGCGCAGACACGCAGGGCGTCTGGGCCGACGGTTCGCCATGGGATCCTGACAGGACAACCTCCAACTATGCCGTCTCAACCAACCTGCACCTTCAGGCATGGTATCAGGGGAACGCCGGGACGACTGTGGAAGTCCAGCCCGTCGCGCAGAAGGCGCCAAATGCCTGGGGTCTCTACGACTTCCACGGCAATGTCTGGGAATTCTGCCGGGACTGCAAGAGGGAATACACGGCCGAGCCTGTCGTCGATCCAGTCGGCATCTTGGCGTATGTCGGGACAAATTGCGTCATCCGCGGCGGCTCTAAGGACACCCCCGCCAACGGATGCCGTGTCGCCCGCCGCAACATTTCGGGCGAAATCGGCCTAAAGACCAACAACGCCACGGACAACCGCGACACCAACGGCGCCCGCTTCGTCCTGGAGTTCTAGCGTCTCAATGAACATCTCCCGCCTCGCGCCCGTCGCCGTCCTGGCCGTCCTGGCGGCAAACCAGAGTTTCGCTGCCTCCCCGTTCGACGTGCGCGGCTTCGGCGCTGTCGGCGACGGTGCGGTCAATGACACCGCCGCCATCCAGAGCGCTATCTCAGCCGCCGCCAATTCCGGCGGTGGCGAGGTCTTGCTAACCGGCGGCACCTTCCTCTGCGGCTCGCTCTTCCTCGAAAGCAACGTCACGCTCCACATCGCCGCTGACGCCACACTCAAGGCCAGCCCCGACCGCGCCGACTACAATGCCGCCGACATCTGCCCGCAGAACTGGACGAGCGAGGCGGAGAGCAACTCCGGCGCGCACCTGCTGCTCTGCATCGGCCAGACTAATGTCACCGTGCGCGGCGAGGGGCGTGTCAACGGCAACAGCACCGCATTCCTCCTTGGCCCTGACGGCAAGCCCTGGCCCGGCGGTTCGCGCGGCATCCCATGGCGCCCAGGCCAGATGCTCTATTTCGTCGAATCGGACGGCATCCGCATCGATGGTCTGACCCTTGAAAACGCGCCCTATTGGTCGTGCTTTCTCCACGGTTGCACGCATGTCTCCGCACATGGGCTGACAGTTCGCACGATCCGCCGCCCCTTCCACACCCACAACGGCGACGGCATCGACATCGACTGCTGCGAGGATGTCGAGGTCTCCGACTGCGATATCGACACTGCGGACGATTCCATCACCCTTCGCGCCGACGCCGCCCACCTCCTGGCGCCGCGCCCGTGCGCCAATGTCCGCGTCCATGACTGCCGTCTCTCCTCCGGATGTAACGCCGTGCGCCTCGGCGTCGGCAACGGCGAGGTGCGCGACGCCTCCTTCCAGAACATCCGCATTCGCGGAACGCGCACCGCCATCAACATCGTAAGCGCATGGCTTCGTGGCTCGCGCGGCGTAGATGTCCGCCGCATTTCCTTTGAGGACGTCGACCTCGAGGCGCGGAACTTCTGCCACCTCTACTACAAACACTCAACCGAAAGCGTCTTCGAGGACATCCTTTTCAGGCATATTCGCGGCAAGGTCTCCGACCCCTCCGTCTTCGACGACACCCCTAAGCGCCCATTCCGCAACCTTGTCTTCGAGGATGTTTCCCTCGTTGGAGAAACCTCGCCCCGCGTTGTGTCACTCGCGATGCCATGAACTACTCCTCCCCCAGCCTTTATCAGATTCGCCTGCGCGCGCCACACACCGCAAGCGACGGGCAGTGGTCTGCGACGTTGCAGGCGCTGTCTGAAAACCGCCGCGCCTGCGACGAAGTCTGGTTCTCGACGGGCATCGCCTTCCCGCCGATGGAATGGCACCGCGAGCACACCGCGCGCCTCGCCCGCTATGCCGCCGATCTGCGCAGCGCCGGCATCGAACCTAGCCTCCAGTTCCAGGCGACGCTCGGCCACGGCGATTCCTTCGGCGGGACGCCGGAGGAAATGGCCGGACGCAACTGGCGCGGCTTCACCGGGCCAACCGGCGTCGAATGCAAGGCCTGCAACTGCCCGCGCCAGCCGTCATTCCTCGCCTACGTCCGCGAGGTGGCGCGCCTCTACGCCGCCGCCATCCAGCCCGCATGGCTCTGGATCGACGACGACCTGCGCGTGAACAACCACCGCCCGGCAGTCTCCGGCAACGAAATCGGCTGCTGGTGCGAGACCTGCCGCGCCGCTTTCGAGGCGGAAACGGGGGGCTCGGCGGGCATTGCCCCCCGTCCTTTGACCGCATCCTGGGAGCGATTCTCCTTTTCCTCCATAGCGGAGGTGGCGGCCACTATCGCTAGTGAGGCTCACGCCGTATCTCCGGAGACCCGCTTCGGCTACCAGCATGGCTCCTGGCCGAATGATTCGCAACTGGCAGTCTTTCAAGCCTTGCGCGAGGCCGGCGGTGGCCAGAATGTCGGCTCCCGCCCCGGCGGCGGCGCCTACTACGACCTTGACCCCAACGGCCCCGTCAAAAAGGCGCTTGCCGCCGCCCGCCAGCGGCGCGTGCTGGGCGACCCTCCCTGGATCGACACCTGGCTCCCCGAGATTGAAACTTACCCCCGCGCCTTCGCGAGCCGCACCGCTCGCGGCATTCTGCTGGAGGCCGTCGCCAGCCTCGCCTACGGCATGAACGGCCTCTCGGCCCTGGTCATGGACACCCGCGCCGAAACCGACGCCTGGTACTCCGAGAACATCCTTTCCCCTCTCGCCGCCGCGCGCGAATTCCTCGCATGCTACCGCGACGCCAATCTCGGCACAGTTCCGGCGGGCCTCGATGTCCCATCAGACCTTCCACTAGATGGCGTTTACGCCTATGCCCTGGCAGGCGTCCCGGTCGTTCCTGGTCCGGGGCGCACCCTTGGCGCGATGACGCCCGAAGACGCCGCGCTGAAAATCTGCTCCTGCTCGTCGCGGGACCTCCTGCGTCTCCGCGCCGATGCCGACGCCCGCGCCGGTGGGCGCCTCCCGGTTATCGCGGAGGAGCCTTGCGTGGGGCTTGTCGTGCCGCGCGTAGCGCACGACGGCTCCCTGCGCACCATCATGCTCCTCAATGCCCGAATCGACACGCAGCGGCCACTTCCGCTGAGACTGCGCGTTTCGACGGGAGGCGCCACCCCCTGTTCCCTGCACGCCATCTGGCACGCCATTGGCGAGCCGCCAGCCATGCTTCCCCTGCGCCGCGACGGCGCAGACCTTCTGGTCACCATCCCGGAGCTTCAGCCCTGGAGCGCCGGCTGGCTTGAACTACAGGGCTAAAATGGATGGATTATGAAATGACGACACGCGACACGCGACAAGCGACTAGGCTTTTGAGCGGCTTTCTTTGCACCGCAGCCATATTAGTCCTGTCATCCAATCAGAGTTTTGCAAATCCGAGTCCTGCCTCCGCCATGTTCGGCGGCGGCCTCTCGCTCCCCGGTGGCGCGACCTTCGTGCCGTGGTCGTTCGATTCCAACTGGAAGCCGCACGGTGCCTCAGGAACGCCCGGCGGCGCATTCGTGATTGAGTGCAGCCCCGCTACGGAGAACGCCGCCGACTTCGGCCTCGTCATCAACGGCAATGCAAACTTCCGCGAAACCGGCGATGGAGGCGTCGAGGCTGTATGGGCGGTTTCCCCCAGCCGCAACGGCTCCCCGCGCTTCGTCGGCGTCCAATGCACCATCCCGAAAACCGACATTCCCGGTGGCCTTCTCGCCGACGCCACCCATATCCCCGTCGGCACCGCCATTCCGCCCTCTCCCCACATCTTCTCCAACGCCGTCAGGTCGGTGGCTTTTCTAGGCGCTGGCGGCGCCCCCTGGCTTTCTCTTGAGTTCCCCGAACCTCAGGAAATCCTCGTGCAGGACAACGCCCGGTGGGGGGCGCAGAACATCTCGCTGCGCCTAATACTCGCCGCCGACAAAATCGAGGCCGGCCGTGAATATTCGACCCGAGTAGTCTTCCGCGTTCCCGAATCGCCGCTCGCGCTTTCAATTCCCAAACCCGTCCGCGTCGAGGCGGGCGAGGATTGGATTCCCTGCCCTCCGCCTGCGCCCGGGGCCGACTGGATTGAATCAGGTTCGGCTCTCGACTTCTCCGTAGTCATTCCGCATCATGAACCTGCCGGAAAGTTCGGACGCGTCATCGTCGTCGGCGACCATTTCGAGTTCGAGAACCGCCCTGGCGAGCAGGTTCGCTTCTGCGGCGTCAACCTTGTCCACGGCGCCAACGTCCCGGAGCCGGAAAACGCGGACCGCTTTGCCGCCAATCTCGCCCGCATGGGCTTCAATTCCGTGCGCATCCACCACCACGAGGCATTCCTCGTAGGCGCAAAGCCGCGTGGCGACGGCGCCGCGCTCGACGTGCCAAGCTGGAACTGGAAGAAGTTTGACGCCCTCGTTGCCGCATGCATCCGCCACGGACTCTACATCACCACCGATCTATTTGTCTCTCGCACCAAAGGCATGACCTGGCGCGCAATCGGCATTGACCGCGACGGCACCGTGCCCGACCGCGAATTCAAGCTCATGTGCGCCTTCCACGAGCCGGCCTACAGCAACCTCGTGGAATGGACGCGCATCTTCATGACGCACAAAAACCGCTTCACGGGGCGCAGTCTCGCCGAGGAACCGGCGCTCTGCGGCATCGGCCTAATCAACGAGGGCAACCTCGGCCGCGACGGCGTGGATGGCCTGAAGAAATGCCCCGGTTTCGCCAAGGCGTGGGCGGAATGGTGCGCCGCCCGCCCGGGGGGCTCGGCATCGGCCCAAGCGGGGGGCTCAGCACCGACCCCAGAGGGGGGCTCCGTCCCCCGTCCTTTGCCCACCGATGTTTACGGCTCCACCCCAACCCACGGCGAGCTGGCTCTATTTCTGGCGGAGCGAGAGGCGATGCTCTTCTCGCGACTCCGCGCGCTTCTGCGCGACGAACTTGGCTGCGAGGCCCCGCTCTCCAATCTCAACGCCGGCTACTATCCAGGGCAGTATCTGCAGACGATGCGCGACTTCGACTACATCGATACGCACTTCTACTACTTCCATCCTCGCTTCCTCGGCAAGAACTGGCGCTTCCCGACCGTCATTGAGGCCGACAACCCGTTCATGGTGAATGGCGGCGTTCCCAGCGCGACATGGCGGCGCGTCCTTGGCAAGCCCTTCTGCATCACCGAGTGGAACTGGGCGGCGCCGGGGCGACAGCGCTCTGCCTCTGGACTTGCAACTGGCTCACTTGCCGCGCTGCAGAACTGGAGCGGCATCTGGCGCTTCGCCTGGAGCCACACGAAGGAGGGCGTAGAGGCTCCTGGCTCCATGCCCATCCGCTTCTTCGACTTGCACAGCGACCCTGTGCAGCGCGCCAGCGAATACGCCACACTTGCCCTATACCTGCGCGGCGACATGCCACCGCTGCCACCCGATGCCGAAAGCGCTGAGACCTGGCGAGAGGAAGAGCTTCGAAATCCGATGCGCGGCGCTGTGCAGTTCGGCTCGCCACGCAAGGGCGTCTCAGCATGGAAATGCCGCGTGGGAACGCGGCTTGCTGAAGGCGCGGCCGTGCCTGCCGCAAGCGGGGCGGCTGAAGCAGAAAACGCTTCCGGCGGCAATCGTTTGCAATCGAATGCGATCGACAATTATGTCTCCATCTCCCAGTCCGGCTCCATGCTCATAGCTACTCCCCGCACATGCGGTGGCTTCGCCGAAAGCGGGCGCATCGACGCAGGGCCGCTGAGCTTTGAGATTTGTGCGCCCGCCATGCCAATGGCGGGTTCCTCCTCCACCTCCACTTTTAGCCGAAGTTTCGATCCATCGAAACCTGATGCGGCGACTCCAGTCGCCGCATCAGTCTGGGTATCTTCCCTAGACGGCGCACCCATCGCCTCCTCCAAGCGGCTGCTTGTAGCGCACGTTACCGACGCAGCCAACAGCGGGGCGGTTTTCGACGGTCCCGAGGCTCGCTCTTGGATGGAGCAAGGCGCCACCCCCGCCCTCGTGCGGCGTGGCCGCGCAACCATAACGCTGGCGCTGGCACCACATGGTTCCTTTGACGCCCCCTCCTCCACCGTAAGCCGAAGTTTCGATTCATCGAAACCTGTTGCGGCCACTTCAGTCGCCGCAACAGTCTTCCGCCTCTCCCCCACCGGCCACCGAGTAGCCGAGGTTCCCGCATCCTTAGACCCTGCGTCCGGCAAGCTCTCATTTACCGCCGATACTGGCTACGACCCTGCCTCCGCAACCTTCTTCTACGAAATTGTGCGATAATAATCGCAGGTACTATTCACATGGCACGCTTCAACGAAATCGACATCAAACCAGTTCCCGCAACCGAAATCTCCATCGCCGCAGTCGCCGGCGAGGCCCCTTCGCTTCTCCCGCCAGGCAAAAAGTGGAGCCTCGTCTGGCATGACGAGTTCAACGGCACGGAAATCGACAAGACAAAGTGGATGTGCCGCGAGTCCTTCTGGGGGGCTGACTTCCCCGCCTTCGCCCACGACTACGAGGGCGTCGTGATGACCGGCAACGGCACTGTCCGCCTCCACCTCCTTCGCAAGGGCGACGACTTCTGCTCGCCGCATCTCCAGACTGGCTCGCTCACATATGACATCCCCCGCGAGCCGGGGAGGGGCGGCTTCTGGCCCTTCGGCGCGAAGAAACAGCCCCTCTTCATGCACAAGTTCGGCTACTACGAAGTCCGCTGCCGCCTTCCCAAGTGCGCGGGCTGGCACGCCGCCTTCTGGCTCCAGGCCCCTGGCATCGGCTCGCACCCCGACCCAGCGGTGTGCGGCGTCGAGTGCGACATCATGGAGAACTACCGCCAGCACACCGATGGCAAAATTGTCGGTGGCAATGGCTGGGGAGGCTACGGCAGTGACTCGCACTGGTTCGGGCACTTCTCGTGGGACTTCGAGGAGATGGCTGACGGCTGGTGCTACTATGGCGTCGATTGGTCGCCCAATGGCTACACTTTCTACGCCAACGGGAAGAAGGTAGGTGAACAAAACGAACCCGTCTCGAATGTCGAGCAGTTCGTCCTCATCTCGACTGAGCCTGGAGGATACCGCAAGGTCGGCAACGACGGCGGGCTTTCCGATGGCCGCATTGAATGGGGCAAGCCGTCCCCTGCCCTCTTCGATGCCGTCCTCCCCGATTTCTTCGAGGTCGATTTCGTCCGCGTCTTCGATGCAGTCTGATTTGGAATCGCAAAGCGCCTTGTTGTCAGCCTTGCTGGCTTGCGCGCCAATCTGAAAGGGAGTGTCCGGTTTCTCGCTGAAATGCGCGGCGCAGCGCGCGGGCGCTTTCATAGCCGCATTGCGCCGCTATCTTTTCAGCCGGAAGGTTGGTATCGCGCAGAAGCCTTCTCACCTCTCCGAAGCGCCGCTCGCGGATGGCCTGCTCTACGCTCTGCCCGCGCAGCTGGCGGAAGCGGAGGGTTACTAGAGTGCGTGAAACGCCAAGGTGGCGGACAACGTCCGCGAGGGTGGCGCCGTGGCAGGCGTGGGCGTCGATGTAGTCGAGCGCGCCCTGCACGAGCTGCCCGGCGGCCGACGGAGTGGCTGTGGAGCCGCGCGGCGGGATGCGGGCGACACCGTAGAGGAGAGGCGCGGGCGGCGGCTCGGCTCCGGCCAGCAAGTCGGCCAGCGCCCCGGCGCAGAGGCGCCCCGCGCGGTAGCCGTCGAAGTGGACGCTCGACAAGTTGGGTTCGCAGTGCTGGCAGATGATGGGGTTGTCGTCCATGCCTAGGACGGCGACATCGCGCGGAACGGCCAGCCCCGTCGTCTCGCAGACCTGCACGACATCAGCGGCGGTGGCGTCGTTGGCGGCGACAAGGGCGGCCGGCTTCTCAAGCGCGCGCAGCCACTTGGCAAGAGCCGCGAAGTCAGGTCCGGCGGCGGAGTGGTCTGGCGAAGTGACGCCACGATGGAGGAAACGCTCAGGCTGCATTCCGCACCGCTCGAACTCGGCCATGACGGCATCGCCTCGCTGACGCGACCAGCCACGATCCCAGTAGTTCTCAACATATCCGGCGGAGCGGAAGGTTGCGCGGGAAAGTAGATGGCCGACTGCCTTTTGCGCAATTTCCGCCCTGTCTGGCATCACGAAGGCAGTTCCTGCACGGCGCGTGGGTTTCCAGTTGATAAACCAATCACGACAGAGGCGGACATTCGGTATGTGCGCCCTGGCGATGGCCTTCATCACCGGACTTTCATGGTAAAAGGTTATGACGCCCTCCAGAAGCCGCAGGCGATGCATCCAGCGAGTTGTCGTTATGAACGAGTCGGACGAATCGACGAAACGGATTCGCCAGGAGAGTCGCCGGACTGCCAGTTCCTCATGTATGCCATCGAGCACCTCCTGTCCGAAAACGCCATCCATCCACATGGCGACTAGAATGTTGGGTTCTTTCATCAGCCGACGAACGCGCCATTGGCGCTCAGTTTCGCGCGGAGGGCGTCGGTGTCAACATCCGCCGCCGCAACGCCCGTCTCTTTGGCCATTGCCGCCGCAGTGCCTGCCGCCTCGCCCATGCAGACGCAAATCGGCATGATGCGGATGGAGGCCTGTGCCTCGTGCGTGGCGCCAACGGAGCGCCCCGCGACAAGCAGGTTGTCGAACTCGCGCGGCAGTAGGCAACGGTAGGGAATCGTGTAGTAAACCCCAGGCGGGAAATAGTAGTGGCTCGTTCCGCCGCCATCGGGAGAGTGGATGTCGATGTCGTAGTTCCCCGCCGCAATGCCGTCCGGGAAGTGCTTCCCGGCCACTAGCTCCTCCTGTGTCAGCACGTGGCGCGCCTCGATCATGCGGCTCTCGCGGACGCCAATCGAGGCCGCAGACATCATCAGCTTTGCATTCCGGCAACCCTCGAAGTTGTCCTTCAGGAAACGATACATCTCCAGGACCTGCTCGCGCGCCATCGCCTCCGCCTCTGAAACCGAAAAAGCGTCGGTGGGATTGTGTTTCACGATGCGAGTCGTGTTGAAATGCAGGACGCCAGGAATCCTCGTGCTGAATATCAGCACGTTTTCGCGGGGGTTCTTGATCTTGCCCTCGTCCTGGAACTTCTTGTATAGCTTCTGTATCTCGCCGTGGGCCTTCCATACGGCCTCCGTGTCGAGGTTGCAGAGACGGAAGCAGAGAGTCATCGGCTGGCAGAGGGAATCCGCAGGACGACCCAGGCGGAAGGCGACGCCGGAGAAGGCCGCCAGCGTTGCGTCGCCAGTCGCATCGATGAAGGTGTCGGCTTCAAACTCCAGGACGCCGCCGACGGTCGCGACGGAGACGGACTTCACGCTCCGCCCATCCCTGGCGACACCGCAAAGGGTAGCGTGGAAAAGGACGGTGACGCCCGCCTCCCTCATCTTGCGGTCGAGGATGAGCTTCATGCTCTCCTCGTTGATGTTGCATGTATCTTTGGACTCGCTGTATAAGCCGTCCTCCTTGTAGGCAGCAAGCAATTCCGAGAAGATACCTTGGCTAAGGGCCAGCGTCTTCTCCTCGCCGTTCTCCGTAACCTTGGTGCTGAAAGGCATGAAGGGCGTGACCAGGCAGTTCACGGCCGAGCCGCCGAGGGCGCCGGCAGCCTCAATCAAAAGGACTGACAGCCCCCCGCGCGCTCCGGCAAGCGCCGCAGCGCAGCCGGCCTGTCCGCCACCAACCACTACAAGGTCAAAGTACTTCTTTTGCATTGCTTCCTTTTCTCCTAATTGTATATGTATTATACTAAAAACCTACCGCACGATTTCGTAGAGGTATGTTGCGGCGGCAGGGTCCCAGTCGGTGCGGGCGGTGAAGGAAAGGCCGCCAGTGGCAGGATCCCATGTGGCGGGCACTTCGCCAAGGCGCTTGCCAGATGAGGAGAGGCGATAGACGGTGGCGGCAACGCCGCTGTTTACACACGCCGAGTCGGCCTCAAGAGTGAGCGAGATTTCAGCGGCTCCACGGCGCATGATATGCGGAAGGCCGCCCCAGTTGATGAGCGTCTTGAGGTCGGCGTCGGCATATTCCATGCGGCTGTTCTGCACATCGGTGAGGTGCGTAACGAGAATGTGGCGAGAAGAGGCAAGTGGCTCGCCGTCGAGCGACGATGCCCAGACTGTTGCGGCGACTGGAGTCGTCGCAACAGGTTGCGATGAATCGGAACTTCGGCTTACAGAGGAGGCTGTTATTTCAAATTTCAATGGGCCGGCCTGGTGGACACCGCTCTCGGCGAAGCCGCCTGCGGTGCGGGGAGTGGCTATTAGCATGGAGCCGGATTGGGAGATGGATACATTGTTGTCGATTGCATTCGATTGCACTCGATTGCCATCAGAAGTGTTTTCCACTTCCGCCGCCCCCTTCACCACTCGCGTTCCAACTTTCGCTTTCCAGCCAAGCGCGAGTGGCTGGTCGGGGCCTGGGAAATCTACGGCTCCCTTCACGGGGTTGAGGAGGGTCGCCTCGCCAAGCACGATGGAGCGCTCCTCCGCATGTGGCTCAAGGTCGCGGCGCAGGAATAGGCACAGCCCCGCGCGCTCGGCGGCAAGGGCGAGCGGGTCGCCGGCCACGTCGAAGTAGCCCAGCTGCCTGCCGGGCTTCACGATGCCGTCATGGGAATGGCTCCAGGCGAAGCGCCAGAGCCCGCTCCAGTCCTGAAGGGCGGCGAGTGTGCCAAGGGCTACACCGCCCACGCCACGGAAGCGTCCCGGCCCGCTGTAGTTGAACTCGGTGACGCAGAAGGGCTTGTCCATGAGGCGATACCACTCCGCCTTCTGCGCGCCCTTGGCGGTGCTTAGGAACGGATTCACGTTGGGGCAGCGCGAGGGCAGACGCCACGGAACCCCGAGAAACTGCGGGTGATCGACGTAGAAGTGGTTGTCAACATAGTCGAAGTGCGTCCGCGTCAACTGGTATTGAATGGGGTTGTACCAGGCGCTGATTGACGAAAGAGGCGCCGCGCAGCCGCACTCGTCTCGCACGAAAGCCTTCAGTCTCTCGAAGAGGATGGTCTCGCGCTCTGCGAGGAAGGAGGCGAAGGCGGGGTCGTTGAGGTCGTTGGGGAAGGGTTTGCCCCAGGCTTCGGCGACGCCGGGGGTGTCGCGGAGTGCCGCCATGCCATAGTTGCCGAGGTTGCCTTCATTCACAAGGGCGAGTGCGCAGAGGGCCGGTTCCTGGGCGAGGCTGCGCCCCGTGTAGGGGTTGACATGGCCGAGGAAGGTCTTCGCCCATGCGCAGAGATTGGAGAAGGCCGGTTCGTGGAAGGCGACGAGTAACTTGTAGGCATCCGGCTTGACCGCGCCATCGCGGTCGATGCCGAGCGCGCGCCAGGGAACGACATGGGCGCGCGAGACATAGAGGTCGGTGGTGATGTAAAGGCCATGCTCAACGCAGGAGGCAATGAGGTGGTCGAGCTTGTCCATCTGCGCAGGGTCGAGGGCGGTGTCGGAGAATGACGCCGCGCTTTCAGGCAGTTTGCCGTCCTTTGAGACAAGCCATTTCTCGTGGTGGTGTATGCGCACCGCGTTGTAGCCGATGCGCACGAGGTTGGCGGTGAAGCGGTCGGCCTCTTCGCGTGATTCCGGGAGGTTGGCGGTGCCGCAGAAGTTGACGCCGTAGAAGCGTTGCGGAACGCCAGGAAGCCCCTCAAACTCGAAGTGGTCGCCTACGGTGACGACGCGGCCGAACTTCCCCGCTGGACTATGGTGCGGAATGACACCGGTGAAGTCGAGGGCCGATCCGGGTTCTATCCACGGGTCGTATTTGAGCGTGGTCCATTCGGGGCCGGCGACAAGGCGGACGGTCTGCGGGGGAGTGATTGAGAGAGAGCCGTCGGCTGGGGTGGTGAAGGTGGCGCCGAAAGTGTATTCGGCGCCGGCTTTCACGGAGCCGAAGGCGAGGTAAAAGCGGATGGAGAGGTCGTCGGTCTTCCAGTGGCGGTCGTCCTGCAGGAGGATGCGGGTCGGGGCGTCGAGGGCGACGCGAAGGCGTTCAACGCCATCGCAGTCGATTAGGGCGAGATTCGTGACAGTGCCGCGAAAGAGGTGCTTCTCTTTCGTCACCTCGGCGGGAAGAGGGAAGTCGCGTCCATCTAGGAGGGCCTTGCCGCCGCCAAAGCGGAAAAACGGGACACCCCCGCTGATGAACGTCTCATTGAGTTCGGCGTCGGCTGTGGCGGCAAGTCGCCATTCGGCGCGGATTGATCCGGCGGACTCGGAGAATGTAGCAGTGCCGTCAAAGGCCGGAGGCGGGTCGCCGGCGCCAAGGGCCATGCGGAAATGGACCTTCGCCACGGAGGAATCGTTCGTCTGGGCATCCCCGCCATCCTGCACCGTTACGGGGCCGTAGCCGTGCCACAAAGTGTCGAAGGCGTGGGGGAGGAAGGTGACGCCCGGCAGGGCCAGCCCTCCGCCAAAGACCGGTGAAGCCTGTTGCGCGGCGGCAACCGCCGCGCAACAGGCTTCGCATAATACCGCGCAAAGGATTATCGAGGCCCTATGTGCAATATTCATGGTTTAAGCTCTATTTGACAATTATCGTGAAAGGATTCTTCTTACGGAACTGGATTCGGACTTTTGCGGGCGAGGTGCCAACGACATAGGTGTAGGAGGTCCCTTCAACATCCTCAATGCCAGATACCGATCCATCGGCCGCGAGAGTCTCGACTCGCACCTTGTTCGGCAGTGAGCCATCAATCGGCGATGGCGAGGCCGTGAAGGTGTAGGAACCTTCGACGAAGTAGGCGCCTGGCGTCGGATTGCAGTCGTAGGTTCCGCCATCCGCGACTTCGACTACGACGTTCGTCACGCCCAGTGCGCCGAAGTAGCGCACCGCGTCCACATTGCGGTTGCGCACAATCTCCTCCTCCGTCAGCACGCGGTCGTAGTAGCGGATGCTCTTCAGCGTGCCGATGAAGTATTCGGTGTAGGACGTCGATGCGCCAATGCCGAAGTTTGTGTCCTTGAACGGCGTTATCGAGGATGAGAATTGATAGTAACCGTCGGCGATCGTGCCGCCCGCTGGAGGCGTTACACCCTGGAATATCTTCGCCGTGCGATCCGACGAATCGAGAATCGCCGTCGCATAATCGTACTTGCCGGATGCATTCTGGATATACGGACGGGTGGTATGGCCTGACGTGCTTTGCACGTTGAAGTGGAGGGAATTCGGCACATTCTCCTGTTTCCGCAGAACCATTGCGAAATTCGACCACGAAACACTGACCAGATACCCAATTTTATCGACGATGTCGTTCACATCGGCATCGACAAGCGTCTGGAGCGTCCAGTTCGCGACCGGGCCGACCTGCCCCAACCCGCGCCAGCGGCTGTCGCCTTTGAGCTGGAAGCCTTTCTCCGTCCATTCGCCTGGATCCCTGTCGCCGACTGGTGCGAGGCTGGAAAGCGCGCTTGAATTGTCGTAGTTGTTCCTGCCGCTGTTGATGCGCTGGACAAACAGTTCAGGTGTCACGGCATTTGGAGCGAGGTTCTTCCAGGTCGTCGCCGTCGTGCTGCGCTCCACGCCCACGCCCTGATTGTAGATGCCGTCGAAATTCCAGACGATGCCGGCCTGCGAATAGTCCGCAAACGAGTAGTCGGCGGCGGCGCGGAGTCCGCGTGTCGCCTTCCATTTCCAGGTAAGGCGGACCTTTCCATCGCTTGTGCTGTAGCTGTAGGAGTTGCCAGTGTAGTGCGTCGCCGCGCTCCATCCGTCGCCCTTGTCGGCCAGCGCGCCCCATGTTTCGACCGTGTAGCCGGCACAGGCGTAGTCGATACCCTTGTAGGTGACGCTCGTCGGCGCCGTGAATACATGCGAGCCATCGACGGCGTAGGGGCCGTCCGGTTCGTCGCCGCGCAGATACGGAACTGTCGATTGCACGATGATGTTTGGATTGTCTGGGATGCCGAAGTAGCGCCAGTTGTCAACCTTGCGGTTCTGCGCGACTTCCGCGGCGGTAAGCGCACGACTGTATTGGCGGAAAGACTTGATCGAGCCGACGAGGAGATAATCGTAGTTGGCGTTGCCGTAACCGCCGAGATCGTACCCGCGCTCGAAGCCATGGGCGGTAATCGAATCATACCGCCGGAATCCGCTGCCAGAAGTGGGAATCTCAGCGCCGGTGAAGAACGCGGTCGTGTTGTCGGTTCCGTTGACGATGGCCGTGATGTAGTCGAACGACGCGCCGGAAAGGGTCAGTGGACTGCCGCCGCCCACTTGATACCCGTCATTGTCGTTGCGCCAGGCGATACTGCCCGACTTGTAGAGGACAAAGCTGAATTTGTTGGCCGAGAGCGAGAACGGGAAGGCGTAGGTGGTCGTCTGGTCGGCTGCCTTGGCGTCGAGGAGCATCTGGAGAGAGTAGTCCGTCCCTGTGTCGATGGCACCGGCACTCCCACCCGTGGAAACGACGCGGAAGCGGCTGTCGCCTTTGAGGGCGAAGCCGTTCTCAGTCCACGCGCCGGGGTCGCGCTCACCGACGATGGAACAATCGGACGCGGCGACCCAGCCGTTTCCAGCTGCGTTGAGGCGCTGGAGGAACATGTCGTTCGTAGCACCGGCAGAGCCGAGGTTCTTCCATGTTGTAGCCGTGTAGGAGTGCGACTGGTTGGTGCCGACGTTGCAGATGCCGTCATAGAAGAGGACGAGGTCATCCCAGACGTAGTCGCTCGCATCGTAGCCAAGGTTGGCGAGGCCCGCCGCCTTTGCCCACTGCCACGTGAGGCGAACGCAGTCATCGGTTGTAACGCGATATGCGCATGGTTGGAAAATCGCGGCTTTGTGGAAGACGGGTTCGGACCAGCCATCGCCCTCGCGCGTCTCGACCGTGTAGCCCGTGCAGACATAGTCGATGCCGCCGACAGTCACGGTTGCCGGTGCGGTAAAGGTGTGGAGTCCATCGACGGCGTAGCATCCAGCGGGCTCCGTTCCGTTTGCGCCGGCGACGGCTGTGGCAACGACGACATTCGTGACGGGCAGGGGCGCGACGCGGCCGAAGTAGCGCGCTTCGTCAACGACGCGATTCCACGCGACCTCCTCCTCCGTAAGGGCATGGTCGTAAACGCGGAGGAACTTCATCGTGCCGGTGAACTGGTTACCATCCCCGCTGGTGCAGCCGATGACATAGCCCTTCTCGTCTCGCCCCGCAACCGAATCATACTGCCTGAAGCCGTCTCCGGACGTTGGCGGCTTCGTCCCGCTGAAGAACGCCGTCGTCTTGGCCGTTCCATCGACAATGGCCGTGCCGTAGTCAAACGTGCCGCCGCCCAGGAAGGAATCGAGGGAGTGGCCGTTATTCGCTGCAGTGTAGGCCATGATGTTCCGCCAGTAGAACTTGCCGTCCGCTTTTTTAATGCAAAGAGCGAATTGATCGTATTGGACGGAAAGCAAATAGGCCCAGTCTTTCTTTTGCCCGGCGGATGTTGCATCGACCAGGAACTGGATTGTGTAGCTGGTGCCAACTTGGATTTTTCCAGGGCTGTCGCGGCGGAAACGGCTATTGCCTTTGAAGACGAAACCCTTGTCCGTCCATTCGCCGTATGTGCCGTCGGAGAGTTCCGCAGCGGAAACCCCTATCCAGTCGGAGGCGTATTTTTGCAGGACGACGTCATTCGCCGAGCCGAACGTGCCGAGGTTCGCCCAAGTGAGGGCGTTAGGGTCGTGGGCTGCGTTTGCGCCGACATTGCGGATTCCGTCGTAGTTCCAGATCGCTCCGGGGACGTAGTCGCCCACGTCGAACGCCTTGTATGCTGGATTGTCCCAGTATTTGATGCCGGCGTTGGCCGTGAGCGGCGCGACGCTGGCGATTGCGAGCGCTATGCCCGCTACAGCCGAGATGAATCCTGGTGCTTTCATGGTGTGTCCTCTTGTTTAGGGTGTTTATTCCATTAATTATGTGCGGAGACCTTCCGCAACATCCACAAAAGATTCTACCATTGACTGCGGCGACAGACAATGGCATATCGGACAACTGATGGATGACCGATAGGACAAGGGATTTTGTCCGCTTCTGCAATGGTTGGCGAAAGTGGTAGAATGGAATGCATGGAAGACACGATTACATTCAGCCTTTTCGCAGACCTCCACTGGCGCGAGGGCGACTGGACCTGGTGCGAGAAGCGCCTGGACGCCATTTTCGAGCGCGCCATTCGCGAGCGCGCGGAGTTCATCATCCACTGCGGCGACTTCTGCCATGACGTCGTCGCGGCCAGGGACATGCTGGCCAAATATGCGGCCGCGCCACTCCCCGCCTACCACGTGCTGGGCAACCACGAGTTCGAGTGTTCCGACACCCTTGAAGAGGTCGTCTCGGCAATGGGAATGCCGCGCAATTACTACTCCTTCGATGTGCGCGGCTTCCGTTTCGTTGCCCTCGACAACAACTACCACCACGGCCCGGACGGCAACCTCAAGCACTATGCCGACGAATCGGCCTGGGCAAAGTGCCACCAGGACGAAGTGACGCTCCCGCCCGAGCAGATAGACTTCCTGCTGAACGCCGTGGCTACGGCGCAAGGGCCCGTATGCGTCTTCACGCATGCCTCCATGCTGCGTCCGCCGACAGCCGGCGGCGTCTCAAACGGCAACGAGACGATCATCGCCGTTAACAAGGCTCGCGCCGGGAAGCCGGTGATGTTCTTCTTCGGCCATACCCATCGAGACACCCTCACCGTGCGTGACGGCATGGCCTTCATGGAGGTGAACTCCGCATCATCCGACTGGCTCAACGACGAGCACCACGCCTACCCTCCGGAACTCATGGCAAAATGCCATGTCTCCAACCACACCATCATCAACGCGGAACCTGTCCACGCAATCGTTCGGCTTGGAATGGATGGCACCGTCGACATCGAAGGGATGAAGGGCGCGCCATTCATGGGCATAACTCCGGAGAGCTTGGGGTGCGACACAATCGGCCGCCACGGCTTCCCCTACACCTACAACGTCCTCTCGGCGAAGTTCCGCCTCTAGACTTCCAATCCCAGCGCCATCTGGCCGGAGACGGTCACCTTGCGGCCGCGTTCCAATGAGGCGTCCGAGGTGTCGTAAACGCAGAAGGTCACATCTGGGAAGCGCTTGGACAGCGCGTCCGAGATGTATTTTTGCACCAGGGCGATGTTGCCAGGGTCGTCGTCCGAGAAGCCAACGCTGATCGGCTTCCAGCCCCCGCCGCCGGTGGCGATTGAGTGGCCCACGATGCGGATGACGTGCTCCACGAAGTCTCCGATGGCGAACTGCTTCCGCTCCTCCGGATGCACTTTCTTGCTAAGCTTCCGCTCCAGCCAGGCGTTGAAGTCCGGCGAGGTCACTGCGTGGTAGCGGTTGAGGGAAAGGTAGTAGTCAAGCTCCTCGGCGTCGGTGCCGAATTCCTTTACGCCGTCGTAGCAGCGGCGGTAGCCGCGAAGGTTTGCCATCATGGTTGCGCGTTCGGCGTCGGTCAGCGCCTCTTCGATGAACAGCTCCACCCCGTGGCGCAGCGTTTCGGCAGAGTGGCCGCGCGCGGTGACGATGGCGAAAAGACGGCCTTCGACGAGTGTCTTCCTGAAGGTGGAATAAGAGGGACAGGGTTGCTCCTCACCCGAAACGACACGGCGGATCGCCTCGCGGGTGTCGCGAATGAAGGTGTTGACGTCGGGCGACCTACTGTCCTGAAACTCGCGGAATGCCTCGTCCCGGCTGTTGCCGGCGAGGCGGTAGTGGGCCGTGTCCTGGCGCACTACGCTGTAAGTCGAGGTCGAGACCTTGTGCGGCGCCCAGGTGCCGTCGGGCTGGAGTTTGTCGAGGTAGATGCTGGTCGGCATCCTGAGGATGTTGTCATCCCAGTCGAAGATGTAGAACTTGAAGTCGCGTGTGGCGACCTCGTCGTTGACGAGCTTGTCAGCCATGGGTCGGCTCTCCCCTTCCCTTCGGCGGCGAAACCTCGACCATCTGGTCAAAGCGCGAGAAGGCCGCGCCCGCACGAATGGCGGGCGCCGCCGGAAGCGCGGTGCCGGTTGCGAGCATCAGCAGCCACTTGGGGAAGTCCGCGCCTGCGGCGATTGACATCGGCGCGCCGCCGCCGAAGCGCGGGTTGATTTCGGTGAAGCGGAATACGCCGTCGAAGCACAGGAAGCCCTGGGCGGTTATGACGCCAATCGCGCCAAGGCCGGACAGCAGCGCCGACAGCGGCTGCACGGCCTCCAGCACCTGCGGCGGCATCTCCACGCGGCCGCGTAGGATTTCGCCTCCGCGGACGGCGATTCTCCTGCGCGGAACCGCGATGACTGGGCGCGAATCAAAGTCGAAGAAGATGTCGATGGTATATTCGACGCCTTCGAGGCACCGCTGGACGACCGGCTTCAGCACATACCCCATGAAGAAGTTAAGCTCGCGCCAGTCGCGGGCCATGAACACATCTTTTGACGAACTGCCGTCGGCCGGCTTCACTATAAGCGGGAACTGTGGCGCGGCTTCCCTAATCTCGGCGCGCGAGGTCCAGGTCTCTGGCACGGCGATTGAGTTGTCGGCGAGCAGGCGCGCCGTGGCCGCCTTGTCGCGGCAAAGGCCAATCAGCCTTGGCGGCGAGACGACGATCCGCGCGCCGGTCTTCGCGGCGAAGTCGTCGCGCGCCGACGCCAGCAGGGCAAGTTCGGTGTCAATCGTGGGAATGACAAGGGAGATGTCGTTGCGCCGGACGCAGTCTTCAAGCGCCGGGATGTATGAGGCGTCATGCAAGGAAGGCATGAGGAAGGCCCCGTCGGCGAAGGCCAGCGCCGGGGCGGCGGGGTCGCAGTCGGCGCAAAAGACGCGCCCTTCAAGTCCAAGGGCGTCACGCGCCGCCTTGAAGGCGCGGACGAGTTCTACGCGCCTCCCGGCGCAGGTAATCAGCACATTTGCCTTTTCAACTGCCATTCAAAAAGGATAGCAGTATCCGCCGCGGAATGCAAGTTTTGGAAACTGGGATTTGCCGAGGAAGCGGGAATGTGGTATTATGGCGCACTTTAGATTGAGGTTTTACGCTATGGCTATGGATAAACATTACGACCCCGCTTCCATTGAGAAAAAGTGGTATGGATGGTGGGAGGAAAACGGCTTCTTCAAACCCGCTGGCAAGGGCGAGCCCTGGAGCATGGTAATACCGCCGCCCAACGTCACGGGCATTCTCCACATGGGCCACGCGCTGAATGACACCATTCAAGATGTGCTCGCGCGCTGGCGTCGCATGCAGGGGCGCGATGTCCTCTGGGTTCCAGGCACCGACCACGCCGGCATCGCCACGCAGAACGTGGTGGAGAAGGCCCTCCGCAAGGAAGGCAAGCGCCGCCAGGACCTCGGGCGCGAGGCATTCATCGACCGCGTTTGGGAATGGCGCAAGCAGTACGGCGGCACGATCGTCCGCCAGCTCCGCTCGCTCGGTTGTTCCTGCGACTGGTCGCATGAGCGCTTCACCATGGACGAGGGGCTTTCCCGCGCCGTCGCCGAGGTCTTCTGCAAGATGTATGCCGAGGATCTCATCTACCGCGGCAACTACATCGTGAACTGGTGCCCCCGCTGCGGCACGGCCCTCGCCGACGACGAGGTCGAGCACGAGGCCAACCACGGCCACCTCTGGTATGTCCGCTACCCGGTCGTCGGCAGCGCCGCCGGCGTGAAGGGCAAGCCCTACGAGGACTACATCATGGTCGCCACGACGCGCCCGGAAACCCTCCCCGGCGACACCGCCGTCGCGGTGAACCCGAAGGACGAGCGCTACATCCACCTTCACGGCAAGAAGGTCATCCTGCCACTCACCGGCCGCGAAATCCCGGTTCTCGCCGACGACTATGTCGAGCGCGAGTTCGGCACCGGCATCGTGAAGATCACCCCGGCACACGACCCCAACGACTTCCAGGTTGGCAAGCGCCATGGCCTTGAGGAAATCAACATCATGAACGGCGACGGCACGATGAACGCCCTCGCCGGCGCCGCCTACGACGGCATGGACCGCTTCGCCTGCCGCGAGGCGATTGTCAAGGACCTCGAGGCCGGCGGCTTCCTCGACCACGTCGAGGACTACGACAACCAGGTCGGCCACTGCTACCGCTGCCACACCGTGGTGGAGTCGCGCCTCTCGCCCCAGTGGTTCGTCCGCATGAAGCCGCTTGCCGTCAAGGCCATCGAGGCCGTGAAGACCGGCGCCATCAAGTTCTCGCCCAAGCGCTACGAGACCACCTACTTCAACTGGATGGAGAACATCCGCGACTGGTGCATCTCCCGCCAGATCTGGTGGGGGCACCGCATCCCCGTCTATTACTGCGACTGCGGCCACCAGTGGGCGGCACCGGAGAAGCCGGAGAAGTGCCCAAAGTGCGGCGCCGGCGCAAGCGCCATCCGCCAGGACGAGGACGTCCTCGACACCTGGTTCAGTTCATGGCTCTGGCCATTCTCCACCCTCGGCTGGCCCGACAAGACCGCCGACCTCGCCCGCTACTACCCGACTGCCGACCTCTGCACCGCCCCCGACATCATCTTCTTCTGGGTCGCCCGCATGATCATGGCCGGCTGCAAGTTCATGGGCGACGTCCCATTCCGCAATGTCGTGCTGCACGGAGTGGTGCGCGACGCCCAGGGACGCAAGATGTCGAAGTCGCTCGGCAACTCCCTCGACCCGCTGGAGATCATCAACCAGTTCAGCGCCGACTCCCTGCGCTTCTCGCTCATGCAGACGACCGCCCCCGGCATCGACGTTTACATCAGCATGAACAAGTTCGAGATCGGGCGCAACTTCGGCACCAAGATCTGGAACGTCTCGCGCTTCATAGAGATGAACGCCGCCAAGAACGACCCGCTCGACATCGCCGCCCTCGGCCGCGACGAACTCTCGCTCGACCCGGCGTTCCTCAGCGACGACGACCGACACATCCTTGCCGCCGCCGACAAGATGGTCGCCGACGTCACCGACTGGCTGGAGAAGTACCGCTTCCAGGACGCAGCCCTCGCCATCTACGACTTCGTCTGGTCGAAATTCTGCGACTGGCATGTCGAGGGCGCCAAGGCCGCGCTCAACAGCGACGACGCGGCAGTCCGCGCCCAGGCGCTGAAGATCCTCTACTTCGTCCTTGGCCGCGCACTGCGCGCCCTCCACCCATTCATGCCATTCCTCACCGAGGAACTCTGGCACCAGATGGGCTTCTGCGCGGAGGGAGAGTCCATTATGCGCGCCGCCTGGCCGCGCGCCCTTACGGCGGAGGAGAAGTCCGCCTGGGGCATCGACGACGCAGTCGTGCAGTTCGTCGACGCCATGCGAGAACTTATCACCGCCGGCCGCGCGCTGCGCACCCAGTACGGCATCGCGCCGTCGAAGGCCGCGCACTTCATCGTCGTCGCCTCGAACGCCGACGTGAAGGCCTGGCTGGAGCGAGATGCCGCCACGGTGGCCGGCTTCCTGCGCGCCGAACCTCTGGAAATAGTGCTTGAGGCCAACGTGAAGGGCATGCCCGGAACGGCCGTGGCACTCGGCTCGATCCACCTGCCACTGGCGGGATTGATCGACATCCCCGCTGAACTGGAGAAGATCGCAGGCGAACTTGAGAAGAACCGCAAGTTCCTGGCAGGCGTGGAGGCAAAACTCGGCAACGAAGGCTTTGTCTCCCGCGCACCGGCAAACGTTGTTGAGCAGCAGCGCACCCGCAAGGGCGAACTTGAGGCCGAAATCGCGCGCCTCGAAGGCCTCGCGGCGGCGCTAAAGGAAGCGGAGTAATCGCATGAGATTAGGAGCAAAACTCTTAAGCGCAATCGCACTGGCAATGGCTGGCGCGGCCGTCCTGGCCGCGCCAGAGGCCCCAGAGGAAAGCCTTTACGACGATACCGCGCCCACCCGCATTGCCTCGCTGGAAATCCCCGACAACTTCCCGCGTCTGTGCCGCCGTTTCGCCCTCCTCCTTGAAACGCGCCACTTCCTGCAGAAGCCGCTCGATGTTTCCGTTTCGCGCCAGGCATGGTCGAACTACATCTCACGTCTGGACTATGACCACAGCATCTTCCTGCAATCAGATATCGACTCCTTCCTCCCCTGGCAGGAGAAACTCCACACCGACCTCAAGCGCGGCGACATGGAGTTTGCCGTCACAGTATTCGAGCGTTTCCGCGAACGGCTGCG
>JAEEGL014061481.1_pt1 | contig 32723 bp, 16 predicted proteins | sample 9134231 | NCBI WGS metagenome assembly JAEEGL01 (sample SAMN16246548, study PRJNA631951) | gut metagenome | biome: gut microbiome; feature: rumen; material: fiber-attached | host: Bos | place: Iran: Karaj | collected 2018-10
GTGCATCCATGTGATGACACCGGCACACTGTGGAGCATTGTTGGCCTCAAGCATAATCTTCTCTACTTCCTGAGAAGAGTTTGCTGTACCTTTATATACTACCTTGATAGGAATTAAGCCGCCGCTGTTCAGTCCTTCAACCATCTCCTTTGAGTGGCCGTCAACAATCTTTACTGTCTCGCCTCCGTAGAGTAACTGTGCTCCGGTAATCCACCAAATTTCCAAATTTTTAAACATAGTTTTGTAAATTAATTAACAATTAAGAATTAACAATTAACAATACCATGCGGCTTGATAACCATTAAATATTAATCGGTGGTTAATAATTATTTTTTTTTTTAGAGTATTTATACTTGCTGTTAAAAGTTTAATGAGTTCCTTACAATCAACAATTATACTATCATATTGTTCATCATTTATGTATTCACTTTGATGCAAAATCTCAATCCAATATTCGGTTTCATTTGCTTCTTTCAAGGCAATCTTTAATTTGTGTTTAAAGTCTTCAACACTTTCGCCAAATTCGGACTCCCTGATATTTGCTCCAATACTTGTTCCAGATTTTAAAATCTGTGTGAAAACAGGATGTTCTGCGATGCTTGTTTGTCTGATAAAGTATTTAGATAATCTTACAATTCGAATACCGAACATAAGACTTTTATCTTTCAATACATTATCGGTTTTCATGCGCAGCCCAATTGTTAATTTTTAATTGTTAATTGTTAATTATTCATTATTCATTATGAATTATGAATTAAACTTTAGTGTTTCTGTCCGGGCTGTCCGTAATATGCATTAGGACCGTGCTTGCGGTTGTAGTGCTTCTCAATGAGCAATGGATTCATTGTTGTCAGCGGATTAACAGAGAAACTGATGAATGCCATCTTAGCACACTGTTCCATGACTTTTGCGTTATATACTGCATTGTCAGGTGATGTGCCCCATGAGAATGGACCGTGGTTCTTAACCAGAACAGCAGGAGTGTGGTCTGGATTAATCTTACGTATGTTCAGAATTTCGTCAACAATTACGTTGCCAGTCTCCAGTTCATACTGTCCTTCTACTTCCTCCTTAGTCATATCGCGCGTACACGGGATAGCCTTGTAGAAATAGTCGGCGTGAGTTGTTCCGATGTTTGGTATGTCCTGTCCTGCCTGAGCGAATGCCGTAGCATAGGTGGAGTGGGTGTGTACCACTCCCTGTATGTTCGGAAATGCCTTGTACAGTACCAGGTGGGTTGGTGTATCGGATGAGGGGTTGAGGTTTCCCTCAACCACCTTACCGGTATTTAGATCCACAACTACCATATCTTCTGCCTTCATGTCATCGTATGACACTCCAGAAGGTTTGATAACTACTAAACCTTTCTCGCGGTCAATGCCAGAGACATTACCCCAAGTGAATATAACGAGTCCTTGTTTTACAAGGTCGAGGTTAGCCTTAAAGACTTTCTGTTTCAGTTCTTCTAACATAATTACCAGAGAATTGCATAAAGAATAACTAGGATAATAACTACACCGGCAGCACCAAGGTTGAATGCTGTGTTGGTCTTGAATATTGCTACGTCAACACCTATGCTCTTAACATCTTCTACGGTATCCTTGGCATTGTTGTACAGATACAGGTAGATTGAGAACATCATAGCAGCGAGGAAGAAGAATGCTTCGAAGCCGAGGAGCTGGCACTCCTTGACGTAGAATGTCAGACAGCCTAATGCGAGGCATGTTACAGCTGCACCAAGTGCGAAGTGAGCCCACTTGAAGAGTGTACGCTTTGTCTTTTCTGGAAGAACCTCTGCTGGCTTTGTATTTTTTGAGCACAGTGAAATTGAGAAGAACAGTATCACGAGGCAGATGAATACGTATCCCATACGGAGCAGGAACGGTACATCAGGCATAGCGAACTTGAAGAAGATAGAGAATGCGAATGTACCGATTGCAGCAACAACGGCAGCAGCTCCACTTGCACGCTTCCACAGCAGACCCAGACCGAAGATGACTACGATACCTGGATATACGAAGCCTGAATACTCCTGAATAACCTGGAATGCCTGGTCGGCACCACCCATGATAGGATATACAGCTATAAGAGCCATGAGCAGAGCACAAAGTGATGTGATACGACCTACGTTAACGAGTTTCTTCTCAGAAGCCTTCCTGTCAATGTAGTGCTTGTAGATATCCATCGTGAAGATAGTAGAAGTACTGTTGAACATAGATGCCAGAGAAGAGATTACGGCAGCTGCAAGAGCAGCGAAGCTCAGACCCTTTACGAATACTGGAGTAAAGTTACGGATAAGGTATGGATATGCGTCATCAGAACGCTCTATTGAACCAAACAGTGTGAGTTGTTCACACACTGGCTGACCGTTATAAGTACCGTTCATGATATAGAATGCACATACGCCAGGGATACAAACGATGAATGGGATGAGAATCTTCAGGAATGCAGCGAATATCATACCCTTCTTTGCTTCGTCGAGAGACTTTGCAGCCAGACCTTTCTGGATGATGTACTGGTTGAAGCCCCAGTAACCGAGGTTTGTAAGCCACAGAGCACCTACTACAACAACAATACCTGGAATGTCGAAGTATGGGTCGTCATAGATATTCTCGTACATCTCCATGTTTCGTGTTACCACGAGGTTGAAGTGCTTGTCTCCAGGTATGCTTGCAAGATGTGAGTATATCTCAGAGAAGGCACCGAGAGCACCACCCTCAATATTCAGTTCGCTGCCGATTACGCTAAGTGCAGCGTATGCAGTGATAAGACCACCGCCTACGAGGAATGTCACCTGCATAACGTCAGTCCATGCTACAGAAGCCAGACCTCCATAGATAGAATACAAACCGGCAATGAGGAACAGGGTGAGGATGATAGTCATACGAACTGCATCCACCTGCATACCGCCGAGATTCATATACATGTCTGTTGGCAGACCCAGAATCTGCTGGATTGCAAGGGCACCGAGCCATGCTACAGATGTCAGGTTGATGAAGACATACAGGAACAGCCAGAAGATAGAGAAACTCAGACCTACACCTTCGTTGTAACGGTCACGCAGGAACTGAGGAATTGTAAACACTTTCTTCTCAATCATCAGAGGCAGCAGGAACTTACCTACTATAATCAGTGTTGCTGCAGCCATCAGCTCGTAAGCAGCCATAGCGATGCCGCTGTTGAAGGCAGAACCTGACATACCGATAAACTGCTCGGCAGAGATGTTCGCAGCAATAAGTGAAGCACCGACAGCCCACCATGTCAGGGTGTTACCTGCAAGGAAGTAGTCGGTTGAAGACTTTTCCTCGCCTTTCTTGCCACGGCTCAGGAAGATGCCAAGGCTGACGAGGATAATGATGTAAGCAATAAATACAAGATAATCAATGGTTGCAAAGCCATTGTTACTCAGGGCTTGAAGGATTTTGTCCATGTTCTTATTATTTTAAATTGTTAGTTTATGCTTATCTGTTTTCTCACCAGCGCTTATTTCACAGAGAACTTATAAGCAGCATGGCTGTAGTATTTCTCACCAGGCTTCAGAGTTGGCTGTACCCAGTCTTTCTTGTTTGGTGAGTCAGGATACTTCTGGCTCTCAAGACAAACACTTACATACTGTGGGTATTTACCGTTCTTGTGAGCAATGTTTGGCTCATTGCCGATGCCCTGGAAGTTGCCCGTATAGCACTGAACACCAGGCTCATTGGTAAACATCTCCATGAAGATACCTGTCTTTGGAGAATAGAGTGATGCACAAACCTGTGTGTCGTCACCCTTACCGTCCTTATAGGTGTTCAGGCAGAAGTTATGGTCAATACCGCCATTGGCATTCTTAATCTGATCGAAGTCTGCACCAATAGCGTCCTTGATTGCATGTGGAGTGGTGAAATCAAATGGAGTGTCTTTCACTGGCTTTATTTCGCCTGTTGGGATGTAAAGTGCATCTGAAGGAGTGAAGTTGTCAGCATTCAGATACAGTATCATGTCTGTTCCAACCTCGTTGAAGTTGCCGTTGAGGTTGTAGTAGTTGTGATTGGTCTGGTTGATAATAGTTTCTTTATCTGTAGTTGCCTCCCAAGTGATATCCAAAGTGTTGTCAGGAGTAACCTTGTATGTGGTTATTGCAGTAACAGTGCCAGGGAAACCGTTCTCTCCGTCCTGTGCAGTGATGGTCAGCTTCAGGGTTGAGTCATCAATCTGCTCTGCGTCATACACTTGGTTCATCCAGCCTGTTGTGCCGCCGCCATGCAGGCAGTTGCCGTGATCGTTCTGCTTCAGCTGGTAATCTGTGCCGTTGAGTGTGAACTTGCCACCACCGATACGATTTGCATAACGTCCTACAGAAGAGCCGTAGTCACTTGGTGAATTCAGCGTGTCTGCATATTCTGCAATGTTGTCATAGCCAAGAACGACGTCAGTTGGCTTGCCATCTTTGTCAGGAACTACGAGCGATACAACACGTCCTCCGTAGTTGGTGATGCACACTTCCATACCGTTCTCGTTGGTGAGGGTATAGAGTTTTACTGGCTTGTTGTTGATTGTCGTGTCAAAAGCAGCAGGATCGAGACCTGACTTTAACTGTGTTGGTTGACAACTTTCATTACAACATGCAGAGGCTAATGCCGCAATGGCAGCACACGCCATAAAAGTTTTAAAATTTTTCATTAGTAGAGTTATTTTAAGTTAGAAGAAACTATTACTAAATCCGCACATAGCGAAATCTTCGCCAAAGGTACAAATTTTAATTTGAAATAGTGAGAACCCATGCGCAAGCATCAGTGGGTTTTATTATTTTTTAACGTTTTTGGCGCTATTTTACCTTGTTTTGCTAATTGCAGATATAAATGTCCTTAGTTTGTCAACATCCTTCATACCCGGAATATTTGTTGTTTTTCCCTCTTCGTCTGTGAATGTCTTCTCAAATCTTGAGTTTAAGTCTATTCCTGCACACATGGGGTGGTGGAAAGAATTCACACGTTCAGCATCGTCAGGACCTATCCCTCCGGAGAGCAGAAAAGGTATGTCTCCGTCGTATTTTTCCACAAGAGACCAGTCAAATTGTTTTCCTGAGCCTCCTACAGATTTACACTTCGTATCGAACAGTAGCAAATCGGCATGTCCCTTGTATTCCCTCCATTTTTCTATGTCAGAAGCCTGTTCAATGCTGAGTGCTTTTATTATCTTCACATCGGGCAGAATGTCAGGAATGAGGGTCCTCTTTAGATTGTCAATATATACAGGCGACTCGCTGCCATGCAATTGTATGTAACCGAGTTTGTAGTTGTATGCCTGAGTAACGATGTTCTGAGGCATCTCGTCAACAAAAACCCCGACGTATGATGCTTCTCCAACGTTTCCTTCTGCAATTTCTTCGTTCCTTAAATCAGGAATAAGTCCTGCGTGTGAACTGATATTCTCTACATAACGCGGACTTTTAGGCCAGAAAATCAGACCTATCATATCCACCCCCAGCGCCCTTACTTGCTGAATATTCTCAGCATCGCGCATACCACATACTTTTATCTTCATAATCACTAATCACTAACCGCTAACCACTAACCATTAAACCGTAAACCGTAAACTGTAAACTATCAGAACGGATACCCAATAGCAAAGTTCAGCACCTGTGCATTGCGGAATTTCTTTTTGAAGAAACCGCTCTCGTATGGTGAATGCAAGGCAAATCCCCAGTCTATTCTTACAACAAAGAAGTCCAGGTCATACCTCAATCCTACACCGGCATCCAATGCTACATCCTTTTTTGCCGGGTCGCCGTCACCCTTATCTATATAGTATTCCCTAGAACTGTGTCTCAGGTGCCATACGTTACCTGCATCAATGAAAAGGGCGCCGTATAGACTTCCGAAAAGGTGCGGACGATATTCCAGATTAAGTACAGCTTTGCTGTCACCATTATGTTCAAGATAGGCTAGGGTGCGGTTGTCATAGTGTACATTTCCTGGTCCTACGCTTCTCATGGTGAATCCGCGCAAGTCATTTACACCGCCAATGTAGAACTGCTCAGAGAATGGAGCCCATGTGCTGTTTCCGTATGCTGTAAGTATTCCTCCGTAGAAGTGTACTACAAAACTTGATTTGCTGCCAAGACCTCCAATAGTCCAGGTTTTCTTTAAATCAACCTCAAATTTTAGGAATTGTGAGAATTCGATACCAAAGAGTTTCTTGCCCTTATCATTGAGTTTTTTGCCTGCAAAGAGTGTTGCTCCAAGGTCGCAGATATTACCAGCCTCACTGACTGTTCCTTGGAAGAATATCGGATTCCTGTATGTCTTGGGAGAAGTGTATGTGTATGAGTATCGTATCTTTGGAGTCATCTCATCCTCCATGGCAACTAAGGCTGTAGGCGAATCCTTTACCTTATCTAAATAGTCATCCGTAACGTCGAAAGTTCGTCCGTATGTCAGAATCAGCGGTGACAGCCCGTGTATGCTTGTTTCCGTGGGCTGGAACAGATAGGAAAATTCTCCAGACAGTATGTTCCTTCTGAAGAACCCCGCCCTTCTTATTGTCTGTCCTGATAGGGATATTATTGTTGTTGGTGTGGTGTACCACCTGCGTCTGAATCTTCTGTTTGTGTTGGGACTCACCTGCTTGCTTCGGTTGAAGAAATTCGGCCACAGCAGTCGGGGGAAGGTAAGTTCTGTTGACAAATCAAAATCGTAGCTGTTTCCCATGTTCTGTCCGCCACCAACCTGGAATTCGTAGTTCGCGCCAGCAGATATTGTCAGTGACTCTCCTCCGTGGAAGGCATTACGCTTTGTCAGTCCCACTCTTACCCCCGGGCCTATACGACCTGATGTCTTGCCAGTTCCGTTGGCCTCAAATGTTACGTCATAAGGCTTGTCAAGCACAGCTGTTACAGTCATGTCCAGCACTCCTGCTCCCGCTCTGGTGTCAAGTGAGTCGTTGCCCCTTCTTACACCTATTGTGTCAGCCACTAGATGGAGTGAGCCGTCTTCTTCGTAGCGTTTCTTGAATGAAATGTCGATACTAGAGAACACGCCTTTCGATGCCAATGCATTGATACTTTCTTCATAGGCATCCTGTGAAAACAGCATTCCTGGTCTCAGTTTTGTGTCGGCAAGTATAATTCTTGCCCTTATTGGTGGCGGAACCTTCTGTCGCTTGTCATTTGGCTTGCGGGCATATCTTATTTTCAGGAATCTCGTGTTCACAGAATCGGTAGGCTGTTCCCTCATCTCACGCCTGATGTTTACTGTAGTCGATCCTATAACCCATTTTCGCAGAGCATCTTCGGGTAACGAATCGGCAAGGTGCAGTTGCAGATGAACCTTGCCTGGCGTCATTATCGTATCTGCCAGATATGAGGTGTATGAGGTCTGATAGTTGTAGAATCCATGATTTCTTAACAGTCTGTATATACGTGTTCGCTCGTTGTCAAGATTGGCCACCGAGAAAGGATCCCCAGGATGCAGGCTCGATGTACTGCCTTCTTTTTTGTCACCCATGAATATTCTCTGGTATATGTCTGTAGGAAAGTTGGAGAAACTTATGGTGTCCAACGTGTACAGATGGCCGAAATATACGTGGTATTGTATCTTTTGTTTCTTGGCAAGTCCCGAAGAGTCTCTCTTTCCGTAGTCTTTTGTGTCGAATGTGACATCACCATTGAAGTATCCGTTGTTCTGCAGTACGCTTTTTGCTACTGATGCCCTCAGAAGCGGGCTGACATTATGCATCAGCACCGGTGCCTTACCAAAGGTTCTTACCATCCATTTGGAAAAAGCGTCGTCCTTCTTGCCCCATTTGTTATACACCCAAAGGCCATAGGGGAATAATGTGCGGTAATAGCTGCTGCCGAAAAGTGCTCCGTTAGGCGCTGTTGCCAATGCCGCCTCCACTTCTGACTCGGTGTCGAGTAAATGGGAGTGATGTCCTTGCGGGTCACCATGCCAGTCTATCTTTTCCAGACCAATGAAGAGTTGTTCGCCTTCTTCCAGATGAGATGTCGAAGAACATGACGCCAGGACAAGGAGGAGAGTTAAGAGTGAAGAGTTAAGAGTTAAGAGTCTTTTCATGCTTCTGGGATTAACGGTTTTCTCTTGAAACAGCTGTGCTGTCTTTCCGGGCAGGTATGCTGTCTCTGCGGGCAGGTATGCTGTCTCTGCGGGCAGGAATGCTGTCTCTGGAAATATTCATGCTTCTTCTTCTGGAATCAGATGGGGTACTGGTGGGGGCAGGTTGTTTCTTGAACAGGTCACCCAGCTTCTGTAGTTTTCTCTTGTACATATAGCCCGCTCCGTATTGTCTTACGTATCCTTCCAGGAAGTCATATACATTGTTCTTGAAGAAGGCCCTCATATACTGGTTTGAAGTGTCTGACAGCCTGTACTGTAAATCGACATTGTCAAAGAATGAGTTGTTTCGTCCTGCTACTTCGTTACCGGTGGAAATCTTTCCTCCGACAGCGACGTTGAGTCTGTTATTCCAGAAGCGCTTGGCAAACTTAAATGTGTAGTCGGTGTGCATAGTACCGTCATCACTGGTAGATTTGTCTACACCCATCTGGAAGTCAAGAGACTTCAGGGCATTGCCAGCAATGTTGTTTATCTCTGACTGCAGGAAGCTGTTCAGGGCGGAGCTCATGGAGAACGGTGTCGTATTTCCGTCTGACAGATACATGCCTGTTGTAAGCATCGTGATTGCAACCTTCTGCCTTTCTTCTTTGGACATCAAAGAAAGTTCGTTGGTAACGTCCTGGTCTTCAGGAGCTTCTATTATGAAGTCCAGTCCCATATCTTTAAGGCTCTTCGTTATTTCAACTCCGCAGTTGAATAATACCATTTTGTTTGTACCGCTTCCGCCTACTGATGTCTTCAGTTCCTCCGTAGCCTTAATGTTCATGCGCGGATTGAGTATGTCTCCCGTAAATTCAAGCCATGAGCCGTCGGCAATGGTGAATGTCTTCAGTGGTATGATAGGCAGGGCATATTTCATTTCACCCTTACTGATGGTATATCGTCCCATTAATGTTGTCTCTCCAGAGGTGTATTTCATTCTCATATTGCCACCTCCAACGAGGTCCAGATAGTTGGTGTGGTCAGCGTTCAGCCAGCATTTTACGTGTGCCCCGTCCATCACGTTAAGGGTAAAGTTCATCATCATACCGTCAACTACAGGTTTTACGACTACTACATTGGTCGTGTCATTGAGGTCTGTGAATTTTACTAGCTCATTCAGTCTGTTGTCAGTTGTTATAGGTGTGTCCCTGAGTATATAGTTCAGGTTTGTTGTTGGCAGAACGTCGAGCCTACCCATGATATTGAGTTTTGCCAGTTCTCCTCTTATGCCGCAGTAGAAATTCACGTAGGCTTGGCCATATGCTTCTGACTTGGGTTCCTCCTTGGCGTCTATCAGTAGGAAGTTCTCCGCTTTCATCCTCAGGTTGACGTTAATGTGGTCTAAGTCCGAGAAGTCTATGCTTCCCATTGCAACGAGCGGATTATTGTTTGCAGAATATACCTGGAAGTTCTCTAGCAGCAACTGTGAATTTACAATCCTTACTGGGTCGTCATCAAAGCGCATCTTCAGTCCGTACGGTATGCTGATAAGACTGGCATTTTCTAGGAATAGCTCTCCGTTCACCATCGGTTTGCTCGTGGTTCCCTGCACGTCGAGTGTTCCTTCGGCTGTACCCTCAAGACCTATTATTTGATCTTCGATAAAACCGTTTATCAGGCTCAGCGGAGTCTTCTTCATATCGGCAGTCAGCGAGATGCTGTCCGTTGCATTGTTATAGCGTCCTATGATAGTTGCTATCTCATTGTCGTCAAGTAATATTGTTCCATCCACGTAATGTGTGCCGTCTTCTTCCGGCATATATACAAACTGGGTGCTCAGATTTCCTATCTTCGAACCTTCGAATGTCATATTCTGCACATTCATGTCTGTCGAGACGGTCATCTTCGTCATACTGTTCATTACTATGTGGTAGTCTCCGTCAAGTATGCCGGTAATCCTTGGAGCGTAAGGTATTCCGCCTGTCAGCTTCCCGAGATTTATGTTGGTCAGTGACAGCGTCAGGTCTTGCCATATCTTGTCAACTGTCGGGTCATCATCTTCTTCGGATGTCGTGGACAGTTCTTGATTGGTAGAATACAACTCTATACCTGTTCCGTCTTCCGACCTCATCTGCATGTTGGCAGTAGCAGTGTTTCTCTTTCCGAGGGTAATATGATTGTCTTTGTTCAGTCTGAACTTGGTATATCCCAAGACTGGCTCGTCAGGTGTCAGGCGTATCTGGAGGTTTTGTCTTTCGTTTATGACAGAAGCCTCAAGGCCAAGATTCAGTGCCAACTCATTCTGGTTATCATAAAGTTGCGTGTTCATGGTCAGGCTCTGCTCCAACAGCTCTCCGTCTATTAAGGCTGCAAAGACAATGTCGTTAGGCTCATAGTTCTGCACCCTCATGGCATAGCTCATCTTCATAGGCGTAATAATATTGCCTAGCGAGTCTGTTACATCGTTGGTGCTGGCTATCTTCACACCAATGGTGTCCAGCTGATAGCCGGCAGTTTTCAGACTGTGCAATCTCAGTTCGCCATTTATGCCGTCTTCCCGTGAGGTGTGTACTCTTGCCAGAATGCGATCAAAGTCTATGTCATAATAATTTATAATACGGTATATAGGATTGTTCTTGCCGCATCTCAGGTAGAAGTTCATCCTAGGCAGTGCCATCCTCAGTGCTGCCTGGTCTAAGGCATAGTTCTTTATTTGCGTTTCCAACAGTTTCGAGAGTTCGTTGGACTGTCTCATGAGCCATTCATATCCTCCCTGTGCTGTCACTAGCGATTCAAAGTCTCCGCAGTGTATCTCTGCTCTTGTCGTATCCCTGCGTGTCATCAGTCTCAGGTCGATGTCGTCAGGATGATATGTCTTTGCAGAGTCTATAATCGTGATGTCGCTAATAAATCCGTTTAACTTGATGTCATCATAGACATCTGTAGATCGTGACAGTCCTGGTATCTTGGGCAGTTTTATGCCACTGCTGCCGGCCTCGATGTCGAAATGTCCGCACAGTCCTATCTTAAGCGGGGCTCCGACGAGATTCATTTTGTACAGGTCCATGTTCTTCAGGTCTGCGTACATAGTTCCCTTTATTCCCATCGGCTTCTTGTTGTCGGTAAGGGCATCGATCATTATCTCTCCCTCCAGAGCCTTGCTCTCTGGTGTAATGGTGCCCTTTATCTTGTGCATGTCGGCATGCATCTTGCCGGATATTCTCAGGTCACCTAGCCCATATTCATTCAGGTTCGGCATTCCCAGCTTGCGCAGGTCTCCGCTGTTCACATTCATGTCCGCTACGTCAGCGTCCACATTATATGTCATGGTCTTGTAGTTCACAGTGCCATGAGAGTTAATTCTGCCTCCGTCGCTGACTGTTACGTTGGCAGCATACATAACATCAGAGCCGCTGATTGTAGCATCAATGTCTCCGTCAGCCCTCAGATACCTGTATGTCTTTACCTTTGCCTTTGCATGTGCCCTGAACTTAGGTGTATCGAAATTCATAGGGTAGGAGAGGTCAAACGGTCTGACATCAACAGATGCAAGAGTCGGGATGTCTGCCTTTAGGTATGGGAAGTGGAGATTTCGTGTATTACCGTGTGCCTCTGTTGTCAGTGTCATAGGAATTGCAGGCAGCAGGTCGCTCAGTTCATTTGCTCCCTCTATATTCAGTCCCCTTGCAATATTCAGAACATCGCTCCTTCCTATGCTGGCATCGAGACGTGCATCAATGTTTCCGGTCTTGGTCTCGTCAAGTGCGCTGAGGTCCATATTCAGGTGGGTGGATATCTTGCTTGCTGCCGTTGCTAGCGTACCGTCAAGGGCAATCTTCGTCGTATCTACTTTTATATTGGCGGCAAGTGACTTCACATCAACTCCCATGCTCTTCTCGTTCAGAGCCAATTCCCTTATGCTTGCAGAGAACAGTGGCTTGCTGTCAGCAAGGGCAAAGGCTAAGTCTTCTATCTTTGTCCTTAGTCCCTCAACTTTGTAGGTGTCGTATGCCACAGCCTTTATCGTAGCTCCTGTGTTCTTGATGCCCAACTGCAAATTTACGAGGGTGTCCTGAGGATTCTCGTTTTCCTGCATGGCAAAGTCTATGCCGCTGACATTCAGATTAAGGGTATCCACCTTTGCGCCGTAGCCGCTGAATTTCTTAACCTCACCCAGCAGAGTCTCTACGCTGTAGTGCTGTTTGCCAAGGTCGAAGACGCCTCCTTCAGCCTTTGTCATCAGACCATTCACGGTTACAGGTATGCTGTCACCTTTCATCATCATCCACAGGTTCAGGTTGGTGATGTTGGCATTATTCAGGTGTATGGTATATGGGATTTCTGTTTTTGTCGTGTCTTCCGGTGCTTCGTAGTTAAGGTCCAGTTTTATGTCTGCACTGTCTGCTTCAAAGTTTGTTATGTCGATATTGTCATCCAGCAGTGCCAAAGGTTGCCAGCCAACAGTAGCGCGTCCCAAATAGATATCGAACTGCGGACTGTCAGGCAATGTGTCACAGACAGCTTGCCATTGGGCACTTCTTACCTTACACTGTGTAATTTCCACGTCTAAAGGCCATACTATGTGTATGGTGCCGATGGAAATTTGCATGCCTGTCTGTTCGCTGGCTATCTCGCTGCCTTTATCCGCAACCCAGTTCTGCACTGCAGGAATATACAGCGCTATGGCAAGCAATAAAATCAGGACTATCGGAAAAAGGATAATCCCAGCAGCTATCTTTGCTATGGTTTTTAGTGTTTTCAGATTGCTCGTTTGCTTATATTTTATATTAACAAAAACCTAAAAAACACTTTTTGTAAGTTTTGGCACTTTGTGCTTCTGTTCTTCTGTCGTCATGAATCAGGTCGTAAGTACACTTCCACCATCTTCCTGCCAACATCAGAACCTATTCTAACGAATAAGAAAACTTCCAAAAAGCAAAAACAACGGCTTTTAGTAAAAGCCTGAAAAACCAAATATACTGTAAGACTGACAAGCAAGAGGTGCAATGAAGTCAAATGGTAAAATTTGTTTTTTAGATTTCAAAGAAATCGGTGTTTTTGCCTTTATGAGAAAGACTTCCTGTAAGGGATAACAATATTAGTTTTAAGGCTGGCTGGATGCTTGCATACAAGCAGTATTAGAACTAATAGCGTTAAATACTCTGTCATGAGTACCTTTCTCAGAAAGGGGTTTTTCTTGTTTTTGTTCTATTTCTTTTGGTTTTGCATTATATGATTATAAATCTAGGCTGCAAAAATATAAAGAATTTTTAAAATGTGCAAGTTTTTTCCGATTTTTTCGCTTCTTTCGTGTTTTTCGATGTAATCAATCTCTATCAGAATTCTTTCCGAACTCTATTAATCTTATAAAGAACTCATAAAGAACTCATAAAGATCTCATAAAGGTCTCATAAAGGTCTCATAAAGAACTAATAAAGAACTAATTGTTAATTGTTAATTATGAATTGTTAATTGTTAATTATGAATTGTTAATTGTTAATTATGAATTGTTAATTGTTAATTATGAATTGTTAATTATGAATTGTTAATTGTTAATTATGAATTGTTAATTATGAATTATGAATTAAAACGGCATTCCTACTGCGAAGTGCAAGGCATAGTCTCTGCTGAATCGTGGATGCACGATAGGAAAATGCTCCTTCGATGTCTCGTAACTTGGATTTACGGCCTTCATGCCGAGGTCAAGACGCAATACGAAATAATCGAAATTCATTCTCAGTCCTATACCGTATGCCACAGCCATCTCTTTCCATAGGCTGTATGCCTTGAACTGTCCTCCAGGCTGGTCAGAATAGTCGCGCAGTGTCCATACATTGCCGGCATCAATAAAGAATGCTCCCTGGAATTTCCAGAACAGATTGCCACGCAGTTCTGCGTTAAGGTCTATCTTCATGTCACCCGTCTGGTTGATGAAATCGATGCGTCCGTCTTTCTGTGCATAGCTTCCCGGACCTAGTGTGCGCACGCTCCATCCTCGAACGCTGTTGGCTCCGCCGGAGAAATATCTCTTTTCAAAAGGCAGGATGCTGCTGTTGGCGTATGGAACGGCAATGCCTAAGCGGGCATGAAGAGCAAGAAGATTACCTCTTGAAGCATCTCCTAGCGGAATGAGACGAGTGTAGTCAATGTCCGTCTTTGCATATTGTGCAAAGGCTATGCGGAAAGCTTTGTAGTTGCCGTCTTCATTCTTGGAAAAATCAAAAATGTTTGCCAGGCCATACAGCAGGTTGCCTGCAGTCTCTACATTGACTTTCAGTGAGTTGTAGGTGTCTGTATATGTAAATCCAAAGCCCATCTTCATGATGAAGAGGTCTTCGTAGTTGTATTTCAGGATGGCGTTGCGGTTGGTTGTATTGTCAAGATAGTCTCTCTTGAATGTTTCAGAAATCCAAGGCATAGAGACGTAGTTGAGATCAAGGAAGTCATACTGATAGGTCATTTTGCTCGCTGTGTTGCGCCAGCGATATCCCCATGTGCCGGTAAATACTCGTCTGTGGAACTCCGGACGGTTCTGGCGGTTATAACCCACTGTTACCTCTGTCCTGGCATTATGGCGACGCTGGTAGTCTGTGGATAACCAAGGTGCCACGATGGTTGGGAATGTGAGTTTGCCCTCTATGCCGAATTCGAAGTAGTTATGTGTGTCATATCCCTCCAGTCCGCGTATAGCCTCAAAGGCGGCACGAGTGGAAAGGCTGAATACCTCACTGCCTCGGAAGATATTACGATTTTCGTATGTCAGCGACAATGCTGCACCCAGGTCACCGGAAGTGTTAGTTCCCTCAGGCTGCACCTGTATGGAGTGGGGCTTACGTTTGGTAAGATGCACTTGTGCATTTACCATTGTGTCTTTTGTCTCTGTAAAAGTGATGTTTGTGGTGCGCACTGCCTGCAGGCGGGCAAAGCGGTTGTAGGTATCCTGTACCTTTTTCTCGTTGTAAAGCTCGCCCTCCTGGAAAAGTGTGTTGGTAATGAGAGTTTTTTTGCGCAGGAAGTCAGCACCGTCGTAAGTTATATTATTAATATGGTATGTTGGATGCAAATGCAAGGAGTCTTGCGAATTAGCCCTGTAAAGACCTATGTGCATAGTGACATCAGCCTTATGTTCCCAGCGCGATGTATCGACGTCAAAGGTTATCATTTGCTTATTGAAATTGCGGTAGCCATTATTGGTTAGAAAAGCAGTATATCGCTGCTGTTCTTCCTTGAGTTTGTCAACAGAGAATGGCTGTCCGCTTTTGAGTCCCAAGTCATAAAGTTCGTTCGCTTTAAAAAGGGAGTCAATTCTCTCATCATCAATCTGATAGCCAACATTCCTTACAGTATATTGATGGTGCGGAGAAATGACGTATGCCACTGTCGCTCTGCGGTTGTGAACAGAGATTGCTGTATCGACTACAGCGTTGAGATAACCCTTGTTTTCCATCATCGACTGAAGGTTGCGCATACTCATTGTTATGAGTGCTGTATCGAGGATGGTTCGCTTACGGGAAAACATATTGTTTTTGGGCTTTTGCTGTATGTAGTCAATATAGTCTTTGACGCTTACGCTGTCATCAAGTGAGCGCACCACATTACGCTTCAGGATGAGCTCGTCTTCCTGGAGTCCTTTCAATGGTGAACAGCCTACTATCAGCACCAAGCAAAAACCAAAAATGTAAAGTATTTTCCGCATTCCGCTGCAAAATTATAAATAATTTTTTATTTAACAAAATTAATTTGATTTTTAGGAAAAAAAACGAGATTAAAGAAAAAAACCGATAAAACCCCTTCTGATGCCTTGAAACTCTTTTGAGTTTTATGTGCTAAGCGTTATACCTGTGTCTTTAAAAACAAGCTTTTACGCCACAGTCACAACTCTTACCACGACCACCGAGGTGGTTCAAGCCCTCAGAAGGAAAAACCCCGATTTCTTTCGAAATCTAAAAAACCAAATCAACTGTTAGACTGACTGACTAGAACAAAATCATCTGTTAGAATGACTGACAAGAAGTATGAGGGAGTCAAGTAGTATATTCGGTTTTCTAGGTTTTTGTTCTAAAGCCCTGCGCGCAAGCTAAAGTTTTTGTATAAAAGCCCTCCGCGCAAGCTAAAGTTTTTGTTTAAAAATAACACAATTTTTGCACGTAGGGTAACAAAATTTTGTTCCTAGGGCAACGAACAATTTTTCCATAGTATAAGCGCAAAAAAAGACTTTTTGTATAATAAAAATGAAATTTTGTATAAATGCTATCGTAAAGTACTGATTTTGAGTTACAAAACCACGCAGCTCCACGGAAGTTTTTATTATACTTCAAATCACTAGCCTAATAGTGCAAACGCCATGTTAAAAAGTCTTAATGAAAGCGCACAAGCATTAAAATAGTGTTAAATAATGAGCCTATGTGTGAAATTATTTACAAGAATTGTAGGCAATAACGTGTAAAATTTTTATCTTTGTTCCCATAATAATAATAATAAATAATGACATACGCGCATATACATCGCGCATAATGCGTAAGAAAACTGATGACAAAGACATTACGATATCTGATCCTGTTTGCGATGTGGATATTTATTTCCACAGATGCATACTCTGTATTAGTATCGCAGATCATCACTGATTCGGCATCGTATCAGCGATACCCATACTTACGCATTATTGAAAGCATTGATACTGTTCCGATGACAGATGAAGAATTCTTCGACAATGCTGGCAGCGTAGTATTCCCAGTCAATAAGACAAACCTCCCATCTGAGAGTACTCTGCTTCAGGAATTGTCTGACAGCGTCATACCTCTCCTGCAGCGTGACAGCCTCCAGTTTGTACGCATCGTTTTACGTGGTGCTGCATCTCCGGAAGGTCCTATGTGGAACAATGACAGGCTGAGTAAGGGCCGTGTTCAGGCACTGCTCGATTTTCTGAGACAGAAGTCTGGCGTTGCATTCAGTGATGAGGTTCTTTCCGTCTATGCTGAAACTGAGGACTATCGCTCGCTGTGTCTGATGATGTGGCGCGCTATGGATACTGATTATGATGCAGTTTCGAACCTGTGCGACAAATATCTCCCTTCAAAGAACTATGTTCAGCTGAAGAAGAAGCTGAAGGCTCTGAAAGGAGGCAGGGTGTGGCGCAGGATATTGCGTACTTATTTCCCACAGTTGCGTGCCACACGGTTTATGCTGTTGGTGAAGAAGCCAAAGAAGGTAGAGCCTAAGCGCGAGGTGGCACCAGTTGCTACTGATACTAAGTTTGTAGCTGTCGCTCCTGATACTATTCTGACAGAAGAGTTTATCGCTCGTCGTGAGTTGCTGTCAATTAAGACCAATCTTCTGTTCTACGGTGTCTATATGCCATTCGGTTACAATCGCTACTGTCCGATACCAAACGTTGCTATCGAGTACTATCCGCTTCATGGTCACTTCACTTTCGGTGCTTCTATAGACTTCCCATGGTGGGTAAATTATGCAAAGCACAAGTTCTTCGAGGTTAGAAACTTCCAGGCAGAGGCGCGTTACTATCTGCGTTCTGGCGATATCGAGAAGAATCCTCCGGGTGAGGGCGCAGCATTCCGAGGCTTCTATGTGCAGGCTTATGGTCATGCGGGTGTCTTCGAGATAGGACTTCATAAAGACAGGGGCTACAAGGGTGAAGGCTTTGGCGGCGGACTTGGAGTAGGATATATGATGCCAATATCAAAGAAGGGTCACTGGCGCCTGGAGTTTGCGGCTCAGTTCGGATACCTTTATGTAATGCACGACCCATTCCAGTATGAATATCGTGGTATAGAACTCCACGACGACCTGTATTATTATGATTGGGTTCGTCCTGCAAGCGAATTTAAAAAGCGTCAGTATCGCTATACTTATTTCGGTCCTACACGTGTTGGCGTAACGCTGACCTACGACCTGCTCTATCGTACTAATGCAAAGACAAAGAAGAAACTCAGTTTCAAGAGAGTCAGCTTCAGGTCTAAAGAGAAAACAGTTAAAAAAGTAATAGTTAATAGGTGAAGTATCTTCCTATCATAGTAATATCATTCTTCGTCCTGCTGATTAGCTGCATGCGAGAGCCGGAACTGCACCTCTACGAGCCGCAGACCGTAGAGATTAAGACGCCTGCTCCCAAGATTGAGCTTAAAGTTCTTTGGGACTATAAGTGGGATGTCAATGTCAATGTCAATGCCCATTATCAATATAGGTATGACTGGGAGGCAGAATGGGTCTATGGCTGGGATGATGAAGACCGTGAAAAATGGGGCGAGCTGGGTTATACCGACCCTACCGTATTCAACGTTCGCCGTTACTTCAGTGGCGACGTGGCCTTCGGCAAGCATATCGGCATCTATCCTACGGTGACTATCTACGGCAACACCTATGAGGATAAATTCGACTGGGGCTTCTGGGACCTCCTTGTATGGAACGAACCGCAGGTGACAGTGGAAGGACAAGCCATACGCTTCGACGAGTCCGACCCTGAGCACATCACTGCCGAAACCAGCACCTCTATGTACCGTTCGCGCTATTATGCGCCTCGCTATACTTACGCGTTCAATGCGCCCGAACCGTTGGTAACGGTCTATGATCAGGGCTTTGAGGTCAACCGCGACCTCCGAGGCTTCACCTATGACGCAGAGCGCGACATATATGTCCGTGAGATTCCGTTGGAGCTGCTGCCTGTCACGTATATCTACCTCGTGCAGGTTGTCCTGATTCACAACAACGGCCGCATCGAAAATCTCAATGGCGAAGCCAGCCTCTCCGGCATGGCCCGCACCACCTGCCTCCAGACAAGGCGTGCCGGTGACGATGCCATTAGCGTCTATTACAAAATCCGTAAGAAGGATAATGTCCCTTATGTCCCTATCGGCAAAACTGAAACCGAGATGGTGGATGTCATAGGCGGACGTCTGATGTCCTTCGGCATGTGTGGCGTATTACCTTACGAAATTGATGAAACCATCAATAATATGGATGACAACGAAATCAGGGAATTGTCAGGTAATTCCAAAAAGTTAAATGGCCTTATTAAAGACCCAAACAAGCACTATGTTGATTTCAATGTGACGTTTAATAATGGTAAGGACTCCACAATCGTCAAGGAGGTGACAGATCAGGTGCGAATGCATTACAAGGGTGGTGTCATTACGGTGGAGCTCGACATGGACACCGTGCCAATACCGAAGCGCGCTGGTGGCTCAGGTTTTCAAGCAGTAGTAAAGGACTTCGAAGAAGTACCTCCGTATGAGATTGATTTTGATAAAGATAAATAATGAAGATAAAAAAGTTTAACCCTAAAAATATTTTAAGTACGAAACAGAGAGTGAAAGAACAAAACAAAGTTAGAGAGTAGAAAAAAATTCTCGAGCAAACAAATTTATTAATTTAATATTAACTTTTTAAAATTTTACAATTATGAAAACAAAGTATTTTTTCCTCGCGGCTATCGCAGGCATGACCTTCGCAAGCTGCTCAAACGATGAGTTCATCGGTGACACCAGTCCTACATTAGGTGCTAATGGTGGCGACGGCTCAATTCAGTTCAGTTACAAAGTTGCTAATACAACTCGTGCTGACAAAGTTGGCGCCGATGCAGCTACCCTGCTGGGTAACAAGTTTTATGTTACTGGCGTGAAAGGAAGCGGTACTGGCTCAGGTCAGACTGATGTGTTTAAAACGTATTCGGTAGAATGGGCGGTAAATACTGCTGGCAAGACAGAAAGTAATACCAGTGACTGGGAGTATGTTGGCAAAACTCATGATTTCTCAACAGCTTACACTCCGAATATTAGCTCTCAGACCATCAAGTACTGGGACTATAGCACTACCGCGTATGACTTCTGTGCATACTCTATAGGTAATGGTAATACACTTGTTACAGCGACTCCTGGTGATAATCAAATCAAAGGCAGTATAATTGACTACTCTTCAGCAACAACAGCTGCTTATACCATCCAGGGTAATCGTGATGCACTTGCTAAGTGTTATATTACCGACATGGTAACGGTGGCAAAGGAAAATTATGGCAATGAGGTAGAACTTCAGTTCCGTTCTTTAGCATCTAAGGTACGTATGGCTATCTATGAGACAGTTCCTGGCTATTCTGTGAAAAATGTTCAGTTCTATGTAGATGACGCAACTATCCTCAAAGTCAGTGGAACTGGTGAAGGCGAACTTAACAATGCGAATGCTACACTCTTTGGAACAGACGCATTCTGTACAGCAGGTACATTTACAGTAAAATTCCCCACCATTGGTAGCACCAATTTTGGAAAATCTGACTATAACAAAGCACATGTGACATTTGCAGCATCATCTGATGAAGATACACAAGGTTTTGGTACATTGAGATATGTTGCAGGCGAAGGATCTTTAAGTGGTTCTAACTTATATCTTGGACGCACTTCTACAACAGCTTCATTTGCAGGTTCGACATCTCCTTATTATGTAACTGTTTTGCCTAATGAGACGGGTGTTGTACTTGAGATGCGCGTTAATTACGACCTTGTTTCTAACGATGGTTCTGGTGAGGTAATCACTGTCCATGGAGCAAAGGCTTATGTTCCCCTGCAATACACTCAGTGGCTGCCAAACTACGCTTACACATACCTCTTCAAGATTAGCGACAATACCAATGGTTGGACAAGCACAGTTACTACTGATCCCGCAGGTCTTTATCCAATCACCTTCGATGCTGTAGTTCTTGATCCAATAATTGCAACAACCGAGCAAACAACAATTACTACAGTAGCTACTCCTAGCATTACCACTTATCAGAAGGGACATTTATATACACAAGGTCCTGAGTATAAGGCTGGTTCAGAGGATATTTTTGTTCAGGTTATTGTTGACGGAACTCTTAAAGGTGACCTTGGTACAAAGGGATGTCTTTATACTGTAGCTGGTGGTACAACCGAAGCAGAAGTTATGGATGCGATTAATATCCAATCAACTTCACCTGCAGCAGTACCTCCTGCAGCAATCACTGGTCGCAATGGAAAGACACTCACTCCTGCTACAAGTGTAGCTAATTTCACAACTATACCTCGTGAGGATGGTAACAATATCACTATTACCGGAGGACAAGCTGCGTCGTTTGATGCGGCTGCAGGAACCTACGCCTATGTTTATGACACAGGTACATATACTGGTGCCTGGTATACATCAGCTCCTGCAGACATATCAACAGCTAATAAATATTATTCTGATGCTGCTTGTACCGTTAATGTTACTACATGGGATGATACCCCCAAATATTTATATCAGAAGGATCCTACATACATATATAGTGCACAAGAAGTAGTTACTGGCGACGAAACAGGTTGGCCTACTAATTGGTACACAGATCCAGATGGTAATACACCTGCATCTGCTTGGGATGCTTCAAATATTGGAAAGACATTCTACAAGAAGTTCACTGTTAATCACAAGGTTTACGGTGTTAAAGTTATCAAGGTTGTAGATTAATAATTAACTCTCTCCTCAAATGAGTTACCAACCGTTACGAGATAAAGGGTAAAACCTGATACGAGGTAAAAGGTAGTAACAAAAACGAGGTAATATGTAATAAGCCTACCGAGGTTCTTGCGCTCCAGTGGGTGCTCAGGCGGCAAAGCCGGAACTTGCGCTCCAGTTCTTGCTCTGGCAAGCGACAAAGTCGATGACGACTCCTTCGGTAGAGTTAAAAACAACTCTGATGCGGTTCTTGCGCTCCAGTAGGTGCTCAGGCGGCACAGCCGGAACGACTCCCCATCAAGGTTTAAACAAAGCCCGACAAGGTTCGACTCCTTGTCGGGTACCAAAAGAAAAAAAGAAAAAGATGAAAGAGAAGAAAGAAAATAGTAACATGGTCAGCGAGCCGATGGCAATGACATACGGCATGAGCGACAATCTGGTGAACAGCGGTCTGCTCACTCAGATTAGAGACCTGAGTACGGCAGACAAGAGATGCCTGATAGGTTATATCACACAGGAGTTAGCCTATGAGGAGACTGATGACGATGTGGATTGGAGGGCAATAGATAGCAATCTGCCGCCCTACACCCTCGATGAACTGTATGCCCGCATAGACGAGTCGCATCAGCAGTATCTGAGAGGAGAGTATATTACCGCAGAAGAGTCGGATGCAAAGCTGAAAGAAGATTATATACTATTATAATGAAGAGAATGATGTGGTAGTAATAGAGGATATATGGGATATGTACCGTTCACCACAAAATTTGAAGAAAAGAATTTAAAGGCCGGTGCCTCGAGAGAAATGAAAGAATGAGAAAATGAGAGAATGAGAAAGGATTAGAGTTGAGAGTCAGTTGAGAGTTGATAGTTAAAAGAAAAAAAGACATAAAGTTAACAAGAGATTAGAGATATAAATAATACAGTTATGAACACACTGGCATTAGAACAAGAAACAAAGAACTATTGGCAAATGCTCAAAGGGGCTAGTGACCAAGTGAAACTTTCATTGATTTCACTGCTTAGTTCTTCTCTGGTATCTAAAAAGACTGTGGCAGATTCCTCAGAAATGGTTTCAGAGGCTAAGATTAGACCAGAGGATTTGGAGATAACTCCGTTCGTAGCATCTATAGGTCAGAACATCAAACCTCTGCCTGCAGACTTTGACTATGATAAAGCAAAGGAAGACTACTTAATGCAAAAATACGGATGATAAAGGTTTTCTTCGATACAAACATCATGATTGATGTGATAGGACGGCGTGAGCAATTTTGCCAGCCTTCGCTGCAGATTATGAGTCTTGCAGACAGGGGGCTCATACGCATCTATGTATCAGTCCTATCATATGCGACAGCAAGTTTTATCCTTGGAAGATATAATAAGGAATTGGACATCGTCAATGAATTCTCAAAATTCATGAAGATAACAACAGCAACGCTTGTCGACTCCTCAATGGTAGAACAAAGTGTGAAGTCAGGGTTTGAGGATTTTGAAGATGCAATGCAATATTTCTCTGCAAAGCATGAGAATGTTGACTATATTATAACACGTAATAAAAAGGATTTTGCAAAATCAGACATCCCCGTGTATGAACCACAGGAATTTGTCGATTACCTGTTAAGTAAGAAATAAGAAAAAACGACCCCACCCCGTCCCTCCCAAGGGGAGGGGGAAAAAGGAAAAAAGGGCCGGTGCCCGAATACAAATAGAATTTGAATTGAACGAAATAAAGACCATAATAGGACAAATAGGAATCATGAGCCTCATAGGCCTCGTTACCCTGCTGACTCTTGTCAGTTGCGGCGGTGGTGGAGGTAGTGCTGCTGTCGTCGAGGACGATCTGCAGGCGATAGAGGGCGTCACCGATGATACGACACCTATTAGCTTCTCATGCGGCTTGGCTGAGAGTCAGGCAGTTGTCCGTAGTGGCAGTATGCTGAGCGCAGAGCGTGACGCCTTCAAGGTCTGGGGACACAAGGATATGTCGTTCGATGACAAGGATGATGATGAGCCGAGTAATGATGAGTATGGCGATATGCAGACCGTATTCCCAGGCTACACCGTCAGCTGGGTTACAAATACAGCCTATACCACAACCTCCAACACTAACGACTGGGAGTACGTTGGCGGTGGTCAGACCATCAAGTTCTGGGACTGGTCAGCAAAGGCCTACCGTTTCTTCGCAGTGACGGATGTGGATGAAGTTACGGCTGGGCTCAATGACCCAAGTGACCCCAATGGGCCATATGAGATTACGATGAACACTGATGCGACCTCAACAGAAGCAATCAACGCCCTTCCTTACTTCTCACACCTGTGGTTCTCAACTGGCAATGCCAGTCTTTATCCCGACAAGCAGTTTGGCAAACCCGTGGTGCTGGAGTTCCTGAAGCCCCTCACGCGCGTGCGTTATATATTTAAATACGTGTACCCCCGTGAAGGATACTTCCTCACGAATAAGAGTTTCAAGCCGGCAGACGGCACTACCAATATAGCCCGCAAGGGTACTGTGACTATCATCTACCCACTCACAGGAACGGACACTAAGGAGTCGTTTGCAACAACACGAAACGATTCCCCTGCAGAGGGCGAAGAGTTGCCGGCCTTCACCGTGGACTACGACCCCGAAGATGACGGTAAAACGTATTCAAGTCCAATGACTGACGATGGCTGGTACATTGTGGCCCCCAATATGTCACAGGGCAGCTACAAGCTGTCGGTGGATATCAACGGACAAACGAAAACCGCTGCCGTGCCTGCCAACTACATGCAATGGCTGCCAGGCTACAGCTACACATATGTATTTAAGATTACCGAAGAAGGCGGTGTGGAAATCGGTTGGGTAGAAGCTGCCGTAATTCCATGGATAGATTTGAGAACCGACCATACAGTGTATAATTGGTGAGAACAAATAACAATTAACAATTAACAATTAACAATTGAAAGAGATACAGACCATAATAGGAAATACTAAGGCTGGCATAGCCATTGTAGGGCTTATGCTTATCACTCTAGTGAGCAGCTGCTCTAAGAGCGATGGCTTTGACGAACAGTATGGGGCTGAGGCTGGTGCTCAGATAGGTGGCGTAAACAGCTATATGACTTATTTCGGTGAGGAAACTTCCACTAGGGCAGGAGAGGGACTGACCCGAGCATGGGAACTGCCGACGGATCCCGGTATAACCTATGAGTCTTATGTGCTTGGCGATCAGTCGTCTATAGGCGTCTGGTTTACGAGGGATGAATCAGAAGATCCTGCCCAGGAACTGGGAGGCTATTTATACAAGAGCGGTGAAAAATGGCGCATGAATTTTCCTAATGTGACTGACGTTAAAGGGGAGAAGAAATACTACGTCTATGGCTATATCCCTCACACGGCCGGTATCAGCAGCTCGGTTTCTCCAGAAGAAGTATCTGGTCTGTATGCGAATGGCGCCACGCTGACGCTGACAAATGTGCCCTCTGTGTTGTCTAACGACCTGTGCGTAATAATAGGTGCCAAAGAAGGTACGGACAAAGAGCATGACAATGGTCTGCATCGCGGCGATTTTGCATACACTACTGCCGCTTCCGTTGCAAACAACTTTGTCTTCCTGGTCTTCGACCACCTCTATGCTGCCCTGCGCGTTAGTATGAAGGTAAATGGTAGATACAATGCCCTGCGCACCATCAAACTGAAGTCGCTGCAGATGAGTACAAAAGTTGGTTCGACATACAGCAAAGACCACACCGATATTACCATCGTGCTGAATGCCAATAATACAGGTGCCGACCCTATCTCTAGCGTCGACTATGACGATACTTCTACGGCTAAGGAGAATAAAAACGGTATAGAGTTCTGGTCTTCTGAGGAGGGCGTGGCCCTGAATACTGATTATCAGAATTTTACCGGACACTTCATGCCGACTGGCATAACTACTTTGGAACTGACAAGCGTATATGATGTGTATGACAAGCAAGGCAACCTTATCCGCGAGAACTGCAAGTCCACTAACTATTTGCAAGTCAATGAGTTGTTCTCGGGACAGACCGCAACTCTGCGCGGCAGACGATATACGATAGAGATGACCATCGAGCCTACATATTTATATATGATGTCAGAGGACGATCTTGACAACCCAACGGTGGTGTTGGAACCGTAACGGTTAGCGCTTAACGGTTAGCGGTTATAGGTTAAAGAAAAACGGTAAACGGTAAACAGTAAACAGTAAACTGTAAACTAAATACATTGAAGAATAAAACGACGATAATAAGAAAACTCATAGGCTTTATAATCTTAATCAGCCTCATGCTTGGCTTGTGGCCGGTGGCGATTTCTGCTCAGATTAAGATTGGCGGCAATGTGTATGGCGGCGGTAACCATGCTGATGTGAAAGGTAGCACAAAGGTTACGGTGAAATCCGGTGACATCGGTGCCATTCTTGATCCTGAGGCTGAACGTCCGCTGGAAGATCCTCTAGGCAAGGTATTCGGCGGTGCTCGTATGGCGAATGTGGGCGGCAACACCTTCGTACATATTGACGGTCAATCCGACCTCGACGATGGAACTCCTAACTATATCCTAATTAATCAGGTATATGGCGGTAATGATATCGCAGGCCATATCGGTACGGCGAAGAACGTTGGCGAGGGCGTTCCTTCAGAACTGAAGGCGGTGAAGTCTGCTATGCCTGATCCTTTGCCTGAAGGAAAAACCGAGGAATACTATAACGACGTCAATGACGAATTTAACAGTTACGTTCGCGTCAGCACTAAGGTATCGGGTGAGAAATATACGCAGGCAGATGTTGACTTGGCAGGGGAAGATCAAGATGATCCAGCCTATGGCAAGACACCAGATGTGGACCTCAAGCCTGCGGCTGATGCCCGAAAGGTATATATCGGACAGCTCTTTGCTGGTGGTAACGGTGACTTTGACTACGAACAGACACCAAGCGAAACTCCAGGCAAGGTAATACACTCTATCTATAACTGGAGTGATGTTAGTCATCAGTATCCTATTGCACAGGTTGAAACCGATGATGGTGCGGTTGGCTTCCAACTCCCGGAACTTGACAGAACCTATCTGGAGGTTATGGGTGGCTCTATCGTATATGCCTACGGCGGCGGCAACAATGCCACGGTGAAGGAGAAGAACATCATTCACATTGACAACCCAAGTGCGGTGGTAAACCATATCAAGGTTGATGCTACAGGAAAGGAAGATGAAAATGGAACCGACCTGCTTGATGACAATCGCTTCCTGGATATGGGCATCAACACCACTTTCTCAAGACCTAGCAGTGGTGCCTTCCAGATAGGACGTTTCTTCGGTGGTAATAATAAGGCCGAGATGCACATCCGTCCTACGTGGAACCTGCTTGCAGGTAAGGTGCGTAACCTCTATAGCGGTGGTAACAAGGGTAATATGACCAGTCCGGAAGGACTGCTCCTTGAAATCAAAAAATACTCCACCCTCATTGTTGACAACCTCTATGGCGGTTGTCGTATGGCTGACGTGATGCCGACGCAGAATGGCGTCTATACCCCTTGTACGAATCTTACGGAGGAGGACGGCGAGGGTAATCTGAAATATAAGTTCCCGAATGAACTTGCAGCACGCTCTCTCATACGCGGCGGACACGTCAATAACGTATATGGCGGTAATGATGTGACGGGTGTCGTGTATGGCGGTAATGCCGTTGGTATCTATACTACTATATATGGTGATGTATATGGTGGCGGTAATGGTGATTATCCATATACTGATGCGCCGGATCTAGTGAATGATAAGACCTATGGCGATTTCAACTATTATGATTTCAAGACTGCTGAGGGTTACCCTACTTCTGTCGATGCGCTTAATGCTTTCCGTCCTAATGCAGAGCAGGTATCTCTTCGTCTGAAGGGTACTTCTGCTGACAAACCAACCGTCATCAAGGGCTCAGTATTCGTAGGTGGTAACTGTGCGTCGCTGGCTACGAAGAAGAATAATCCGTTGGTAGAACTGAAAATGGGTTCTCATGTCCTAGTTGACAATGTCTATCTCGGCAATAACGGTGAGGGCATGGTTGAAGAGAGTTATCTGGAAAAATATGCCGACAACAATTTCAGTAGCTTGCAGCTGAAAACAGACCCCAGTATTTTTGCCAGCTATATGGATGGTGTTGCTATGCCGCTGAAACCGAGCATCGTGTTCGACAACACAGAAAAAGGCGACCCTGAAACCTATATTGACTATTCAAGTAAGGTAGGCTCATTCTACTGTGGCGGTAATAGGGGTAGTATGACGGCCAGTGGCAAGAATACCTTAAAATTCAACAAAGGTCTGATCATCTTTGAGAAACTTGTGGGTGGCTGTAATAATGCCGATGTGGCAGCAGGTCCGCATAATGCTGAGTATAAAGGTGGTATCCTCGGTTCAGCTGGTGAACAAACAAGTTATACTGAAGGTGGTAAGATAAAGGACCGTATCGAGTTGGACCTCGAAAATGTGGTTATAGAGCCCAGACGATGGAATGACACGTTTGTCAAGATTGAGGCTACTGATATTGTTGACGGCAAGTTGAAGGCTGGTCAGGAGTATTACAAGACAGATATGCGCAGTAGCCGTTTCATTGCAACAGGAACTGAGACTGCTTCCGTCGATGCTACAGACAAGTATTATAAGTTGGCGCGTAAAGGTGATGAGTTGGATTGGAACACCGCCATCTGGGATCTTAATGAGGGTGATTTCATGAGAACCGGAACAGGTGGTACGGGTGTTGGTACAGATGGCACAGGAACAGAATACGATGAGGATCGTCGTCTTCTGAATGGTAATATTTATGGTGGTTGCTATAACAGTGGTCACGTTAATGGTAACGTTGTCATCAACATTAACCAAGACCTGATTAAGCGTGATGTTGTCTTCGCGGAAGCTGACAGCAAGGACCCATATACTATCAGCGGTGCGCGCCGTTCTGGTGTGCTCAAAGAAGCGCAGGGAGATGACGTGATGGCCGTTGCCATGACGGTGTTCGGTGGTGGATGCGGTGAGGAAACCGAGATATGGGGCAGCGCTACCGTAAACCTCAACAACGGTTATGCCTTCCAGATATTCGGAGGCGGCGAGGAAGGTGTTGTCGGTAATAGGGATAACACTAACGAGGACGGTTATAATGCCGCCTACAGCACCACCGTCAATTTGCAAGGTCCTAATGCCGGCTATTCAGAGAAAGAGTCGGGTCTGCCGCTTGCAGAGACGGAGTATATCTATGGTGGCGGTAACGAAGGTGACGTCCTCGGAGATTCGTATGTCTATTTGGGTCATGGACGCGTTTATGATGCCTTCGGTGGTGCCTCCAATGCTGACATCTATGGTGGTACTGAGGTGTACGTAGGATATAACGAAGGCTTCCCGTGGATTCGCGATAATGTCTATGGCGGTAACGACTTCGGTGGAACCATCAGGGGTAGTAGGAATCATTACATGACTACTACACGACCTGTCTTCGACAATACGTTGAAGGAATCGAGCACCTATGTGAAGTATATCCAGGGCCGTGTTGACAGTATCTTCGGTGGATGTTACGGTAACTATAACTATAAAGACCGTGTCTTTAAAGACTACACCGATGCAGATGGTAAACCATTGATAAAAGATGGCGAACCTATATTCTACTTCCCACACCTGTACGACAACTCTTACGTTCAGTTTGTGCCGGTAGATAACTCCAGCAATCAGGTTGGATACATCTTTGGTGGTAGTTCGGGTTACCCTGGCAATGTTGAGCTGAACAATGCCATGCAGGAAGAAGCTTATGTACTCATTGACGATACCCAGACTAAGGATGAAAACCGATTTGCCAATGCTGATATTTACGGCGGCGGTGCCTTTGCCGGTGTAGGTACATCAGTTTCCCTCGGTGCCGGCCGTACGATTGTTGACTTGTTTGCTGGCAGCTTCCACAATGTCTATGGCGGCTGTAACCAGGAAGGTCTGGTAGGCTATACACATATCAATGTACCTTCTGAATCTACTGCTAAGGTCAATGCCCTCTTTGGTGGCGGTAAGGGATATGACCCTGCTTTGTATGAGGACCCCAAAAAGCCAGAAAAGAAAGTTCTTGCCGAGCGCTACTGTGACCACTATGTCACTTGTATTGATTATAAGAGTAAGGATGCTATTGTAAATGATGCCATCTATGGTGGTAATGAGAATGGACGTGTCGCGTGCGATACCTATATTAATATAGAGGCTCCTGTGATGCAGAGCAGCGGCTATCAGGCTACAGTCTATGGTGCTGGCTATGGTAAGAAGACCGTCTCCGGTCGCACCAACGTCTTTATGAACAACGGCTCGAATGCCTATAAGGTGTTCGGTGGTGGACGCGACGGTAATGCCTTTAACTTTGCTTCGTTGAAACAGTGGCTTATTAAGCAATACACTATAGCAGGAACTACTGCAGACAAAATGGACGCAAAATTATCTACCTATAACCAGCTCCTGCTCAAATTCAGTGCATATCTCGATGCTAACGAAATCGCTCTACCAACCAATATTGGAACATACCCCAACGCTGAGGGCAACTATAACGGTACCTATACCAACGACATTTTGACAGGCGACTACCACCAGACTAATGTACATATCATGAATGGTGGTAATGTGAGCGGCTATGCCTATGGTGGTGGCTATGGTACCGATGCTGTGGTATCCGGTCGTACCTATCTCGAGTTGAAGGGTGGTAATGTGGATAAGGATATCTATGGCGGTGGTCAGGGCGGTCCTGTGTTTGATGAATTTGGACTTGCTAAAGACGACGACCCGGACAACGACTTTGTGGCCCAAACCAACGTTTATATTGAGGGTGGTATGGCACGTAATGTCTATGGCGGCGGTTACCTGGGGCATGTCGGTAAGCACTGCAAGGAAGTTGACGGAAAGATCGTGGAAGCAGCCATCAGCGAGTCCAATGCCGGTGACATCCCCGCTGTGGCTAATGTAACTATCGGTAAGACTAATGGCACCAGTTTCTATAATGGTGTTCCTGCTATCCAACGCAATGTTTATGGCGGTGGTGAGGGCGGTTCTGTTTATGGTTCTGCCAACCTGACCATTAATAATGGTTATGTCGGCTATCGCTATAAGAATACCGCCACATCGGGAAGTGCTGTATATGAATATGTCGAGGAACTTGACGACCAGAAGCCTAATTCCATCGAGATGGCAGGAAACGCTTTCGGTGGCGGCTATGTGGTGAACAGCTATGTGGACAATGCCAATGTCGAGATGTATGGCGGCACGCTCCGTGGCAGTCTCTACGGCGGTGGTGAGGTAGGTCCTATCGGGCGTGGTACGATGAAGGACGGCGCTACGACAGCCAACGGTGGCATCGTGAATGGCAAGGCCACCATATACAAAGCTGGTAAGACCCATGTGAAATTGTACGATGGTCATGTTAAGCGTAATGTCTTCGGCGGTGGCCGTGGTAAGGACAGCTGGGGCGGTGACGGTACTAAATACATGGATGAAGCGTTGCTCCCTACCTTGGACTTGAAGTGTAAGGGCTATGTTTTCGGACAAACCGAGGTGGATGTCTATGGCGGTGAGGTCGGTACCGACGAGGGTGTTGCCCAGGGCTATGGTAACGTCTTCGGTGGTGGCGATATCGGTTGTGTATATAGTGCCTACGAAAATGCAGGCGGTACTCTGTGCTTCGGCAAGAAGAACGGTACGCGCTATGATGGGCTGGACAATAATGAGGGATATTATTATAAGAACGAAGGCGGCACCTTTATCACAGATGACGGTGAGTATATCCTTACCGAGGACTGTAAGGTGGTTGTAGAGCCTTGGTGTAAAGCCACATCCGCTGTTACCATCAACGGCGAATCCTATGCCGCAGGCACCTATGTTCCGACATCAGCCCTGAACTATTTGGGTAATAAGGAAGCTGACAAGAGCACATGGGAAGCTCTTGGCAAGACCGATGTCAACAAGGAAGGTGTCATAGTTCATAATGCAGTCTTTGCAGGTGGTAACACATCTCCGGCCTCTACCGAGGTATATGCCAATACCACTACGGTGTTTGGCAATGCCACAGCATCTATCCATGATGTATATAACCGCGACCTTATCTCTATTGGTAGAGGTAGGGTAGGAGGTCTGTATGGTGACGGTAACCTGACGCTGGTCGATGGCTACCGTGAGCTTAACATCACCAACTATGGTACCGACTATTATCATATCAAGCCAGAGATTACGCTGACACAATACAACGAGCTCCCCTATCGTGAGCAAGCATACTATGAGATCCGTTATAAGTGTCTGAAAGAATGTACCGACAAGGATAAAAAGACCTATGCCGTAAATTCCACCATTACTGCCGATGAGATGGTAGTAGTCTTTGACGGTGTGACAGTTGATGGAAAGTCAATGATTCAGCCCAATGGCAAGCCTTTGGAGGAATATTGGAAGGAGAACGGTGTCTGCTCGCGCTATGCCGGTCGTCCTATGAACACCATCCAGCGTGCCGACTTCTGTGGTGTTTTCGGTAGCCGCATGGTGATGCAGGGCGCTCAGGACCGTGTACCTGAGACCGTCGATTACACCAACTATACAATTAACCGTGTACGAGAGGTGTCACTGAATAAGAAGATTTCCGTACGCCCAGGTGATTCTGGCGATACTAAGAACAAGGAACACGGCAACTACTTTGGTATCTATAGCGTCGTGAACTTCCTCGGTGCACTCACCAGTGATTTCGATTTTGGCGATGAAACCAATCGTACAGACAAACGAACAACTGATAACAGCGATACTGATACCTATCAGGCTACAGCTAATGGTCAACCATATGGAAGTGCTTCTTTCTACGATTGGAAAAAGCAGTTCCATGAGGAGCGCAAGCGCAACAACGGTAACTCACATAACAAGTTGGCACTGGCTTCTGGTGTCTATTTGGAACTGACTAACGAAAATGGTAGGGGTACGGACCTGTACGAAAAAGAGTGGGGCTTGATTACCGGTGTTGTAGAACTTGACCTGATTAATGTCCAGCCTGGCATGGGTGGTGGCTATGTCTATGCCAAGAATGAACACGGCATTCGTTCAAACACGGAAAAAGACCAGGTGATCTTGACGGCCTTGAATGCTGGTGCTGTCACCAATAAGCACTTCAGGTATGACGAGACCGAAAACACCAAGAAGGAATGGGAGACCTCGGGTAACTTCGTTCATAGTACCCAAACCATCATCGACGACTGCTA
>JAEEGL013637142.1_pt1 | contig 32722 bp, 32 predicted proteins | sample 9134231 | NCBI WGS metagenome assembly JAEEGL01 (sample SAMN16246548, study PRJNA631951) | gut metagenome | biome: gut microbiome; feature: rumen; material: fiber-attached | host: Bos | place: Iran: Karaj | collected 2018-10
AAGGTCACTCACCTTCCCTTTAGCCTTATAGATATTCAGATGACAGTCACCTTCACTTCCCGAAATCAGCGCACAACCAGCGCTATCATACCCACGATACTCCAGACGATGCAATCCCTTGATCAGAATCGGATAAGCCTCACGAGAGCCGATGTAACCAACAATTCCGCACATAACAGTTCTAAGATTTATTAAAATAAACAATTATGCCGCAAATTTACAATAAAAAAAAGAATAATTCCAAACGCAAATTCAATAAAATTTCCATAAATTCCAATATTCTCCTTTCTTTTTTCTATTTGTAACCCGTACTTTACAGAAAAAGTCCAACTGGCAATAAATCCAGTTGGACTTTATTTATTTTGTCAACAACGAACTTTTTATTATATTATTACAATCCTACAATATATTTACTAAATGGTAATTTTGAAATAGCATGAACAATTAAATACGATAGTGTTGCGGTAACTATTACTACCAAAGGAACCTGAATAGCATAGTGTATATTATAGGAGTAAAACAAACTCCAAATGAGGTCTCTCATCAAATAAAAATGAACTAAGTAAATACCAAAAGTATGTTGGGCAAAATCGTATAAACGAGCTGACCATTTGGGCGAATAATGAATGTGTTTTAAGATTACAAAATAACATATAGCTAGTAGCACGACATTAATTGATAATCTATCCTGAACAACGTCATGTGGAACTGACAACGCATAAAGTACAATAGGCAAAATAGCGACTATAGCAATAAACAAATATAAATATTTTCTTTGGTCAATAGTAATATTTGCATATCTTCTAAGATAATGACCTAATAATGCAAAGCCTATAAAACCATAAAAGTAATAGAGGTAACCTCTTACATAACTAATAAGGCACAAAAAACGTGGATCAATAATGTTTAGAAAAGGGAGGAAGAGAGTCACCCCCCAAATTATCAAATAAATTTCTAAATCTTTTTTCGAACACCTATTCAACCAAACAGAAAGAATAGGAGTGAGCATATAAATACCAAAAATAACATATATAAACCAATAAACTCCAACTTGTGGCCCAAAAGGAATTCTTATTACTTTTTCAATGGCTTCCTGTGCAGTAAAAATACCTTGAAGATATTTAACTCCAATAAAAAACAAAGACCAAAACACCATTGGAAAAACGATTCGAGTAACTCGTTTTTTCATAAATGGAATCGTATCTCTTTCTTTATTCAAAATCAATGCACCAGATATCATAAAGAATAAGATAGAGGCGCCTCCCACTGCAAAATAGTTGTAAATAGCTACCATATATTGACCATCACTACCATTTGGTATTGCGGCATGAGTCATAATAACACACAAGCAGGCGAAAGACCGTACTGCATCAATCCAATATTCTCGATTATTATCCATTTTAATCAATGCTATATATTATTTCTAAAAGACCTCTTTTTCTATTATTATTTATTTTCCCCAATATATATCACCAGAATAAGAAATGCGTTCACGCTGACGAGCTTGTACATCAATCGAAGAACTACCATTGTTGAATACCTCGATTGTATAGAAATAGGTATCTTCGTCATTGGTCACACCTATTTCAATGTGTCGTTGGCCATTTCTTTTCATGAATTCCTGGTAACTACTTATTGGTGCTGTGAAATTCAAACCCTTTCCTCCACCATAAGGTACATTGTATGCACGGCCGAAATAGGGCAAATAGGAAATCAGCGTATCATTCCTCACTTCCACTGAATATCCGAATGATACATGTCTACTGCTTCCCCTCATTGGATACATGCGGTCAATCGCAATCTTAAAATCACGATTGTTCAAAGCATTCGTCACGTTAGCCGATAATTCAGCCATCTGTGCAGCCTTTTCCTCAGAGATCTTACAGCCTATAAACATAACCATTACCAACAAAGGGAATACACATAGAATCTTATTTTTCATATGAAATAATTCTTTGCAAATTAAATAATGAAAAAAGAAAGTCTGGTAATAATTAAAAGTGAGTCGAAACTGCGACAAGACGTTTTTTTCTATTCTCGAATAATTTGGCTAAATAAATAAAAAACGAACAATAAATTAATGCTAATAGAATTGCTTCAAAAAAATTAATTGTTATTCCGTAATAAGAAAAGATTCTTTGCCCAATAACGATCAAATAAGTATGGCCTATATAAATCCAAATAGAGTATCTGCCATATTTTGCTATTCGCTCAAATAAACGGGCTCTTGACAATTTAATAATAGAAAAGCATAGAAGGATTCCTAAACATGTTTGAATTATGCGAACAAACGCTTCATTCAAGGAACTAAAATGTACTTTAGGCATGTAAAATGGTAAGAATCTAGCCATAATTAGTCCCATAATCAGAATTACAATTGCACTAATAATAGAAATGTCATTAAAAAAACTCATCATGTTATTCCTTCTAAACAAAAATCCAATTATAAAAAAGGGCAAAAAAGCGAATGCTCTTTGGAAAGAAAAATCATGATCAATCGGGACAAATCCACAAAGAATAAGGAAAAGGAAAGAAAAAAATAACAAGCCTAAAGAACTAACATTCTTGAGAATAAACCAAACGAAAAAACGCCAATACATCAGACACACCAAATACCATAAAGCCAATTGAGGATCAATCAAAACTTTCCATGTAATAGGGTTGTTCAAGATAAGAGATAAAAAAATATGGGCTATTTGAGCTATAATATATAATAGTATAGTATGTTTGAACCAAGCCTTTATTTTGACTAAACTAGGATAGTTTGAAGTGAAATATCCAGACAGAAAAACAAATACAGGCATGTGAAAAGAATAAATAATCTTATTTATTCTCAACCCGTGATCTCCATATTTTAGATGTCCTAAAACGACTAAAAAAATTAAAAAGAACTTCAATCCATCTAATCTTAAATCTCTTTCCATCATCAATTAAGTGTAAGAGGCCCTTTTCCAACAATAAATTGCCTAATATACCAGTTCATTATAAAGTTTTTTTTCCTTCCATTCCTTGGCGCGCTTTTCTTTATTCTTACGTATTTGTTCGTTTACCTTCTTGACATCTTCGTTGTGCTTTCGAATCCTCTCGCTCTTGGCAGCACGGCGCTTATTCATCTCTTTACGGGCCTTACTGATGCGTTCACGTTCCTCTTGACGAATCTTTTCGCGATCCTTATCTGTATATCTTGGAGTCCATTCAGAATCGATATCTGTGGTTAAACGGAACTTATTCTTATCACGGCGGTCATAGATGTGGTAGACAAAACCCGTATGGAATTTCAAGAACCCACTAAGAGCTGCATTTTCCTCCACACCGTCATACCGGCTTTCGATAATATTATAACTAGCTTCGAGCGTCCAGTCCCAATGGGAAGAGAATCGATAAGCTGTAGCCATTCCAGCATGAAACGACCAACATGTCTTGTCATGATAATCGACAGGATACTCGTCCCAATCTTTCAATTTCATATCAAAATGCACTGCCTCGATGAGCGAAGGACCAGCAAAGACCATAACATCGACCTTGGGACGATACTTGCGACGTGGAGCGAAAAGAGTGGTCAAGTCGAGTACACCATCAGCATACGCATGCATCAAATAGAAGTGATAATATGAGCCATACTTCGCTGGATCAAGATTTTTTGCAGCAGCATCAGCCTCTCCTGACTGACGTGCTACTGAAGCTCCGAAGCGCACTCCAAAAGCTCTCGTAAAGAAGGTTCCAAACTGAACATCAATACTTGGAAAATTCTTGACAATATTGTTATTAGGGGCATTATCAGCGAATGATAAAGTAGAACCAACAGATGCACCAATCCACCAGTCCATTCTCTTGGGCACATCAATAGTTCCCCACTCTTCTTTTTGACCGAATGATGACGCATACGACATCATTGAAAAGCATAGAATATACAGTATTTTTTTCATATTATTTATGATAATCCTTTCTCTTTTAATATCTCATCATAAAAGTCATACAAACATTGACGAACAAAACGCTGCTCGAATCGCGATTCGATCGATGACCGAGCATTGGCTGCCATCTGTTTTCTTTCTGCGTCATGGGTAATCATCCACATCATTGCATTCTGCAATGCCACAGTGTCATGAGAGGGAATAATCAACCCTGTTGCTCCCTTATGATCATTATCGAATGGAATAATGATCTCTCGGGAACCATTGATATCAGTTACAATTGATGGCAAACCCAAAGCCCCCGCTTCGAGCACAGTATTGGGGAAACCCTCACGATAACTCGGGAATACGAAGCAATCACTCGCTGCATACCATGCAAGCAAGTCATCACCATATTGAGATCCGACTGCTTCAATTTCCGGAGTAGAATCAATGGCTTGTTTGCTATCTGAAGAAATCGGATCTAAGTCACTCTCGTAATTGCCAATTAAAACCAATCTTGGTCTTCTCGGGAAATCTTTAGCCAATAAAGCTTTGAAAGCTTGCACCAATTCATTAATTCCCTTGTCCCCAACAATACGACCTACAAATACAAAGGTAAACACTCCTTCTTTCTGAAGTAAAGCAACTTTCTCCATCACCTCTGGTCTACGAGAAAAGCGCTTCATATCCACGCCCATCACATTCCCATATCCCAAGACTTTCATAGGTTTCGAGGTGATGCAATTGTTCTTCAGGTCATTCAGCACTCCTTGCCCCTCAGGAATAACATGAGTTGCGCAGGCACATGTTAACCTATCGGTTGTCATTAGCACCTTCTTTGTCATGCCTTTTGACGTAGGGAAAACGAGACCAGTAAACGTATGCACTCGCACAGGGACTCTTGCTGCCCATGAAGCAATCATACATAGGAGTCCTGCCTTAGGCGTCATCGAATGCACCATATCAGGTTTTTCTTTGATAAAAAAGTAAAATAAACGCATCAAAGAAAGAAAATCATTAAAAGGTGCAATATGGCGAGACATAGGGATACCAACTGTACGAACCTTCTCTCGTTTCCCTAATTTTTCCAAGTCTTCATCAGGAGAAGATAACGCAAGAACTTCAAATCCCTTCTCATGAAGTTCAGTCAAAAGACCTTTACAAAATGTATCCAGTGATGTGCCAACTGTTGCACATCTTACAATCTTAACTGCCATCTAACTTATTTTATTATTAAAGCAATGGAAAGTCATCGGAAAGCAAATCTGTTTTCCGTGTTATAACCACATCATCATACATCATCATGATAATATCTTCGTCATATTGTCCAATAATGGAATGATTTTCGATGCCGTGAATATTATTCAAAATCAATTGAATAAAATCAACTCCAGCACCATATGCATGAAGATAGGCGCCTCCAAAACGAGGATTGATTTCAGAAAGGTAATATTCTCCATCTTTGATAAAGAAATCCATATCACATGGACCATTCAATTCCAATACGGAACATACCTCTTCGACGAAAGAGAATAATTTGGGATCCTTAAAAGAAATGGTCTTACTTGCACCACCTATTCGACTTTCAATCTTCTTTTTGGAAAAAACAGCCACAGGCTTATGAGATATACAATCGACATAAACATCAGCATCGCAATCTCCTCCCGTCATCAGTTCTTGGATGATATAGGTAAACTTTCCATCATTAAACTTTTCTTCAGCTTCTTCCCAATTATTTACCTTGCCAATACCAACACTGCCACTTCCGGAAATAGGTTTCATAAATACAGGGAATCTGACATCTCCATTATCAACCCCCAGCTTAAAGCTTTCCAAAGAATTATAAGTAAGTACTGTACGAACCCCTTTTCCCTTCAAATACTTGAACATCTCATACTTATCGAAACAAAGATGAGCTGTCCATGACGCGGGACAAAGGGGAAGGATTCCTTTCCTTTCAAATTCATCTCTATGCTTAGCCAACAATTCGATTTCGGGGTCAATCAAAGTTGTTATCGCCTTGATATTGCTTTTATTACAAATCTCTAGAATCCGATTGAAATAAGATGGATCATCAATTCTTGGGACAAGATATGACTCATCGGCAAAAAACAATGCTGGTGCTACAGGACTAAGATCAGTAGCGACAATCTTGCCACTTCCTCGCATCGAATCCTTAAAATCTTTCAGTAGTTTGCAGCGACGACCAGCGCTACAAAAAAGTATATTATCCATAGATTAAAATATTGATTTCTGTAAATACTCATTATACGACCACTTTTCGCGAATCAGTTTATAATTATTACCCTCTTTAACATAGATATTTGGGAAAAAACGTATAAACAAGGGTGTAAGACACATAGTATAAGCGCCCACATTTCTATATAGGATACGATCTCCCACACTCAATAATGGTTTATCTATAAGAGAGAACAATCTGTCATATTCCAAGCAAGTGCATCCAGATATAACCTGCTCTTTCACAGGTTCTGTTTCTTTCGAATAGAACTCTTCGTCAAGATATGACGTCTTTCTATAGAAAGGATCCACATCGTTTCGGGAACCATCAGTTGTTATAAACCATAAATCTTGTTCTACCTGCTTTACATCAATCACTTCGCTAAGAAAAGAAAAAGAAGAAGCCACCAAGGCATTTCCCGGTTCTACAATTATGCAAAGATAATCAAGTGAATTCTTCTTTAATACTTTATTAAAAGCTTCAGCATATTGCATATATGTAGGTTTATTAGGAAATATGCCAAAAAAACCACCTCCAACATCAAGATATTCCAATTCAAGGCCATATTTATGAATTATATTACAAGCATATTGAATTGAATTTTCATAAAAATGAATGCTGCGATTATGTGCCGTACGATGAATATGCAATCCCGCAAGTCTAACATTAGGCAAACTTCTAATATACTCTATGGCTTCCTTAAATTCAACCGTTTCATCTGAAAAGCCGAAACGACTATTGTCATTATCACAATCAGCATCTTCACGAGAAACATTTGATATATTAATATTTAAACGCAGTCCAACTTTAAAATTAATGTCCTTGGGTAGGCACAATAACCATTCTAATTCTCTTTTGGTCTCAATATTTATAAAAGAACCATGCTTAATGGCATCAATAAAAGTTTCTTTTGACTTCAAGGGGCCATTGTATATAATTCTAGACTGTTCGAACCCGCATTTTCTAGCAATTTCATATTCATCAAAAGATACGACCTCTGCATAAGCACCCAACTGATATGCGCAATTCAAGCAATATGAAAGTGAATTAGTTTTAACAGAATAACCGACAATTGAATTTGGAAAAAAAGAATGAAGTGCATCATGAAAACCAGCAACACTTCTATTTAGTTCTTCTTGATCCAAAATAAAACATGGCGTCTGTAATTTCGAAAATGAATCAATTTTTTCCATTAAATAAAGGGGTTGTATATTTTTTTCCCTCGACATTTTCATTGTCAATATCCGCTCTCTTGATAACTTTCATGATGGTAGTCCATATGATTTGACAATCGACCTTGAAAGAGATATGATCAACGTACCAAACATCCAGCTCAAATTTCTTTGTCCAACTTAAGTTGTTACGCCCATGGCATTGAGCCCATCCAGTAATACCAGGGCGAACATCATGACGACGTGCTTGCTCCTTACTATATAGGGGAAGATACTCGACCAAAAGAGGTCGTGGACCAATAAGCGCCATATCGCCCTTAAGCACATTAATTAGCTGAGGAAGTTCATCAAGACTCAACCTTCGCACCCAACCGCCAAACTTAGTAATTCGTTGAACATCGGGTAGAAGATTTCCATTACTATCCCTCCTTTCATTCATTGTCTTGAACTTAATGATTTTAAAGATTTTCCCTTTGTATCCAGGTCTTTCTTGCGTAAAAAAAGCACCTGCCCCTTCATTAAAAATATAAAGCAACAGAGCCAATATCAAAAGAAAAGGCCAGATAAGAAGAAGAGCAAAAAGAACAATGATAAAATCAATAGTTCGTTTAATAAAATATTTATACATAAATCATTCAGTATAATCCTCTTTTCTCCCCCATAGTTGAGCCATCGGTTCCTCGGTCATTTCCTGCTTAAAATCACGAAGCTGATCGATATACGAATACTTTGGGCGATAGGTCGGGAAATCGTTAAATGTCTTTGTCATATCAAATGCATTCTGTAATGGATCGGGTTTTTCGGGACAATAGATAATTGGGGATGGGTTATCCTTTGGCGAAAAAACTTCAACAATGCCTTTGATTTGTTCCTCAAGAGTAACTTGCCAGCCATTTCCACAGTTATAACAACCGCCTTCTTTATCGGACTCTATGCAAGCTTGGACTAATCGAACGAAATCCTTGACATAAACCATTTCTTTCGCTTTTTTGCAATCTCCCCAAATCTCTATGGGTAGACTTTTGGATGCCCTGTCCATCAACATACGATAAGGCATCATTCTTCGCTTAAAATTTGCAAAATGATAAGCATTGGGGTGATACTGATAAATTGTAAAAAAGCGCAATGCAAAGAATCTGATTCCATACTCTGCATGATAATGTTCCATCAAATCGACAGCTGCATTTTTAGCAATCGTGTAAACCGCATGATCTCCAGTCAAAGGGAAATGACGAGGTGCATCACATGGAATAAGGCCAGGTTGATTATGATACTTGGCCATGTCAGAAGGCGTCTGGGGAAACACAATCTTCTTGCAATTAACTTTTCGCATCCATTCAAGGACATTCAGAGTGCCAATAGTAATGGATTCAATTAATTCTTTTGGATCAAACGCATAACGCGAGGGCAAAGAACTTGCAAAATGAGCCACAGCGAAAATGTCACTTTGGGGCAATACACTGAACGATGAGAAATCTTTTATATCAACAGAATAATATACCATTCCTCGATCAGCGAAAAATCCATTATCATTTTTTCTATGACCAACAGCAATAACATTATATCCCTGTTGTTTCAAATGGACAGCAATATAAGCACCCAAATTTCCTGTTGCACCAAATACGACAACTGTTTTCATACACTACTCTATTTACAAACTTCCTGATAAATACTATTATATCTTTTAGCCATTAGATTAACGTCAAATTGTTTAGCTCGTTCCTGACATCTGAATGCTACGTTAGACGCATAAGAACAATCAGTCGAAAGTTTGATAATAATATCAGCTAGAGCTTGAGCATCCTCATGCGGGAACAACAAACCATATCCATCCACTATTTCGTGGAGGCCATCCACATCACTGGCGATGAATGGGCGACCAGACGCCATGCCTTCAAGATTCGACAACGAAAGGCCTTCACGATGGGAAGACATTATTACTACATCAGAAGCCTTCAGTAAAGATGGGACATCGGAACGCACTCCCAAAAAATGTATTTTCTCCCCACATCCCATTTCCTGAACATAGCTTTCGTATTCTTGGCGTCGTGCGCCATCGCCCACGAAAAACAAATGATAATTGTTTGGAAGCAAAGAGAATGCCTTAATTACGGTAGGATGATCTTTTTCATAACGGAATCCAGCCACCATTATAGCGCGATGAACGTTCGCATATTTGTCGATAATTCCTATATTAGGCAATGCTTCACTATATTTCGTGTAATCAATTCCATTGGGGATAATCACAATAGGCATTTCGTGGTCTCCGACATAATCCATTATGTTCTGTGCCGAAATATCTGAGACGCAAATGATCTTTTTATACTGATGATACATCCAGTCGTCGACAATCTTAAAAAAGGAATGTTCACGGCGACGATTGGATGTACTATGTTCCGTAGTAACAATCTTACAACTAGCCCTAGAAAACTTTTTAGCAATAGCCAAAAAGAACTGGCAAGCAGTGTTGTGAGCATGAATAATATCGAAATGCTTCAGATAAGGCCGAAGAGCAAAAATATTAGCAGGGTTATATACGCTCCCTCCCACCCTCAAGAAATTCACTTGAATACCTTCAGATTTCAATTGGTCATAAAATGGAGTGCTTGTCCCATCAAATAGAAGAATTTCGACTTCATTGTCAAGATCTCTTAACTTTGGTAGCAAATCGACCATCAATTTTTCAGCGCCTCCTGTACGAAGGGAGGTAATAACATGTAAAATTCTCATGTTTCAGACCTTATACACATTATATTTGTCAGTTGGTGAGAAGTCCCTTTGGATGATTTTACCAGGATTCCCAATAACAATACAATTATCTGGTACATCAAAATTGACAAATGCACCCGGTGCTATCAAGACATGGTTTCCAATCTTTATGCCACCAACAACAATTGAATTAGCCTGCATACAGACATTATCACCGATAACTGGGCAGCCAGACTTCTTTCCTTGCGAATTGCCAATTAAGCAACCTTCTGCTATAGAAAAATTCTTTCCGATAACAGCTCCAGGGTTTACCACTATGGTTCCGAAATGAGATATCCTCAGTCCTTCGCCGATTTTGGTGGCCGAGGGTATTTGAATTCCAAATTTAAAGGAACATAACTTTAAGCAGATTTCAAACAACAAATTTGATAATTTGAATTTGGCGAGTGATGCCTTTCGAAAAAAATAAATGTATTGAAAACCAGGCGTAAAAAGGACATATCGCAATTGATACAAGAAACGATTGCTATCATTCCCTATATAGCGATAAAGATCACGTTTAATTAATAAATTCATTTGACAGACAATTTATCAACGATTCTTGTATTTCACTACCCACGAAAGAAACAAACCAAATGGGGCAACACAAAGAGTGATTAGCTTATTGGGCGAATTACGGAGCCAATCCTTGTCCTTTGAAAGAATACAAGAAGAAACATAATGAATACAAAGAATAAATTTACGTTTCAAGTCAATCCCATGTTTCATTTGCATCTGCATAATACGATACTTGGCATAACTGCGAGGAGAACGCACATATTGCTTCCAGATTCCAGCAGACATGGAATCACCAGTTGTCTGATATTCTACCCAGCAGAAGTTTTCATTCACCACCATAACTGGATACACATTACAAACCTGCATGAGCATATAGTAAGGATTGAAATCCCGTTCTCCTTGGAAACCAATCTGTGGAGCGACGCTGCGCATTAAGTCGGTTCGCATCACATGCTTGCTATCACCGGTGTGACGCAGGGCTTCCCAATAACATAATTTGTTATCTTCGGAGAAATATCCTCCTATTGGTTCCTTGTTGACGATATTGAAATCGAGGCCCACAATACCTCCCAATTCAATCTTCTTATTAGAACAATTTGCGAGATTATTATTCCACTTTTTAACGATTATTTCCACTGAATTGTCTGGCATGAAGTCATCACTATCAATGCATACACATAACTGGGTTTGAATAGTTGCATACGCAGTGTTATATCCCGTATATAGGCCACCATTGGGTTTATATATATATTCAATTCTAAGTGGAATATTCGTTACAGAGTCTGACGACAAAATGACAAAATGATTATCATCTGACAAATGCAATTGCCTTCCCATCCAATCGTAGCTTGTACCACTATTGATGATTTTTATTCCAAGACTTTCTACCCATTCACGAGTACCATCCGTACTGCCATCATCAATGATCAACCAATCAAAATCGCTGGATGTCTGTCGACAAAGAGATTCGTAAGTTCGGCAAATCGTATGTTTTCGATTATATGTCGGTGTAAAAACAGTTAGTGTTTTCATAAATACTATTTCATGAAGACATACATAAACAAAGAAAAAGATGAATGAGCGATAAGAATCCATCCAGCCGCCCTATCCTGATTTTTCCAAATCGGAATTCGAACTACGGCATACGCAATGACCAATGCATACAAAAACCAAGAAAGATAAGCGAATCGGTTGGAAAAAGCCACACGGCAAATTAAAATCCAAAAAGAGTTGGCTATAATATAAGTGTTAGCAATAAGTGTGAAGTTAGGATCGTAAATACCTTTATTATTCACAATCATAGCCAGCAATACAGGCATAGCGCTATACAACAAAAAGTCCCATCTAAAACCTGTACGTGAAAATTGTGCCATTGTACTCTCTTCCAATGAAGAATACTCGGACATTCTTTGATCAAAACCAAAACCGAGTATAAAATTTTGCAAGGTACCTCCAGCAATAAGAGAAACTACAATACAACCCAACCATATTAAGATTGCCATTTTAAGATCCTTGATTATATACATGGAAACCATCAACGCCGCCATTGGAATAATCACGGAACGATGACAACCCATAGCTAAAAGGAACAATATAATACCGATAATATTTCCCTTCCTATTTCTATCACAGAAAAAGGCGATTGAAAGAATCATCATGGAGCAGGCCATACCATTACGAAGTCCATTCGTTCCATAGGAAAAAAACTGGAAAGAAAAGAAAACAAACATTATGGTTACCCATACATTCTCCCATAATAGTTTCTTACATGCCCAGAACTGACATCCGATGTAAATAAGTTCTACGATGAGAAACCAGAAGTGAACATCATGAACAAGCGTTTTACAAAATACCATCAAATAATTAAAGAACCATTCACTATGGAAATCGAACAAATTAACTTCGATGCTATCACTCATGTTCCAGAAATGCTCGTATAAAGGCATATCACCGAATCTATAGCTCGTTGGCCTTAACCCCATAAAAAGTACTAGAACTATAGAAATAAGAAGAGGAAAAAATAAAGAATTCCTTTTCAACAACTTTTCACATCCAGAGTTCGCTTGATAATATAGACCTGTCATAACACATATAGCGAACATGGAATAGTAAAAAACTCTCACATAATAGTGGAGTGGAATAAAATCAAACATTGCTTCTACAATGAATCAAAAGAGTGAGATAAAACGATAATAATAATTTAGAATCTTTACATACCAAGGATTCTTCTCCTTTTCTAAAGGAGCATTTTTCCATGGGGTCATATCTAATATATTGGAATAGATTCTTCGTAAAGGATGTCTACAATTTTGTTCCCAAGGATGCGTGGTAAAACTTGGCGTATAATGAAGAATTACAGGATTATTCTTAGCATCTATTATTTCATCTTCTGTATAGAAAACGGAGCTATCCTGATAAAACGACTGTCTTTTAGAGGCTTTCATCATATAATGTATAGTCATCACATTATATTTTAGGGGCAATCTTTCCCATTGACCTTTTAGAACACCATTCAGCACACCTTGATCGTGATGGGTAACACAACCATCTCGATCAGCGATGAACTCCATACAGGACACCCCTATACCTTGTTGACGCCATTGTAAAAGATCAATCAACAACACCCCCGCATTGAAGTATGGGTCTTCGGGTAACAGTCCAACTGAAGCTTTTGTTTTTGAGGGAACCATATCCTGAATAGCGCCTAAACATTTGCCATTTAGGTTGGTTTTCCACAATGAATCAATCGAACTACAAACCACGACATCACAGTCAAGATAAAGCACTTTTTCGACCTCATCAGGCAACATTTCTCCAACAAAAAGCCGAGCATATGAACTTAATGAAATTGGCCAGGCAAGATTGAGACAAAGCCTCTTTTCATAACTCTCAAAAGGGATAAAAAAAAGATCAGCATTCTTATAACCTTGGATGAGGGACTCCAATTTCTCAATAGTAGAAGGTAAAATTCGATTATTGATCACAAAAAAATGTATCTTCTCCACATCTCCATTGTGTTGCAAAATACTAACCATTGCAACACCCATATGCCGAGCATAATTTTCGTCAGAAGAAAAAAGAATATTCATTTTAACAGTCTAAACACTTGAGATGCTCGCCAACAAATATAATCTCGAAAACCAAGAATAGAAACCATAATTCTTTCTATTCTTATCAATAAAAACAAATGGATGGATTTAGACTTGAACATCATCCGAAGAATCCAATTGCATGCTGCTTTCGCTTGCTGAGTTGCCATTGATAATACAACATCAGATACTCCTTTATGTCGAATCTCCTTCATTATCAACTGATGAGCCATCAGATTTGTTATAACCCTTTCATCAAATGAATAACTCACTTTTCCCATAGCACCATAAGGATTCCTATTATAAAAATACAAGACCTTATCCACACACCTAACTAACCCATTGGATGCACAGAGATACTGAACCAGAAACAATCCGTCTTCCTTATAATAAATGTCTTCCTTAAAACGAAGATTATTTTGCTGAATGATAGTCCGCTTAAACATCCTATTCCAAAGGTAACGTTGCCAATCTGTTGGACCTGAGGCATAAAATTCAGAAAGATTCTCTTCGAGTGTCTCTATTTTGTTCGAAGGAACCACAACACAATCTTCATGGCTCAATGAATCTCTTTTTTTGAATCCGCACATAGAAGAATCAGCCTCTCCTATTGCTTGATACAAATCGGCAATGTAAGTAGGAGCAATCTGATCATCTGCATCGACAAAACAAAGATATTCACCAGCTGCATATCTCAAACCCAAATTACGTGCTGAACTAACTCCTCGATGCTCTTGATGATAAGCCCGGAATCTGTAATCCTCTGCTCTAAATTTTTCTATGATTTGTATAGTGCCATCTGTACTACCATCGTCCACTAATAAAACCTCAAAATCCTGAAAGGTCTGAACTCGTATACTTTCCAGACAACTGTTCAAGTAAGAGATTGCATTAAATACAGGGACAATAATAGAAATCTTAGGATTCATCTATAGTTTTATGTCATTAACATCTTGATTCGACTTGCATCTCCTCAATCTCGTTTCTGGTAATTCTTCTATCTAAATTATAATAGAAAAGGGCATGATGGGATACTTGCATCTCACTAGGAGGAGGGGTCATATAATCTCCAAACATCGCTGTAAGGAACTTATCGTAACCCGAAGGAGCATCAATACACGTATCTTCGAAAGGAAATGGAATCGAACCCTCAAACCATTCTGATCGAAAAATATCTTTTTCTTGTGAAGTGCCTGTATAAGCCACCAACCACTCTCCACTAGATTTGCTGGAATGCCGGATTACTGTTTTCCTTAAAAACGGATAGATATTACTCAATAACAATTTTTGGAATAAATACCAAATGGATTTTTTCAATTTCCCATGAAAAAAAAGATTCACTATTTCCTTTGTAGTGTGATTATTCGCACACAAATAAAATAGATTAACTTTCCTTGTGAAGTTCAATCTCTTCTTTACTATATCATCATAAAAACCTTCCTCATAATCCAAAACAAAAACATCAATGTATGCCCCGAACACAAAAGGGATACTCTGAAACTCCCAAATTGTCGAATTTCGATGAGAGAATTTGGCCATTGCACAATAATAGCCGACGTTACTGGGATTGATGATTTCATAATCAGTGTCTGCTAATCGATTCTTCAAGGAAATAAACTTGTCATAATCTGGGCGCTTCATATAGACGTCAATATCATCATCCCATGGAATAAACCCATGATGTCGCACAGCCCCTATTAAAGTTCCTCCTGCTGCAAAATAATTAATTTCATTATTTTTGCAAAACTCAGCAAAAGCTTTATATGTCTGCAACAATAATTTTTTGTATTTAATTATATCGACTGGAGAAAATTCCATTATACAATATTCAACAATTTATAAATTTTTTCTATCTCACTTTCATTACCATAATCATGGCTCCTCAAATAGTTTACCAAATCTTCCTGTTTGAGGTTGTTTTGTGCCAATGAAATAATAGCATCTGCAATACTTTCATTGTCCATTCCACAAATAACACCGTCAATGCCATCTCGAATCTGGCTTTTTGCCGTCGGGTAGTTGGTAATAATAACGGGTTTCAAAAGTATTTGAGCTTCTCGAACCGTCACAGAATGACCTTCATAACGAGATGGTTGGACATAAATATCACAAGCTTTCATCCAAGGATATGGATTGCTTTTCGGACCAATGAAATGTACACAATCATCGACTCTAAGGTCATGAATAGTATTATCGATTGCTTCATGATTCCCAGGGCCAATCACATACCAATGAAACTTAATCCCCCTTTCTTTAATCATTTTTGCAATATGAGGGATATTATCGAAATTTTTAGCGTAGGCTATCCTTCCGACAGAGCATAACGTAATACCATCTGTTTTTAATTCATGGAGATCAGCGCCCCTTGCCGCCTGGCCTCTGACAATCGTAGGACTTAAAATATTATGTATTTCAATAATCTTTTCCTTAAGCTTAGGAAATTTCTTAATAAATCTTTCACCAACAAGTTTCGAAATGGATACAATATAGTCATTACGACACCATCTAGAAGCAACTAAACCCTCATCAACGTCAATAGTAGACCAATCAGCATGTATCCACTCCATCTTTATATCGGCATCAACCTTATCCTGAACAATATGCGGAGGATCCAAGAAACTAATAGCCATATCATAATGACCTAAATATTTTAAAGAAGGCAAAAATGGAATAACACCATCAAATACATATTGTGTAGCACTCCCATCTCTACTCCTACCGACAGAATGAAGATATCTCTTGTATTTAATCCTTCCGATTAGCCGCCCCAAAAATATGCCAAAATGTCCTTCCTTCAAGTTCGTCATAATTGGGCGTTCTATAGCAGAATATGCCGGAATCTCTGGCAAAAGGTTAATCTTTGAAGGAATCAGGGACATAAATGCACCAGTATGCTGATTAAGGAATAAATCGACATCCACTTTGTTGGTATCAATAGCATTAAGAAAGCCAAGAAGAGCTCTTTCCGCTCCTCCAAGTTCCATGTAATGCATATTGATAAACAATCTTGGTTTCTGCATATTTTACAAACCGTCCTCGATGCCCAGAAGTGATTTTACCGAATTGAAGAAACGCACACCAAATATGCGATGCAGTATACGTGTCATCTTGAAATACCACATAGGCTTATCTGTCCATGTCTTAGCAAACCAATGAATAGAACGTGTGTGTTCTGTGGGTTTCAAAACACCTGTGAGGTCATCAAATGGGCAAAAATAATCCATAGGGTAAATTATAATGCCTTTCAATTTCTGAATTTCATTAGAAGACCTAAGACCATATTGCTCAGCAAGGACATAGGTAGTATGAGTAACCACTGTTCCAGGATTCTTCTCCCCTTCTTCATTAAGAAAATTAAGCGTTTTATAATAATCAAAAATGGACTTTAATATTAGATTTCCCTTCTCAGCTCCCAATCCGAGGCCTGGATTAACATTTGGTAGTTCTCCTGCCTTGCAACGGGATTCAACACCCATAAATGCACCATTCGCTATGATTTCATCAAACGGGGCAATTATTTCAACATCCGTATCGAAATAGAGACCTCCTTCATGATACAAAATCCAAAATCTTGCCACATCACTCACGAATGCATATTTTTTTAGTTTATAAGCATCTGCTGTATATTGCAACAAATTAACATCAAAGTTAGCCTCATTCCATTCCTTAATCTCATAATCGGGGAAAAAACGACGCCAACTTGCTATACATCTTTGCATCGATTCTGGCATTTCAGCACCGCCGAACCAACAGTAATGTATAACCTTGGGAATCTTGATATCAACAGAAAGCCCCTCTCGAGACAAATCTGCTTCCTTTGACTCATCACTAATAACGTGTTCTTTTTCTAACATTGGTTCCGTAACAGGCCCCTTTTGGTTATCTGAAGTGCTATCGATATTAAGAATCCTCTTGATTTTTGCTAACGAATTAATTCCAAAGACACGATGTAAGAATCTTGTCACCGTGAAATACCACATTGGCTTATTAATCCATGTTTTTGAAAACCAATGGATAGCTCGAGTATTTTCAGTGATAGTCAAAATGCCAGTAGCATCTTCCAACGGGCAGAAATAATCAATAGGATAGATATTTATGCCTGCCACAGTCTGGAATTTGTTAGTAGGTTTCAGGCCATTTTTTATCAACAAATCAGTGCAGTGATTGACTACAGTTAACGGATAAGGAATTCGAGTCTTCGGATCATAATAATGACACTCATAATAATGATCAAGAATCTCCTTGTAGAATGAATTGCCTGCCTCAACTGCCAAACCTAATCCTGGTGCGACATTGGGATAGGTCTTTCCCTCCTCACCTAAATCCTCAATTCCCATAAATGCACCAGCCTCGATGATATCATCAATAGGTTTAACAACTTCGACATCGGTATCAAAATAGACACCTCCTTCTCGATAGAGCACCAGGAATCTAGCGACATCACTCACATAAGCATATTTCTTCATTTCATATGCTTCACGAGTATAAGGAATCAAGTTAATGTCGAAATTGCTCTCATTCCATTCCTTGATTTCATAATCGGGAAGATACTTCTTCCAACTTTCAATACATTTGATAGCTGATTTGGGAAGCGGATTGCCACCGAACCAGCAATAATGGATAACTTTGGGTATCATTTTGCCAATTGATAAATCTTGTTTATTTCATTTTCATTACCATAATCGTGCTCAGATAGATAATTGACTATCTTAACTTGTTTCTCCACATCTTTCAAAAAAGAGATTATTGCATTGGCGCATTGCTCTATGTCAAGGGGAACAATCACACCATCTACTCCATCCTGGATTTGTGAGGATGCAGTAGGATATGCTGTTACAATAACAGGCTTGCACAGAATCTGTGCTTCTCGCACAGTTATTGACTTACCTTCGTATCTTGAAGGCTGAACATAGACATCACATGCCTTTAGGTAGGGGTATGGATTGGCTTGTTTCCCCAAAAGAACAACGCTATCTTGCACTCCCATCTTGGAAATATTATCTTGAATTTTCTTCTCCTCGATTGGATTGCCATATCCAATAATATACCATTTCAAATCAGGGAATACCTTTTGTATTTTTTCTGTCAATAAAGGAATATCTTCCAATTTTTTCGGATAACTATATCGCCCAATGGTAAGTAATCGAAGGCCTCTTCCTGGTAAATCAATCTCAAACTCATTTGCCCTCTCTCTAATAAACTTGGAAGAAAGAATATTTTCAATGGGTATTATCTTAGAGTTGAGGCCAGAGAAACGGTTCACAAATGAATGGCCGACCTCCTCAGAAATAGCTGCAATATAATTATATTGACTCCAAACAGCCTCTTCTTTCTCGGAAACAAATACTTTGGAATAATCTGTATGTAGCCAAGCTAATTTCTTGCGTGCTCTAACTTTCTGTAGCACATAAAGATGAGGCTGCAAGAAACTAATAGCGAGATCATATTCTAGCGACGGATTGATCTTGGGCAAAAATGGATTGACAAATTTTGCTATATAGTAATACACTGAAATATCATCAAGATTCTCCTTATTGTTCGTTTTCTCTTGTTTCGCAAAAAAACTAGCCAATGTTCTACCCAAAGCGACTCCCCAATAGCCCTTTCTCAAAAGTTCAGAAATAGGTCGTTCTAACATGGAATAAACCTCGATTTTGGGCATAAGGTATACAGACGCAGGAATATATTGCATTAAATCCCCTACATGGTCATAAAGGAATAAATCTATGTCGGCCTTATTTGGATCATGTGCCTGCAACAAACCAAGTAGAGCACTCTCAGCGCCACCCAGTTCCATATAATGCATTGCAATAAAAATACGAGGTTTCATTTATGATTACCGCTAATAAACACAAATCGAACCAGAAAGAAATTGATAATAGTAGCAATTCCCATCACAAAAAAAGGAGCCAATGCCTTGTGCATACCCATCCACAGAAAGAACTGTAACAAGACAATATGCATACAGTAGTTGACTAAATGAGCGCCTGCAAATCCTACACTCTTTTTAATTGTCGCCTTACGATGAAATGTGAAACGACTCGTCAGATAAAGATTGCAAAACCAACTTAAGATATATCCAATAGTATAGGCGACACTAACGTTAATAACGTGATAAAGAACGAAATAAATAACATAATGGATAATTGCAGCAATGACACCAACAATGGCAAAGCGAGCGAACTCGCCCTTTTTGTTGTCTTGATGCAAAAGAGCAACTATACTATTAACTGTTTCCTTGAACATCTGACCTACAAATGTCAATCGTGCGTCTTAACTTCTCCTCCATCGTTCCGCCGACCGACCAACCTAATGCCTCCAACTTTGCAGTATCGAACACAGCGCGCTTGATGGGTGTAAATCCCCTCTTCTCAATATCGGAGGGAACTTGCATCACGACCTTACGACCAGCGATATGTGCAATTATTTCGGCCAATTCGCGAATTGTAATGACCGAGGTCCTATCGGCAATATTATATGCCTGGCCACTCTTCCCTTTCAAGAGAATAAACAAAAGAGCAGAAACACAATCGTCGACATAACACCAGGAACGATATTGTGTGCCGGCACTCTTCATGACAATGTCATCGCCATTGAGCACATTACGGATGAACTGCGCATAAACACGATTGTCAAACACGGTGAAATGAGGGCCATAGGTGTGACAAGGACGAGCTACGACTACATCGGCATCATACTCGGCGGCATAACACATGGCCAATGTTTCGGATGCACGTTTGGAAGAAGGATAGCAGGAGCGCGTGTCGAGAATATCTAGATATCCATAACTGCTCTCATCGAAAACATTAGCCTCGTTGACACCATAAACCTCACCGGAAGAGACATAGAGGAACCGCTTCATGTCGTGAGCGAGCCCGTATTCGATGAGGTTGGAGACACCAAAGAAATTTGATTTCATCACCTCGACGGGATTGTCGGCAAAGAAATTAGGACTGCCATTGCTTGCAGCATGAATGATGAAATGAAATGGCACATCGCAGGCTAAAGGTAACGTAACATCGCCGCACAGGAAGTGAAACGTGGGATCATCCTTGAATCGAACGAAACGGGTCTGAGCACGTTTCTCGTTTCTTCCCAGCGCAAAGACCTGATAATCCTTATTGGGATTGCTCATCAGCACATCAACGAAGGAGGAGCCGATAAGGCCGGTAGCACCAGTCACAAGAATATTACACCCAGAGAGTTTCTCCCAAGGCAAATACCTTATTTCAGCCATGACTCTTTAACCGTATGCATCAATGCCTTGACCATCTCGATGTCCTCGACCGTAGTGATCTTGATGTTCTTCTCGGAACCTGGGACGACATGCATTACCCTGCTTGTGCCAAGTGAGGCGATTAGCGTACAAGATGCCACAGATTCCTTAATGCCCTTCTGTGCAGCCTCTTCATGTGCAGCAATGATGTTCCCAAGCCTGAATGTTTGAGGCGTCTGAGTACGAATCAACGTGTCACGTGGGATGCTAGTCGTAGTGGTGAAACCATCCTCGCTCTTCAAGATAGCTTCTCGACACTGAATGCCAGTAATAGCATAACCGTATGCCTTACATATCGCAATGTTAGATGAGATAATTTCTTGAGAAAGCAGAGGACGAACTGCATCGTGAATCAGCACAAGGTCCTCGTCGTCACAACCAGCTTCTTTAAGCCCATAGATTCCATTATGAATCGATTGCATACCCGTCTTGCCACCAGGGAATATCCATTTCAGCTTGGTAATGCTAAACTGGTTGGCATAGGACTGCAATACCGTTTCCCAACCATGCAAGCACACAACAGCAATTGCATCGATATCGGGATGCTGCTCGAATGCCTTCATCGTATGAATGATGACGGGAGCGCCATCAATATGTATAAACTGCTTGGGAATATCCTGGCCCATTCGGTTACCAGATCCTCCAGCAATGATTAAAGCAATATTACTCATATTCTATAATGTTTTAGCAAAGAAGAATAAAAGCATATATGATATAGAACATTTCCTAACCTTACTGCTCCATAGTTAAAATGGAATTGATAATATTATCTGATGCATTATTTCCATTAGGTGGAAGAAGGCACTCTTGATAAAATCGCTCACGAGCGTTTTTCAAGTCATCTTTTCCTTCAATAATATTGGTAATAAATGCCTCAATCTCTTTAGCACTCCTTCCTAAATAATGTAGGTCAAAAGCTCTTCTGCCAAATTCATTTAGATTATCTTCGTGAAATTTTTCATTGACTAGATACATTACTGGTTTTTTAGTATAATGATACTCTACAGTAAATGATCCACAATCATGAATCATAGCATCAGAATATAAAAACAAAGGCACATAATTGCCCATAATCAATTGTGTATTCTCTCCACTCTCCCACCGTGAATAATAGTTGTCAGTTTTTTCTATTCCCCAAATTCTATACAATTTATTTTTTAATAAAGGATGTGGCTTAAACGCAATTTGGATTTCATCTTTATATTTTTGTGCAAGAAATAATATTAATTCAAAATACTCCAAAAAAGTAGAATGACAAACAAATCGATCAGAATTTATGGTATGATGTGGTGCCCATATAATCTTTTTCTTCTTACCATCTTGTTTTTTCCATGGATTAGGGTATAACGATAATGGTTGACGAAACATATCCGAATAGGGCAATCCTGTTACATAACAATTACGTCCTCTATTTTTCATTATACTTGAGACGTATTTTACTGCTAACGAATTTTCATAATAGACCTGCCATGCGATATTAAGCATCGGAGTATCAATAAACCATTTTGCATCTGTTGTATGAAAAGCATACGGAACAAAACAATATAATGACAAAATGTTCCTTAAAATGTTTCCACTATATGGTTCTTGATAAAAAAGTATATCTGGTCTTAAACAATTCGTAAACTTCGGGCCGATCCCCATCTTTTGGTAAGGGTAACCGTTCTTCTCTAAATAGTCTACCAAATAATCGAGATCTTTATCGTATTCACAAGAATAAGGAACAACATATAATATTGGGGAAAAACGAGGATGTGCCAACATAGTCCTAAACAACAATTCTGTTTTCCATTTTCCTAATTCAGAAAGAACAAATGCGACATTAATTATCTCTTTTTTGCGTATTTGACGGATTCTAATAGGCAAATACAAGACTCTATATAGTATAATAAACAGCCTAACAATTGCGTCCTTGAGGTATGATATTATTGTATTCATTAAAAGATAAAAATGCTAAATCATCTTTATAAGTTACCATGAGGCATAATCTTATTCAATAATCTTCTTGTTCCAGAAATTATATTTAGAAAAAACAATCTAGGATTTTTACATATATTCCCTAAATCTTTTTCAATATATGAATAAAATGCTTCGGCATTACCATTAATGATAAAATCAACTGCCTTAGGATCATTATACCGACTATTCAACAATGAATTTAAGCTTTTATAAACAGGGTTCTGGATCTCTTTTTTTAATGTCTCAATGTTGTTATTCCTTTGATTAGATCTACGAGTACAACAAATATAGACATAAAACTTCAAATAATTGATTAACTCCATCTTTTGATAATAAATGGCTTTATCATAATGCATCTCAATTATTGTATCCATTTTTTTCTCATATAATAATCTTGCACTTTCCAACCAATTATCAAAATACTTATCAGAATAATTAGGGGAACCAACATTATAATTATATACAACTTTATTTACAGCATATAAACTATTAATATGTGGGAATACTTTCATGCTCATCAACAAATCCTCACCAAATTTCAAGCCTGAAGGAATAATATTCGAAGTTTTGACTAAGGATGTACGAAATAGAACCGACCAAAGTTGAATAGGCAGTTTGTTTACTCCAAAGTAAGATAAAAAATATTTAGACATCAATTCATCATGTAGAATTAGCCTATTCATCCAATCTTTTTCATAAGGAGTTTCCTTTGAATATAATCCATGATAAAAGACTTTTCTCATTTTACCAATCACGACATCAGCTCCAGTTTCTAATGAAATATTTAATAGAGTTTCAAATGCATCCTTTTCTATCCAATCGTCTGAATCAACAAACGTAATATAATCTCCGCTTACTTCTTGGAGTGCAGAATATCGGGCCATATCTACACCCTCATTTACCGCCTTGTCTATAAGTCTGATTCTTGGTTCTTTTATTACCCATTCATGTATCAAAGAATTGGTGATATCATCTGTAGAATGGTCATTAACCAATATAACCTCAATATCTTTATAGGTTTGACTAACAACAGAATTTATACACTTATTTAATGCCTTACCAGTATTAAACACAGGTATAATAACACTAATCATATATGGACTATATAAGTATTATTAATGAATAAATAATTTTCTTTTAATTATAGCAAAAAAGTTGTGAAAATAATAATTTCTTCTAGAACGTTTTTGCTCCTTATCGAAATCAAAAGATATGAACCAATCAACAAAATCTTTCTCTGTGATATTATCATAATTTTCTTTCATTCTTTTCATGGTGTCTTTCCAATAGATTTCTCGTTCGAATGTCATCCCCCAAAGGCCCAACTTACGATTCATCACATCGGTGAAGAAAGATACTAAAGAATCTTTTATCGGGAATCCAAAATCCTGGACTCTTCCACCTTCGGCGATTATTTCTGTAATCGTTCGGAAACATTTTTCGCACTCGCAACAATTGCGGTCATTAAATGAGCAAACCTTTAATGGATATGGTTGGTTAGAAACCTTCTGACAATCTACAATTACCTTAATTTTATCTTGTCTATTCAGTTCAAATGCATCATGCAAGACATATCCATCACCCGCATACTTAAATGCAGAATCGGTTGTTATAAAAGAACCACAAGGCTTAATGCGCCCCTTAGTACATGAACTGGCAATAATAATATTGGAAATGGAATGCAAAAAAGCAATGGGAATAGAAATAGCTATAAAGGCCATGGAATGTTGAATTCCATGCCACCACTGGTCATGTAGCAATGGCTGAAATTTCTTGTTAAAAATATTTGCATTTACAATACTTGCGAAATTACTTTTAACATAGTCAAAAAGGACACCCATCCTATCTGAGAATTCAAAACAATGTTCTCTATCTGCATCAGCGGCAGCGTCAAAATCGTCCTTATTTGAAAACCATCCCTGAATGTTCATAATATGAGATATGGTATCTTTATGTCTAATATAAGAACAATGAGCATCTACGCCACCACCAAATAATAACAATGACCGTCCACATCCAACTACATTATTTTGAACAATCTTACAAGGGACTACGCGGCCTTTTAGAGATACATTATAATACATATCCTGAAAAGCACTTCTCACTTCCCTTAAAGAATAATAATAGGTGCTATCCAGCTCATCAACATATAGATTAGTATTTTCAAGCCAAGAAATGCCCAAAAATGTAGCAATAAACGGAATTGATAGAATACTTTGTGGCACAGATGAAACATCTTCAGGATATTCAATAAACATCTGTTTAGATTTAAAGTATCCATCCAACTCTTTTGAACAAGAGAAATTATAATAAACAATATTCTGATCTACTAAAATATTGTCAAGTACAATGTTATACATCATATACTCCAAATTGAGATTTCCAGTCATTAATAGCATCATAATCCATTACCACCGATGTCGAGAATGATGAATTAATCATACCCTGAAGATTATGAATATCTTTTTTTTCAATACAGTTCAAATGATTCTTCTCATTGATTGCACGAGCACGCTCATCTATCGATATAATAATTGCTCGTCTCTTATGCCTCATAGCATAAATTCCACCATGAAGTCGAGTTCCGACATAGTCAGAATCATTATTGGAAAGGTATTCATCGTAAGCATCTTTAGATGCCTGCAGAATATTAATACTATTTATACCTGTAAATCTTGAAAGATAGTTTAAATCCATATATCCTTGAGGCCAAAAATAAACATGCTTATAGTTATTGCATAAAATATTTATTAATTCTTGATCTCTTTCGTCAATATTAGGGCTATAAGTTAAGGTAAAGACCACTTTATCAGCCTTGTGAGTTGGTATCTGCCTGCAAAATTCTGGCGTAAGAAGCCACATTGTAACACAACCCGTATTAATAGCCTTAAGTCCTAACCGTTCCAAATATTTTTTACTACGTTCATCTCGAACGCTATGATAGTAATCAGCATTAAGAAGATGAGTATAAATATACTTAGTATAAAAATTAATTGGCCCTTCTGCACCTTGTCCTGCTCCTACACCAACCAGTATGGAACCTTTCATTGGCTGATAATTAAATAGATTAATGTTCCATTGCGGAAAATGTGTCAATAGTTGAGGAATCAATATATTAGATCCTCCGACAAATTTATATTTGCAGTCCTTAAATGTTTGAACGTAAAGGGATTTACGAGCAACTTGATACCAATGAAATGGAGAAACATGAGTCGGAAGTGTTAATTCATAATTATCTTTTAACAGGAAAGACAATTCTTTTCTTGTACATTCCATAATAATATCATCACCTTTATTAAAAGATCCTACAGAAGTGTCCAGAATTAGTATATTGTTCATACTGAAATAACAAATTGGTTATAAACTTTTGTAAAAATCTCCATATAATACTAGAATAAAGAACTTCATTATAATATCTTTAGCATACAAAAATAACATTTATGTATGAAATAAAGAATCTTAATATTAGTATTTATATTTCAAAAAACGTCTTGAATATTTTTCCGTAAATGGTTTATATAAAAATCTTAAGCCAGGAATCCTACTTTTTCTTATCAGAAGATCTATTTTGCCGCGGAATGAATATTTCTTGATTATATCTGAAAAAAAATCAAGATAAAAGTCAAGTTCTTTTTTAGATAAAAATTGTCGACTAGGGATGTTTCGATTAATATGATCAAATATCTTATCTTGGAAAATCTTGTTATATTCTGGGAAATCCTTTCCAAATCCTTCAAACATGATAACTTGAGACATAATAACCTCTAATCTTTGTCTAGAGCAAGTACCGAATCGCTGTTGTCCTGTCCAAGCACTAGGGTTACCTCTTCTATACACCGACATGATATTGTCAAAATAATAAACCTTTCCTTTCATTGCGCACATGATTTGGAGAGGATAATCACCAACTTTGCACTGTAACCAATAATCGGGTTTATTATCACTAATCTCTCTACGATAAGTAATGCTACAAGTAGGAATAAACAAACCAGTTCTTCGTATAATATCTTTGGGGTCAGCAGTCTGACTTTGGTCGTAACAATAGTGCTCTCCGACGAACTTTTTTTGGTACTCCGAATAAATTTTAGCCCTATTACACACCATAGTATAATCTGGATGATTATCAAGATAATCAACCTGACATTGCAATTTGTCTGTTGCTATCCAGTAGTCATCACCTTCACATAAGGAAATGTATTTCACATTAAACATCCATTTCCAATAATAACGAAGTCTCGACTTTCTCTTTTGATAATGATTTTCCTTAAGAAAAAATACGGAAAAAAAACAATTAGGATTAGATCTGTGTCGTGAAAAAATAAAGGAATAATCATTAGTTTCCTCAAAGCGAGAATTGTTTTTATCTTCCAACAAGAAGTTTTTCTGAAGATAGTTTTTAATTACCTCTTGCTCGCTGTCAGTACTAGCATCATCTACAATTATACAAACGAAGGGAAAGTTAGTTCGTTGCATGCAAAAACCATTCATAGCATCTTCTATAAAAGCTGAATGGTTATATGTCATGCACCTGACACACACTTTAAACTTTATTTCTTCCATATTTCTTTATAATATTTTCTCGCAGTAATAATTTTACGTATGCAAGTTCTTTAGACTTGAAAATCGTTGAAATAAAAATATAATAGGCAACACCCAGAATGATACCGACCAACAACTGAACAAGCATATTAGGGATTATTAATGTTGTGCCATATACGAGGACACCCATAGAGAATGAATAAAGGAACGATGGTCGCAAATCGTTCATTTGCAAGGAAAATCCAACTTTAATCAATTTCCCCGTATAGTAAGTGTTTATATATAAGGATAGATATGACATTATAACACTACCAATACACATAGCCAATACGCCATAACGCATAGTGATGAGAAGGATAAAAAGTGCAAAAATCTTCTTATAGATTTCAAGTCTTAAGAACAAATCAGAACGACCTTTCACCTTTAGAAGGTTAAGGTTTAAGACTTGAATAGGACGCAACATTACAGAAAAACAAATTACAATCAGATAAGGAATAGATGCAGCCCACTTATCTGTTATTAAGACTAAAATAACTGGTTTTGCCAAGGCGGCCAATCCCATTAGCATTGGGAAAACAATATATCCAGAAACTCTAATTAACCTGCGATAAGCATCACGTAACCGGGTATCATCGTCCTGTATAGAACATAAGACAGGGAATGTAACACTTCCAAGAACTCCTTGAAAGGTGTTAGCAGGCATAGCAGCATATCCCTTAGCACGAGAATAATAACCCAATTCAATAGCAGAATACACCTTGCCAATTATAAGCGGATATAAATTGACCCAAACCTTATCTATTAAAGATGATAATAGCAACTTAGAGCCATACGAGAAATACTCTTTCCATATTTCCCACGAAAATGCCAACTTTGGGCGCCACCTTTGAAAATACCAATACAATCCAAATCTAAGAAAAGGAGCTATAAAATTCGGGTAAATAAGTGACCATACTCCAAAACCTAAAAAAGCAAAAATGATAGTTGCAATGCCAATAGTAACGTTATTGACAACACTAATAAAACCGTAAGCTTTGAACTGGAGATTAATGCGGAGACGTGTCCCTTGCACGGCATTGACAGAATTGAGAATCAACAAAATGGCATTTGCCCGAACTATATCTTCAAGTAAAGGTTCGTTATAAAAAGCTGCAATCCATGGAGAAATAAGGTAAAGTAAGAAAGCAAAAATAGAGGTTAAAACAAAATTGGTAACGAAAACTGTAGAATAATCTATTTCCTTACGATTTTTCTTGCGCATTAATGCATTGCCGAACCCAGAGTCAATAAAAACACCAGCAATAGCAAAGAAGATTTGGGTCATGGCTATCAATCCATAATCCCTCGGGACAAGAAGACGAGCAAGAATAATACCCTGAATGAAACTAAATCCCTCAAGTGAAAAATGTTGAGCAAAGGTCCATATCATTCCGGAAAACGTCTTCTGTTGTAGATTGTCTGCCATCTTAAAATCCTAAGTTTTTAATGAAGTCCACTATACGGACTTAATTAATTAGTTGTAATTTGAAATAAAGCTATACGGCGCACATTTTTGCCTAGTTCATTGTACTGAGATATAGTATAGTTAAAATACGAATCAAATAGTTAAATGATGATTCAGTATGGTAAAATTGTTAATGTAACTTTATAACCTTGCATCTCTCTAGAAAAAAGGATATTGCCTCTTTCCGTTTTTTTCTTCTCAATATTGGCAGGTAATCAATATATGAATGGTCTGGGTCTAACGCAGCAAATCCCCCATGCATTGTTGGGGTCTTTACAGGCTTCATGTAATCACCGAATTGTGTCTTTAAAATAGCATCGTAATTACTAGGCACAGGCATCATGATATTCTCAAAAGGAAGATAGATAGTATCATTATACCATTCTTTTTCTCTTAAATATCTTTCTTCAAAAATCCAAGAAATCAATGAAACTTGATGATTATTCGATGTCCAAAATTGTTTAACATATTGGTCATATTCTTTAAAACATGTATGAAATCCTTTAATTCTTGTTTTGATTTTAGATTTTAATATAACACAATTGTATTTCCAATTTGTAAAAGAAAAACAATTATCTATCGAATATTTTAATTCTTGTCTCTTTTTTTCCTTTTCTTTAATTAAGATTTTTCTATCGTTCTCATTATCTGGCACAATATCCAATGGGAATAAATCAATGAAAATACCTTGATGACAATTGCGATAAATAGAAGAAAGTGTGATCGCAGTTGTCCCATCCATTCTTATTCTCGTAAAGCCATTCGCAAATTTATCTGTATAACCTGACTGAAAGAAGTAAGGAGGCTTAAATTCATCTTTAGCCAAAGCTTGTAACTTATCATAATCGTCACGCATCATCGCCATGTCGATATCGTCATCCCAAGGAATAAAACCTTTTTCTCTAATAGTGCCTAGTAAAGTTCCTCCTTCAGCCCAAATCCTAAGATTGTGTTTTTCACATACCTCCAATAGTTTCTTGACCAATTGCATTTCAATTGACCACACCTTTTTCATTTCTGCCGAAATATAATAGCCATTTCTGTCTTCAGGTTCCAAATTCATATATGTTATAACTATTTGTCAAATTATACTCTCTATATTACCATAAAAGCAGTCATATGTGCTGCAAGTATCTTTTTGCCAAACCTTGTCTGAAGAGTCTAACCATGTAACAACAAAATCTATAGGATGATTAACAGTATAATCTGTATTTTTCATTAACTTATTTTTTTCTTATTCCAATACTGTAAACCGTAAAAATAGTAATATAAGCGGAATAGTGGCCTACAATAGTAGAACATCAACAATTTCTTTTTGTTGCCTTTTTCTAACAGTAAAATACTCTTCTTATTAGCAATTAGAAAATCTTCAACCTTCTTTATAAATGGTTTGTATTGTGGCAAAAATGATGCATAATAGAACGCAAAAAAGGACTCTTTCACCAATTGTTGGATTTGATGTGGTTCTATTTCGGGATAATATTTCTGAATAAATATTAATCTTTCATGCCAAAAATCAAATCTATTTATAATTGACACTGGTAAGTAATATTGTCTGGAAATGCTATTGTCTCGTCGGCAATAATGATAAAGGATTTCATCTGAAATGAACACTCGCTGAGCATAATGGAAAAGCAAATAGTTAACACCTTGATCTTCAAATGTTCTACCTACAGAGAAACGTACATGCTCAAAAAGGGTTCTTTTATAAAATTTGTTCCATACGAAGCCATGAACGACATCATCCATTATGATTAACTGTTTAATAGCTTCTGAAGCTTGAACAATTCTAGGATTATAAGTTTTCTTTACTGTAGTTGTTTTATTACCAATCTTGAAATATCCAAATGAAACAATATCAACGTGCTCCTTGATAGCTATTGTAAGAGGCTTTTCACAAAAAGTTGGTTCCACATAATCATCACTATCCACAAACATGACATATTCTCCCTTTGCAATGTCTAATCCTGTATTCCTAGCAGAGGATACTCCTCTATTGGGCTGATGAATAACAATAATACGATTGTCCCTTAATGCATATTCATCACATAAAATCCCACTGTTATCGGTACTACCATCATCTATGATAATTATCTCTATTTGTTTATATGTTTGATTGATAACTGAATCTAAACACTTAGGAAGATATTTTTCAACATTATAAACAGGAATGATTAATGAAATAGTGACAGATTTAGAATTCATCATAATGAAACTCGTTTACAAATAGAGCGAAAGAAAAATGTGTAACGGATAATACATCCTGTGTCTTAAAAAGAAAGATATCAATTTTTCATTTTTTCCTTGAGGAAGATCAGTATTCTTTATAACAGATAACCACATAGGATTCTCTTCAATCATCATCAACTCTTTTTTGAATTCTTGACAAGTAATGTTAGATTTTATCATTTTTCTAAAATTTTGAATGAAAGTCCACCACATTCGAGCGGATAATTGATTGTCAAGAAGATTGGAAGTATCTATATCCTTATATCTCTTCCAACATTCAAATTGATTTGTCCAAAGACTAGAATTATATACTTTGGTTGCTTGTCCCTCATGCTTTACATAGTAATATAGAGGTTCTGATAATACAAACATTGCCTTGACGTTTGTTACAATGTGAAATGAAGCAACTTGATCCTCTCCCCACCAAAGACCAGATCCATATTTTAGAGCATCACCAACAAATTCTCTTTTTATCAGTTTGGTTACTAAAAAAATAGGCATCCCAGCATAACACATACTTGAATCAAACAAGTATCGTGAGGAAATCATTTTTTTTATCTGATCTCCAGCTAATAGACCTTGCACAGGTCGATCTTTATGGGTAATAATCCCTTTTGTCACATTAGAATTGTTACAAATGCTTAAATCAATTTCATATTGTTCAAATGGCCTAACAAGTTTCTCAATATAACTCAAATCCACATAGTCATCAGAATCAATAAACGTAACCAATTCTCCGGAACTCTCGTTGAAACCATCTATTCTGGCTTGTGCAACACCTTCATTCTTTTTATGGATGACAATAATACGCTTGTCCTTTTGTGCATATTCATCACAAATAGTTCCACTGTTGTCTTTACTTCCATCATCAACTAATACAATCTCAAGATTCTGATAGGATTGATTAATTACAGAATCAAGACAACTGTTGAGGTATCCTTCAACATTGTATACAGGAATTATGACTGAAACTAAATAATTATATGTCATCTTATTAGTTCGCTTGTGCGAATCCAGAAATACACTGTATTTCTCTCCAGAATGCAATTCGAATTTTATCAATTAATATGCAAACGATGAAAACTATGAAAATAAAAGATAAAACGGAAATAATAAATAAAGGATTGTCAAACTTATTGTATAAAAATACTATAAAACCATCGTAATAGCTGGCCAGATAACTATTAGAATGCAAAAGATAAATAGCGAAACATGAGGTTGCAATCCAGTTTATGAGTGGATTATAATTGATTTTCAGCTTCGTGAAATAAAGAAGAAAATAGACCGAGCCAATAATAACGAGGGGTGAAGTATATTGATAAAAGAAAGTTATCTTGTAAGGAATCAGATGAAGCCTCATGGAAAGGAACGCAAATGCTGTATTTATTAAGGATAATACGACATAAATAAGTAAGTCATATTTCTTGTCAAATTGAATCCATTTGCAAGGATAAAGTCTTAAGTATCTTGATAACAAATAAAGGCCTAAAAAAGAAATACCGGAATATCCATTATGAAACCAACTTACATTGCCCACCCATCCATAAATGGT
>JAEEGL014851779.1_pt1 | contig 32722 bp, 21 predicted proteins | sample 9134231 | NCBI WGS metagenome assembly JAEEGL01 (sample SAMN16246548, study PRJNA631951) | gut metagenome | biome: gut microbiome; feature: rumen; material: fiber-attached | host: Bos | place: Iran: Karaj | collected 2018-10
ACGAGTTCAAGTTCCAACGCGAAGCAGGCTCTTGGGACAACGAGATCAACAGCGGCACCTTCACGGGTGGCATCAGCGGTGATTTCGCAGATGGCGGTGGTAACATCAAGGCTACTGCAGGCGAGGGCGTCTACTTCGTCAACCTCGACTTGTCCGCTCTCACGCTCAATGCCGTGCGCATCACCAACATGAACCTCGTTGGCGACTTCAACGGATGGAATCCTGGCGACGATGCCCAGCAGATGACATGGGATGCTGAGAATTTCTGCTATGTCATCCGTGCTGCAGGCGTGACGGCCAACGGCTGGAAATTCACGGCCAACAACGATTGGGGTATCAACCTCGGTGGCGATCTGAACAATCTCGTCGGCAATGGTGACAACATCTCTGCTGTTGGCTCGACTATCAAGCTCTATCCTACTCGTAAGACAAGCGATAATATCTACTGTACCATAGAGTGAACACCCAGAAGTCCTTAAGACTTCTTCTCAAAATACCCTTAGGAGTTCCGTGAAGAGCTCCTAAGGGTTGTTTTCTAAACATAAAGAGACACAACGTTATGAAAAAACATTTTCTTCTTTCGCTGCTTGCACTCTGCTTAACGGCCACTTTTGTTATCAGCTGCGGTAGTGACGATCCTGTAACACCTACGCCTGAGCCCGAACCTACGCCTACGCCTGTTGACCCCACCCCCGTAGATCCTACTCCTGAGCCTGTCGTGGGTTGGCCCGCAGACTACGGCGGCGTCATGCTTCAAGGTTTTTACTGGGATGGCTTCGGCGATGCCCAATGGACACGTTTCGAAGCACAGGCTGATGAGTTGGCTCCTTATTTCTCGCTCGTATGGGTCCCTCAGAGTGGAAACTGCGGTGGCACCAGCATGGGCTACGATGACCTTTATTGGTTCAATAACTACAATAGCTCTTTCGGTACAGAGGCTGAACTGCGCTCGATGATTAAGACCTTCAAGCAGAAGGGCATTGGCACCATCGCTGATGTCGTCATCAACCACCGTCGCAACGTCTCTAATTGGGTTGACTTCCCGAAGGAGACGTATAAAGGTGTCACCTACGAGATGGTCTCTACCGACATCTGTGCTAACGACGATGGTGGCAAGACGCGGACATGGGCCACGCAAAATGGCTACAGTCTTAGCTCGTCCAGTGATACAGGCGAAGGTTGGGATGGTATGCGCGACTTGGACCACAAAAGCACAAACGTGCAGACCATCGTCAAAGCCTATCTTGACTTCTTGCTCAACGACCTTGGCTACACGGGTTTCCGTTACGATATGGTCAAGGGCTATGCAGGCAGCTACACCAAGCTTTACAACGAGAGCGCACGTCCTCAGTTCTCTGTGGGTGAGTGTTGGGATGCTACCAGCACTATCCGCAATTGGATTGATGCTACCGGCAAAAGCAGCGCAGCCTTCGATTTCCAGTTCCGCTATGTTGTGCGCAATGCTGTCAACAACCAAAACTGGGGTCGACTGGCTCAGCAGAACGATGGCAACTGGCCGCTTGTCTACGCCGAATATAATGCTGGGGCCTATCGTCAGTATGCTGTCACCTTCGTTGAAAACCACGACACCGAGTATCGCTCAGCGTCAGCGCAGCAGGATCCTATCCGTCGTGACACGCTTGCTGCTAATGCCTATATGTTGGCCATGCCTGGCACGCCCTGCGTGTTCCTCAAGCATTGGAAAGCCTGCAAGCACGACATCGCTCGTATGATACAGGCTCGTCAGGTGGCAGGCATCCAGAACACAAGCACCTACACAAAGTTCCGCTCCAATGCTGCATACTATGCTGCTAAGGTCGAAGGCGCCAAAGGCCAACTCGTCGTATGGCTGGGCGACCAGTCGAAAGCAGCCACAGAGATCGGTAGCGGCTTCACCAAGATCCTCGAAGGACATCATTACAGCTACTGGCTCGAGAACAACCTTCTAGCCGCTTGGCAGGCCATGCCTACGCCGACGTTCAAGGAAGATACGGTCAAGAAGCACGATATCACCATCCACCTGAAGGACCCGGGATGGCCGTCAGTCTACTTCTACGCCTGGGATGGCAACCTATACATCAACGACGATTGGCCAGGCGTGCAGGTTACAGCCACGAAGACTGTCAACGACACGAAGTTCTACTACCGTACCTTCAACGTCGCCGACGAGGCCGGCTACTCGATGAACGTCATCTTCGACCAAGGCAACAGTGATGCCCAGACCGTCGACATCACGGGCATCACTTCCGATCGTTATTACGAAATCGCCTCTTCGACCAATAAGTTCGAGGTACGAGACATAACCTCAGAGGTGACAGGTAAGTGAGCCTGGCTTTTTGCGGCCAGCCGCGTTGCCTTACTCGACCAGTCGCATGAGTTTGTTCGACTATTCGCGTAGGCTTATACGAATATACGTGTAGGCTTATGCGAATATACGTGTAAGGCGATGCGAATATATGTGTGCCACGTTCCCTATATTCGCAAGAATCTTTGGGGCAAATGATGGAAAAGTTCAAGTTCTTTGCGGAGCTTGAACTTTTTTCATTACCTTTGCACCGCAAACTACGATTATGACCCATCACGACCGAACAAAAGAACTTGGCACTAAGCCTATAGGCAGCTTGCTGATGCAGTATGCCGTTCCCGCCATCATTGCAATGACGGCTTCTTCGTTATATAATATGGTGGACAGCATCTTCATCGGGCAGGGTGTCGGTCCTATGGCTATTGCAGGTCTTGCCATCACCTTCCCTCTGATGAACCTCAGCGCTGCGTTTGGGGCTATGGTCGGCGTCGGCACAGCCACGATGATCAGTGTGCGATTAGGCCAGAAGAACCGCGAGGAAGCTCAGCATTTCTTTGGCAATTCATTGACTCTGAATGTCATCATCGGCATCTTGTTCCTTGTCGGCGTACTCACGTTCCTTGATCCTATCCTTCGCTTCTTTGGCGCTTCCGATCAGACGCTTCCTTATGCTCGCGAGTATATGGAGTGGATCCTCTACGGGAATGTGTTCACTCACCTCTATTTCGGACTCAATGCGGTCTTGCGCTCAGCCGGTCATCCGCGCACGGCCATGTATGCTACCATCCTTACCGTGTTGCTCAACACTGCGCTTGACCCATTGTTCATCTATGGTCTTCATCTTGGCATCAAAGGCGCGGCCATCGCTACGGTTATCTCGCAGTGTGTCTCGCTGATATGGCAGTTGTGGATTTTCTCGCGGCCCACTGAGGTTGTGTTTATGCGTCGCGATACTTTGGCCTTGAGACCGCATATCGTAGGCGGCATACTCTCCATAGGCCTTTCACCATTTCTGATGAACGCTTGCTCGTGTCTCGTCGTGTTACTCATCAATAGGGGAATGGTGGCGTATGGCGGCGATTTGGCGGTGGGAGCATACGGGATTGACAACCGCGTCCTTTTCATCTTCGCCATGATTGTCATGGGACTTAATCAGGGTATGCAGCCTATTGCAGGTTACAACTATGGCGCACGGCTACATCATCGAGTGCAGGACGTGTTGTGGCGTACCATTACTTACGCTACCATCGTTATGGTCGTCGGTTTCTTGGCATGTGAAATCTTTGCAGAATATATTGTGAGGGCTTTCACAACGGATGAAGACCTCATTGCGATCGCATCTCATGGCTTGCGCATCGACGTGGCTCTTTTCCCCGTAATCGGTTTTCAGATGGTAACGGGCAATTTCTTCCAAAGCATAGAACAGGCAGGAAAGAGTATTTATCTGTCACTCACCCGCCAGCTTCTCTTTCTCGTGCCTTGCCTCTTGCTGTTGCCTGACCTTATGCCGCACTTCGGTCTCCCTAAACTCGATGGCGTCTGGTGGTCGTTGCCCGTCAGCGATGGCCTTGCGGCTTTGAATGCCGCTGTGTTGTTGTACTTGCAGCTAAAGAAGTTCAATGAAGCCTCCTCTCCTGAAAGTCCAACCCCAGGCTTCCGACTTCCGAGTTTCAATCTGTTGCGCCTACCCCGTCGCATTCAGTATTTTGCTGCCAATCGTGTTGCCCCCTATCTTCCTTTCTTCTCCATGTTTCAGCCTAACGGCGAGGGAAGTGGGAGCGATGATGAGGACAACAAAGAATAAGGAGAGCGTCTGTGGCCTCTCCCTCTAGCCATCTCCCCTTAGGGAGGGGGAGAGCCCCCAGGATTGTTCATGGCCCCGTGGCTTTGATTGCTTATGAAGAGAATAGGACTTCTTTCTGACACCCATGCTTATTGGGACGAAAAGTACTTGGAGTATTTTGCCGAGTGCGACGAGATTTGGCACGCAGGAGATATTGGAAGTGTTGAACTGGCCGATCGTCTGGCCGCGTTCCGTCCTTTGCGTGCGGTGGTAGGTAATTGCGATGGAGGCGACCTGCGTCGAATGTTCCCGAAACTTTTACGTTGGAAGTGTGAAGACGCCGATGTGCTGATGACCCATATTGGGGGATATCCCGGGCGTTATGATCGAAGCATTATTCATCAATTAGTAGAGCGTCCGCCGCAACTGTTCATTTGCGGGCATAGTCATATACTCAAGGTGAAATACGATCGCACTCTCGGTCTCTTGCATATCAACCCCGGTGCCGCAGGATTGCAAGGCTGGCATCAAGTGCGCACCCTTGTTCGTCTCACTGTCGACGGAATCACTTTCCGTGACCTCGAAGTCATAGAAATCCCACGCCCTGCGCTCAATGAATTGACTTGATAGTGCTGTTTTTTGAACAGAAATTACGCTTTTTTGTCATAAAAACGTGAAAAAACTTGCTCAATCACCATAAATCACTAACTTTGTACCCGCTTTGGGTGTATGATGCCCGATGACCAAGAAGATAACTTTATTAATTAACTCTATTTACTAACTAAATTCTATCTTATGGGAAAGCTAAAACTCCTATTGGTCAGCTTGCTTAGTATGCTGGCATGGAATGGTGCCTTAGCCGAGAACATCGAGACTGATGTGACTGCTCAGTTCCCCCTTGATTGGCAAGGATGGACGGGCGCCACTGGTTTCGTGGGTTGGGCAGCACCTCAGGTGACGACCAACGACGGTAGAACGACTGCAGCTTGTGAGCAGTACAACGAAGCTACGATTGCCCAGACGGGTGTCGTTTTCTCGCGTAAACTCACAGGCCTGGCTAATGGTAACTATACCATTGAGCTCTATGGCGCTGCCGCGTTCACTCCTGGTCGTTCCTGCACCTCCACGTTGGAGGAAGGTGATATGACAGCCGTGTACCTGTATGCCGAGACCCCCTCGGGGACGGTCAAGCAGTACATCCCTGCTCATGTCGCCACCGATTTCAACGGCAGTGGTATAGCTACTGCTACGCTTGAAGGCGTCACGGTTACTGATGGTTCCATTACCATTGGTATGTACAAAGACCAGGGCCTTACCAACTGGCACGTCGTGCAGATTAAAGGCGTGACGGCTGTTGTTGATAAGGACGAACTCCTTGCCAGCCTCTTTGCTCCTTTGGAGGAGGCTCTCGCTAATGGCGACGCAGTCAAGGCCAAAGTCGAAGACGAGGACGCTATTGCTACTTACGAGGCTGCAGTTGCTCCTTATGTAGCTGCCAATGCTAATCGTACTGTCGACTATGATGTCACTTCCGCTGTGGCAGCTGTCAACGCAGCTATCCAGCAACTCTCGAAGTACCAGACAGCCGATGGTTCAGACTTGAGCGGCTTCATTGTCAATCCTGAGATCAATGACGCTGATGGTTGGACGTGCGAACGTCCAGTTGGCGGCAATGGCCCCACGCTCAACAAAGTAAGTTTCGAGTACTGGGCAGGAAATGCTAATCCTCGTGAAGAGGGTGCCTTTGACTATTATCAAGTCATCACGGGGTTGCCCAATGGCATCTACACCGTGAGTGCTGAAATGTACAACTCGCTGAATGGCGAAGAAGGTGCCGAGTGGGCTGCTACTTGTGGACTTTATGCTGCAAGTGGCGGCAACGAAGTTAGTGTGCTCGTTGATGTAGATGGCACAAACCTCATCAAGTACACCACCGATGAAATCGAAGTCACCGATGGCAAACTGCGCATTGGCGTGAAGAACTTTGCCACCCCGATAGCTGCTCGCTGGTTCGTGGCTGACAACTTCAAGCTCACCCTCGTCCATGCTACAGGTGGCCAGCCCGATCCCGAGAAGACTCCTTACGAGTTGGCGATGGAAGCTATCCAGAGTGGTACTTCCTATCGTGTCTTCACTGAGGTGGATGGTACAACCTACTACCTCTCCACTGCAGGTTACCTTGTAGATAATACAAAGGAGGCTGCTTCCTTCACGTTTGCTGCCGTGACGGCCGACGGTACTCTGTATCCTACGGGTTGGAATCTCGGTTGCCGGTTCACGAATCCATCTCTGTCAAATGGCTCCACAGGAGACCTTGTACAGACGGGCCACATCAATGTAGGCGGCAATAACCGCAACGATTGGGAGCGTCAGGTGTTCTTCCTCAATGACGAGGGCCTCTATGCTGTCCGTGCCACGAATGCCAACAGTGCCAACTGGGGTGCTAACACCTTCTGGGCTGTTGTCACGGGCGAGGATGGTCTGCCCGATGCAGGCTATGCGCTCACCGAATCTTATGTTTGGCAGATTGAGGAGTACGTAGATCCTCGTCCCGCAGCTTTCGAGAAAGTCCAGTCGTGGCCGTTGAAGCTGCAGAAGATTGAAGGTCTGGTTACTGACGCCTCGCAGTACATCAGCAATGCCAAGGATCCTGCAGAAGGCTCTTATGCTGCTTTGCTCGATGGCGATTACACTTCTTTCTTCCATTCCACATGGCACGCCTCTAACGACCCCGGTGAGGACCACTACCTCCAAGCCGAGTTGACGGAGCCTGTTCAGGACTTCTACATCTACTTCAAAAAGCGTAGCCAGAACGATGCTAACCGTCCTACTCGGATTGACGTCGCTGGTAGCAACGATGGTGAGTCCTTCGCAGCTGCTACTTCAATCACAGAAGGCCTGCCTACAGGTGCCACACCTATTGATTTCATCTCCGAGAAGATCTCTCTGAGCGAGGCAAGCAAGTACATTCGCTTCACCGTTCCCACCACTAATACAGGTGGAAAGACTGGTGACCACGTGTTCTTCACCTTCTCTGAGTTCTACATTCTTCCCGCCGATGAGGTCGTAGAGTCTGCTGCTTCCTATCTGGGTATCTCTTCTTATACGGCTCTTGACGAAGATGACATTCCTGCCATCGACCAGATCGACGAGCAGATCAGTGCGCTTGCTGAGAAGGCTGCTGCAGCGTCTGCCTCCAAGGATCTCAACGATCTGATAGACCGCATACTTGCTATCATCGACGATAAGGCAGGCTATACTGACGACGAAGGCGTAGCAGATCCCGTTTCTGCAGCCCTCGGCAGTATCAAGGGCATCGATTTCGAGACGGTTCAAGAGGTGGAGGATCAGAAGGCAGAGGTTTACAACCAAGCCCGTACCTTCTTCGCTGGCATCACACCCCAGAAGAACATTGATGTTACCGAGTTCTACCTCGTCAATCCCACTCCGACGTCCAACATCGACGGTTGGGAAGGTGACAAGTCCAATGCCTTTGACCCAGCTAATAACAATGCAGAGTTCTGGAACATGTCAGGCGCAAGCTTCCACCAGACTGTGACGTTGCCTGCTGGCGATTACAAGTTATCTGTCGTTGCTGTTACACGTAATGGCATGACGGCCGTTTTCGCCGCCAACGAAGCTCAAACGAACATCGTCACTATGCCCAACAGCGGCAATGAAGCAGGCGTTGACTTCCTCAACCTCCGTTCACATTGCAAGACGTGGTTCGATGCTGGCAATGGTGTCAACAGTGTTAATCTGAGCCTTGCTGATGAAGGTGAAGTGACGCTTAGCCTGACTGCCGACAGTGAAAATGGTGACCACTGGCTCGTATGGCGCAACTTCTCCATCATCATGGTTGCTCCTGCTGCAGATGATGCTCCTTACAAGGCTGCTCTTGCTGCTATCGAGGATGGTGCCAACTACAGTGTCTTCACGGAGGTCGGTGGTACCAAGTACTACCTCACTCCTGATGGTATGCTCTCAGCTGACCATAATGAAGCAGGTGCCTTCACCTTCCAGAAAGTGGCAGGTGAAGAGTATGGCTTCGGCTTCAAGCTCGCTGACTCCTACTTTACCAATCCGGGCCTGAACAATGGCGAAGCTGTTCTCAACAGCGGTAAGATCAACACCAATGCCAGTGCCCGCGACAACTGGGAGGCTCAGGTGTTCTTCCTCAACGACGAAGGTAAATATGCCGTTCGTGCCACCAACGCTCCTGGCGGTGACAGCAGTTGGAACCTGGTTGCTAAGGCATTCTGGACTGCCAACGAAGGCGAGGCAGGTCCCGTAGCCGAGTATTCCTTCGACCAGAAATACATCTGGCAGCTTGAGGAGAATGAACTCGTCGAGGTCGTCTGCAACCTCGTTGAGAATGGTGAGGTGACAGCTTCCGAGACTGTTAACCTGCCCGTAGGATTTGCTCCCGAGGCTCCTGAGGCCTTTGGCGCTAATTTCCATGGTCTCTATGGCTTCACGCCCGATGTTGCTGAGGTCGCAGAGGACACCAAGACGGTCAACTTCACTCCCACTTGGGATGGTCCATTTGAGTTCTCCGAGAGCTTTGATAATGCCAAGTGGTACAACATGACCATTCGTGGCAGCTACTATGTAGCCGTTGACGAGGAAGAGCCTTACAAGCCTACGGCTGATAAGGACCTTGACGCCGAGACTAGCCAGTGGGCCTTTAAGGCCGTTGAGGGCGAGCCCTTCCAGGTTGTCCTTTGGAACCGTGCATCCGGTGCAGGCTCAACTCTCTCTGTCGAAGGCGAGAATGTCGTCATGCGTGAGGGTGAGGCCAAATGGGAGATCTTTGCAAATGGCGACGGTTTCGTCATGCGTCCCGTGGGCGGTGGCGAGAACGACTGGGTCAACCAGAATGGTGGTACCACCGGTCCGCTCCAGTTCTGGCATAGCCCCAATGGCCGTACCGACGCTGGTTCTACCTTCCGCGTAGTGGAGGTCGAAGAGGCCGAGATTCCCGCTGTTGTCCTGAACGCTCCGACTTGGAACGCTGAAAGCGGCACGCAGGCAGAGCCTTACATGCTCCCTGCCAACACTCCGCTTAAGATTACCTACACTGCCGAAAACCTCAAGGAGAATGGAATCTCTGAGGACGAAGTCAAGGTGAAGGTTACTGTGATGGTAGCTGGCGATGTTGACACCAACATGACTATGGGCTCGGAGACTGCTCACAGTGTACGTGGCGAGACGTTCTACATCCCGCTCGGCGAGACCGAGTTCCCCGTAGCGCTCAAGCCTGGCTACTTCTATCAGAATATTGCTGTGATGGCTGCTGAGCTTGTCAAGCCCGGTACCGATGAGACCCCCGATGAGGTCATCGCTACCTACGCTGGTGCTCCCGCTATGCTGCGCTGGGTCGGCGTTCCTGAGGAATCGGCTTACGACCTCGCACTCGCTGCTATCAAGGATGGTCACCACTATCGTATCTTCACTGAGGTTGATGGCCAGAAGTACTACGTCACCAACGCTGGTGCACTGACGGCAAATGCCGAGGAGGCTCCTTCCTTCAACTTCATCAAGGTCGCTGGTGAAGAGTATGAATATGGCTTCATGCTGCAGTCCACCGATGACAGCTACTTCAGCAATCCTGCCGGTACTAACGAGGCAGCCCTGACGCAGGGTCACCTAAATGCTACTGCTTCTAACAAACGTAACACTTGGGAGGCTCAGGTATTCTTCCTTAATGACGAAGGTCTCTACGCTGTCCGTTCCACTAACGCCGCTTATGGTGAGTCTGGCTGGAACTGGATCGGTAGTGCCTACTGGACCGTCAACCAGGGCGAGGAAGGCCCGTTGGCCGAGTACAGCTTCGACCAGAACTACCTCTGGCAGCTCGAAGTGGACGAGTCCTACATCGAGATGGCTCTGAACCTCGTCTACAAGGGTGAGACGATTGCAACGAAGAACGCTACCTTCCAGGTTGGTGCTACTCCTGTCGCTCCCGCCGAGTTCAACAATGGTCTTGTCACCCTGACATCCGATGTCGAGGCTGTGGCTGAGGACACGAAGGAGGTCAACTTCACCGCTGAATGGAATGGCTTGTTCGAGTTCTCTGAGGACTATGCCAACGCCAAGTGGTACAACATGAACATCCGCAGCAACTACTGGGTTGCTATGGACGAGACCGAGCCCTACTATCCTAAGGATAACAAGGACCTCGTTGCTCCTGAGAGCATGTGGGCCTTCTTCGGCAATCCTTACAACCTGACCATCATCAACCGCGCTGCCGGCGAAGGCCAGAGCCTGACGAAGGACGGCTCCAACGTCGTTATGCGAGATGGCGAATATGCATGGGAACTCTTTGGCAACAGCGATGGCTTCGTCCTCCGTGCTCCTGGTACGGCTAACGACTGGGTGAACCAGAATGGCGGCGCCAGCGGTCCTCTCCAGTTCTGGGTGAGCGCTAATGGTAAGACCGACAACGGTTCTACCTTCCGCGTCAATGAGGCCGAGGAGATAGGTCTTGTCAAGATCTATAAGTTCAACGGCGAGGAAGTTCCCGTCGCCGACTGGGAGACCCTCACCGCATTCGATGCTTCTGTCATCAACGAGGCTGCCGAACTGCTTGGTGCAGCTCCTGCCGACCTCATCTATCAGCTTGTCGATACGACGGGTGTCCGCACCGACTACAACGGCAATCCCGACGAGATCCTCTTCTGGGTTGACTACGAGGGCAACAAGTCCAACTGGGGTGTCAACAACAAGTACTATATCATGTACGATGCCGAGACTCCTGAGATCACGATCACCCAGTTTGGTGCCGAGAAGGATGCTGTCCTGAACGCTGTCGTCCGTCTTGCCAACGCCGATGGCAAGTATGTAGAGTTCCGCATCAAGGAGACGATGGAGCCGTTGGTTTATGTCTTCTTGAAGGACTTCGCTGCTGTAGCTGATCCTATCCAGTTGTCCATCCAAGCTGCTGGCGAGGGTCTCGGCGAAGACGCCTCCGACGCTCTCGACCTCGATGCCATCAAGGCGGCCGTAGGCGAGAACTATGTCGTCTATGGCAAGGGTATCGTCGTCGATGGTCAGCAGACTATCTCCACCGATTACAGCTGCGACCCGCATCCGGGCTTCTGGTGCTTGCCGGATGGTACCGTCTCCACATGGTTTGACCAGGCTTCCACCTTCGGTATCAGCTTCTTCGCCGACGAGGCCGTCTTCAAGGCTTGGTCGAAGGCCGCTTGGACCGAACCCGCTACCGCTTACTTCTACTTCGTCAACGAGGAGACCAAGCAGTATCAGGCTGTTGAGGTTCAACTCCTGCCCGGTCAGAGCGCTGAAGGCACTGAGTACGCTGGTATCATCAACCAGACTCAGACACATCCTCAGGCTGGCGTCATTGGTGAGACCACAGGCGAGCAGACCGTCACCATCACTCCGAACGAGGATGGCACTGTCGACATCACCTTCTCTGGCTTCGCCCTCCCGATGGCCGCTCTTGGCAGCTTCGACGCGTTCACCATCGAGAACGTCGCCGTCACGAAGAATGAGGATGGCACCATCAGCTACTCCGCCGAGGAGTTCATGGTAACGTCCGCAAGTGGCCAGATGACTGTCGGCTACAGAGGCACGCTCGAGGGCACGCAGGCTAGCGAGGAGGCTACTCCTGTGCTGAAGCTCGTGCTCCAGAACGCCACCACCGACACCGTCTGGTTCGGTGCTGATCAGGCTGCTATCGACGCTGTTGGCATTCGTGGCATTAACGCAGACGAGATCAATGGCACCATCTACGACCTCGGCGGTCGCAAGGTGAACAAGATCCAGCGTGGTGGCATCTATGTCGTCAACGGCAAGAAGGTTGCTGTGAAGTAATTGACTTAGGTTCGTGGTTCTCTCCACGACAGAACATTATCCGAGGCGCCTCGTGCTCTACTGCACGGGGCGCCTTTTTAAGCTCTTGAGCATAATCAATTCTTGTCATGTAAATTCAAATTAATATAGGTTTTTCTATATTCGTGTCATAATATTTGACTACTTTTGCGCGCTTTTTCAGGAATACACACATGAGGAAACATACAGTTCGTGTCAATAATCTTTTGAAATACAGTAATATTTATTAATTTATAATCAACTAAACATGCAGAAAATTTACGTTAGACCTGAGCTCATGGTTCAGGTCGTAGCGATTGAGACGTTTATTGCCGTGTCGGGGCCGAGTCCTGCAGGCGACGATGAATTCCCCACCATTGAACCCGAGACACCTGTGAAGGAGAACGTCTGGGACGATACTATCTTTGATGGAGAATAAAAGAAACAAAAAGTAGAAACATATTAATCACACAGAAGGAAATGAAGAAAATACTGTTCGCATTCTGTATGCTACTGACCTTGTCGTCATTGGCCGCTCCTGTCAGCAAAGAGAAAGCTATGGAAGAGGCTTCCGCTTTCATAATAAAGAAGAATACCGCGGGCGCGCGCAAGCAAATCCGCTTGGCTACTCGAGCAAGTCGTCTGTCCGAGGCTACTGAAGCCACTGGCTACTATGTCTTCAACATTGGCGACAATGGCGGTTTCGTCATCGTTTCGGGTGATGATCGCACCGCTCCCATCCTCGGTTATTCCGATGAAGGCACTTTCGATGCTATGCGCATCCCTGCTAACATGAAAGCATGGCTCGAAGATTATGCTGAGCAATTAGAGGCTCTGTCAAGACTCTCCGACACGGAAGCCGCCAAGGTGCTGCGTGCTCCCCGCAAGGCTCGCGTCAACACGCGAAACTCCATAGCTCCTCTCATCACCACGAAGTGGGACCAGGCCACTCCGTATTGGAACAAGTGCCCGCAGTTCATGAAGACAGAGAACGAGGAAGATGGCTATGATCTCGCTTACACGGGTTGCGTAGCTACTGCGATGTCGCAGATTTTGTATTTCTACAAGCAGCCTGCTCAGACGTTGGCTGAGATTCCTGGGTACACTTTTACTGTGGCTGGTGAACAAATGGGCGAATATGGCTCCGCGACGATGGACGCTCTGCCTGTCACGCCTCTTGATTGGGCTCACATGCGTGAGACTTACACAGGTGCAGAGGACGATGTTTACACCGATGCCGTGTCTACGTTGATGCTCTATGCTGGCTGCTCGGTCAAGATGCAGTATGGTCGCAACTCATCGGGAGCTTATACAGACGACATCCCCAAGGGTTTTAAATACTTTGGTTACGGCTCGAAGATAGCTTTCCGTATCGACTATTCGCAGCAGGCTTGGGACGACCTCGTCTATAGTGAACTGGCAGCCGGACGCCCTATGATCTACAATGGTACGGCCGGTAGTGGTGGTGGACACTCCTTCATCTGCGACGGCTTCGAGTATGGCGACTACTTCCATATCAACTGGGGATGGGGAGGCATGGGTAATGGCTTCTTTCAACTCAGTATCCTCAACCCCTCGGCCAGCGGCATCGGAGGCTCCAGCTCCAGCGAGGGTTACAATATGAAGCAGAACATCATCTACAATATCATCCCCGGCACCGCTACGCCCGAAGGAGGCAGCGGAGAGGGAGAGGAAGTGGAGCCCGAACTCACGGTCACGCAAATTAGCGGTCCTTCGGCTTGGGATCGCGATGGTAAATCTTATCCGTTCAAGATTTACAAGAGCAAAATCGTCAAAGTCAGTTTCTCCGATCACTCTGGTACGGGCAAGAAGTTCAAAGAAGCTTTGGCTCTTTATGACCCCGAAGCCGACACCTACAGCATTCTCGACAATAGTGAAAGCTGGAATTATTCTGCTGTTACTACTTCAGCCCTTGGCCAGACTACGAAGTTCGGTGAAGGTGTGGCGTCAAATGCCTCTAATGTCATCAAATTCGGTGCAGGCCTCTCGGGTTGCTATCGCATCGTACCTATGTATCAAGTCGAAGGCAGCAGCGAATGGAAGCCGATGAAGGAGAGCGACCGCATATATCTGGAGGTCAATATGACCAATTATGGTTGCACGCCCATCGCTCATCCGCACATAGACCTCGCTGTTACCAATTGGTCTTGCACTGGCGGTATTGAAGTGGGAACAAAAGTTCAGGTTAATGCTACCATCAAGAACAACAGCGAAGACCGTTTCTTCGGCGATCTCTATCTCGATTTCGGAGGTCAGCAGCTCGATGAGTACTCACAGTACACGACGGTCATTCAAGCTGAGGTGCCTGCTGGTCAGGAGAAAGTTGTCACTTTTAATGTCACGCCTGCTACTGCTGGCACGAAGAAACTCAGCGTGATGCTTATCGACAGTTATGGTGACTTCTATGAACTCGACAAGTCGGGCTCTGTTACCATAGTCGAAGGTCTGGAGGCAGACATGGATCTCTCGGTAGATATCGAGGCTATGAATGCAGATGCCACCGACGATGAAAACCTCCACGGAACCATCTACGACAGTAGTGCTCGCTTCCGCGCCACCATCACCAACCATGCGGCTGCCGATTACAACAAGTATGTGCTTGCGCCTTTGTTTATCGTCCAGCGCAACGATGACGGCACCATCGGTGGCGGTTCTATGATAACCTACAAGCAGCAGTCCGTGTCCATTCCCGCAGGCGGTTCGGTCACATACTACTTCGACTTCGATAATCTGGCTTACGGTAGCACTTATTCTATGAATATCTATGCCCGTAACGACGTCCCCCAGGAACAGGATGCCTCACACGTAGATAATATCGTTAAGAAGGGTGAATCGAAGTATTATGATATTCAGCACGGTATCATCACTTGGAAGGGTGATGGCACGCGTAAGGGCTACAAACCCGAGGAAGGATTTGCCATTCCTGCTGACGTTGCTGCTGTATCACTCGAGGGCCTGAATCTCACCAGCATCGCTGCTGGCACTAACCCCAACACTCTTTACTTCTTTGGCGAGGGTGAAACGGTTCCTTCAGAACTTGAGGATAAGAACATTGTCATTGGTGCTCAAGCCGAAAGCGTTGTTCTTCAGGACGGCTACGATTTCTACACGCCTCAGACCTTCACGGCTGCAGCCATCAGCTACGAGCGTACCTTCACACAGGGCCACCACAATGGCGTCCGTACAGGCTGGAGCACCATCGTTCTACCCTTCGCGCCCACGAGAGTCACGAATGCCACCGATGGCGCTATCATCGACTGGTTCCGCTCGAGCAGCGATAGCGGTAAGCAATTCTGGACATGCGATTTCAGCGAGGAGGACGGTACGACAGTCTACTTCCGCAACGCATCTGAGATGCTGGCCAACACGCCCTACCTCGTAGCCGTTCCCGACGATGCTTGGGGTGCTGCTTGGGATCTTCGTGGCAAGAAGATAGTCTGGAGTGCAGAGGATGCAATCGTCAAGCCCGATGCTATCGCCTACACAAGTGGTCTGAACCTGGCTTTTGGCGGCACGCAGGCATTGGCTTCTTTTGAGAATGCTCTGGTGCTTAGCGAGGATGGCAGCCAGTTCGTTGCTTCGTCAGCTCCTGTTGAAGCTTTCCATGGTTTCTTCAAGTCCATTTCTGAGTCGACCCATGGCGTGAAGGCCTTCAACATCGCTATTGCTCGTGATGTCGTCACGGCTATTGATGAGGTGGCCCCCACAGCTCAGCCTATGGCCACTGCTCCCGTCTTCAACCTCGGCGGTCAGCGCATGAACACTTCTGTTCATCATCTACACCGTGGCCTCTACATCGTAGGTGGCAAGAAGGTAGCTGTGAAGTAAAGGACACCTGAAGTCGTTGTTCCCCGACAACTATTCAAGCAAGGCGCCTCACACGTTCAGTGTGGGGCGCTTTTGCTAATGGACGCGATGCTCGTCACCCCCTTACGCACCGCCTTTCACGTACTATACGCGCAGCCTTATGCGTATATACGTGTGAGGCGATGCCTATATACGTAAGCGTCGACACGTATGGTCGCTCAGACGAGTATCATTGATGATATTCGCAAGTACCACCAATGATACTTGTGAGTACCACGGCTGGTACTCGTCCAGATGATTGGTATACTGTTTCCTGCTGATTAAACGTTCAATGCTTGCCGACTGAACATTGGTCAACAAAAATGATGAGATTACAGAAGACGCCTTTTATCGTACGATGAACCAAGGGTTGTGGAGATCGTCCTTGTTGTAGGTAAGCGGTTGGCCTGTGGTGGCGTCCACCATCTCTCGTCCAGCGGCGAGTGCGATGGCATGGCCGGCAGCGGTGTCCCATTCCATCGTGGGCGCGTGGCGGGGATAGATGTCAGCCTTGCCTTCGGCGACCAGACAAATCTTAAGGCTCGAACCCGACGAGACGAGCTGGAGGTCGGGATGATCGCGCCGCAGGTCGTTGATGAAAGCTTCTGTCTCGGGCGAGAGATGACTGCGTGAGGCCACACAGACCCAACCCCGCTCCTCGTTCGAAGGTGATGGGAGGGATTGCGCAGTTTGCTCGATATGGTCTATGTCCTCTTCGTCGTCAATATAGGCTTTCCAGGCACCATGATCTTTCCATCCGAAATAGAGTGCACATCCCTCTCCACTCCCCGATGGCAGGGGCTGAGGGGTGGGGCAGTAGATGACGCCCAAGACGGGTGTTTCGTCCTCGACGAGGGCGATGTTGACGGTGAACTCGCCATTGCGTTTGATGAACTCCTTTGTGCCGTCGAGCGGGTCGACGATCCATAGGCGTCGCCATGCGCGGCGCGTGGAGTAGGGGAGGTGAGCCCCTTCCTCGCTCAGGACGGGAATGCCCGTTGGTTGGAGGTGCGTCATGATGCGTGCATGTGCCGCTTTGTCAGCTCGCGTCAGCGGAGAATGGTCGGCCTTGAGTTCGATGCCGAAGTCGGCAGCGGGGTCGTCGTAGATGGCCATGATGTCGTGCCCAGCCTCGATGGCGGCACGAATGGCTGTGTGGAGGAGTTCGTTGTAGTGTTTCATGCCGCAAAGGTAGGGCTTTTTGATGAGAATTAGACGAGTAGGCGAGTAGACGAGTAGACGAGTGGTTAGTTTTTATGTTTTTTTAGGGAAATAATACCCTGTGAAGTGCCCGTTTTCGACAAGAAAAGCGTATCTTTGCCGACGAAAACCCAATACTTGATACGATGAACCGCTTGTATGTGATGGCATTTGCCTTCTTCTTCTTCTTCTTGGCCGGTACCGCTCGGGCTGGCCTGCAGCATTTGTTGCCCATGCCGCAGCAGGTGACCATCCTCGAGGGTGAGGCGGCTGTGACGCTCGACGAGGACCATATCGACGTGGCGATGGTGCGCACGATAGCGGGAGCCTTCGACTATGAGTTGGCAGGCTTTGAGGACGAGGCTTATCGCCTCAGCATTAGCGGCGGGCGCATCAGGATGGAAGCCGTCACGCCCACGGGTGTTATCCGTGCTCGTCAGACGTTGGCCCAACTGGCCGAAGACGGGGACGGGGCCGTTCCAGCATGCATCATCACCGACTGGCCCGCGTTCAAGGTGCGTGGCTTCATGCACGATGTGGGCCGCAGCTTCATCTCGTTCGAGGAACTGAAACACGAGATCGAACTGTATTCACGCTTCAAGGTCAACGTCTTCCATTTCCATCTGACCGAGAACCAGGCATGGCGCTTCGAGGTGAAAGCCTATCCGCAGTTAACCTCGAAAGCCTCGATGACGCGTTTTGCCGGACAGTATTACACGCAGGAGCAATGCCGCCAGTTAGACTCTGTGGCTGCGGCCAACGGCGTCATCATCATCCCCGAGGTCGACATGCCGGGGCATAGTGAGGCGTTCACGCGTGCCATGGGCTTCGGGATGCAGACCGACGAGGGCGTGGCGGCGCTGAAGGTCATCCTTGGCGAAGTGGCGGCAGCCTTTCCGCATTCGCCCTACATCCACATCGGAGCCGACGAGCAACGCATCACATACGCTGGTTTCTTGAAGATCATGATCGACCGCGTACACGAGCTTGGGCGCCGCGTCGTAGTCTGGAATCCTATCGCGGGGGTGACCATCAGCAAGGACCTGGGCGTGGACATGACTCAGATGTGGAGCACTGCAGGCAAGGCTGTCGCAGGCATTCCCAACATAGACTGCCGCTACAACTATACCAACCATTTCGACGTCTTCGGCGACTTGGCGGGCATCTATCGCAGCAATATCTACTATGCTCAGCAAGGCTCGACGGAGGTGGCAGGCGAGATTTCCTGTCCGTGGAATGACCGCAAACTGGCCTCTCAGACGGACATCATTCGGCAGAACAATACTTGGGCCAACACGCTGGCGTCGGCTGAACGAGCATGGCGTGGCGGTGGGCGGCAATATATCGAGCAAGGCGGGGCGCTACTGCCCAACGAGGGCGCAGAGTTGGATGAGTTTCGCGACTGGGAGACACGTTTCCTCTACCACAAGCGCCATGCTCTTCGCGATGAGTCTATCCCCTACGTGCGTCAGACCGATGTTGTGTGGCGCATCACCGATCCATTTCCCAACGGCGGCAACTCTACACGCAAGTTCCCACCTGAGACCGACGGGCTGCAGGACAGCTACAGCTACGAAGGCGCCACCTATGACACCCGACTCGCCACGGGAGCCGGCATCTATCTGCGCCACACGTGGGGGGCTACGGTGCCCGCTCACTTCGCCCAACCGCAGTTGAATACCACGGCCTACGCATGGACCTTTGTCTACTCGCCCGTGGAACAGACTGTGGGCGCCCTCATCGAGTTCCAGAACTACGGACGCTCTGAGAAAGACCGCGCTCCCGAAAGCGGCAATTGGGACCGCAAGGGTTCGCGTCTGTGGGTGAACGACGTCGAGGTGCGGGCCCCAACGTGGCGTAATACAGGTAAGGAAATCACGAACGAGGTGCCCTTACGCAACGAGAACTTCACCGCGCGCGACCCGAAGCAGGTGAAGCTGCATGTGGGCTGGAACAAGGTGTTCCTGAAGTTGCCTTATGTCGCGGCCGATGGCGTACGACTGAACAAGTGGCTCTTCACGTTCGTGCTTGTGGACCTGTCGACGGGTGAAGCGGTGGACAATATCATCTACTCGCCCGATCAACGCTCAGACGGTATTCGTGGAGTGGAGGACCTCCAACCTAAGAACCACGCACGCGAACATACGACAGACGATGCCCTCTACGACTTGAGCGGGCATCGTCTGGCACAGATTCAGCATCCTGGAGTCTACGTTGCAGGGCAACGCAAAGTCGTGGTGCGATAATGTCCTTCGCCCTCAGACGACGGAGTAAAGGAGCAGGATGATGAGTTGAGCGGTGAGGATGCGCAGAAACATACAAAGCGGATAGACCGTCGAGTAGCCTACGGCAGGCGCATCGTTGTTGGCCGTCTGGTTGGCATAGGCCAAGGCGGGCGGGTCGGTAGTAGCACCAGCGATGAGGCCCATGAGCGTGAAGTAGTTCATCTTGTACTTCAGGCGAGCCAGAACACCGATAATCAAGATGGGAATGACCGTGATGAGGAAGCCGGCCCAAACGTAGGTAAGGCCATCGCCCTCCGTCACCGTCTGCCAGAAAGTGGCACCCGCTTTAATGCCGACGGAGGCGAGGAACAATACCAGTCCGAACTCGCGCAACATCAGGTTGGCAGAGGTGGTGGTGTAACTGACCAAATGCGCCTTGTAGCCGAAGCGACCGATCAGGATGGCCACGATGAGCGGTCCTCCAGCCAAGCCGAGTTTAACGGGCGTGGGCATGCCTGGCAACGCGATTGGCATCATGCCGAAGACAATGCCCACGACAATACCGATGAAGATGGCCGACAAATTGGGATGGTCGAGGCGCTTCACCTCGTTGCCCAGCATCGTAGCTACGCGGTTGACGGCATCCTCAGGACCTACGCACACCAGTTTGTCGCCAATCTGAATACGCAGGTTGCGGTCGGCGAAGAGGTTCATGCCATTGCGCAGGATGCGAGTGACGTTTACTCCGTAGACGCTGGAGAAATGCAGCTGGCCGAAAGTCTTGCCGTTGATGTTGGGCTGCGTCACGAGCACGTTCTTCGACACCATCGGCACGTCCTGTTCCTGCCACTCAACATGATCGACAGGACCGATGAAGGCAGAGATGGCCTCCCAGTCGTCCTCGGCACAAGTGACGTACATCAGATCGCCCACGGTGACGATGGTGTCGCGGTTGGGGATGCTGACGTGCCCCTCGTGGAGGAAGCGCGAGCATACGAAGTTACGGCCCAGGAAGTCACGAATCTGAAGAATCGTTCTTCCGCTGAGCGCCTTATTCTCGGCTCGGAGCGTCATGCGATGCGGCTTGGCATGCGGGTTGTCGTTCAGTTCCTGCTCGATCTGGTCCTGCTCCTTCTTGAGGCTAATGCCGCAGATATAGCGGAGCGCGATGGTGGCGCCGATGATGCCGACAACGCCGAGCGGATAAGCGCAGGCATAGCCGGAGGCAATCTGCGGAATCTGTGACGCTCCTTTGTAGATTGAGTTCACGGCTTCGGAGGCCGCACCGAGGCCAGGCGTGTTGGTGATAGCACCGCAAAGCACGCCCGTCATCATCGAGAGGTTCCATACATTCTCACCGCCTTTCACGGCAGGGTCGTAGAAGAGTATGAAATAGAGGGCTAACATCGTCACGACGTTCAGTCCGACAATGCCCATTGCCAGCGCATTGGCGGTGATGCCGCCCTTGGCAAAGCTCTCAAAGAAACCCGGTCCGACTTGCAAACCAATGCAGTAGACGAAGAGGATGAGACCGAAGTCCTGAACGTAGTTGAGCACCTCGGGCGTGCCGGTGAAACCGATGTGCCCCGCCAGAATGCCGGCAAAGAGCACGAAGGTGACGCCGAGCGAGATGCCGAAGATCTTAAAGCGTCCAAGAGCGATACCAACGGCGATGACCAACGAGTAGAGCACAACGATATGCGCGATGGAATCAGTCTGGGTAAATAGGTTGATGAGCCAATCCATATTTGTTTGTATTTAGGGTGAACGAAAGAGCGTAATCTTTGTTTTATGCGGCTGCAAAAGTAATAAAAAGATGTGAAAGGGTACGCACAAGATGTACATTATTATTTAATGTCGTGAGTTCAGCGAAAATAAATCGCCAAAAGTACGGACGGAATCACAAATTATGATTATCTTTGCGCCGAAATTTGCGGTTTAAGCAATTAAAATCCATATAAATCATCTCAATAATACTTTTTTGCAATGAGCAAACAAACGGAAAAGATTCAGGAGCTGATAGAGCTCCGCGCCAAAGCCCGTCTGGGTGGTGGCGAGAAAGCCATTGAGAAGCAGCACGATCGCGGTAAGTATACCGCTCGCGAGCGTATCGCCATGCTTTTGGACGAGGGCAGCTTCGAGGAAATGGACATGTTCGTAACACACCGCTGCCACAACTTCGGTATGGAGAAGAAGCAGTATATGGGCGACGGTGTGGTCACAGGCTACGGCACCGTCAACAGCCGCTTGGTTTATGTCTTCGCACAGGACTTTACCGTCAATGCTGGTTCGCTCTCCGAGACCATGGCATTGAAGATTTGCAAGGTGATGGACGCCGCTATGAAAGTGGGCGCTCCTGTCATCGGCCTCAACGACTCGGGCGGTGCCCGCATTCAGGAAGGCATCAACGCCTTGGCTGGTTACTCCGAGATATTCGAGCGTAACATCCTCGCCTCGGGTGTAGTGCCTCAGATCAGCGGCATCTTCGGCCCCTGTGCAGGTGGTGCTGTCTATAGCCCTGCTCTCACCGACTTCACCTTGATGATGGAAGGCACGAGCTATATGTTCCTCACCGGCCCTGCTGTCGTGAGGACCGTGCTCGGCGAAGTCGTCACTCAGGAAGAACTTGGTGGTGCCAGCGTGCACTCCACGAAGAGCGGTGTGACACACTTCACAGCCGCAACCGAGGAGGAGGCCATGGCCATGATTAAGCAGCTCCTGAGCTATATCCCGCAGAACAACCTCGAGAAGACGCCCCGCGTGGAGTGCACCGACCCCATCGACCGCAAGGACGACTACCTCAACGAAATCATCCCCGACAACCCCAACATGCCTTACGACATGTACGAGGTCATCGCGTCGATTGTCGACAATGGTGAGTTCTTCGAAGTGCAGCCCAACTATGCCAAGAATATCATCGTAGGTTTCGCTCGTTTCAATGGCGAGAGCGTAGGTATCGTTGCCAACCAACCCAAACAGCTGGCAGGTGTGCTCGACTGCAACGCTTCGCGTAAGGGCGCCCGCTTCGTCCGTTTCTGCGATGCTTTCAATATTCCTCTCGTCACACTGGTCGACGTCCCCGGCTTCTTGCCTGGTACAGGTCAGGAGTACAATGCTGTCATCCTGCATGGCGCCAAGTTGCTTTACGCTTTCGGCGAGTGCACGGTGCCCAAGGTGACCGTCACGTTGCGTAAGTCCTACGGCGGTTCGCACATCGTGATGAGCTGCAAGCAGTTGCGTGGCGACATGAACTACGCATGGCCTTCCGCTGAGATCGCCGTGATGGGTGCTGCCGGTGCTGCCGCTGTACTGTATGCTAAGGAGGCTAAGGCCATCAAGGAAGAGAAGGGTCCCGAGGCTGCTAAGGAGTTCATCGCCGAGAAGGAGGCTGAGTACACTAAACTCTTTGCCAATCCTTACAATGCCGCCAAGTATGGCTACATCGACGATGTCATCGAGCCTCGCAACACCCGCTTCCGCATCATCCGCGCCCTCGACCAGTTGGCCGACAAGCGCATGACGAATCCTGCCAAGAAGCACGGAAATATTCCTTTGTAAGAGAACAACCCCCTCCCCCAAGACCCACGCCCCGTCCTCCCTGTGAGGGAGCGTTCACCTTCGAGATACGATAACGAAGAAAGACCAACGCAAACGGGGTTGGGATATGGAAAGGGGAGCGTCAAGGATTCAAGGACAATAATAATTTTTAAAAGAATGACCCTAAAAGCCCTTCTGAGCTAAGACATCTTCTCCCCTTCCTACATGGGAGGGGCAGGGGGGTGGGTCTCCTATTATGACACTATTATCCACCGATTGGGGCATGGCTTGGAGCATGGCAGGCATCAGCGTGGGCGTGGTATTCACCATTCTCTTGTTGCTGGTAGCCGTGCTATACGTCTTCAGTTATATTGCTGCCGGCAAGGCCGCTAAGTCTGAGGAGGCTGCTAAACCTAAGGTGATTACAGGCGCTGAGTACATCAAGTCCAAGCAGGCCGACATCGCGTCTGCGTCGGATATCGACCAGATAGCCATCGCCACAGCCATCTACCTCTACACCGCCAACCAACACGATGAGGAAAGCGGTATTCTCACCATTCATCACACTGATCATACTGCTTGGCATGCCGAGCTGAATGAACACCTGTAACATTTAAGGATTTGAAGATTTGAGGCTCTCAGGTTATATTCCCGTTCCCCAAGTCATTGCTTCTTGAAGCCAAATCATTAAATACAAAATCATTAAATCATTAAATCATCAAGATGAAAGAATTCAAGTTTAAGATAAACGGCAAGGACTACGAAGCACAAGTCGCAGAACAAGACAATGGCGTCCTCGCCGTAACGCTCAATGGCAGCACTTACGCCGTTGAAGTACCCGCATTGGCTCATCACGCTGCCAAGCCTGTCGTTCATGCCGCGGCGCCTGCTGCAGCTCCTTCTGCTTCTGCAGGAAAGCCTGCTGCTGCTCCTGCCGCTGCTGGCTCAGTTACAGCTCCGCTGCCCGGTACAATCAAGCAGATTCTCGTCAGCGACGGACAGAAAGTCAAGAAGGGTGAGACTATTATCACCATGGAAGCCATGAAGATGGAGAATGCCATTACCGCAGAGGCCGATGGCACCGTTCTCAAGGTTCGCACCAGCGTTGGCGCCAGCGTCAACCAAGGTGATGTCCTCGTAGATTTCGCTGCTGAGGCTGCCGCTGCTCCAGCTGCTGCCCCGGCTCCTAAGGCCGCTCCCGCCCCGAAACCTGCTCCTGCAGCTGCTCCCGCTCCCGCAGCTGGCGCTCATGCTGTTGAGGCTCCTCTGCCTGGCACCATTAAGCAGGTGCTTGTCAGCGTAGGTCAGGAAGTGGCTGCTGGCGAGACCGTTGTCGTCATGGAAGCCATGAAGATGGAAAATAATATTACTGCTGAGTTCGCAGGCAAGGTTACTGCTGTGCGCGTAGCTGTTGGCGATCAGGTGCAAAGTGGTCAGGCCATGGTGGAATTGGCATAAAGATTGAAAATTGAAATATTGAAATGTTGAAAAGATGAAACAATATCTCAAGTATTTAGGTCTTCTTGCAGTGGCGCTGATGATTCCCGTGATGGCCTCAGCTCAGGACTTTTCTTTTGGAGATGCCATGACGAAGTTCTTCGGTGAGATGGGCTTTACCGCCTTCTTTGTAGGCGACGGTTGGAAGAATGCAATCATGATTGCCATCGCTTGCTTCCTGCTCTACTTGGCCATCAAGAAAGAATATGAGCCGCTATTGCTGTTGCCCATCGCCTTCGGCATGCTCCTGTCCAACATCCCTGGCGGTGGCCTCTTCCACACTTCCATGTGGAATGATGAGTTCCTGAATCCCGACAGCCCCTTCTTCCACAGCTATCGTCATATTCTTGCTGAAGGTGGACTGCTCGATATCTTGTATATCGGTGTGAAAGCTGGCGTTTATCCGTGCCTCATTTTCTTGGGTGTAGGCGCTATGACCGACTTCGGCCCACTTATTGCTAATCCGAAGAGCCTGTTGCTCGGTGCAGCCGCACAGCTCGGTATCTTCGCCACTTTCCTTGTGACGCTGTGGATGGGTTTCTCGCCTGAACAAGCTGGTTCCATCGGTATCATTGGTGGCGCTGACGGCCCAACGGCCATCTTCCTCACCTCCAAGCTGGCGCCCGAACTCCTCGGTCCTATCGCTGTGGCTGCTTATTCTTATATGGCTCTTGTGCCTGTCATTCAGCCGCCCATCATGCGTGCTTTGACTACCGAGAAGGAACGTAAGATTCGTATGTCGCAGTTGCGCACGGTGTCGAAGAAGGAGAAGATCCTCTTCCCCATCATTGTGGCCATCATTGTCAGTCTCATCCTGCCTTCTGCTGCCACGCTCATCGGTTGCCTCATGTTGGGTAATCTGATGAAGGAGAGCGGTGTCGTAGAGCGCCTGAGCAAGGCCGCTCAAAACGAGCTGAACAACATCGTCGTCATCTTCCTTGGCACCACCGTGGGTGCTACGGCCACGGCCGAAGCCTTCTTGAACCTGCAGACCATCGAGATCCTCTGCGTAGGCATTGTAGCCTTCGGCGTAGGTTCAGCTGGCGGCGTATTGCTGGCTAAGTTTATGAACCTGTTCCTCAAGGAAAAGATCAATCCGCTCATCGGTTCTGCTGGCGTTAGCGCAGTGCCTATGGCTGCCCGCGTCTCGCAGGCTGAAGGTGCCAAGGCCGACCCGCGCAACTTCCTGCTCATGCATGCCATGGGGCCGAATGTGGCTGGTGTGATCGGTTCTGCCGTTGCTGCAGGTATCCTCCTCAGCTTCCTCGGTTAATGGAGGACGTTACTTTATATGAACTGAACAATCTCGTCCGCTCCGTTATCGAGCAGACGTTAGACGATGAATATTGGTTGCAAGCCGAGCTCAGCGAGGCTCGGCTTGCAGCCAATGGTCATTTTTATGTGGAGTTCGTTCAGAAGGACGATACGGGGCGTAACCTTCTTGCGCGTGCGCGCGGCACAATGTGGGCGCGTACCTATAATATGTTAGCCCCCCTCTTTGAGCGTGCTACGGGCGAACGCCTCCGTGTGGGCATGCGTGTGCGGGTTTTGGTGACGCTGGCCTTTCACGAACTCTATGGGTACTCGCTTAATATCGTTAACATCGATCCGTCATTCACGCTCGGTGATTTGGCCAAGCGACGCCGTGAGATTTTGGCGCAATTGGACTCTGATGGCATCATCGATGACAACAAATCACTGCCCCTTCCTGCCCTACTGAAACATGTAGCTGTCATCTCGTCTGCAGGTGCTGCTGGCTATGGTGACTTCTGCAACCAGTTGTCCGACAACGGATACGGCCTCCACTTCGAAACCCGTTTGTTCCCTGCTGTCATGCAAGGCGCGAATGTCGAAGAGAGCGTGCTTGCTGCCTTGGAGGCCGTCTGTGCAGAAGCCGATGCATTCGACTGCGTCGTCATCATTCGCGGTGGTGGTGCAACAAGTGACCTCTCCGACTTTGATTCCTATGCGCTTGCCGCTGCTGTGGCACAGATGCCTTTGCCTGTCATTGTCGGTATCGGTCATGAGCGTGACGAGACTGTCCTCGATTTCGTCGCTCACACCCGGGTCAAGACGCCCACAGCCGCAGCCGCTTTCCTCATTGATCACGAGGCTCAGCAGTTGGCGCGCCTTGATGATCTTAGCTTGAGCATCACTCAGCATGCAAGGGCAAGTATTGAGCAGGCGAAGTCGACACTTGACCATCTTGTTGTGTCCTTGCCTCGCACCTTTGCTTTGGTCAGTGAACGTCAATCGCGGCGTTTGGAGCAGTTGATGACGCGCATCGCGCAAGCTGCGCAAATGGGTGTTCAACGTCCTATGGCAAGGTTGGAGGCCATGGAGCCTTTGCTCGTCCAAGCGGCCAGATTCAGGATGCAGAACACTCAAACTCGACTGCAGCATCTTGAGCAGCGCATTGCCGCTCTCGACCCATCGCTTCAGCTCAAGCGTGGCTATTCGCTCACCTTCACCGCTGATGGCCAATTGGTCAAGGATGCATCGCATTTACGGACGAATGATATATTGACAACCCGTCTGGCGACAGGCGAGATAAAATCTAAAGTAATATGAACGACGAATTAACCTACGAGCAGGCATTGGCTCGTCTCGAGGACTTGGCTCGCGAGATGGAGTCGGGTGAAGTAGCTATTGACCTCCTTGCTACTAAACTTAAGGAGGCACAGACGCTGCTCAAGTTCTGTAAGGACAAGCTCACAAAAGCCGATGCAGAGGTCCAGAAACTGCTTGCAGAATAAACTTTTCTCATTTTGTTGGAAAAATGTTCGCCTATACGGAACTTTTTGTGTAATTTTGCAGCCGAAATCGCAAATAAGCACTGACAAATGAAAGAAATCGATTGGAGTAATCTGTCTTTCGGCTTCGTGCCGACCGACTATAATGTCCGTTGCAATTTCCACAACGGCAAATGGGGTGAGATTGAGATCACCTCTGAACAGACCATCAACTTGAGTATGGCTGCTACCTGTCTGCACTATGGACAGGAAGCGTTTGAGGGCCTGAAAGCCTATCGCTGCCCCGATGGAAAAGTGCGCATCTTCCGTGCTACCGAGAATGCGGCTCGCTTGCAAGCTACTTGCCGTGGACTTGTGATGCCCGAAGTGCCTACGGAACTATTCATCGAGATGGTGAAGAAAGTTGTTCGCATGAACGAGCGTTTCATCCCGCCCTACGAGAGTGGAGCTACGCTCTACGTTCGTCCTCTCATGATTGGTACGACTGCGCAGGTAGGCGTTCATCCCGCCAGCGACTACCTGTTCATGATCTTCGTCACCCCTGTAGGCCCTTACTTCAAGGGCGGATTTGCCACGAACCCTTATGTCATCACTCGCGACTACGACCGCTCGGCACCCCTCGGCACGGGTTGCTACAAGGTCGGAGGCAACTATGCTGCCAGTCTCCGCGCTAACAAATGGGCTCACGACCAAGGCTATTCGTGCGAGTTCTATCTCGATGCTCGCGAGAAGAAGTACATCGACGAGTGCGGTGCTGCCAACTTCTTCGGTATTAAGGATAACACTTATATCACTCCCAAGTCCAATAGCATCCTCCCCTCTGTTACGAATATGAGTCTGATGCAGCTGGCCGAGGATTTGGGCTTGAAAGTAGAGCGTCGCCAGATACCTCTCGAGGAGCTCGAGACCTTTGAGGAAGCTGGTGCCTGCGGCACAGCTGCCGTCATCAGTCCTATTGAGCGCATCGATGATCCTGAGATGGGCAAGAGCTATGTTTTTGCCAAAGACGGACAGCCTGGCCCCATCAGCACGAAACTCTATCACAAGCTCGTCGATATCCAGTATGGTATCGAGCCAGACGTACACGGCTGGACGACTGTAGTCATTGAATAGATTTAGAATTTCTAGACACTCTAGACACTCTAGGTTCTCTAGACATACTAGCTATTCTAGATTCTCTAGATTTCAACTATGAGTAAAGGCAAATTAGCTAAGTTCGCCGATATGGCGAGCTATCCTCACGTCTTCGAGTACCCCTTTTCGGTAGTCGAAGACGTGCCGTTTGAGATGCGTGGTCGTTGGCGCGAGCTGTTCTTCAGGAACGATAACCCTATTGTGCTGGAGCTGGGCTGCGGACGTGGAGAGTATGCCGTGGGACTGGCGCGCCGTTATCCCAATTGCAATTTCATCGGCGTAGACATCAAAGGTGCTCGTATGTGGAGCGGGGCCACCGAATCTCTGCGCGAAGGGTTGAAGAATGTAGCCTTCCTACGAACCAACATCGAAATCATTGACCGCTTCTTTGCTCCTGATGAGGTTCAGGAAATTTGGCTTACCTTCTCTGACCCGCAGATGAAGAAAGCTACGAAACGTCTTACCTCCACCTATTTCCTTCAACGATATCGCCGTTTTCTCAACGATGGAGGGTTAGTTCATCTTAAGACCGATTCCAATTTCCTGTTTACTTACACGAAATATGTCGTCGAGGTGAATCATCTGCCTATGGAGGAGTGTACGGAGGATCTCTATGGCTCCCTCCCGACTGTTGAGCCTGCAGAGGCTCTCGAACCTTCAACAAACGAAGGGCAGGAGAGTGGAGCTTTTGATTTGTCTATCAAGACCTACTACGAGCAGCAGTGGATTAGCCGTGGGCTCACCATCAAGTATTTGCGCTTTCGTCTGCCCGCAGAGGGCGAGCTCGTTGAACCTGATGTGGACATCCCTCTTGACGATTACCGCAGCTACAATCGCGAGAAGCGTTCGTCGCTCGCAACTGGTCGTTAACTATTTTGCGGCTTACAAGAAAACCGATGCCTGCTCTTATGTCGAGGGCAGGCATCGGTTTGTAAGAGAACCATTAGGTCTATTCTGTGGACAGAGGCTTAACGCATAGCGTAGCTTACGTCATTCCATACGGCTTGCTGGGCCTGCATCACACCTGCTTCGTCGTTAGTCACGGTGATGGTGCGTCCGCTCGGCATCATAGCTTCGATTTGGCCACTCTCGCCATAGCGGAACAGCTTGCGCGTTACGCCGTTCTGACTGACCGACCATGAGTCGTCCTTATCGTTGTGCGTGAACGTGGTCTTCAGTCCTTCGGGAGAAGTTACGATGTAGCCCTTCTTTGTGGTCTTGATGGCATAGTAACGGCCGTCGGTTCCCATTACTTTCGAGGGCATATTATTGGCTGCTACGGGGTTGTCGCCGCTCCAGAACTCGATGGTGTTGAGAACTACTGCGTCCACGAACAGGCAGATACCGCCCACAATGGGCTGCAGGATGAAGCCTACGATGGCATTGACGTATTTGTTGTCGGTCATGTTGCACTGCCACTTCTCATATTTATTGAAGAGTGCAAACGAACCGATGCACGATGTGCAGAGCAGAGAACCTGCCAGTAAGAGCGATGCTACGCTAAGACTAACTTTTTTCATAAGACTAATTCAGTTTAAGGGTTAATAACTCCGTCGCAAAGGTAGCTATCTTACGTCGAAAACCATCTCGGCTAACCTGTTTTTATCGTAGAAATCGTCTTTTTTAACGTTCTATAGCAGTAATTCTTCCGTCTGATGACGTTTTTTTGCACAACTTCCACTATCTTTGCAGCTCGTAAAGGTCATCCTCGCATCTAACAGTTCATCAATATCACCTATATATTCGTTATTCATCATTCGTCATTCATTATTATTAATTCCATATGACCCTCTATCCTCAGCTCATCATTGACGCCCTCCGCACAGTCCGCTACCCAGGTACGGGCAAGAATATCATCGAGATGCAGATGGTGGAAGACGACCTCCGCATCAGCGGTATGCATGTCAGTTTCTCTCTCATCTTCGACAAACCCACCAACCCTTTCCTCAAGTCGTTGGTCAAGGCTTCAGAGGCCGCTATTCATGCGTATGTCTCCAAGGATGTAGAAGTGGAAATCAAGACGAAAACTGTTTCACCTACCACCGCGCCCGAAGGGTCACCTTCGGAAACGTCCACGCCCTCTTTCGCCCACCTTGGCAACATCATTGCTGTCTCTTCGGGTAAGGGTGGAGTAGGCAAGAGCACCGTGGCCGCAAACCTTGCCATCGGCCTGGCTCGCCTTGGTCACCGCGTAGGTCTTTTGGACTGCGACATTTTCGGCCCGTCAATGCCTAAGATGTTCAACGTGGAGGATGCACGTCCTTACAGCGAGGAGATTGATGGAAAGGCAATGATTGTGCCCATCGAGAAAAACGGAGTCAAGATGCTTTCCATCGGTTTCTTTGTAGACCCCGACACGCCTACCCTCTGGCGTGGCGGCATGGCCTCGAACGCTCTGAAGCAACTCATCGGAGAAACGGCTTGGGGCGACCTTGATTATTTCATCCTCGATACGCCTCCTGGCACCTCCGACATCCACCTTACCCTGGTGCAGACGCTCCCCATCACAGGCGCCGTCATTGTCTCGACACCCCAGCAGGTGGCCTTGGCCGATGCGCGCAAGGGACTGAATATGTACACCAACGAGAAGGTCAATGTGCCCATCCTCGGTCTTGTGGAAAACATGAGTTGGTTCACGCCGGCCGAACTGCCCGACAACCGCTATTATATCTTCGGACGTGAAGGTGTGAAGCAACTGGCTGAAGAGACGGGTGTGCCTTTGCTCGCTCAGATTCCTTTGGTTCAGAGCGTTTGCGAGAGTGGCGATGCAGGTACGCCTGCTGTCCTCGACCCCGCCTCTCCCATGGGCAATGCTTTTCTGCAGTTAGCCGCTCGCATCGTCACTCAGACCGATATACGCAATGCGGAGCAAGCTGCAACCCGTATCGTCGAAACGCATTAAAAACTCTCTCCCCCTTCAGCACTTGCTAAAGGAAGAGCCTTGAACGCGTTGAGTGGGAGACGGAAATGTAATCCTTAGTGGTGGCCGTTCCCTCACTTTTGTGAGGCCGTTGTGCGGGTCCTTAAGTACTCTGCGAATATCCTTGCAGCGCTCTCTACCTTTGCTGCGCAAGGACGCGTCTTGTAGTATTCCGCCGTACGGGGCGAGGCCTCGTAGGAGCAATGCGCCTTCTCGCAGCCTTTGATTCCAAGAATCTCGGCGCAGATGAGGCTGCCGTTTTGTTCTTTCGACTTCGCCAACAACTCCTGTACCACCTTATAGCAGGCCGATTTCCCTTCGCGGTCACTGCCTTCTGTCTGTCCGCAGTCCAGGCCCACCAACATCACAATGCCCGACACGGCACCGCACATCATGCGCATCCGACCCACGCCTCCACCGAAGCCGGCAGAGATGCGCTTGGCCATCGTTTCGTCGAGGCCATACAAATCAGCAAACGCTGACACAACACTCTGTGCACAACCATAACCAGCCATGAAGTTTTCCACGGCGCGCGCCACCCGCGCATCCAATTCCTCTGTACTTATATTTACCATCTTCTGATATACATTTTCCGTTTGTCGTCGGCAAAGATAGCCACTCTTGAGCTGAGCAACAAATATACATCTGTTAATTGTTCTTAAATGTTGAAAGATGCCTTTGGTGAATTCGGAATATCGCGTTAATTTTGTGACCTATTGATACAATTATTATCAATTATACTTTACCATTTAATCAATTATTATGATTTATTCAACAGAAGTCAAAAACATGTGCAGTGTATGCAAAGGTGCATACCACGGGCCTGCTCCCATCCCTGAAGAGGGTAAGTGGATTCAGGCCAAGGAAATCAAGGACATCTCTGGTTACACCCATGGTATCGGCTGGTGTGCTCCCCAACAGGGTGCTTGCAAGCTGAGCCTGAACGTGAAGGACGGCATCATCCAAGAGGCTCTTGTTGAGACCATCGGTTGCACGGGTATGACCCACTCCGCAGCTATGGCCAGCGAGATTCTGCCTGGCAAGACCATCCTCGAGGCGTTGAATACCGACCTCGTATGCGATGCCATTAACACCGCTATGCGCGAACTCTTCCTGCAGATTGTCTACGGTCGCACCCAGAGCGCCTTCTCAGAGGGCGGTCTCGCTATCGGTGCCGGTCTCGAAGACCTCGGCAAGGGCCTGCGCTCACAGACGGGTACGCTCTATGGCACTGTTGCCAAGGGCACACGTTATCTCGAACTCACCGAGGGCTACATCACCAAGCAGTTCCTTGACGAGAACAACGAGGTTTGCGGCTACGAGTACGTACATCTCGGCAAGATGATGGAAGCCATCAAGGGAGGCATGGACGCCAATGAGGCTATGAAGAAGTTCACTGGTTCCTATGGCCGCACGACCGAGGAGCAGGGAGCTGTGAAAGCTATTGACCCACGTAAAGAATAAAGGAGGATACGACTATGATTAGAAAAGTTTATTTTGAGAGTCAGGAACGCCGTATCAACCAGGTGCTGGCAGCTCTGAAAGAGAATGGAATCAACAGTATTGAAGAGGCGAGCGAGATTTGCGAGCAAGCAGGCGTAGATCCTTACCAGATGTGGGAGGATACTCAGCGTATCTGTTTCGAGAACGCCAAGTGGGCATACG